>Ga0302347_1000092_pt1 | contig 169995 bp, 143 predicted proteins | sample PhyWR1_FD_202178 | JGI IMG/M metagenome (GOLD analysis project Ga0302347, IMG submission 202178) | Leaf surface microbial communities from wheat plants in UC Gill Tract Community Farm, Albany, California, United States - DLSL W.R1 (v2)... | ecosystem: Host-associated > Plants > Phyllosphere >... | reverse complement strand
AAACCCAAATACCGTATTCTGCGACTAACTCAGCTAAATGTGCATCGATATGTAAAATAAAATCTATAACAAGATAAATAAAATCCATCATCGGGTCGGTTCCAGGATTACATTAGTCAGTTAAAAAGAGAGGCCCAGCAGGAAGCTGCGGCAAAGCAAAACGTTCCGGATAATCCACCGACACCAAGTACAGCCCTTCTGCTTTCGCAGTGGCTGCTGCTTTAGTGCGATCTTTTACCGCCAGTAATTCAGCCATCCAGGTTTCACCCTGATGACCACAACCAATTTCCAGCAAACTACCGACAATATTGCGCACCATATGGTGCACAAAAGCGTTGGCTTTAATTTCCACAACGATATAAGCACCATAACGCGTCACGGTTATCTGTGACAGGTTACGCCAGGGAGTGCGTGACTGGCATTGCATCGCGCGAAATGAGGTAAAATCATTTTCCCCTAGCAGACTCTGGGCAGCACGGTGCATTTTGTCTGCATCCAGCGGGAAATGATAATGAGTCACACCTTGTTGCAAAATCGCCGGACGCAAACGGTGGTTATAAATCACATAGCGATAGCGACGGGCAGTGGCACTAAAGCGCGCGTGAAACTCCTGATCCACATGTTTTACCCAGCGTACGGCGATATCACCCGGTAAGTTTGCATTAACGCCCAGTGTCCAGGCGGCATCTTTACGCTCGGCATGGGTTTCAAAATGCACAACCTGCCCGGTGGCATGCACCCCAGCATCGGTGCGGCCAGCACAAAACACGTTCACAGGCTCATTGGCAACCTGGGAAAGTGCCTTCTCTAGCTTTTCCTGAACACTACGAACTTCATTCTGGCGCTGCCAGCCATAATATTTACTGCCGTCGTACTCAATGCCGAGCGCGATTTTATACAGCGGACTGTCGCTTAGCACATCGGACATCAGTACATATACTCCTGGACCAGTTTCTCTGCCGTTTTTATCGCCATTAATGCGCCACCAAAACGGACATTATCAGCCACTGACCAGAACTGGATCTGGGACGGGATGCCATAGTCATTCTGCACACATCCCACAGAAAGATGGCCCTGGCCTGAAGCATCAGCAACTTGAGTTGGGAAATCGCTGGCTTCAGAAAGTTCGATCTCTTCTGCCTGAGTAAAGGCATCACGCGCCTCTTCTTCTGCCAGTGGGCGCAAGGCCTCAAAACTCACCATCTGGGCATGGCCATAAAACACCGGAGAACGGATCATGCTGGCAGAGACAGGCAATCCTTCATCCTGTAGCACCTTACGAACTTCGTTAACCAGACGACGCTCTCGACTCACACTGCCCTCTGCATCAGGAACCATCGGTAATAGATTGAAAGCGAGCTGACGACCGAAGTAGTCATCTTCTTCAACCGGGATACCATTCAGCAGACGAGCGCTTTGTCCGGCTAAAGCATCAACTGCGGCTTTACCCTCTGCGGAAACAGACAACAGGTTGGTGACTTGAATGCGTGACAGTCCCCCTATTTCTATAAGAGGGTTCAATGCATTCAATAATTGACTGGTCAGACTATCGGCGACAGCCACCAGATAGCGATTACGGTATTCACTCAGCACCTGCGGATTAACATCCGGAACCACCAGCGGTACATCATGCTCCATGGCAAATAAGCCACTGGAGTCGATAACCAGGCAACCGGCATTGGTTGCGTCTTCAACATAGTCAGCTGAGGCTTGCGCGCCGGCGACGAAAAAGGCCAGCTGGGCCTGAGTCCAGTCAAATTCTGCGGCGTCCTGAACCTTAATGGTTTTACCTTCATAACGCAGATTCTCACCTGCACTTTCACTGCGTGCCAGAGCGTATAACTCACCTACTGGGAACTGACGTTCAGCCAGCAGTTCAAGCAACGCAGAGCCAACGGCACCCGTGGCACCTAAAATGGCAATATTCCAGCCTTCAGACATGTTGATTTACTCCAGAAAAAAAACAGCACCCCAAAGCCATTACTCTGGGGGCAAGAAGATTGCGCTTAGATCCGGGCCTGATAAACAGCACTAAAGCCTAATGCTTGCAAAAGGGTTGCGGTATCCGCATCACTACAGTCTACACACAGTGATGACCACTCCCGACGCTCCGCATAGTGCTTTCTGAGTTTATCAAATTCACCCGCCACCCCGGCTACACTCCGTAGCAGGGCATCATCGCGGCGGACATCATACACCAGATGAACCAGTCTTTTGAGTATCGCTTGATTCAATATTCCTGTTAATGAAACCGAGCCGATATCCGCCGCGGGCAGCAAGGTCTCCAGCGGGATCTGTTGTGGCTGGCCGATAAACTCACTGAAAGCTTCAAATACCTGGGTCGTTCCGCGCGCTTTACCTTCCAGAGTGTAGCCTGCGATATGGGCGGTACCGATATCAACCCGATTCAGCAACTCAACATTAAGCTCCGGTTCGGGTTCCCAGACATCCAGTACCGTACTGAGTTTTTGTCCCTGTGCCAGACAGTGCAGCAAGGCGTCATTATCCACCACCTCTCCGCGGCAGGCATTAATCAAAATCGTACCGGGTTTTAATCGACTGATAAGGCTCTGGGAAGCGAGGTGAAGCGTCTTATAAGGCCCGTCGAGATATAGCGGAGTATGGAATGTCAGAATATCCGCTTCCTGAACCAGCGACTCCAGGGAATGGAAATCTTCGCTGTCGCCCCGGTCAGCACGCGGTGGATCGCAAAGTAACGTTTTGACGCCCCAGGCATTAAGTCGAGCCTGCAGACGAGAGCCAACATTACCGACACCGACAATGCCCACCGTACGATCCGTCAGAGTGAAACCATCGCGCTCAGCGAGCATCAGCAGAGCAGAAAATACATACTCCACGACGGCAATCGCATTGCAGCCCGGTGCGGCAGAAAATGCCACTCCAGCTTGCTGTAAATAGTCTTCATCAATATGATCAGTGCCCGCCGTCGCAGTACCGACAAATTTGACCGGTTTTCCCTCTAGCAAGGTGCGGTTGACTTTAGTGACTGAACGCACCATCAGTGCGTCGGCATCACTGAGTTCTGTCAGCGGAATAGGTCGACCGGGGACCGCTTTAACCTCGCCCAAACGGCTAAATAAATCACGGGCATAAGGCATATTTTCATCAACAAGGATCTTCACGTGATTACCTGTCTGTTAATCGTCAAGATAAGGCCGAATAGTGTGCCATAATCTTGCGTCCGGACAATGGGCTGGATGGTAATGTTTTGTCGTCTTGAAAGTAAGTTTAAGGATTAATTGATAATGCAACCCATCCAGGGGGCAACACCGCGTCCTCCGGGGGAACCACAGCCCCCGACAAAATTAGTTGGCGAATCGCCACTTTCTTCAGTACAACGCACGGTACTGGAGCGATTAATTACGCGTATTGTCGCCTTAAACCAGCAACAACCCGCCGACGTCTGGACGGGCTTAAAGCAGGATCTGAAATTAAAGGCTGAGACTCCCCTGCTTTCGCGACACTTTCCTGCAGCCGAACAAAATCTTAATCAACGTTTAAGCCAGGTACAAAATACCCCGGCCACTCGCCAGATGATTCATCAGCTGACGGAATTACTGCCGCAGGGTAATAACCGTCAATTGGTCAGTGATTTTATTCGTCAGCAGTTTGGTCAGACGGCACTAAGCCAGTTAACGCCAGCCCAGCTAAAAACGGTGCTGACACTGGTGCAGCATAATCAACCCAGTGCGCTACCGTCGCCCTCCCCGGCTCTACAGCCGCAGAATACGCCCGTCATTGACAGTCTGCTTCAGCCGACTGAGCAAAATATTCTCAATCAGTGGGTCAGTAAACTGGCAACAGTCACCGGGAAGCCGGACACGCAAATCTGGCAAAACCTGCTTGAACAGGTCAATCTGAAACCGGGAGAACCTATTCCGGGCAAACTCTTTGCTCCGCTGTCGAACTGGTTACAGGCTCAACATACCCTGAGCCAGCATCCTGCACCGACTCTGGAGACCGTTCAGGCGGCACTTAAACAACCGCTGAGCGAGCCGGAGCGTGAATGGATAGCGGATTACAGCCAGCAACGTTTCCAGGTAACGCCACAAACCATTCTGACGCCATTCCAGGTGCAGGATATTTTGACGCAAATTCTGTTTAGCCGCAGCGAACGTCAGGCAGGCGTTATCGAAGTCAGGGATATCAAATCGATTGTCAGTCCACTGCTGGCAGGCGCCATGGAGTCGATTAAAAATATCAGTACCCGTAGCTCAACCGCAGTGATTGCGGTGCTGGTCGCTATTGTGGTGTTGTGGATCCTGTTTTAATCGAAGATCCCCGCTTAACGCGGGGATAAAAACTATTTCCGAAAGGAAATCAGGGTAACAAATACGCCCAGTAACGCGGCAATGGCGGCGGTTAAAAATACCGAAGAGTAACCATAAGCGGTGGCGAGAATTCCAGTTAACGGGCCACTTATCCCGTATGAAATATCCTGGAATGCCGCATAGCCCCCCAGTGCCGTTCCACGAACCTGGGGTGGAACGCGCTTCACTACCTCGACTCCGAGAGCCGGAAAAATTAAAGAACAACCACAACCCGTGAGTGCTGCACCAAGGAGTGCGATTCCAGCCCCTGGCGCCTGCCACAGTAAAACCAGCCCGATGGTTTCAACCAGCATTGAAAAAATAGCCACTTTGACGCCGCCATAACTGTCCGGCATCCAGCCAAACAGGATGCGTACCAGCACAAAAGCGCCGCCAAAAGCGGTTAAAGTCAGCCCTGCCCAGGCCCAGTTATTCGCGGCAAAATAGAGTGAAACAAAAGTACCAATAACCGCAAATCCAACCCCTTGCAGAGCCAGCCCCACACCCGGCTGCCAGATAAGGCCGACCACTTTTAACAGTGAAGGACGCGATCCTTTATGAGCCGGAACCTTTCTGACGGTGGCGTTAAACAGTAAGGCAAACAGCGGTAACAGCAAGGTTGTCACGCCAAGCGCGACAAATCCCCACTGATGGTTTAGCAGTAAACCTAAAGGTGCGCCGACGGCGAATGCGCCATAAATCGCAATGCCGTTCCAGGACATCACTTTACCGGAACGGTCTGGCCCGACTAATCCCAACCCCCAGGTCAGGTTGCCAGTCAGTAACTGACTTTCACCAAATCCGAGGATCAGACGCCCTATTATTAGAATGCCAAATTTGGCTTCAGGACTGACAGGCAGTAAAGCAGCCAGAAGATAAGCGCCTCCCGCCAGACCACAGGCAAACATGCCTTGCATGACCGAACGTTTCGCGCCGAACTGGTCAGCCAGACGGCCTGCATAACCTCGGGTCAGCACGGTGGCTAGAAACTGAATACCCACAGCAATACCCACCATGGTATTACCGTAGCCAAGCTCTTGATGAACAAACAGCGGAATAACCGGCAGCGGAAGGCCCACGGTCAGGAAAACAATAAATACGCTAAAAGCGATGCGAAAAAGCGAGATACTGGATGATTTCGACGTTTTCAAACAGGATTGGGACTCGACAGGCATAAAACCTACTCCATTTAAGTAGAGTCAGGCGAGAAAAGACCACGCCCTCTCTTCTGAGCTAGCAGATTAAAGGTGCGTTGGTTCACGTTAAACGCTTACGCATTATCAAAAGACAATGGAGGAAGCGAATAGTGCCCGGGTAAGGACAAAGTGTCAATATTTTGTAAATGGAAACAAGGTCATAAAGGGAGGGAACAATGCCGACGACTGAAGGCATTTCGAATGAGAGATAGGGTCAGAAAACCTCGTCAATAAAACCAAAACATTACCAGGCCAGACCTTAATGGAACAGAATCCATCTTAGTCCTGAATCTGAAACGGCAAGAATACACGCCCGTATTGATTTAAGTTTACAGAGGGTTATCTGATAGCAATCAGTCAATTTTTAGATATGACGTTCATGAGAAGAACAACAGTCTGAAAACCTGAAGTATGAATTGATAATATAACGAATGTGTTATATTGTCTTTTATAACGAATTAGTTATGGAGTTTATATGTGGAATGTCATTACGACGGAGTGTTTTGACGAATGGTTTCTTGTCCAGGATGACGCGCTCAGGGAATCGGTGTATGAGGCGATGGGGATATTAGAGAAGTTTGGCCCTAATCTTGGCAGGCCTTACATTGATACGCTTTATGGATCAGCGTTTCCCAATATGAAGGAATTGCGGATCCAACATGCAGGCGACCCAATTAGAGCCTTTTTTGCATTCGACCCAAAACGCCGTGCAATCGTGTTATGTGCTGGCGACAAAACTGGGATTAATGAGAAACGTTTTTATAAAGATATGATCCGATTAGCTGATATCGAGTACAGACATCATCTGGATAATTTGGAGAAATAATCATGGCGACTTACAGAGAGTTGTTAGCAAAAGAAAGTCCGGAAATGCAGGCACGGGTTGAAGAACGCGTAGAAAAGGCAAGTATCAAACTGGCCCTGAGCCAGTTACGAGATGAACTGGATATGTCACAGACAGAACTGGCAGTCGCTATGGGAGTTCAACAGCCCGCTATTGCACGTATTGAAAATGCCGACCATGATCCGCGACTCTCAACGCTGAAGCGTTATGTTGCTGCTTTGGGAGGGGAATTAAGTATTGATATTACATTGCCTACGGGTAAGCGTGTAGCCTTCCATCTATGACGGGATATAGAAACAGGAGAGCTGTTTATGTAACGGTTTTACTCATAGGGGAAGTTTAAGAAATAATGTTCGCTGCTCAGTTTGTAATGGTGTGAGGCCATGATGTATATAGAAGTTTTTGGCGTCTTCCGTCCATCGATCACCGCTTCACCACTAAAGATTCAAGGATAACGTTTTCGGCGACTTGGCCGGCTGTTTCCAGAATGAAGTCTGTGCGTAATTTATGGAGGATTTCCGCCGCAGTATCAATGAGTGCCAGGGGAAAATACCCGTCGGCGGATGAATAACAGCAGCGTTTCCGCCATGATGATCCGCCTCCCGACTCGCTTTTTTGTGCCTGAGAGATCTTTTTCACTGCCGGATAATCAACGCGGGTGGGATAAAAAAAAAGGGCGCCCTGGCTCTGGCGCCCTACTTCTTATGGCTTAACGATGATTATGCGTCAAGTTTACGCATCACCAGTGTGGCATTGGTGCCACCGAAACCAAAGCTGTTAGACATCACTGTTTTCAGTGTTGCGTCAGTCGCTTTTGTCACGATATTCAGGCCAACAGCCTTTTCGTCCAGCTCATCAATATTGATGCTTGGCGCGATAAAACCATGTTCCAGCATTAGTAAGCTGTAGATGGCTTCCTGAACGCCTGCGGCACCCAGAGAGTGACCCGTCATTGCCTTAGTTGCAGACATAGAAGGTGAGGCATCGCCAAAGACTTCACGAATAGCGCCCAGCTCTTTAACATCGCCGACAGGTGTAGAAGTGCCGTGGGTGTTGAGGTAGTCAATCGGGGTATCAACACCGTGCATTGCCATTTTCATGCAACGTACTGCGCCTTCGCCTGATGGAGCAACCATATCAGCACCGTCAGAAGTCGCGCCGTAACCAACGATTTCTGCATAGATATGAGCCCCACGAGCCAGAGCATGCTCCAGTTCTTCAACCACAACCATGCCACCGCCGCCTGCGATAACGAAACCATCACGGTTCGCATCATAAGTACGGGATGCTTTTTCTGGGGAGTCATTGTATTTGGTTGACAAGGCACCCATGGCATCAAACTCACAAGCCATTTCCCAGCACAGCTCTTCGCCGCCACCAGCAAATACGATGTCTTGTTTACCCAGTTGGATCTGCTCAACCGCGTTACCAATACAGTGGGATGAGGTTGCGCAAGCCGAACTGATTGAATAGTTCACTCCGTGGATTTTAAACGGCGTTGCCAGACAGGCAGAAACACCGGAACCCATCGCTTTAGTCACGACATACGGGCCCACAGCTTTCAGACCACGAGGGCTACGCATTGCATCAGCGCCAAAGACCTGGAAGCGTGGGGAACCACCGCCAGAACCGGCAATCAGACCAACGCGCGGGTTGTTCTGATACGCTTCGGTGCTTAAGCCCGCATCCTGGATTGCCTGCTCCATGGATAAGTAAGCATAGATAGATGCATCACTCATGAAACGCACAACTTTGCGATCGATGAGACCGGTCGTGTCCAGTTTAACATTCCCCCACACATGGCTACGCATGCCGGAGTCTTTTAACTCCTGAGAGAAGGTGATCCCTGAGCGTCCTTCACGCAAAGATGCCAGGACTTCCTGCTGGTTATTACCGATGCTGGAAACGATGCCCAGGCCAGTAATCACTGCACGTTTCATTCAAATACCTCTTTCACTGCTTAAGTATGTAGGATTTCGTTGAGCACAATAGCGTACAGTTGTACGCCGAACAAGTCCGATCAGCCAGATTATTCAGAAATTTGCACCGCTTGACATCGCTCGCTATTATTCTTATTCCACCCGCCAGACGAGTAACTTACGTGAAATACGCCCCAATACAGCCCGCCAATCTTGGTTTCAATGAAGAAGGTACACCTGTATCTCGAGATTTTGATGACATCTATTTTTCCAATGATAGTGGGCTGGAAGAGACGCGTTATGTCTTTCTTGGCGGCAACAAACTACCGGAACGTTTTACCCACCATAACCAGTCTTTATTCGTTGTTGCAGAAAGTGGTTTTGGTACCGGTCTGAATTTTCTGGCGTTGTGGCAGGAATTTGATGATTTTATCGAGAAACAACCAGAAGCGACGCTAAAACGGCTCCATTTCATCAGTTTTGAAAAATTTCCGCTGACGGTGGCTGACTTAACCCTGGCGCAGCAGCACTGGCCGACCCTGGCCCCTTATGCGAGCGAACTACAGCAACAGTGGCCTGATGCTATCGCTGGCTGCCATCGGCTATTACTGGCCAATGGTCGAGTGACGCTGGATTTGTGGCTGGGAGATATCAATGAACTGGGTCCACAGCTTGGAGACCAGCTAAATCAACAAGTTGATGCCTGGTTCCTCGACGGTTTTGCGCCAGCAAAAAACCCGGATATGTGGACTCAGGAACTGTTTCAGATGATGGCCCGCCTGGCGCGTCCTGGCTGTACCCTTGCGACTTTTACGGCGGCAGGTTTTGTCCGCCGGGGTTTACAGCAGGCCGGGTTTAGCATGGCAAAAAGTAAAGGCTTTGGCCCTAAACGCTCCATGCTGGTGGGCGAAATGACACAATCCCTGCCACAAACCTTACGGACTCCCTGGTATGCGCGTTCAGGCAGCCAGCAGCGCGAAGTGGCCCTGATAGGCGGAGGCGTTGCCAGTGCCTTACTGTCACTGGCGTTAATACGCCGGGGCTGGGATGTGACATTATATTGTGCAGACGAGGCTCCAGCTCTGGGGGCTTCAGGTAATCGCCAGGGCGCGCTGTATCCATTATTAAGTGCCCACGATGCCGCTTTGGCGCATTTTTTCCCTGCCGCTTTTACTTTTGCCCGTCGAGTCTACGACAGCCTGCCAGTCAGTTTTGATCATGACTGGTGTGGTGTCACACAGCTCGCCTGGGACGACAAAAGTGCGCATAAAATAGCACAAATGCTCAGTCTCAATTTGCCGCCGTCCATCGCCTTTGAGGTTGATGCCGGCACCATAGCCGAGACCTGTGGTGTGCCTACCGATTGTGATGGTATTAGCTATCCGCAAGGTGGCTGGCTGTATCCCGCTCAGCTTACCGCGCTGACGCTGGAATTAGCCCAGCAGCAGGGGCTGAAAGTATTCTATAACCATGATGTTATCGACCTGAAACAAACCTCATCCGACTGGCAGTTAACCTTTGCCAGCCAGTCCCCGCGTCAACACCAGGTAGTGGTGCTGGCAAATGGTCATAAAATTAACCATTTTTCGCAGACCCGCGAACTCCCGGTCTATGCGGTGGGAGGACAAGTCAGCCATATTCCGACGAATGCCACGCTGGGTGCGTTGCGCCAGGTACTGTGTTACGACGGCTACCTCACCCCGGTTAATCCTGAAAACCAGCATCACTGTATCGGTGCCAGCTATCATCGTGGACGGGAAGAAATGGTTTTTAATCAGGAAGATCAGCAGCATAATCGTCAGCGTCTGATTGACTGCCTGCCTGATGCCGACTGGCCGAAAACGATTGACGTTTCCAGTAACGAGGCCCGGTGCGGTGTGCGTTGTGCCACTCGCGATCATCTGCCGATGGTCGGAAATGTCCCCAACTATGAGGCGATTCTGACTCAATACGCAACGCTCGCCGAAACACCTGACAGTGCAGGGCCTGCCCCGGTCTATGCGAATCTGTTTATGCTTGCCGCCCTGGGATCGCGCGGATTATGTAGCGCGCCACTCAGTGCCGAGATCCTGGCCGCACAAATGAGCGAAGAGCCGATCCCGATGGATGCCAGTACCCTGGAGGCACTTAATCCCAATCGCTTGTGGATAAGAAAATTACTGAAAGGAAAAGCGGTGGTGGCGACCCGGCATTATTCGCCTTCGCCGTTATAACTAAGAGGCCCGTTTCCGCCAGGCGGAAACGGGCCTGATATCATGAATCTTTAGCCTGGGAATAAAGCTTGTCCCACATTTCAAGCACCAGAACCTGATCCCGGGGAGACAGCTCGCCCGCACTGATTGCCTTTTCCAGACTTTGCGTGACCTGACGATGAAGCGCTTCGTGGGAGTGGTCTTCGCCGAACTCCAGCTCTGAGACAGAAAGGGTCAAATGGCCGCGTAAATAACCGCCAGCAAATAACTCATCATCAGTGCCATGTTCAACCATACCGTCAATGGACGCCAGAATATGTGACTCAAACTCCGCGAGCATGTTACTTCCTCTTTACTGATTATTAAGAATAATTTTAATGAAACTGGGCTATAAATCTTCAGGCCAGGGAAACTGCTCTGCGGTCAGCGGCGGAACATGATAATACTCTCTCAGAGCGCCTATCAGTCTTGCCGGACGCTCAGGAATACCCTGTTCAAGATAGTGCATCACCTGACCGTGGACCCTACGCTGAAAAGCGATACGATCCGGCTCCACATCACCGCTTAAGTTATCGCAACTGACATTGAAAGGAAAACCTGCGGCTACGCAGAGTAACCACTCAAGCGCCTGAGGTTTCACTTCGACATCTTCAAACTGACTTTGAGTCAGGGCATCTCGCCCGTCCGGGCAATACCAGTAACCAAAATCAACTAACTTACGCCGTTCATGCCCGGCAATGCACCAGTGCGATATTTCGTGCATACCGCTGGCATAATAGCCGTGGGCAAAAACAATACGGTTAAAAGGATGTTCATCATCTGCGGGCAGATAGATAGGCTCATCATCACCCTTAATCAACCGGGTATTAAATTCATCCAGGAAACAACGGTCGAATATTTCGACAAGTTCCTGATAATGATGGTTGTTAGTCATAATTTTTTCCACTCAGGACATGCCTAACCAACGAAGAATATCGGCCCCGTGACTGTCATAGAGTAGCTTCATACTCATCACTGCCGAGACGATAACGATCATAGGTCGGATTAATTGTTGCCCTTTACTCAGTACCAGACGCGATCCGAGACGCGCGCCAATTATTTGTCCAAAAAGCATCACCAGGCCCATGCCCCAGACGACTTTACCGCTAATCATAAATAGCAATAAACCACCGATATTTGAGGTGGCATTCAGCACTTTGGCATGCGCCGTTGACTTCGCAAGGTTAAAACCACACAGAGTGACAAACGCCAGGGTATAGAAAGAACCCGCCCCTGGGCCAAAGAAACCATCATAAAAACCGACGCAACCGCCAGCAACCAGCGCAAACGGCAGACCATGAAGACGGCGATGTCGGTCTTCTTCCCCAAGCTTAGGCATCAGTAAGAAGTAAAGGCCAATGCCAATCACCAGTACCGGCAAAATCTGGCGCAGAATATCAGACTCAATGTGTTGCACTAATAGTGCCCCACTGACAGAGCCAATAAACGTCATCAGAATATTGAGCTTCTGATCGGCAAGACTGACGGCTTTACGACGCAGAAAATAGAGAGAAGCGGAGATAGAGCCGCCACAAGCCTGGAGTTTATTGGTCGCCAGAGCCTCGGCAGGAGACATACCCGCCGCCAGCAATGCCGGAACGGTTAGTAGCCCACCGCCCCCGGCCAGAGCATCAATAAACCCTGCCAGCATGGCGACGATAAACAGCACGCCCAGCATTGTAGGGGAAACAATAAACCATTCCATTAATTTATCCGTTATAGAACGTGTTCATCCAGTAAGGCCTGACAGGAAGCCGGTAAAGGAGGTGGCGTGGTCGGTTTAGAAGATGAACTCCCTGGAGCGGGTGGCGCAAACCAACTTTGTAATTCAGCCCCGCAGCCGTCACCTGCTGGCGGTTCTGCCTGCTCCAGGCATTCAAAGCTGTTTGCCGGGCAACGTAAACGGACATGCATATGGGCACGATGTGCGAACCACGGACGCACTTTGTGTAACCAGTCACGGTCAGCTCCGGCATCCAGACAAAGTTGTTGTTTGATAGCCGGGTTGACAAAAATTCGCGTCACTTCGGGATCTTTGGCTGCCAGTTTGATCAGACTATCGATTTCAGGCTTCCACAAAGCAGGAACCACACGCTTACCATTCGGCGCGACTAAATCAATCGCAGCCGGGCGTAATAACTGGGCAGAGGTCCAGCGTTTTTTCGGCAGCTGTAAAAAAATATCCACGTCCAGTCCGGTCTGGTGACTGGCGTGGCCGGAGCTAAAACGTCCTCCGGCCGGCATTCCCATATCCCCCACCAGTAAGGTTCCGCCTGTTTCCAGACGGGCCTGCTGACTGAGTCGCTGAATAAATGCCACTAAATCCGGATGACCAAAATAACGACGCTGATCGGGACGCATCACCTGATAGTGAGCGTCCTCAAGCGGCAGGCCATGAGCCCCGACGATACAGCCATTTGAAAAGCCACCTATCGACTGAGCACTGCCGTTAACCGGATGTTCGATTTTTTGCCATGGCGTTGCCGCCAGGGTTTGAACACTGGCAGCCAGCATCAGTAATCCGGTCAGGATTTTATTCATTCCCTCTCCAGCGTGGGAGTGTGCAATTAACATCTGCGTTCTGTGCCCGCTGACGCAGTAGATGATCCATCAGTACAATAGCCAGCATCGCTTCGGCAATCGGTACAGCACGAATACCGACACAAGGATCGTGACGGCCGCGGGTGATCATCTCTATCTCTTCACCCTGACGGTTAATGGTCTTACCCGGCACAGTGATACTGGAAGTCGGTTTAAGAGCCATATGGGCAACAATTTGCTGTCCACTGCTGATCCCACCGAGAATACCGCCGGCATGATTACTCTGGAAACCTTGCTGGGTTATCTCATCACGGTTCTGGCTACCGCGTAAATTAATCGCCGCAAAACCTTCACCAATTTCAACGCCTTTTACTGCATTGATACTCATCAGGGCATGGGCAATATCAGCATCCAGACGATCAAAGACGGGTTCACCCAGCCCTGGCGGGACATTGTCAGCCACGACGGTGATTTTTGCGCCGATCGAGTCGCCTTCTTTTTTCAGTTCACGGATCAGGGCATCGAGAGCGTCGATTTTGTCTGGATCCGGGCAGAAGAACGGATTACTTTCGACCTGACTCCAGTCTTTAATCTCTAACGGAATATCGCCCATTTGCGTCATGCAGCCGCGAATAACAATCCCAAACTGCTGTTCGAGATATTTTTTAGCAATCGCACCCGCAGCAACGCGCATCGCGGTTTCGCGCGCGGAAGAACGACCACCGCCACGATAGTCACGGACACCGTATTTCTGCTCATAGGTGTAATCCGCATGACCCGGACGGAAGACATCTTTGATAGCACTGTAATCCTGTGAGCGCTGATCGGTATTTTCAATCAGCAAACCGATACTGGTACCGGTGGTCACTCCTTCAAATACGCCGGAGAGGATCTTCACCTGATCGGGTTCACGGCGCTGTGTGGTATAGCGCGAGGTCCCCGGGCGACGCCTGTCGAGATCGTGTTGCAAGTCGGCCTCGGTCAGGCTGATGCCCGGCGGGACGCCGTCAACAATACAGCCCAGCGCGATACCGTGAGATTCCCCAAATGTCGTTACACGAAAAACTTGTCCAATGCTATTGCCAGCCATCACGGCTCCTTACCGTTGTCGTCGTTGTTGTGTCGTTGTTGTCGGTCTTTATTATTCAGGTCCGCAGACCTGATTGGGTCTAATCCTGATAACGGCTGAAATGGGTACGCGCAGCTATCAGTTGTGACTTGGTGAGCATAAAGACACCGTCACCACCCTTATCAAACTCAAGCCAGGTAAACGGCACGTCCGGGTACTGTTCCATCAGATGTACCATGCTATTTCCGACTTCACAAATCAGGATGCCGTCATCAGCAAGATAATCAGGCGCACATCCCAGAATGCGTCGTGCCAGCTCCAGACCATCACTGCCAGCAGCCAGACCCAGTTCCGGTTCAAAATGATATTCACCCGGTAAGTCAGACATATCTTCCGCATCAACATAAGGAGGATTGGTGACGATGATATCGTACTGAATTTTTGGCAGGTCGCGGAATAAGTCGGAACGCATTGGCGTGACGTTATTTTCTAAGCAATGTTCAGCGATGTTGTGCTCAGTGACGGCCAGGGCATCAACTGAAATATCCACGACATCGACATCTGCTTCAGGGAAGGCATAAGCACAGGCGATACCAATACAACCACTCCCGGTACACATATCCAGAATATGACGCGGCTGATGATTGATAAGACCGGCAAAGTGATTATTAATCAGTTCCCCGATTGGGGAACGTGGCACCAGCACACGCTCATCAACATAAAACTCATGGCCACAGAACCAGGCTTTGTTGGTCAGATAAGCGACGGGAATACGCTCATTCACCCGGCGAATGACTCGCTCAACAATAAGATGACGTTCGCTTGAAGTCAGGCGTGCAGTACGCATATCTTCTGGAATATCTAGCGGGAGATAGAGACTTGGCAGCACCAGTTGAACAGCTTCATCCCACGGATTGTCGGTGCCGTGACCATACCAAATGTTGGCAGCACTGAAGCGGCTCACCGACCAACGTAACATATCCTGAATGGTATGCAGTTCACTGACTGCCTCATCGACAAAAATTTTATCCATGTTGCCCTCCGCAGGCGACTCATGCTTGTTCAATAATAAGCGGCTAGTTTGCCATGAAGGCGGTGACAAATCAGCATTCATAATGCGATGTCCTTCCTGGAATATATCGTTTTCTTTCTTGCAAGGCCGGAAAACGGGTAAACTGAGGGTAAAACGAATGCGAGAAAAGAAAATATGAAGAAGTCCTCACCGCTCAGTTCAGAAGATGAATCCCTGTTTCGGGGCCTGATGACTGATACTAAAAAACTCACTCAGGATACGATTGTCCATCGTACGGTACGTAAAAAAGTGACTGAAGTGCCCGTGAAACGTCTGCTTCAGGAGCAGGTCGATGCCAGCCACTATTTTTCAGACGAATTTCAGCCTCGCCTCGCCACCGAAGGCCCGACGCGCTATGTACGAGACGATGTCAGCCATTTTGAGTTAAAAAAAATACGCCGTGGTGATTACTCCCCGGACCTATTTCTCGATCTTCATGGTTTGACTCAGCAACAAGCAAAACAAGAGCTGGGTGCATTAATTGCCGCCTGCCGCCGGGAGCATGTGTTTTGTGCTTGTGTGATGCATGGGCATGGGAAGCATATTCTCAAGCAACAGACCCCCCTCTGGCTGGCACAGCACCCTCATGTGATGGCTTTCCATCAGGCGCCTAAAACCTATGGCGGCGATGCCGCGTTGCTGGTGCTGGTTGAAGTCGAAGAGTGGCAGCCACCCGAACTCCTTTAACAGCGCTGATTGAAAAACGAAAAAAGTCGCCAAAGCGACTTTTTTGCTAACAGAGAGGAAAACACCGTTCCCTCGCTAACTTATCAGACTGTTTTTTCTGTTTTAAACTGGCAGGGACTTTTTTGCCAGTTGAACGTCCCTTTCCCGCTCCGCGCATCAAGCGTTACGCTGGCTATCGCGGAAGTGGAGAACATCGGCGGGGATTCTTGTGGGCATAGTGCCGACACCAGATAACCCACTAAAGGCAGGTGTGAAATGACCAGTACCGACGACACACCTTCAGCCGCGAGCATATTCAGATAGTCAGCGACTCTATCGGCATCACCCCCTGGCGTCAGCTCTGGCAGAATATCGGTCTGACCCGCAAACGACAGTTCTTCACCGACGACAGCTAAGGTTTGCTCTGCACGTAAATAAGGGCTGACCAGAACTCTCTCAATACTTGATGCCTGACTTTTCAGCCAGGCTGCCATCAATCGTGACTCATCACAGCCGCACTCCGTCAGAGGGCGTACTGAGTCACTTGCAGCATTCAGAGCCGCATCACCGTGACGCATAATAAACACTTGCATATTGCACCGCTTTTGTTAGCCAAAGACACCTGAAATCCCTTGCAAAGGCAAAGGATTTGGCAGCCCGGCATTGTGCCTTATTCATACATCGAATGAAACGCTGATCTTTACCTTAATGCTGTGAACTCAGTCAATCTTTGTTGATAAAATAGTCGACAACCCGCGGCTATTAATTGCATTCGCACAATTATCAATCAGTCATCATCGGTAAAAGAGCGGTTTTGTGCTGCCATCGCGAGCAGACGTTCACAAGGTGTGAAGCGTTCACCATATAAATGCGTCAGGTGTTGTAAACGTGCCACCAGCGTCGCGATGCCTAGCTGATTCATATAGTGGAACGGTCCGCCAAGAAACGGAGGGAAGCCGATACCAAACACGCCGCCAATATCACCGTCACGTATACTCCGGATAACGCCTTCATCCAGACTACGGGCCGCTTCATTAAGCAGCATCATCACGCAGCGCTCAGCCAGACTTTCACTATTCAACCGGACGGCTGGCGTGATCCCAAGCAAGCCATAAATAGTTTTATCCACCTGTTTCTTAGTGTTTTTCCCTCGAGCCGGATACAGATAGAAACCGCGACTATTTTTCCTGCCGCGGCGATCGTCGGCTAAAATGGCATTCAGCGCCTGAGGAGGGCTAAAGCGTTCACCATAGGCCTGTTGCAGCACCGGCATAATTTTGGTTCCCACATCAATGCCCACCTCATCAAGTAGCTGAATGGGGCCAACCGGGAAGCCAAATTTCACCAGCGCGTTATCGATATGTTCAACCGGCTCACCTTCTACCAGGCAGCGTAAAGCCTCATTGATATAGGGAGCTAAAATGCGGTTAACATAGAAACCTGCGCTATCGCCCACCACAATCGGCGTTTTACCCTGCCGCTTTGCCAGTGCCACGGTGGTAGCAATAGTCTGCGGACTGGTTCCGGCATGGGGGATAATCTCGACCAATGGCATTTTGTCGACCGGACTAAAATAGTGCAGACCAATGACTTGTTCAGGGCGTACAGCGTTAACCGCAATATCACGAATCGGTATCGATGAGGTATTGGAGGCAAAAATAGTTTCAGTGTTAGCAAACTGCTCGACTTCGGCCACCATTTGCTGTTTGAGCGCCAGATTTTCAAATACCGCTTCAATCACGATATCCTGCTGCCGGAAGCCCTGATAGTCGGTGCCTCCAGAAATCCGCGCCATTTCTCGCTCTCTTTGCACCGAGGTTATCTGGCGACGGGCGACTTGTTTACTCAGCAGATCCCAGCTGTATTTCAGCGCATGATTAATGCCCTCGGGCGTCATATCTTTGATACGAACCGGTAGCTTTCCCTTTATCGCACTGACACTGGCAATACCCGCCCCCATCAAGCCTCCGCCGAGGACAGCAACCGAATGCAGAGGTCTTGGCGCGGCATCGCTGCCCAACTCTTTCTTCAGCGCTGAACTGGCAAAAAACAGACCGCGTAAGGCCGCCGACTGTGGGGACATGGCTAAAATACCGAAGGCACTGGCTTCCGCCGCATAACCTTTGTCACTGCCCTCTGCCAATCCAAGCTGAATAACATCCAGGATCTGATTGACCGCCGGATAGTTTCCCTGGGTTTTTTGCAGCGTTTTTTTGCTCACCAGACGGAACAGCAATGGCCGCCCGACTCCCGCCAGAAAACGCTCTTTCAGCGGCAGCCGATGAGTCGATTTATGGCCACGTAATACCCGAGCAACGGCAATATCCAGTAGCTGAGACTCCGCGACAACTTCGTCAACCAGTCCCAGTTTTAAGGCTTGTTTTGCCCGCAGTTGACGGCCAGTAAGGATAATATCCAGAGCTTTAGAAACACCGATCAGGCGAGGCAAACGCTGCGTTCCCCCCGCTCCCGGCAGTAAGCCAAGCTGGACTTCCGGTAAGCCCAGACGGGTTTCTGGCTGGTCAGTACAAATACGCACATCACAAGCCAGCGCCAGCTCAAGCCCGCCCCCTAAGCAACTGCCATGAATGGCGGCGACCACCGGGAAAGGCAGAGCGGCAATTTCGCTCATCACTTGCTGCCCCTGACGCGCCAGCGCTTGCGCATCCTCGGCGGTTTTGCACTCTGCAATCATAAAAATATCAGCGCCCGCGATAAAATTGTCGGGTTTTGCTGAGATAAACACCACGCCTTTAATCCCCGGATAGTCACGGAGCTGCTGAAGAATATCGCGAATTTGTGCTGCAAACTCTGCTTTCAGGGTATTCATTCTTTCGCCAGGAACATCAATGGTGATGACGGCGACGTTATCTGCCCGGATCTCCAGGCTAAATGCACTAAGCTGTTCCATTATTCGGCCTCCAGTACCATTGCCGCGCCGAGTCCACCTGCCGCACAGGCCGTCACTAAACCAAAACCACCACCACGGCGATGTAGCTCATGTAAAGTCTGGGTGACCATCCGGGCTCCGGTCGCCGCAAATGGATGACCATAAGCAATCGAACCTCCGAGGACATTGAATTTGTCCTCATCAACTTCTCCCGTAGCCTGGGAACGCCCTAGTTTTTCACGTGCGAACTGCGCACTGGATAACATTTTGAGGTTGGCGAGGGTTTGTGAGGCAAAAGCCTCATGCATATCAAACAAAGTCAGGTCGTTAAGTGTCAGACCTGCGCGGTCGAGTGCCAGCGGGGTCGCCCATGCCGGGCCCAGTAACATATCCTGCCAGACATCGATGGCGGTAAACGCGTAGCTGCGCAGATAGCCCAGCGGTATCAGTCCCAGTTCTCTGGCACGAGACTCAGACATCAGGACAACGGCCGCCGCACCGTCTGTCAGCGGAGTGCTGTTTGCGGCGGTGACGCTGCCATGTTTACGGTCAAACGCCGGACGTAATTTTGCATAATCCGCCAGGCTACTCTGCTTGCGGATATTATTATCTTCGCTAATCGACTGACGATAAGGCGGGACAAAAGCGGTCATCACTTCGTTCGTCAGTTTACCGTCCTGCCAGGCCTGAGCCGCCAGCTGATGCGAACGATGCGCCAGCGCATCCTGCTGTTCACGCGTAATGCCGTGAGTTTTAGCCATTTGCTCTGCGGTGTCTCCCATACGCAGCCCGGTAGAGTATTCAGCGATAGCAGGAGGAAGAGGTAATAAATCACGCGGCCGCAGGCGTGTGAGTAATTTGAGACGCTGTGTGAGAGTACGGGCTTTGCTTAAATCAACCAAGGTGCGACCTAAGTTTTTGCTCACGCCAAAAGGTAAAACGGAAGAGGAATCAGCGCCCCCCGCAATGCCCGCCTGAATGGTGCCAGCCATAATGCCCTCGGCCACATTGGCTATTGCCTGAAAACTGGTGGCACAGGCACGACTGACACTGTAGGCATCAGTATGGACGCTCATGCCACTGCCTAAGACAATTTCGCGCGCGATATTAGGCGCTTCAGGCATCTGAATCACTTGTCCAAATACCACCTGATCAATCACTTCAGGTGCAACATTGCTGCGAATTAATAGCTCACGAACAACCCAGTTCCCCAGAGAAACGGCGGGAATGCCGTGAAAAGCGGTGGCCTGACGGACAAAGGGCGTACGCAGCCCGCTAACAATGGCAATCCTTGCACCCTGACGCGTAACCAATGGTAATGCCTGGTTCATAACGCTCCCCTATACAATATATACCCTAAATAGTTCACGTTGCTTGTAGGCGCTGAGTCAATCATGGCGATGAACATAGATACACTATGTGATTCGGCAGGATTATTGAGCGCAACACCCAAGCAACTTGAAGTATGACGGGTATGAATAATTAGTGGTCTGACCTGATAGTAGTGTTAACTAATTATTTACATTTAGCCAACCCTTTAGGGAGAAAATTGCGAGAGGCAGCACGTTTCACGAGGTGAGGAAGAAAAAATAAGGGAGAATTTTTAACTGGGGAGAAAAAAGATTGAAAAATGGCCGACATCGTCAGTCAGCCATTGTTGTTCAAGCGGTCAGTTTAGCGTAAACCTAACTGGAAAATCATGGTTTCTGCCTGGCAGCTGAACAGGAAGTCGATATCCAGACGCACGCCGTCAGCTTCTTCAGTAAAGCGCGGGGTTATCTGGCAAGGTTCGGATTCTACTTCACGCGCTTTAGCACTCAGTGCCGCCAGAGTCTCTTCCGCCTGCTCTTTGTTAGCAAACACACGACTATAGGAGGCAACACAATCCGTATTATCAATGATAGAACCGACGTCTATGCAGCAACAAACTGGGGTTTCATCTGCACTATTTCTACTCATGATTCGTTCCTTAGCATTATATACTCAGAATAATTCGGGTTGTTTTAAGCGCTGAGTGAAGAGAACCGATGCCTACCGGTAAGCTCTATGATTCGATGCGTTTTCCGAAAAGCACCCAGGCAAATCGAAGTAAGAGGAGTATAACGTAAAAGATAAACGCCCTAACTTTCATGCCTGCTATTTTACGTCGCTCTGTATTTTCACTCCAGTTGATTATCCTGGTAATCAGGATGAGTGACGAAAATCACACTTAAAAATGATCTAAAACAAATTCTCCCCCCCTCCTTATGGCGAAAAGTTGCTATTTTTTGCTGGCTTGATCATGTTTTCAACAACAACTCAACAGTAAACGCGAAACATTCTTGCAACATACCCACTGGTCGTACCTATACTTCGGTAACTGGTCTGCTTTCTATCTACCAGCACAGTCCCTACTATGCGCGCTTCGGTTACGGTAAGTAGCACTTTTTGTATAAAAATAAATCAATGAGGTTTTGGTTATGAGCCAGAGAACCCTGTTCGCCAAGTCATTTATAGCAATTGCTGTCGCAATGGTCAGTTTACAATCGCATTCCGCGGGCTTTCAGTTAAATGAATTCTCTTCTTCCGGACTGGGCCGAGCCTATTCAGGGGAAGGAGCTGTCGCCGACAACGCGGGGTCAGCCAGCCGCAACCCCGCCACCATCATGATGTTTGACAGACCGTCTTTCTCAGGCGGTGCGGTTTATATTCAGCCAGACGTTAATATTTTTGGTAACTCCCCGGCCGGGGGCAGTACCGATGCTAAAAATATTGCACCGAATGCCTGGGTGCCAAACCTGCATTTTGTCGCGCCCATTAACGATAAGTTTGGCTGGGGGGCGTCAGTCACCTCCAACTACGGGCTGGCAACAGAGTTTAATAATAGCTATCGCGCCGGTTCAGTCGGCGGGAAAACCGACTTACAGACCGCTAACTTTAACCTCAGCGGAGCCTGGCGGCTCGATTCTAACTGGAGCTTCGGTTTGGGCCTGAATGCGGTTTACGCCAAAGCGAAAATTGAGCGTTACGCCGGTGATTTAGGTTCAATTTTAGGCAGCCAGCTCAACCCACCGTACAACAGCATTGTTGCTGGTATCCCGGCAGACAGGCAAATTACCAGCCTGAAAGGGGATAAATGGGGCTTTGGCTGGAACGCTGGCGTCCTGTATGAGATTAACAAGGGCAATCGCTACGCGTTAACCTATCGTTCAAAAGTCAAAATTGATTTTGACGGCGACTATAAAAGCGACCTGCCTGCTTCCCTTAACGATCTCTTAGGGGGCTATGGCTTATACGGTACCGGCGGGGAAACCATCCCGGGTTCTTTAAGCCTGAACTTACCTGAAATGTGGGAAGTGTCCGGTTACAATACCGTGGCACCTAAGTGGGCCGTTCACTACAGCATGGCTTATACCCGCTGGAGTCAGTTTAAAGAGCTCAGAGCGACAGGGAACGATGGTAACTTACTGTTCCTGAAAGATGAGAGCTTTAAAGACGCTTATCGTCTGGCCATCGGTACCACTTATTTTATGGATGAGAACTGGACCTTCCGTACCGGTATTGCCTTTGATGATAGCCCGGTACCGGCGGATAAACGCTCTATCTCTATTCCCGATCAGGATCGCTTCTGGCTCAGCGCCGGGACAACCTATGCCTTCAACAAAGACGCTTCCATTGATGTCGGTGTTTCCTATATGCACGGGAAACATGTTGAGATTAACGAAGGTCCTTATACCTTCCGCTCTGAAGGTAAAGCCTGGCTTTACGGCACCAACTTTAACTACTCATTCTAATCAGATTTACAGGCTGTTCAGAAAGCAAAAAGGCGAACCGAGGTTCGCCTTTTTGACCTTCAGGAAACACTAAGGCGCGTCGATATCGCCCAGATCATCCTGAATCGCCGCCGCATTTGGATTCGCTTCCGGACTTAACTGGCCACCACTGGCCAGGAAATCATAGCGCTGGAAGTAAGCTTCACGCACCAGAATATAAGGGTCTGAAGACTGACGGAGCAGACCATCGCTATCCAGTAAACGTGCGCGCGTTTCAATCCCTTCCAGAGTCCATTTACCAATAGACATCGGCCAGGTCAGCCAGGATAACACTGGGTAAAGTGTATCGACATATTCACCGCCATCTTCACGCGGTGTCACGCTACCGTATCCTGGTAACACGATATAAGGACCGTAACCGACACCGTAATGACCCAGAGTGCTGCCAAAACGTATTGGGTAAGAGCGCTCAAGTTTCGGGTTCGCCATTCCGGCAATATCAATAAAGCCACCCATTCCCAGAATAGTATTCAGGAAGAAACGGGTGAAATGCACCATTCCCTGATAAACATCACCCTGGGCAAAATTGTTCACCATTGAGGCAGGTTCTTCGAGGTTACTGGTAAAATTACTCAGACCATTACGTGCTGGCTGCGGGACATAATCACGCCATGCAACGGCAACCGGACGAACAAGATAAGGGTCTAACACGTTCATGTTGAAGTTGAACATGGTTCGGTTGAACCCTTCTAGCGGATCAGAACGCTCTTGTGGTTTTTTATCAGCCGAGCTCGCACACCCCAGCAATAAGGTGCTCGCCAATGCCAGTCCGGTCAGGCGAAAATTCATAAGCGTCTCCAATTTTTTAATCTGCGCTTTCAGTGCTTTGTTCGCCCTTTCCGGGCGTTAAAAATAAGGTACTGGTTACCAAAATACTGATCTTCCCTGGCGGGATTTTACCCAGATGCCTGTTCAGTTTTGTAGCGATTGCTGCCTTTTACTACACTATACACTAAATTATTGATGTTACAGGCAGGCAGCGACACAATCCGCTCCAGCTTAACTTTCTCAGCCACCCGCACATTATGCCGGTCACTTTTAGAAATAGTTGTTAAAGTATAACCAAAAATGAGCCCGATAGTGCCAACAAAATTAGGCATAACGACTCAATTATCAGGTAATAACATCATAAAAAGGTCTGAGAGACGTTTACCTACCAGGAAAAATATTAGCGTTACAGACGCCAATAAATTAACTGAGATATTTTGTTTAAAACAGAGATATCAGAGAGTGATTGATTCATACCTGTAAAATAAGATTAATAAAAAAGCCTATCAAGAACTGCCTGTACTGGTGCTTATTGATAATTATGAATATTTAAAGGATTTACGTTCAGCTAAACAAATCGCTGACGGTATTGTTTATAATTATCTCAGTAGTAACAACGCTACAGATTTAAAGCAGGAGATACTGCGGTGAAAAAAAACATCTGCGCTTGGGTAATGGCGATAATAATAGCCTCACCGACACTGGTTTATGCAGCTCCTGGCGGCCCAGGTGGGCATAGCGGCCACGGAGGAAACGGCGGATATAACGGCCCTCATTTTAACCCCGGTCCCAGTGGCCCCAGGTCACCTCGCCTCGACTTTCTCCCGGCCCTGGCAACGACATTAATTCTTGGCGGGCTCACATACTATATTGTCAATGACGCCTATTACAGGAAACAAGGTGCTGAATATATTCTTGTTCAGCCACCAGAAAATATCCGCTCCGATCTGAACGTTGTCGATTATAATAACAAACGTTATTACGTACGTAACGGCAGTTATTATCAGAAAGACATCGACGGTAACTATATTGAAGTTCCGCGCCCTGCGGGACTCTGATGATTCCGTTTTTATCCGACAAGGCGATCGTGCAAACGATCGTCTGAATGGATAATAAAATAACCGATTATCGCTACTTATCCTCTCCGTATACAATGCCATAACTGCATCAGATACCCGAGAGTGAATAATAAATAAACGAATTCGCGCCAGTATGAAACTAATGCGGAAAACTACCGCTATTAACCTCATAACAACTTGATGAATCACCCAATATTGCGTACCATCAGAGCGCCTTGAAACAAGGGCAACCCTAAGCCAGTACAGTCCTCTTAGTTAAATGGATATAACAAGCCCCTCCTAAGGGCTAGTTGCAGGTTCGATTCCTGCAGGGGACACCATATGTTAACCTCCCAAAGTATCTAAAAGTCTACTAGAACTCTCATTTTCAATGAGTTAGAGCCTATCGATAGTATCCCTGCGTCTCCAGCAGCCTCGCAAAATCCACTGTGTTATGTTGATACAATTGTTGGTATGTTAGGTTCGATAACGCAGATACCATCAGCTGAGGATTTTTGCTATGCCGCTCACTGAGTTAAAGGTAAGAAATGCAAAGGCTGGTGCTGTAAGTATCCCAGCTTTAGTTCCACGCACTTTTTGAGATCCCCGGTTTCTCAGCCATCAGCCGATATTCTTCCGGCGTCAGGTTATTCAGGGATTCATGAGGCCGCTCACTGTTGTATTCATTCAGCCAGCGCTCGGTGATTTCCCTTGCTTCATTCAATGTTCTGAACAGGTAAAAATCCAGTATTTCTGTTCTGAATGTCCGATGAACCGCTCAATAAAGATGTTCTACGTTGGCTTGTACCTGGTAAATTTCAGCAACACCATGCTCCTCTGCCCACTATGTCAGCCTCAGCGAGACCACGTTATCCATCCACGTCTTCAGCGTATAACCCCGGTTTGCCACGATCCTGTCCAGCATTCTCACGACCCGATGCGCCGGAATATTCAGCTCAATTTCGATCGCCAGTGCTTCGCGGCAGGCATCCTTAACGGTGCGTCCGGCTTAGACAGATTTCAGAACGGCAATGATCTGGTGTTCGGTGAATCGGGCTTTGCGCATGGCGATCTCCCCCAAGGTCATAATCAATACGCCGGAAGATCTCTGAAAATGAATGGGTCGTTTAAACAGGATACTAACAACATCATCCGTGGAAAATTTACAATATAATCAAGATGTTGTCCCCCCACTTTTCCCTGACGGTGGAAGAGAAGTATTAGCTGCAGCCAAGTTTGCAGCCTGAACATCTGTTGCTATGTAAGGTTCTTGAGTACCACTGCCATTATGATCAAATACGTATATTTGTGTTATTTTACCAGATGTCACACGATGGAAAAAATCCACAAAGAATTGAGGTTCATCGCTAACGACGGTTACTCCCACAAGAAATCCTTTTATGTTCTCAATAAAATAATTTGCAGATGCAGCCTGGACAGCATCAATGAAACTATTTCCACTTGCAAGTGGTCTTCTGAATACAACATAAGCAATTTTTAAATTGAAGAAATCAACTTTGGATAGTTTTGTATATTTTTTTGTAAAATGATAGAGGGTAAGAATACCTTCATGAATTTTATTTCTGATATCCAATTTCTGAACTCTATTGGGGTTACCCTCTTTAAATTCAACAAAGTAAAGAACATCTTCATGCAAAAAAAGAGCATCTGGTGATTTTTCATTACTTTCAAAGCTATAAGCAGCAGAACAATTTTTTATCTCATCAAAACTCAAAGCTAGTTCTGGAGATATGATAAAATCTCTTGCCCCATTAAGGTTGTGGCTAATTTTCGTTAAAGATAATATTTCATTAGGGTAATTTGCGCAAAGAGCACTATACAGAGTAGCCTCATTAGAGTTTACTATTGAAATAGTCATATTTTCATTCCATATCTTTAAAGTTATTTTTTGAAAATACGTCATCAACAGACTTTTTGTTGAGATCGTGCATAGGCATCGCAAGTAAATCGATAGCATAAGAGATATTATTAGAAATATCTAAAAATTCAGAGAATCGTTCAAACTCTTTTTTATGTGCTAAATAAAATTGATTTTTTATCCCTTTTTTTGTACTAAATTCTTTTAATGCATGAACAATATAAGGACTATGAGTCGTAACTATTAAATCAACGCCGCAACCAACCAAAGAAGTAATAATGTCACAGTATGCAACTTGCCACTTCGGATGTAAGTTGACTTCAGGTTCATCAAGGATTAACAAACTATTTTTCTTTGTATTCCCCCCTTTAATCAGCAGATCAAGCATACCTAATGCTTTAATACCTGATGCGATATTAGTCGATGATATAGAAACTCCATCCCTATTAAAGACAAAATCTTTTTTATCATTATCGTAATCGACACTACCATCAAGTAGACCACTGATTGTCTTTGTCAAAGCAGTCATTTCGGTATCGCTCTCAAACAAATCAAGCTCGAGGAATCCATACATAGAATCACTTAATTTAGACGATAAATCCTTTAAATGTAGCGGCACTGTCAAACGATTAGATGCAGTATCATCAAAAAGTGTTTTAGATGTTCTAACTAAATTATTAAACTGAATGACTGCAGGAGAATCAACATAAGTTGCATCACTAAACCCTAAGTCGTCATTTGCCTGATATTTTATAGTACCTTCACTACTCAGACTTAAATCAATAATATCACTAACCCCATCTCTAATAGATATAGTTGCTTCGTTTTTTGCAAGTGTACCCTTTTGCAAAATTTCATTTTTGAATTCAGAGTAAAATGCTTTTTTTATAGCTCTATTTATAGCACCTTTCTTATCTTCGGGTTCATTTAAAACATACTCAATTTTCGCAAAGTTTTTTTCAACTAAATTATAAAACTCTGGTGGGATATTTATCCCTTTTTGACGTGTCGAATCTAAAATCACAAAAGCTTCATTACGTGCCATTCTATACTCTAGACGTAGCTGATTTTGTAATCTTCTTGGTTGAAAAAAATCACGAACATCATCTTCATAACTAATATTAACTATTCTTCTTAACGTGAAATAAATTTCCTCTAAAAAGGAAAGTATAGTGTTATCTTTATTTTCTTCTAAATCCTCTCTGTAACGAGCAAAAGCTTTTACCAATGAAAATATTACTTTTCCAACTGTACTTTTACCAGTGTCATTTTCACCAGTTATTACAGTCAGTCCACCTATTTCAACTTCGGCTTTGTTGATAATACCAAAGTTATTGACTGTTAATTTCATTGTTGTACCTATTCACTTGTTTGGACGCTTAATCGCATTTTATATGTTCAGCTCACCATATAGTATTATAGTTTTACCTTTGCTGCCATAAGACGTTCCAACATTCTTGAAAAGATTCAAGCTACAGATTGGACAAAAAGACTGCTATCGGCTCCTATCTTTTGATGCGTCATGCCTCGGGCCAACTTGATAGCTTGGACAGCAAGATATTGGTACGTTCCATGTGAAGTATACACCTTGCCAAACAAGATTAAAAACAAATATAAATCAATCTGTTATACAAAAAATCAAAATCACTTTGTTCTTTAGTTCCTGCCAGATAGAACCTGCCATCTGGTTAGGGTAAGCCCACTCGGACCTTATCTTAGAAGAGATTTTGAGCGCCCCCAAGAACTCTGACAGGATTTTTCCATTTTAAATAAGCTTCACTGGCAAAACTGTTTTGAAAAATGATTTCTGATATTTTTTCTAATCTGGATGATATATTAAAAAGAGTTGTCGGTTTGTATAAACATTTTGCCATATCTAATGCACGGTCTAAAACCATTTTTTCAATCACTCTGATATCAGCAACTCTGTATTTTTCTTTGATAGATACCTCTAAAAGTCGCAAAGAAGATGTTAAGGTAGAGTGTGTTGCTGAGGGATTTAGCATGTGCTTATGTATCAGTAGAAACTTGCAAAAATCACTGAAACCCTCATCCATTTTTTATCCTTTGATTGCTCTCCTTCTCTCTTTTTATCAAGCTTTTAAAAGTGCCGAATCCTCGCCATTTGTTATCTTTTCACTTAATAGGAAAATCATAAAATTGAAATATTTCTCTTACTTCATTAATATAGCTATTTAATCTGTTGTATGAGTTTTTGTTGTTATGAACAACATGCAATCGTTTGATCATTTATTTAATCTTTTATAACCTTTACTAGAGGGTGTAGCACTATCACTTCGTATCTTTTTCATTGATTCAGTAATTATTAAACTTACTAAAACATTTCCACTATAAGATCCTTTACCCATAAAAATGTCTGCTATATCCTTAAGGTAGTGTAGTGGAATACTTAATTTGGCCACCTGAATAGAGGTGATATCATCACCTCATAGCTCATACAGGTGACATTATGACCGGACGTAACAGACGAAATTTTAGCCCTGAGTTCCGACTCGAAGCAGCCCAGCCTATGCTTGACCAGCATTACACCGTAGCGGATGCCGCTACCGCAATGAATGTCGGTAAATCCACCATGGATAAATGGGTTCGCCAGTTGAAGGAAGAGCGTGCTGGAAAGTCACCCACAGCATCGCATGACACCCGAACAGATTGAAATACGTGAACTATAGAAAAGGCTTCAACGTATTAAGATGGAAAGGGATATATTAAAAAAGGCTACCGCGCTCTTGCTGTCAGACTCCCTGAACAATTCTCATTAGTTGAGAAGCTCAGGATGCTGTTTCCTGTTGCCGTTGTGTACAACGTGTTTGGGATTCATCGCAGCAGTTATAAATACTGGCGGCAACCAAAAAAACCTGATGCCACACGCGTAATATTACTGAGTCTTGTACGTGAAGTGTATCACGAAAGTCGGGGTTCGGCGGGTGCTCGCAGTATCGCCGCGATGGTCTCAACAAAAGGCATAAAACTGAGCCGATGGCGGGCAGCAAAGCTGATAAAAGAGTTGAATATTATCAGCTGTCAGCAGCCCGGCCATCATTGTATCTGAATGACACTAACAGTTAAATGTTGGTAAGAGAATGATTTCATAGTAAATTTAATTACTAACTTTTTCTGGTGTTACACTTTAGTTAACAGGTTTCAGAGGTGAATCTTTTGAACGTTAATTTTAACTAAGCTATTCATCCTATGATGAACATTCAGTTTTGCTTGTGCATTTAACGCCGGTAGATTGTAATATATAGATACTGAATGATAATGTAACAATCACAGGGCTGTTGAATGAATCTATGTTTCGTTTGGATTAAAGAATTTAAAAATCTGCATGGGGTAGGATTAAATCTATCTAACGATTTTGATTTCTATTTTGACTTTCAAGAGAAATGCTTGAGTAAATCAAAAAAAAGTCCTATGCCAAATTTGTTTGGTGATAAAATTTCATATGTAACTGGAATTCTCGGAGTGAACGGCTCTGGAAAGACGAACTCTTTAGAGTTTATATGTCGCGCATTAAAAACCCCGGAGAAGATTCGCGGTGAATATATTTTGATATATAGCATTGATGATGAATTATTTTACTCCACTAATATAGAAAAAGATATTAATTTAAATTTTTCAGCATCTGTAAGTTTTGATGAACATCTAAATAGATTGCATGTGATATTTTTCTCAAATGTATATGATAAAAATTATATAGACTTTGGTAATGACGTGATTGATATCTCTATCAACAATAAAAATAACCCTCGAACCTTATCTGTTCAACGCGACATGCGAGGAATAGAATTCCTTAATGATATGGATTTTTTTAGTTCGTCTGAGTTTTATAATATAGATTTGCAGCCACCACCTAGAATTGAAATAAAAATAGACCGATTTATCAAGAGACACGATCGTCTTCTGGAAGGCGACAATAGCTTACCGGTTCTACATTATTTTTCTGAAGTTAGGAGAAAAAGTCGAGGATGTGGAAAGCTTCATATAATCGTGCAGACTATTCAAATTGAATTCTTAAAAAACCTATTAATCAGCGGGGTGGATAATGAAAAATACCTAAATTCGTTCAATAAATTCTTGTCGAAAGAAGGTGATCGAGAATTGCGTACTCTCCTCCTTGAGCTAAGAGAACTGAGCATTGTGGACAATGAACCAGTCCCTTGGAGTCATGATTTTTTGATGTTCGAAACGTTAACGATATTGTTTAAGCTAGAGAGCTTTTTAAGTGAAATGTGTTTAGAATTTGATGATTCTGTAAGAGGTTCTCGGCTTACTTTCACAATCGACTATGAGATATCAGAGAGTTTCTACTATCGACATATTGTAGGGATTCTTCAAAGCATGAGGTATAGTTCCATCTCATGGTCGGGTGTAAGTTCAGGACAGCGAGCTTATATTAATATTTTTAGTTCTATCTGGAATGGCCTGCGTAATTATCATCTTAAAACGGATGAAGGCTTGGGGACTATTATATGTATCGATGAAGGTGATCTTTATTTGCATCCACAATGGCAAGCAGATTTCGTCGACAGGCTTATAAAATGCCTTCCTAAATTATCTGATACAAAGATTCAAATTGTATTCACTACACACTCTCCCATTTTAATTAGTGATCTGCCTCGGCAGTGTATTATTCTTCTAAACAATGATCAGAACTACCCCATAGTTTCTTATGATGGACATAGAGACAAAAAACAGCCGAAGGCGTTTGCTGCTAATCTCTATGATATCTATCAGTATTCTTTCGGACTGGAACAACGGAGAATTGGCAATCTATCATCACGATATTTAGAAAAAATATATGAAATTCTCGATAAATCAGACTTCAGTCCTGCTGACATTATAGAACTTAATTTGGCTTTGTCTGTTATTGATGATGATATTATCAAATTTCATATCCAACGCCGGATAAATAAAAATGATTAGTATAAATAATCATCTCTCTGCTAGGCATAAAGATGTCACGATGTTTCTTAAAAACATTGTAGATGAGATGTGGCGAGATCTAAATCCGCATAATAAACACGGAAAGCCGATGAAGCGAGCCCTGACAGAAAAGGCTGATAGTTTATGGGAGACTGTTAGTTCGAACAACTATATAAAAAAATTCGGAAGCGAAGCAGCAAAGAGGCATAGAGATTTTACAGATTATTTAAGAGACCATAAAAATCTTGAGTACATAATAAAATCCAAGCCTGAAGACTTAAAGGAAATAGTCCGAGTAGCACGAAATCACTTAATAGATAGTGATTTATATTTATATAAAAAATCTAAAATTAAAACACAGCCTTTTGGTTCTTTGTTACTGAAATTATTCAATTATGAGAATTACCGTTCTAGCAATCATTGTTACAAACGTTATCAGGAACTAGGTTTTGCAGAAGCGACTTGCCCATATTGCAATGAAAACTCCGTGAGAATAATAGAGGTGACCAAACCTGTTAAAAAAGAAAAAGTCATGATGCTTTACGATATTGACCATTTTTATCCAAAGCATATGTTTCCTTATTTGGCTCTATCCTTTTACAATCATATCCCCTCATGTAAAATCTGTAATCAAACCTTCAAAGGTAGCGAGCCATTTGATATCGACAACCATATTCACCCATATCATAAATGTTTTGATTCTGTATATGAATTTAAAGTTAACCACTCCATATTGTCAAATGAACCATTAAGTAATATTAAACTTGTTAATAACACATCCTTCCCAGATAAACTGGTTGATATTTTACAACTAGAATCTCGTTATCAAAATAGCACTAATTTAACTCGCGCCCCCAAACTTATTGATATATTAAGTAAACGCACTCACTTATTAAGGGGTGGAGTAATTGAGACTGTTGAACATGACATGTTAATTGAAGCACTTTCATGCTTCGGACTGGTTTATAGAAAAGAAGATATACTTTCTAACCTTCACAGCAAACTCCATAGGGATATTGTCAAGTTTTTCGACATTCACAATATATTGAAGCTAATGTAAAATATACATTCATAAACCAAGTGCGTTTTTCATTTCAACGCACTTTCTGAGGTTTCAGGAAGGATCGGCCATCAGATAATACTACCTCATACTTTCCTTGTGATGAATCCGGTAATGTCCACTCCCCGTTATCTGAGACAGGTCTGATTAGAGTTTTCTAGCTGTTTCCGGTATATCTCCGGAGGGAGATTATTTAAACTTTCATGGGTACGATTCTGGTTATAATCTTGCTGCCAGAACCATGCCATTTCTCTGACCTGACTGAGTGATTCAAATAAATAAGCATTCAAAAATTCCCGGCGAAACGAACCATTAAAACGTTCAATGAATCCATTCTGCTGCGGTTTACCCGGTCGAATATGGCACAGTGTAATATCATTATATTCACAGTAATTCAGTAAGTTAACCGATATCAGTTCCGGCCCATTATCAACCCTTATTTGCTGAGGCTGCCCGCGCTCTTCTTTCAGGCGTTCAAGTACACGGATCACTCTGTCTGCTGGCAAAGAAGTATCGACTTCAATAGCCAGACATTCACGTGTTCCCTCATCAATAATATTCAATGTTCTGAATCGCTTGCCGCAATACAGAGCATCATGCATAAAATCCATCGCCCACTGAATATTCGGTTTATTCACAACAGATAACAGTTTTTTCTGACGTTCTGGCAGCGTTTTTTTGACTCTGCGTTTAAGGTTCAAGCCTAACCGGCAATACACACGATAAACACGTTTATGATTGAAGCTAAAACCTTTAAATCTGAGACGGTAATAGCATTTCCAGAAGCCAGCCTGAGGAGACTCAGACAAAATAGCCTGAATAGAATCGATCACGGCCTTGTCTTTTTCCCGCCAGTCAGTGCTGCGCCGATAGAAAGATGCCCGTGACAAAGAGGTCAGTTTACAAGCCGTAATAACCGACAGACCAGCAACAGTCAGCAAACTGGCGCAGGATTTTCTCTCGGTTATTACCAGCCCTTTTTTGCGAAAAGTTCCTTCATGGCATGATTTTCGAGGCTGACTTCGGCAAACAGTTTTTTCAACCGGGAGTTTTCATCCTCAAGCTCTTTTAATCTTTTAACATCATTGGCTTCCATGCCGTCATATTTTGCTTTCCAGTTATAGAAAGTTGCATTACTGATCCCGTTCTGGCGGCAAATTTCCTCAACCTTCAGGCCTGAATCAACAAGCTTCAGGATATTAACGATCTGAGTTTCAGTAAACCGTGCTTTTTTCATTTTGACCTCTGCAAATGTGAAGGCAGAAAATCTAATTATAGCTGTCTCATTTTAGGGGGAGTGGACACAACCTGCTTGTAGTAAAAAGTTCGAATATAGATGCCCAGTGTTATTTAGTAAGCTCACTCGAGTGGTATTCCTTTATGCCACGTCAAAAATATCTTTAGTGTGGATAGCATCACTTTCAAAAAGTTCAAGCTGGTCTATATGAGTCACTGCCTGTTCGGGATCGGCGGTAAAAAGAACAACCGCTAGGTCTTTTAACGCTCTAGTGCAACTCACATAGAAAAGTCGACGAGTTCGATCCATAGTTGTTTCTTCGCCGGCATCCATATGTCTCTGGTCATTATCTGAGGGCTCCTCAAGACCGAGGTATTTTTCGTATGAGAATTGGAAATGGTTACTTTCGGCGTCATCCAGAACGACAAGAACCCTATCAAACTCAGCACCTTTTATGCCTTGCTGAGTCCAAAAGGGAGAACGTTCCGAAATGTAGGTATGGTATGGCAAAAGTTGGCTTGCGGGGCAGGCAAGGAAAGCATCCATTGAGGCCATTTCCTTGTCCATTTCACCCTCTTCTTGAATATCCTCGTCATTGTTCTCACCTGCTTCTGGCTCAGGCTGAACATGAAGAACTGCATTTGGATCAAGATATGATACCAATCGAGGGTCAAGGACTAGTAAATCGGAAGAATTTACTTGTTTTAGAAGATCGCCGATTGTTGCTCCGGAATGCCCTAATATGCCTGCGGAGATGGAGGCAACAAGTTCGCTAAGTACTCTAAGGCGCTCCGCCACGCTCGCCCCACCAAGAGACTCTTTATCAAGAAGAAGTGAATACTCTCGGATCAATCGCATCACTTCAAGCTGTTGGTCATTGGTATGAGCGATAGCAATCGGGATCAAAAACTTTACACACGATGAAATAGGCCATGCAGATCCGTCTAAAAAACCATCCTTGAATGCCGATGGAGCCTTAGAGTTGAGTGCAGCGTAGAGGTCACCAAATCCTAAACGCCTAGCGGACATCTGGTGAACAATGACGAGATGTTTTACTCGTGCCTGATCATCATCACCTGATCGCCAATAATCGTCGTCTGTTTGTATTGCCATCCATTCACGTACACGAACGATATTGGCGTCCCGTGTTTCATCTGCAGGCAAAATAAAAAGGTGTGCTGAACCCTCCGGGGTGGGAATGATACCTTCTGGACCTAGACGTTGGCCTGGGGTCTGAACGAGGTCATCACCATCACGGCGAATGGCGTTCGCGAGGTTTAGGACCTTCGTTGAACACCGGAAATTTTCAGGTTTTGGAATGTCAACCCAAGTAGGTTCTGCTTCAACTTGTCCGGTTCCTGTAACGTATATTCGTTGCATCGGATCGCCAAAGAAGCCGAGGCAAAATATGACCCCGGGTTCACACTCAACAGTCTTCAAAGCTTGCACGACCGAATAGGTCGTATCTTGACTTTCGTCCACAAAGACGAACGGAAACTGTCGTGCAAGAAGGATTCGGAAGAGGGGGCGTTCAGAAATAAGGTAAGTAACGAGTTTCAGAATGTCGTCATGACCAAGAACACCCTTTGCGTAGTTGCTACCCGTCCCGTATCGGAATCCTTTTACTGAAGTGATCCGCTCCGACTGCAGACGGAGGCGCACCAAATCTCTGGCGTCCTTATCCTTTGTGCGCTGTTGAACCCTGGAGCCATAGGTTGCGCGTTTTTCTTCTATTGCATCAATTTTTTCCACGATGCGCCCTGACACCCAGGCACGAATATCGTTCTGAAAAGGTTTAGCCAGCAGCCACATAAAGCTGTGAATCGTTGAGACGTGCACAAGTGGGTCACTGCCGACGTCCCTCCAGATCTCTCCGGCCGCAATTTCGGTATAGGTAATACAGGCAACACGCTGACGTGCCTTCTTCAGGTTATCGCCGTGTATTTGGATGACAGATGACAGGCCTTTAATAAGCGACGTAGTTTTTCCTGAACCAGCACCGGCCTTCATAATGAAACTACGTGGTGGAACATTTACAAGGCAGTTTCGCAGGTCCATGTCAGCCTGGGTGTCTGGCTTATTTGCCCGGCTGCTCATGCTCGCCTCCTGTCACAACATCTTCCTCGACGATGAGTTCGGGCAGCACGGTTTCGAGTTCGATCCGTATTTCGTCTTTTAGCCAAGTAAGTCCATCACGGATGTAAGTCGGTACATGCCATGCTTCTTCGTCTTCAGTGAGAACTGCAAGCGCGAATTTTGTTTTATCGAAACTTTTTCGCGAAACCTTCTTATGCAGGCCTTGGGCAAGGGCTAAAGGACTAACTGCCCCCCCTTTCACAATCAGGCCTAAAGGCTTTCTCTCTCGGGCCTGAGACCAGCCCGGATTTTCGAGTCCGAAGTCTTCTTCCAAAGTACGCCCGCAGAGGGTTTCTGTGACTCCGTTCCAAGTAACTGCTCGCTCCGTCTGATAGGCAACGCGGACCTTCGCATCGTCTTGGAGTATGTGTGTTTTGTCCGCTTCAGATGCGTTACACAAGTCTTCGATTGTGAGCTTACCTGGAAGCCATTTGATGAGCGTTTGATTCGACGTCGCAGCATCAGGTTCACTTGGTAAACAGGCTTTGCCATACTTTTTCTTAGGCGCTAAGACCATCAGCTCACCGACTGTTTCTTGCACATTGTCCTGATCCTGGCCTGCTGGATCATCTTCCGCATCGGCCGGAACCTCAAACTCTTCTAATTCTTCATCCTCCGCGGCATCATCATCCGTCTGAGCGACAAGGGCAACACTATCAATATCAGTAATGATAAGGGTGGTCAGACCGAGAAATTCGATGAGCGACTGGAAACGATGACCAAAGGCACCGCCAACCTCTAAGATACATAGGCAAGCTGAACGGAGAGTCTTCGCGCTCTTTCGAATCATGACAGGTAAAAGCAGTCTCTCAACGTTACCTTCAACGAGAATAGCAGCATCTGAGAAAAATAGATCACAATGTGTCAGCTTCAGATATCGTTCTAAAAAATCACGATCATCTGGTTGAGATTGATAGAACGCTGATAGATTCAAAACTTCTGTCAACTGTTCTTTGCCACTTTTTTTACGTCGGAAGTATCTAATCGGCTTGAAACCTCGTTCGTAAAGGATATGCGGCGAGTGAGTAGTGATGACCATCTGGCTGCCAAAAATGCTTCCGTCGTCATCCTCTATATTCAGAAGCTCAAGAATATTGCGGATAAAGACCTGTTGGAGCTGAGCGTGTAAATGAGCCTCTGGTTCCTCAACAAAAAGCAGATGTAATGGAGGACGGTTATCCATCGTCGCCCACCTAGCTTGGGAGTCTAAAATCTCTACCACCATGTAGATCAAATTTTTGAATCCCAGCCCATTATAACTGTCAGGAAGGGTGGCGGTGTCTTCGCCATCTCCAATCTGATAATGAACTCGTGCGTCCTGACTCATTACGTGAGCGGGATCTAATGATGACATTATCTTAAGTCGCGGATTATTGACACCAGGATAGCCAAGCTTGGCGAGTCGATCCAGCATCGGCTTGAAAACACCATCCAAATGAATGTTGAGCGCTTGTTCAGAGTCAAATAACGCTTTGAGGGCTATATGATCGTCTTGCCTTTGGCTAAGGTTACGCTTGTAGAAGCGGCTCAAACGCTTTGACAGGTCTTCTGACCTTCCGCCTGCTTCTGGGTTGGGATCGGCAAGATGGCGTTGTGCACCCAGATTGTCGATATGAATGAGCGATTTTAAAATTGTTCCTCCACCTGGCTCTCCAATTAATTCATCTGGAACGTAATTACCAATCTCTTGGAAGGTCGTCTCATCAAATCTTGTTCGATCCAAGATAAAGTAGCGCAACTCATATTCGCTCTTGAGTTCGCGCTGAAGGTAGTCCGTCATGGAGCGAGGCCATGGAGTATATTGCGAACCTGGCGGCAGTTCTGCTGCCTGTGCAGCCCCTCTAGCTTTGGCTTCTTGGAAGTTTTGAATGAGGTTAATGGTGTTTTTCGCGGTCAGAGAAACTCTTATGCCGACCTTAGTGCCTTCCCATGCTGTACTCGGAAGCAATGGAATGACGAGATAGAGATCTGGTGCTGCGACCTCGAGCCAAAGATCGAGATCTATGCTTGGAAGTGAGAACCCCTCGGGCATTGGATCAGCCAAATTGATATTTCCAGCCTCATCGAAACTTTTCCAACATGAGGAACTAAAATCGTAGAGGCTGAAACGATCCCTCCCCCCCGTAATAAACGCATGGATTGCTTGAGTAGATGACGTTTTTCCGCTGTTATTTGAGCCTACAAATATTGATATATCGTCAGCCAGCTCAATATGAGCATCTTTTAGACGTCGAAAGTTCCTGAGGCGATACGAGTGAAGATGCACGAAAAAACCTCCGCTGATTTTTTGGAATTTACAGAAAACTGTATCATCGATATATGCGTAGTCTCTGGTGTGCTCTGCTATTTCAAATCTGACTTTCTCACAGAAGGCTACTCTCAAACTGTCATATATCTGCAGCTCAGATTCTTACACTTATCCTATTTCCTTCGTGTGTAGTCAAGGCTGTATAATAGCCGAGCATACTTTGGGACAGCCTGGACCGTTAAATACGATTAGAGGCTATCTACGAGGCTTAATGGTCGTGGATGCCATTTTCCCACTACAAGTAGCCTTCAACTCAGCGATTTCTAAAAGCAAAAGTTGGTTAACAGAAGCAATTCGGGCCAACTCCTCTAAAAGCTGTTCATTCTCAGTGCGGAGAGCCCGGTTCTTCTCCTTTTCAATCATTAGTGCTTGAGTTTTAGAGTCGCGCTGAGAACGTACTGACTTACCCATTAGGATTCGAATTTTCTCCGCCACCGCTGGATAGGTATTATGAATAAGGCTAGGTGTAACACCAGCAGCTCGAGCAATCGAGGTGATAGAAATCTTTTCGTTATTTTCTACAAACTTATTAATAACTTTATCAAGAGCATCGAGAGTCTTTGACCGCGAACGTGCTGGAGACTGCCGCTTAATTGATTTCATCGCCATTCCCCGCCTCGCCGGTATTATCATTAATGGGAGACAGACCTAAGCTCGTGATGACATCTAATGCAACCTGTAAATCGCGCTCTGCTCGCTGTCGTACAGCAGGCCCAGCATCCTCGATTTTGAGCAGCTCCTGTTGTTGGCAGTAAATGTCCTGCCACGTGCCTGCAAAAAATTCATCAATTACCGAGTTTTTGCATGTTGGACAGCGTGTTGCCTCATACAGTCCAGCCCCGCCACAACCTCGTTCTGTTGCAATACACCAGCCGTTTCCGGTCGCACGAATGTTTGCATGTGGGGCTGTTTGGGCAAGCAATGCGGATCTGTCTTTGATTGGGATAGCACGCATCTTGACGATTTTTTCACCTGCCCCACCTGCCAGAGGCTGCTCATCGAGCCATGATTCGATCAAATCGATTTTATATTCTGTCATCTGCTGTAAGATTTCATCAAAAAGTGCTAGATCTTGCTGAGGGTTAGACGCATAAAGTTGAGTCATGCTCATGCTGCTGTGTTTAAACTGCCACTTGAGAAAAATAAGTGAAGTTCTTCCCATTCGGGACTCAACAAAACATCTTGCATATGTTCTCCTGCATTGGTGTGTCCTCAACTGCCAATCACTTCCAGCGGCTTTAGCTAAACGGCCAAACGCAACATTAGAGCCTTCACAGCTAAGGGCTTCAACATGATAGCCTTCTTTAATTTTTCCCCCTTTGCAGTTTCGTCCCAAAAATAGCTTCTTCGAATCCTTTCGAGCTTTTTCGAGCTTTTTCGAGCTTTTTCGAGCCTAAGTATATGTTCAGTTGAATTCGAAAATTGCTGATTGTTTGCAAGCCGCCTAATCTCTTGCTCCAACTCCTTTCTGATAGGTGCGGAATATCTTGCCAAAAGGCTTAGAGCTTCAATTGTCAGCTCCGGCACAAGATACTCGACTCGCCCTTTACCTGTTTTATGCTCGACTGTAGCAACCCAGTAAAAAGTGACGCCTTTTTTTAACTCCTTACGCCAAGCACCGACCTCAATTCCAATAGCCTCGTCATTGCGCATACCGCTAGTGATTGAAACTATATAAAGAACAGCATCTCTGCAACGAATTGACATTGATCTTCCCCCTTCGTTCAGTACCTCTCTAAAGTAGAGTTTTCGGTTCTTCTTTGCCGTCCCAAAAGAGGTCATTCGTTATGGAAAAGACGCGTTATACCGAGAAACAAATCACTTTTGCACTCAAACAGGCTGAAACCGGCACTCGGATCGAGGAGCTCTGCAGAAAGATGGGGATTTCCGAGCCGGCATTTTAGAATTGGAAGAAAAAATTCGGCGACATGGGCGTCGCAGAGTTGCGTCGTCTTCGGCAGCTTGAGGAGAAAAATCAGCGTCTCAAACGACTGGTTGCCGACCTGAGTCTGGACAAGGAGATGCTGTAAAAAAGTACTGAGGCCGCTGCAGAAGCACGATGCTGTAGAATATCTGCTGGCGGCGTACCGTATCGGGTTGCGCAGGGAATGCCGACTGATGATGCAGAGCCGTACGGTGTACAACTATCGCAGTTGTCGTGATGATCGCGCTATCACGCAACGGATACTGGAAATTGCAGAAACACATATCCGTTATTGCTACGAGCGCATTCATATTCTTCTTCGCCGTGAAGGCTGGCTGGTTAACCGTAAGAAAACACACCGTATTGGCTGCCTTGAGGGGCTTAATCTGCGTTCGAAACGACCACTGCGGCATGTTGTAAGTATCCCTGCAAAAGGAACCATGGCAACAGCTATCGCGCCGCCATAAGAAATACCAGGAAACTTTTCACTCTTTCAGCGTTGAAGATAAAAAGCCAGGCTCGATGCCATTGGAGGAGATACCCGCGCGATTTATCGCTGAAATCTCACGGCGTTTTGTCTGGTAGCAGAGATGAGGATGGGTCGTGATGCATAAGCGCGTAGCCCTGCTCACGCCACAAATTCGATTGTTCTTCCTGACTACGAGTCAGTGGTTTACCTGTCCAGAGGAAAATATTTTGTGCGGGGAAAAGTTCCGGCCGGGGAATTTCAACAGGCTCAGCAATGATATCGACTTGCCAGCCCAGGTGACTTAATCGCCACGCCTCCAGCCAGAGCCGGGTTCTGTCCTGAGCATCCCAGCTCATTAGCATAGCTGGTTGTCCTTTTTTAGTGCGGGCATGGATCAATTGGATAACCACATGTTCAATCAGCGCACCGTCCAGCAGACCACACATCATTCGCGCAGTATTTTGCTCCATACCCAGACGCTGGCGGACAGGTAGATAAACATGATCAATCAGGTCACCGACTTCGAATTTTTCATCATAATCAACCATTCGTTGCCGTAATTCGACAGGCCTGACCCTGCGCAGCACGCCCATCAACTCTTCCTGCAGTGGCGTCCAGCCTTTGTCAGCGGTGTGCTCATTTTTGTCCAGAATAGCTTTTACTTTGCTCACCGGAACACCCGATTTAATCCAGCGCTTGATTTCTTCTATACGAAGAATGTCGCTATCATCGAACTGGCGGTGCCCCCCTTCACTACGCTGTGGTTTGAGTAACCCGTAGCGGCGCTGCCATGCCCTGAGTGTGACAGGGTTAATGCCACACTTTTCAGCAACATCACCAATCGTGTATGAACTCATAAAACCACCTTTAATTACCAGTCTCTTCCTTGAGCTTCGGACTAAGACTGATAATTGTACAAAATAAAATTATCTGTACAACTAAAAACGGATTGTTTTGATGAAATATTTAATCATTGTTGATTAATTATGGAAGTGCCGATGCCGCTAAATAGAGGAATTGGTGAAAAAAAATCCTCTTTCTCGGCTTTTTCTTAAAATTAAAAGTCGGACTTCTTCTCAGGCCAGGCTACAGACGGAAAACAGTCCAGTTCTGGACGGGCAAACAGAAATCCCTGAAAGTGTTCAATACCGGCTGACTCTAACCACATCCATTCTTCCACATGTTCAATACCCACCGCTGTGACCTGTATTTCAAGGCTCTGACAGGCGTGAAGAAGACCATGAATAATCGCCTGTCGTGCTCCATTCTTATGGATATTACCGATCAGTTCACGGGTGATTTTGATTCTATCCGGCTGGAAGAGTGAAAGGAGTTTTAAACCGGCAAAACCTGCACCGAAATCGTCGATGGCAATACTGATCCCGGCGGCCTTCAGTTGTCTTACTGCTCCTGTGAACTCATCCAGACGAGAAATGACTTCCAACTCCGTGAATTCTACGATGATTTGCTCGGGCACCAGATTATTGCTGGTTATGTGCGTAAGAAGAAACTCCACGGCCCCCGGAACATTAACCAGAGTCATAGGAAATAAGTTGACAGAAAGGGTCATACTTCCCAGATCGAGATGGCCTGCCCGGGCAAAAGCCAGTTTTTTACTCTTCAGATCCGCCACGTAGATATCATGACCTTGCAGCTCTTCAAAATAGGCCAGGGGTGAAGCCCCAGGTTTGGTCCGCAGCAGAGCCTCCATTGAAACGACTTCGCGGGCAAGAGGGTCAATAATAGGCTGGAATGCAAAACTATAGGGTTCATCTGGAAACGGATCTGGCACTGTCACAGTGAGTTCACTGCTATTCTTGACGAATTCCCAGTCGTCAGGAGAAGGCAACTCAAAATAAGTTTCCTTTTCACGCGACTCAACAAACGTTCTGAAGAATTGCAGGGCACGATCCTGATAACGTAACTGGTAGCGAGTGGTGCCTTTGTCCAACACATTCTGGAGAACCTCATCCCGTTCATGCTGCCTTATATCGAAAAGCTCCATCCCATAATTTCCAAACCTACGAGACGGCGCATAATCTCTCAATAGTTCCACGATATTATGGTGCCGCTCATCGCAACAGATAGCATTGTAGATACTTAAAACCTCTTCCTCAGGACCTTCAAGCAGCTGGAATAGGTGCGTTCCGTTAAACAGTAAGATACCGGTGATACTCAAATCTCCGTTCTTGCGATTCGCCTCAGCAACCATTTTTTCCAGTACATTGTAGGGAATGTCAGCGCATAGATGGCTGCGATAAATTACGGTTGTAAGCATTTTCAGTCCAGAAGGTGGGGGAATTGGCAAAGTAACAGAAAGCGATAGTCGCCGCCGGATTAATGAGTAATATTTCATTAACATTCAGTGAGACTAAACGACTACCTGTACAACATTTTGATTTTCACATAAAGGCATCTAGCTAGATTACCCCCCCACAAGAAAACACTCAAACCCTTGTTTTTGCTTACAAAAATAAAATAACACATTTAAAAACCTAAAAAACATTACAAAATACATGTACAGATATATAATTTTTGTATAGATTTTATCACATCGTTACCACACTAGTTAACAAGGTTGAAATTAATGCAACATAAAGATTTCAGTTCAATAAACCATAACTCAAGTCAGTCAGTTGCTAAGTACATGAATAAAGTTGTTCAACCTTCAGACAAAAGAGTTCTGGATAATGTCCTTCTGGAAATTCTCACAGAGGGTAAACGCCTTAGCCGTAAATCAATTTGCGCCAGGCTTCTAAGCCGTATGGAACGGGTCCAGAGTGCTAGTGAACAGAAGAGTTACCAGACGCTTGTAGGACAGTTATTTGATTAATAGACATTAGCCCATGACTGTAAACATAAAGCCTTGATAAAAGCAGTCTCTTGAAGACAGAATTCTCAATCGTTAGTCAGCGCAGCGGGTACGAGAAATTCAACAAGAGAGCACAATATGAATGATGAAGATGAGCAACGGCTGGCAGACGAACTCATTGGCGAGGCCGTATTGTCGATGTTGAAAGAAAAAGAACCCATTAGTCTTATGACATTACGTCAACAGCTTATAAACATGCAGGGCCAGGCTTCAGGGCAAACCAAGTATCTGGCACTGGATAGTATTATCAACGAGCTGGACAGGACCGCAAAAGAACGCGATGCCAGAAGTGGCAGGAAGGATACGGATAACCGCAATATCAATAACGTGAATCAACGGGTAAAAATAACCGCAGGATGCGGAAAATTACACTAAATAACACCTAACATTCCGAAGGTAATATCATGAGCCAGATGATTTTAGAACCAACAAATCTGTATGTGAGCATTAACGATAAAACATTGTCCAATTTTCTCCAAAATACCGGCAGCGCTTTTGGAGAAGAAAAAAATCTTCTGGCTACTGCAATAAAAGAAATTTCGGCACAAAAAGGTTACATCAGTAATAAGCAATTAATTATCTGGTTAATCACCCAGCTGGAAACCAGTAAAGATGTTTTACATAACGATCTGGTTCGCCGTTCCCTGGAAGTGGTCGTCGGATTTACACAAGATGATATTTAGTGAAACCACCGCGCCATAATAAAAAATAACGTTCGTCGCATGTGCCCCGAGAGGGGCCCAGCACCTTTTAATGCCTGATAGTGGCCATTACTATCGATGAATGCTTACGATACGTAATAATCCCTGACTGAAATCAACTATAAATAACCTATGTAGCATCAATATTTTGCTTAATAGTGTTCTTTTGCCATAACGCCACGTTGTATATATCACGTGACTTCCGATATGTTGTTATGACGGCTTTATAATGGGAGGTGTTATGTCAGAGTTCTATTTTTTTAAAAAAAATAATCAAATTATTCCGATAGAAAGCACTGATACAAAACTGAGATCGCTGCTTATTGAAGATGGATGGGAAAAACTTTTCGAGGAAGTACCTGCATCAGATGCTGAAAAAGCCCTGACCAGACTCGCCGATATCAGAAAAGAAGAAGATATGACGGAGCACGCTTTTATCACTGGCTCTGCATTGAGTGGCCTTTTAGGAGCCATACTAAAATAACCCTGTCCTGATAGATTGTTTGTTGCCACCGATTTGCTATAACGCCCCGTAACGCGTACCGCTAAAACGAGCTGTGCGCGCTGGACCCGCCAGGTAGAGACGACAAAACCCGCCGAGAGAACCTATAAGCTTGCCGATAGGTTATACTTTCATTACTTTCTATTTCACAAGAAACGATCCGTAAAAATTTACGCGCTATTACTGAAAAAGAGAGTCTTTAACGTTATCGGTAAGTGTCAAGGTAGTTGGCACCCTTAGTTAATTTAAGCCGCCTGTTTTTCCCGTTCCGGATTCAACATGACTGCACCTTTCGGCTGCCAGTTTATTGTCTTCCCTGACCAGCGTTCCGGATGTGCTTTCTGTGCCTGACGGTACTGTCCACTCCCCCTAAAATGAGACAGCTATAATTAGATTTTCTGCCTTCACATTTGCAGAGGTCAAAATGAAAAAACACGGTTTACTGAAACTCAGATCGTTAGCATTCTGAATGCTTGCTGATTCTGGTCTGAAAGTTGAAGAAATATGCCGTCAGAACAGAATAAGTAATGCGACTTATTACAATTAGAAATCTAAGTATGGTGGCATGGAAGCTAATGATGTTAAACGATTAAAAGAGTGTTTGAATAATGTTTCCCCGGAGATATACCGGAAACAGCTAGAAAGCTCTAATTGGGACTGTCTCAGATAATGGGGAGTGGACATCCCGATAAAAGTAAAAGAGGTCTTTAGGAATAGCTTTGATATAAGTGCTCATTTTTTAAAAATCCATCTATCTGAATATCAATGCCGTTTCTATTGATTAATTATTCAGCTTTGATCAAAAACGTGATATTCCTCAAGTTAAAGTTCATTCGGTTCAAACATTATTTATAGCTAATTAATAATTATTTAGGTGTATTACGGATGAAACAGACATTATTAGCTTTTTCTCTTGCAGCTTTACTGACCCCGGCTCTTCCCGTTTTCGCTGATACTTCAGTGGATACTATGACACTGGAACAAGTGTTGATCATGAGTCGTCATAATCTGCGCACACCGATTGTAAATTCCGGTGTTCTAACTGAAATCACTGATAAAAAATGGCCGGAATGGGATGCTCAGAGTGGTTATCTCACCACCAAAGGCGGTGCTCTGGAAGTGTATATGGGGCATTATTTCCGTGAGTGGTTGGATGAAAACAAGCTGCTGCCGGATACATTATGCCCAACGAGTGACAAAGATCTCTACGCGTATGCCAACAGTTTGCAGCGAACCATTGCTACGGCACAATTCTTTATGGTTGGGGCATTTCCTGGTTGTAGTGTAAAGGTTAATCATCAGCCAGAAATTGGTACTATGGACCCGGTATTTAATCCAATTATTACAAATAGTACACCTGAGTTTCAGAAAATGGCTCTAGCGGCAATGGAATCCTATTATCAAGGTTTAGATCTGAAGGCTGGCTATCATGAGCTGAATGGCATTCTTAATATTAAGGACTCGGAACAGTGTAAAACTAATAAGCTCTGTTCATTAGCTGAGGGTAAAAACAGTTTTATTATTGAAGCAGGTAAAGAGCCAGGTGTGAAAGGACCATTGAAAATGGCTAATTCTGCAGTAGATGCGATAGATCTGCAATATTATGAAGGTTTTCCTGCAGGAGAGGTTGCTTGGGGTAAAGTGACAACACCACAACAATGGAAGACACTGAATACCCTTAAAAACGGTTATCAGGAGTCGTTATTTACCCCACGTCAGATTGCCAAAAATGTTGCCCATCCATTGCTTAACTATATTAACCAGCATTTTGTTGCTGCAACACCTGGCAATGAAGCAAAATTTATCTTTTTGACTGGGCATGACTCTAATATAGCTTCTCTCCTGTCAGCGATGGAATTTAAACCGTACCAATTACCTGAACAATATGAACATACGCCAATTGGTGGGAAATTGGTTTTCCAACGTTGGACAGACACCCGGGATAATCAATCTTACGTCAAAATTGACTATATTTATCAGTCTTCAGAACAGTTAAGAAATAATAGTTATCTGTCATTAAAAACACCGCCAAAGCATGTCACTCTGGAACTCAAAAATTGTCCTATTGATAAGAATGGCTACTGTAAATGGGACAATCTACAAAAAGTGATGAATGATGCATTAGCCGATTAAATTATCGTCTATATCCTCAATTCTTTGCGTTGTCGAAATACGGTAACAGAAGAGCTTAATCACTGACTTGGGTCGGTGGTTAAGCTGATAGAATTAAAACAGGGGCGACGTCATATATTCCGGATATATATCATAGTAGAATCCTGGAGCCATGTTTCGGTAATGACTCTAATTTATTGATGATAATTTATCGTCAGGCAGTGCCCGATGATGTTGTCATGCAGTTCCACCGATTTTGGGAACGACAGTGAATTCCGTCCCAGCCTTGCCAGATGCTGCCTCAGATTCAGGTGATGTCCCTCAATTCGTTGCGTGTAACACTTGCTGATAACGTGTTGCTTTCCCTTCAGGCGAGCCAGTACTGGAAAAGAGAGTATTTAGCGTTATCACGGCGGAGTGATAATTCTACTCCACAGGTTACTATCAGAAATAGTCAGAGAGAATGAAGCCAGCAGTGATAAGTTATTGCAGGGAAAGATGTTGGGACAGCGATCGTTACGTTGGGAACGTCACAATTTATTGTACGCGCCAGCAGTTAGCCATAGTACGGAATGGAATATCTGACACCCCTTCCCATCCCCCGACCCCGCGACGGTTATCAACAATTTGACCCTATAAAAAGGAAAATACCGGCATGACGAAGAAAATCATTCTTGATTGCGACCCCGGTCACGATGACGCCATTGCAATATTATTAGCACACGGCAACCCGGAGATTGAGTTGCTGGCGGTCACAACCGTGGTTGGCAATCAAACGCTGGAGAAAGTGACTAAAAACGCCCTGGCTGTTGCGCGTATCGCCAATATTACCGGGGTTCCTTTCGCCGCTGGCTGCCCAAGACCCTTAGTGAGACAAATAGAAGTGGCTCCGGATATTCACGGCGAGTCAGGAATGGATGGCCCGGTATTGCCTGAACCTGCAATTAGTCTGGACCCACGTCATGCCGTTGACCTGATTATTGACACAATTATGGCTCATCCCGCCAAGACCATAACGCTCGTTCCTACCGGAGGGTTAACCAATATCGCTCTGGCCGCCAGAAAAGAGCCACGTATTGTTGAGCGTGTGAAGGAAGTGGTCTTAATGGGGGGCGGTTATCATGTGGGGAACTGGAGCGCAGTCGCTGAATTCAACATCAAGATTGATCCAGAAGCCGCTCATATTGTATTTAATGAGAAATGGCCATTGACCATGGTGGGTCTTGACCTGACACATCAAGCTCTGGCGACCCCAGAGGTGGTGGATAAAATCAAAGCGGTCGGTACCCAGCCGGCGAAGTTTGTTCTTGAATTATTAGCGTTCTTTGGCGCTGCCTATAAGGACGCGCAAGGTTTTGACTACCCGCCGGTGCACGATCCTTGCGCTGTTGCTTATGTTATTGACCCCGCGGTCATGACGGTAAAAAAAGTCCCTATTGATATCGAATTGACAGGCACCTTGACGTTAGGGATGACCGTTGCCGATTTCCGGGCTGCTGCCCCTGCCGACTGTCACACTCAGGTGGCGGTTAAGCTCGATCATGACTACTTCTGGGATATGGTGGTTGATGCTCTGAGGCGCATTGGAGAAGTGAAAATCTAATGGACTGGCGGGTTTCCATCGGAATACCCGCCAGCCTGTACGGCAAGGTTTAGTGCCCGGAAGAACGGGCTTTCTGGATATCCTTCAGGCGCAGTTTCTCTTTCTGAGCCATCAGGCGCCATGCAATAAAGCCAACCAGTCCCACCACAAACAGAATAAGTGTCGCCAGTGCGTTAATTTCCGGATTCACACCACGTCGTACCGTCGCAAAGATCTGCATAGGCAAGGTGGTGGCTCCCGGTCCGGTCACAAAGCTGGATATCACCAGATCGTCCAGCGACAGCGTAAACGCCAGCAGCCAGCCAGTCACCAGCGCCGGGGCAATCATCGGGACGGTTATCACAAAGAAGACCTTTAACGGTGTTGCACCGAGATCCATCGCGGCTTCTTCAATCGAACGATCCAGTTCACGCAATCGCGAATTGATGACGACCGCCACATAGGCGGTACAAAACGTCACGTGCGCCAGCCAGATAGTCAGCATACCGCGTTCAGCAGGCCAGCCAAAGGCATTAGCCATGGCGACGAACAGCAGTAACAGGGACAAACCGGTTATCACATCAGGCATAACCAGAGGTGCCGTCAGCATAAAGGCAAAACCGGTCGATCCTTTAAACCGCCCGAAGCGCACGATAACCACCGCCGCAATGGTGCCGAGGATCACCGCCGCCGTCGCCGAGAGAGCGGCTATCGACAGACTCAGCGTCACGGCGCTGATCATCGCATTATCCTGGAATAGCACAATATACCAGCGGAAGGAGAACCCCTCCCACGCTGCCAGCTGAGATGAGTTAAACGAAAAGATAACCAACAGCAGCATCGGCGCATACAGGAAGAAGAAGCAAACAGCGAGGATCGCGGTACGCCACTTTGAGCGAATAGTCGGCAACTGACTCATGCCTTATCCCCCATCTCTTTGTTCTGATGTTTATGGAACCAAATAATCGGCAGAATAAGGATCAGCAAAATAATCACCGCCAGCGCAGAAGCCACCGGCCAGTCACGGTTATTAAAGAACTCCTGCCACAGCACACGGCCAATCATAATACTGTCCGGGCCACCCAGCAGTTCAGGAATAACGTATTCGCCTACCGCCGGGATAAACACCAGCATCGACCCAGCAATAATGCCGCCTTTGGTCAGGGGAACAATCACGCTAAAAAAGGTTTTCAGCGGACGGGCACCTAAATCCAGCGAGGCTTCCACCAGCGAATAATCAATACGGGTCAGTGCGGTGTAAATCGGTAACACCATAAACGGCAGATAGCAGTAGACAATCCCGATATACACCGCCAGGTTGGTATAGAGGATAGCTAGCGGCTGGTCGATAACGCCGGCCCACATCAGGAAGTTGTTGATAATACCGTTATCATTCAGGATCCCCATCCAGGCATACACGCGCACCAGGAACGAGGTCCAGGACGGCAGAATCACCAGCAGCAGCAAAATATTACGCGCTGATGGTGAAGCATGTGCCACCGCCCAGGCCAGCGGGTAGCCTATCAACAAGCAGATGCCGGTTGAGATAGCCGCAACCTGTAACGAGTGCAGATAGGCATCAATATAGAGCGGATCGCCTGTCAGGGTAAAATAGTTCCCCAGATTCAGCACCATACTGAGACTGTCATCGGCCCAGGTCAGTAACTCAGTGTAGGGCGGGATAGCCCGCGCTATCTCAGAAAAACTGATTTTCAGGACAATCAGAAAAGGTAACAGAAACAGCAGCGACAGCCAGATATAAGGCAGCGCAATAACCAGCTTACGACCGTGGGCCATTTGCAGGCGGGTCAGTAATCCTACGCTGGTTTTTTGCTCGCCCGGTGGTCGAGCAGTTCGTTCAGAAAATTGGCTCATTATCTTCTCCCGCTTACACCGTCAGAACCACACAGCTGTCAGCTTCCCAGCAGAGGCGAACTTCATCTCCCCAGGTCGGCATACCGTTACGGAAGCGGTGGCCGTTTTGCAGCTGGGCACTGATCATCTGGCCACTGCGCAGACGAACGTGATAGATAGACAAGTCGCCCAGATAGGCAATATGCACCACTTCACCCACGGCAAAATTGAAACCATCAGCGGGTATCTCTTCGCACAGCATGATTTTTTCCGGACGCAATGCCACATAGACCGGGACACCATCCAGTACGGAGACATCTGACTCTACCTTCAGAGGATTGACCAGACCAGGGCTGTGGATCACCAAGCCGTCCGGCTGGCGCTCCTGCAACTGGCCTTCAAAGACGTTAACGGAACCAATAAATTCAGCGCTAAAGCGGGTCGTTGGATGTTCATAGATCTCCTCCGGCTCGCCAATTTGCACAAATTTACCGCGGTTCATGATAGCGATGCGCCCGGCCATGGTCATGGCTTCTTCCTGATCGTGGGTTACCATCACACAGGTTGCTCCCACACGTTCAAGAATATCCACCACTTCCAGCTGCATGCGGTCACGGAGTTTTTTATCCAACGCGCCCATCGGTTCATCAAGCAACAGCAGCTTAGGTCGTTTGGCAAGGCTTCTCGCCAGGGCGACACGCTGACGCTGGCCACCGGAAAGTTGATGCGGTTTACGCTTGGCGTACTCCTGCATATGCACCAGAGTGAGCATTTCGGCGACGCGGCTGGCAATCTCCGCTTTCGGCAGTTTGTCCTGCTTCAGTCCAAAGGCGATATTCTGTTCCACCGTCATATGAGGGAACAGTGCATAGGACTGAAACATCATATTGATCGGACGCTGATAGGGAGGAACATGAGAGAGATCCTGGCCATCCAGTAAAATCTGTCCCTGGGTCGGGCTCTCGAAGCCGGCCAGCATACGCAGTAGCGTAGACTTACCGCAGCCGGAGGCTCCCAGCAGGGCGAAAATTTCACCTTTATAAATAGTCAGGTTTACATCATCCACCGCATGCTGACCATCGAACGATTTCGTCAGGTTACGGATTTCCAGCAACGGCGTTAACGCCTTGCCTGCCTTATTTTGAGGACGGGGGATCGCGTCGTTCACTACCATTACTCTCCGGCGCTGAATAGCCTTCCTTTTGGGAGGCCTAGAAATAACAAACAGAGGCCTAAATTTAGGCCTCTGCTGCTTAGCAAAAGTGAGCTGAACTCACTTTCCGTTATTTACCACTTTTCACTTTGGTCCATGCACGGGTGCGCACACGGTCAAGTTTCGGATCCTGCAACTTAAGGGTAAACAGTTTCGCCATGGTTTCTGGTGTTGGATAGATACCCGGATTGTTACGGATAGCTTCATCAACAAACGGCAGGGATGTTTTCACGCCGCTAGCATAGAAAATGGTATTTGAGATCTGTGCCATTACCTGCGGCTCCAGCAGGTAATTGATGAACTGATAGGCAGCATCAGCATTTTTCGCATCTTTCGGGATAGCCAGCATATCGAAGAACGCCAGGGCGCCCTCTTTCGGGATGCTATAAGAAATATTTACCCCATTTTTCGCCTCTTCCGCACGTTGCTTCGCCTGCAGAATATCGCCTGCCCAGCCGATAACAACACAGGTGTTACCGTTCGCCAAGTCGTTAATATACTGGGAAGAGTGGAAATAGCGGATGCTCGGACGCAGCTGCAGCAGCAGATCGGTAGCGGCACCGGAGTAGTCTTTAGCGTCGCTGCTGTTTGGATCTTTGCCAAGATAGTTCAGTACAGTGGCAAATATCTCTTCAGGTGCATCAAGGAAGGAGACACCGCAGCTTTTCAGTTTCTCGAGGTTTTCCGGTTTTAGCACCAGGTCCCAGCTGTCGACTGGGGCATCTTCACCCAGTGCGGCTTTGACTTTATCGACGTTATAACCGATACCCGTCGTCGCCCAGACATAAGGAACAGAGTACTTGTTTTCGGGATCGTGCTGCTCGAGCTTCTGCATCAGCTCTGGGTCAAGATTTTTGTAGTTTGGCAGCTTGCTGCGATCCAGCGGCTGAAACACGCCTGACTGAAGCTGACGCGCCAGGAAGCTGGACGATGGCACCACGACATCGTAGCCAGTGCTACCCGCCATCAGCTTACCTTCCAGCACTTCATTAGAATCAAACACGTCATAGACGACTTTGATACCGGTTTGCTTCTCGAAATCCGCCACGGTGTTTGGCGCAATATAATCGGACCAGTTGTAGACATGCAGCGTCTTATCTTCCGCCAGAGAGCCTGCGGAGGTCGCCATCAGCACGCCCGCAACCACACCTGACAACCATTTTTTACCTTGGTTGGACATCTTTCATTCTCCTGAACAGGGATAATTACCGCTAAACCCGAGGGGCATATTTCTCCAACACGCGAACCGGTGAACGCCTGCTGGAAAATAAAGATCTACAATGAATCAGTATTCACTATATCGTTAATAGAAAATACCTATAGTTGTAGAAATGTTGCACGCTTTATACAGCAACGCAAGAGTGGATTAAAGTCAAAAATGCAACGCTAAGCCACATTTTTTAGCGCTGCATTTTTGACTGAAGATTATCTAAACACTGTAAGGCTCAGAGACCCTCTTCAGGAAATACCGCGCAGCCGATTAACACCTTTGACGGCAAGCAGTACACCACTACCAATCACAAAACCTAATAATAGGTTTGCGAGGTTTAAAGCGACCACTGACCCGAATCCACCCAGGGTAATGACGCTCTCTTCAATAGCATGATGGAGAGCTGGAATACCGTGAATGACTATTCCTCCCCCGACCAGAAACATGGCTAAAGTGCCGACAATCGTTAACGTCTTCATCAGCCGCGGAGCCAGGGCTAATAATCCGTTACCCAGAATTTGGGCAATGCGGTTAGTTTTATCTGTTAACCAGTAACCGAGATCGTCTATTTTGACAATAACAGCCACTAACCCGTAGACGCCAATGGTCACAATAATGGCGATCCCCGCAAGAATAAGCACTTGGTTCAACAGTGGCGCATCCGCCACAATACCCAGAGTGATAGCGATTATTTCCGCAGAGAGAATAAAATCGGTCCGTATCGCTCCCTTCACTTTTTGCTTTTCAAATTCACCGCTGTCTTCATTTTCTAAATCCGTCAGGCGCGCCTGTTTTTGCTCGATGCTTTCTGGATGGCGACGAGTATGCAGATAATGAAAGACCTTCTCGACCCCCTCGAAACAGAGATAAGCTCCCCCTATCATGAGTAAAGGACTAATAGCCCAGGGCGCAAAAGCGCTAATTACTAGCGCCAAAGGGACAAGAATTAATTTATTAACAAAAGATCCTACTGCCACTTTCCAGACAACAGGCAACTCACGATTCGCCCGTAAACCTGAGACTTGCTGAGCATTAAGGGAGAGATCGTCTCCCAGTACGCCTGCGGTTTTTTTGGCCGCTACCTTACCCATAACGGAAATATCATCCAGCAGCGTGGCGATATCATCGAGCAATGTTAATAAGCTACTTCCAGCCAAAATAACGATCCTTATCTCATCATTTAGAGAGAATTCCGTATCACAAAAGAGCCTCGAGACTTAATTAAAGTGACGGGCCCATCCCCAACCAAAAATCAACGTGATTTTATGCAGTATGACACCTGTAGCCAGGTTGAAAATACTTTATTTGGCTGGCTATCACTCAGCAATTTTTGTCCCCGTTGTTCCGGATGTTGATTGTCGTGTGAATATCACCGTCATATTCAATTCTGCATGCGAGATATTGCCAGATATGCCTCTATTCAAAGAGGAGCATTATCGTGGCGTTTTTACAGCAATATCTAAATACCTGGAGTTATATTTTCAATTTAATCAAATATATAGAAAACGATAATGGTTACCATTTTCATTTGAGTATTGGCTTTTTTTGTACAATATTGGCCATGACTTATGTCGACTCATCACTGATCAGGTCAATGTTTAGCCACATTGATGTGGGTTGTGATACTTCAAGGAATCATTATCAGGGTAGATAAACAATGAAAATACATTATGTGAAGGCCCTTTCATCCGCAATATGTCTCATTTACCTGCCGACTCTCGCACTGGCAGCAGGCAAAGATACCTTAGTGGTTACCGCCTCAGGGTTTGAGAAAAAAATTAAGGACGCCCCCGCTTCTATTTCCGTCATCACTAAGAAACAGATTGAGGATCAGGCTTATCGTGATGTCACTGATGCACTAAGAGATGTCCCAGGCGTTGTTATCACAGGAGGGGGAAGTCAGAGTGATATCAGTATTCGGGGTATGGCCTCTCAATACACCTTGTTCCTGATCAACGGTAAACGGGTTAATACCCGTACGACAAGGCCTAACAGCGATAACTCAGGTATTGAACAAGGCTGGATGCCACCGCTTGAATCGATTGAACGCATTGAAGTCGTGCGCGGCCCCATGTCCTCACTGTACGGATCGGATGCAATGGGTGGAGTCATTAACGTCATTACTAAAAAAATTTCGAATGCGCGTTCATGGAGCGGTTCATTACATGCTGATTCTACTTTTCAGCAACATAATGATTCTGGCGATCTTTACCAGACAAACCTCTATGCATCGGGTCCTTTAATTGATGGGCTACTTGGCGCAAAAATCACCGGTCTGCTCTCGCAGCGGGCGGAAGATACTTTCCTCAACGGCTACCGCGAACAAAAAATGCGTAACGGGGGACTGACTGTTAACTTTACGCCAGATGATAAGAACGACATCGATTTTGAGGTCACCCGGGAATTGCAGGATCGTAACAGTACCCCAGGTAAATCCATTGATGCAGAAAATTGCCGCCAAGGAAAATGTAAACCCGCTGACAGAAGTGACAGTCGCTATGAGCATACGACCTATTCCCTGACCCACAGCGGCTATTACGGGACGCTTGATACCACCAGCTATATACAGCAGGAGGAGGCGACCAATCCCGGACGCCAGATGAAGTCCTACAATACTGTTTTCGATAACAAAACCCAGATTTTTCTTGACGACCATACCCTTACCCTCGGCGGACAGTTCCACTATGAGAAACTGCGTGATAACGGTAATAAGCTCGAAGCCGCTAAAGGACTCAATCAACTGACCCGCTGGAACGGATCGTTGCTTATGGAAGATGAATGGCTCGTTACCAGGCAAGTCGCCCTGACAGGAGGATTACGTATGGACAAGGATGAAAAATACGGCATCAACTGGACACCCCGTGGTTATGCGGTATGGGGCCTCACCGACCAGTGGACAGTGAAAGGCGGTATCTCAGCAGGTTATCGTGCCCCAGATTTACGCCAGTCATCGGCAAATTGGGGACAGGTCACCGGTGGAGGAAGTCTCGACGGTATTATTGTCGGTAATCCAAGTCTGAAACCCGAAAAAAGTCTGAGTGAGGAGCTGGTACTGCTCTGGGATAACGGTGATAATCTCAATGCCGGAATAACTCTCTACAATACTGATGTTAAAGATAAAATAACCGAACTGCGACGTTGTAATAACCGCTCAGAGCCTGACTGTACCATTGGCACAACCCATTACGATTTTATCAGTGACCGCGTTAATGTGGATAAAGCTAATATCCGCGGTATAGAATCAACTTTCGGCTGGAAAATAACCCACGACCTGAACTGGACAGCGAACTATACCTATACCAAATCAGAGCAAAAGAGCGGCCAGTTCTCAGGTAAGCCATTAAATAAAATGCCAGAGAACATGTTTAACACCACGCTTTACTGGCAGGCTATCCCGGAGGTTGGGATCTGGAGCCGTCTGAATTTCCGTGGCGCTACCTCAGAATATTTAAGCCGCAGTAATATGGCTCAAGGGACACCGTCTTACACATTGATTGATGCCGGTCTACGTTATGACATTAACAAAAACCTGATGGCTTCCGCGGGTGTATACAATCTGCTGGATAAGAGCATCGACTATAATACCTATGACGCCGTTCTGGACGGACGCCGTTATACCGTCGGTCTGACCTACAGCTTCTAAGCTGCCGGAAATATGACTAAGCGTGGCGGCTCTTCGCCGTAAAGGAAGAGGCTCGCCAATTCAACGCGTCGAAGCTCAGCCACGCTAAGCGGTTCACAAATGACTGACTTTCCAGAGCTAACACCGCCAGACCCGCAGCATTCATGTCTCTGGCATAGTCAGCATGGCAATACTCGCTCGTTCAAACTTAGCCCGGGTATCAGGATCAAGGTTCTCTTTTGGAATGCTGTTTACCCGTTGCTGACAGATGTTTGCGATATTGCAGCGGTGATTCCCCAATACCTTTTTTAAACGCCGTAATAAAATAGGTGGTTTCAGCATAGCCAATCTGTCGGGCAATCTCATTGATGGTCAGCGAGGTGCGCAGCAGCAGTTCACAGGCTTTGCGTAATCGATAGGTAGTGATGTACTCATTGATTTTTTCCCCTGTCTCACTATGAAAACGTCGCGAAATATAGCTTTTAGACTTTTGTAAATCAGCCGCAATACTGTCCAGACTGATTTTATTCATAAAGTGTTCTTCAACCCACATCATCACCTGTTCAGATAGCCGGTATTCGTCTTCAGATACTCTGACTTCTGCTGTCGGTAGCATACTAAAAAGAGACACCAGCAAACTGACCACATTTTCCCGGTCTAACTCATGCCGTTCTCCCAACTGGTTATAGTGGCTAAATAATGTGTCTAACCAGGCATGTAAGTTTTCCATTTCCACTACCAGCGCCTGTCCATCACGCACAGTGAGTTGATGAAGCAGGTGATAATGGCGCGGAAAAGAGCTTAGCAGGGGCAATATCACAGTGTGATCGATATGAATAATGGTGCGACGGTAAACGCTGGCCGCTTGCTCTTCCACCATGATTTTATGCAGCGTAAAGGGAGGGAAAACAAAGAGTCTGCCCGGGCGCAGGGTGTAATGGCGATGATTCGTCATCACCACACCATATCCTGCCTCGATATATAAGATTTCAAGGCACTGATGCCAGTGATGGTAACGAATGGCATTAGCATTCAGGCGACTAAAAGACACAATTCTGTCTTTCAGAGCAATTAACTCGAGTTTATCGGGTACATCGGTAGTCGTCATAGTGCAATATTTTTAAATTTTGAGAGGGTCAAACACATTAATAAAACGTTTTTTTAAATTTTCAAGAACGGTGTATTGAAACCATAGTATATCTGTGATGCTGGTAACATTTTAACCTCTCCCCCCTCTTTATCCTCTGTCTATCGACTCAAACCCCTTTTCGACTGGGCTCTTTGCTCCTGAAGCCGAAAAAATAACGAGTAAATGTAAGAGGTAGCACGATGGATAGCGGAAATATAAAGTTAAATAATTTGTCTACACGACACGACGTTATTCAGTATTTATCGACATTACTAAAGCCGCTGGATGCCCATTTTTCGCCAAGTGAGGCCGGTTTTCATTTGGGCGATACTTGTGCCCATTACGGAGCAGAGATTGCACGTATGGAGGGGCTTTCACGCGCCCTTTGGGGCGTCTTCCCTCTTATGGCGAGCGGCGAGGATCAGGGAATAAGCAGCCGTTATATTGAAGCAATCAAACGCGGAACCGATCCTGCCTCTGCCCAGTACTGGGGAACCACGGGACCTTACGATCAGCGGCTGGTAGAAATGGCGGTTTATGGGCTGGGACTGGCTCTCCTGCAAGATAGACTGACGGAGCAGTTCACTTCTCAAGAGCTTTCTCATCTGTTTGACTGGCTTAATCAAATATCCTCTTCGGTGATGCCAGACAGTAACTGGAATTATTTCGCCATCATGGTGCAACTGGGCTTTAAACGCGCCGGTTTACCTTGGGATAAACAGGCCATAGAGTCTCGTTTTAACCTGATGGAAGCCTATTATCTTGGGGGAGGATGGTATTCCGATGGACAGGGTCGCCCGCGTGACTACTATATTTCCATGGCATTCCATTTTTATGGTCTGATCTATGCCACCTTGAACCAGCAGGACGATCCTGAACGCGCCGAAGAACTTCGCCAGAGAGCCCGCCTTTTTGCCCAGGATTTTGTCTATATGTCTGCCCCAGATGGCGCCTCTATTCCTTTTGGCCGCAGTCTGACTTACCGGTTTGCAACAGTTGCCTTCTGGAGTGCAGTCACTTTCTCTCAGCTTGATGTGCTCACCCCTGGACAGGTGAAAGGCATTATTCTCCGTAACCTGCGCTGGTGGCAAAGCAAGCCGTTTATCGACAGAGATGGCATTATGACCCTCGGTTACACTTATCCTAATCTGGCCTTCTGTGAAGACTATAACTCTCCAGGCTCTCCCTACTGGGCATTAAAAACCTTTCTGATTGTGGCCATTCCCGAGGATGATATCTTCTGGACCTGCTCTGAAGAGAGTCTTCCGTTACTCGATGAACAGCACGCCATCCCTCAGGCATCACAGCTTGTTGTTCACCCTCAAGATAGCGACCACGTTTATCTTCTGACATCGGGTCAGTTAGAGTTGAATAACTACGTCAACACCGAGTCGAAATACACCAAGTTTGCCTATTCATCACTTTTTGGCTTCACTTTTGAACGCGGGCGTTATGGCATCAAGCATGCAGCCTGTGATTCGATGTTATTACTGTGCGAAGACGATGATTACTGGCGTGGTCGACGGGATTGTGAGGAGGTACGCGTCGATTCGGATATGATTTGGTCGCGATGGTCCCCCTGGAAAGATGTGCATATTGATACCTGGCTGGTCGCCTGCGGCGAATGGCACCTACGTGTCCACCGTATCGACAGCTCCCGGCAACTTAAAGCGGTAGAAGGCGGATTTGCCATAATTTATGAGAATGCGGCAACCAGTCCGCAGGATCAACGGGAAAGTATCGTATCCGCTCGCAACGGCAGCAGTATTATCCGTGATTTATCGCCCTTTAGCACCCGAGCATCCGGCTATGTGGTCACGCCGCCCAATAGCAGCATTATGTTTGCTGAGTGTGCGGTCATTCCCACCTTAAGCGGATTAATTTCTCCGGGGATAAACTGGTTTATTAGTGCAGTCGCGGCCAGTGGCGAAAGAGACAGAATATTTAGTCCAGCGCCACAGCTGGCGCTACGTGAAAACCAGTTATTCATTCACTATTTAAACAAGAGTAAAGCTTTTCCTATTAACATCTAAACCTGAATTTAATTAAAAAATATAAATAACCATTGGGGTTGTTATGAAAAATATAACATCTGAAAATCGCTCTGAGTATTATAAAATAAGTACGTTTATTTTTATGTATTTCTTTACCTGGTCAGCCAGCATTGGATTACTGGCAATATGGTTAGGACAGAAGACACAACTTAGCGGGGCTGTAATTGGGACTGTTTTTGCAGTGAATGGTATCTTCTCCGTTATTCTAAAACCTATTTACGGCTATATCTTAGATAAGATGGGCATGAGTAAATACCTGCTCTATTTTGTCGTTGCTATGTCGGCATTAATGGCACCGTTTTTTATTTATGTTTATCAGCCGCTGCTACTCTCTAATACTATGCTGGGGATTATTGTCGGCGCTATTTATTTAAGCTTTGCCTGGTACGCTGGCGTCGCTGCCTGTGAGTCCTACACCGATCGCTATAGCCGCCTGAACGGTATGGAATTTGGTCAAATCAGAATGTGGGGGTCTCTGGGCTGGGCCGTGGCTTCCTCATTCTCAGGTATTCTCTTTAATCTCTCCCCCTCTTATAACTTTATTTTAGGCAGCGTTATCTCGGTGCTGATGCTCTTTGTACTGCTGAGTTTGAAAGTGAATTCAGGGTCGGCCAATGCCAGTGAAGTTATTTCTAAAGAGAAAATTGTTCTGGCAGATGTTTATGCCTTAATAAAAGGCCGAAAATTCTGGGCATTCTGTCTGTACATCGCTGGCGTAGCCTGGATGATGTTTATCGCAGAACAGCAGTTTTCTCGCTATTTTGTGACCTTTTTTGATGATGTCCATCAGGGCAATGCGATTTTTGGTTATCTCGGCACGGTACAGTCGGGGATGGAATTTCTCATGTATATGATTATTCCTGCCTTTGTTAACTATATTGGCGCTAAAAAAGGACTGTTAATTGTTGGGCTGGTGGTCGGGGCTCGGCTTATTATCTCGGGTGTTTGCGATTCACATCTCCTTATTTCGGTACTCAAACCGCTATACGGCTTAGAAATTTGTTTGCTGCTGGTCTCCGTTTTCAAATATATCGCTGAACATTTTGATAAGCGCGTCAATGCTACCATGTACTTGCTGGGATATCAGGCCATGCTGTATGTCGGCAACGTGGTTATCTCTGCGCCCGCAGGCCAGCTGTATGACAAAATTGGCTTTGAAAATACCTACATTATCATGGGCTGTATTGCGCTGGTATTTACCGCCATCTCCTCTATGACACTCTCAGCCTGTCGAACGAGTCGTACTCAGGCGAGTACCCCGTTAAATCCACCTAATGTTGAAAAAATTAATCTCTAGTTTTATGAGACCAGATGCAAAGGAGTCAATATATGCTACGCCAAATCGTGAAAGAGCCATTGCATAGCCAGTGTGCTATCAGCGAAGGTCATCTCGAATTTCAACAGCAGCTAGAAAATGCCCGGGAGCAAGTGTTGGGGTTGATTAGCCGTAATTTGTCTGACTTTGGAGAAAAATTCCCGGCGGAAACCTGTGTCGAGGGCTATTACCCTCTGACAGAAAACGTGGAGTGGACCACCAGTTTTTGGACGGGTCAGCTATGGCTGGCTTGGGAGATGAGCGGCGAAGCAAAATTCCGCGCCTTGGCTGAAAAAAATGTCCGTTCCTTTGGCTTACGTATCGCCGGGCGGGAAGATACCAACACCCACGATCTCGGTTTCCTTTATACCCTTTCCTGCGTAGCGGACTGGCGTCTGACAGGGAATAAAGAAGCGAGAGGGTTTGCGCTATTGGCCGCCGAGGCACTGCTTGAACGCTTTCATGAAAAAGCTAAAATTATTCAAGCATGGGGCGACTTATCCGATCCTGAACAGGCCGGAAGAATGATAATCGACTGTAATATGAATCTTCCTCTGCTGTACTGGGCGAGTGAACAAACCGGAGACAGTCGTTTTGCCGCAGCGGCTTATCAGCATGCCCTTCAGGCTGCCCGTTATTTGGTTCGTGATGACGCTTCGACCTATCACACCTACTATATGGATATTAAAACCGGAGAACCGCGCTTCGGCAGTACGCAGCAGGGTTACGCGGATGACTCCTGCTGGTCCCGCGGGCAGGCCTGGGGAATATACGGATTTACGCTAAGTTTCCTGTATACCGGAAATAGAGAGTTTCTTGAACTGTCCAAGCGTTTAGCAAACTATTTTCTGAATCGGTTACCCGAAGACCATGTTTGTCACTGGGATCTCGCGCTACTGGGAACCGATGCCCTGCGTGACTCTTCTTCCGCCGCCATTGCGGTATGTGGCCTGCTGGAGCTTTGTAAGCACCTGCCGGTCGTCGATCCTGACCGGGCAACCTATTTAGCCGCCGTCCGCGCTATGATGTCATCACTCAGCCAGAGCTATTTATCGAAAATCGACGAGCCGGGTAATGGGCTACTCAAACACTCGGTTTATCATTTAGCCAGTAATAAGGGGGTCGATCAGGCTTCCAGCTGGGGAGACTATTTTTACGTTGAAGCCTTAGTTCGCTTGACGCAAAGCTGGAAACTGTATTGGTAAATAGCGAGCAGTATAACAAGCATTAATCCATGTAATAATGGAAACGCATCCATATATTGTAATACTGGCGCTAGCCGCCAGTCTTTTTTCAGATACGGCTTCCATAGCAGGTTATTATTTTCAATATATCCCTACCGATAAATATTATTTATTAAGGACTCTTGATGAAAGCTGCACTGCTTATCGCAGATGGTTTTGAAGATGCCGAAGCGGTTATTATTTATGATATTTTAAAAAGAATGAATATCGATATTGATATCATTTCATGTTCAGCGAGCACTTCTCTTAGTGGATATTTTTCATTATCGATTGTCGCAGACAAAATAATGGGTGATGTTGTAGATTCACATTATGATGCGGTCATCATTCCCGGTGGTCCGGCTTCAACGGTATCCCTGTCTACAAATAAATGTGTTATTGATTTTTTGAATAAACATGACTTATCAGAAGCCTGGATCTGCGCACTGTGCTCAGCTCCCGCCAGAGTTTTGGGGGCGAATGGTCTGCTTAAAAATAGAAAATATACCTGTTCAGGAGAGCTCTGGCGTGACTGTCAGGACGGTCATTATATCGGGGAAAACGTTGTTGTTGATGGGAATTTAATCACCGGAAAAGGGCTTGGCGTGTCGTTTGACTTTGCCTTTATGATTGCTGAAAAAATGCTCGGTGAGCATGAATCAGTTTCCCACCAGGCCGACCATATTTATTATCCGCTGAGCCAAATAAATTAATGCCGTCATGCTCGTCTCTGGCCAACCACAACAACGCGATACGCCTCGTATCTGGCTGCTGTGGTTGGCTTACCCGCGATACCTCTTTCTCAGTATCAGTAGTCAATACTATAAGTCAGCGCAAAAGTACGGCCCTGCGCTTTTAAGCTGGAAAGCTTGCCATAGGTAGCTTCAGCCTGCTGACTGTATACCGTCTTGTAATCACGGTTTGCCAGATTATAGATACCGAACCCCACTTTTCCTCCCAGCCAGGGTGCATGGGCAAGCAGGTCGATGACGGTATAACCCTGGATACTGGCAGCGGGTGTCGCGCGGATGCTCGAGCTGGTCGTAGCGGATAAAGCGTCATTATAAGCGCGATCCGTACCACCCACAGTCAGGGATTGCAGGCGTACTCCGTATCCACTAGCAAACTCCCAGTCGCTGAATAGTGTAGCTTTTAGCGGTGCAACGCGGAACGCATTCAGTTCACGCCATTTTCCTGCAGCGTCCTTATATTCACCCCGCGTATAGGCGAGCGTGCCGCCAATATTCCAGCCTTCAACCAGCAGATACTGCACGTTACCTTCCATACCCCAGATACGTTCGTCAGTATCTGCGACGGATACGCTGTAATCACGGTTGAACTGCACCACTTTATCTGAAGTATTATAAAATGCCGTCACACCCGCGCTCAGACCGCGATTATCCTGCATACGCCAGCCGAGTTCGTAGTTATTGACCTTAATAGAATCAATGTTGTTACCATCAATGGTGAATGTTGCGGGTACATCACGCAACATACGCTGGGTATCGGGCAGACTAAAGCCTTGAGAGAAGTTGGTGAACACCTGCTGGGCATCCGTCAACTGGTACAACAGCCCCAGATTATACAGCGTTTCACTGTGTCGAACCTGACCACCGTTGAGTTGCTGCGCCTGATAGCCGGCGACTTTATCAGCGGTAATCGCCTCACTGTAAGGCGTTGAAGACGAGACCTTATTACGGATGGTCTCATGACGCAGACCGGCCTGCAGGCTCAAACGCTGGGTCAGCTCATAGTCCGACTGTAAAAATAACCCGGTTTTATCCACCGTGACGTCCGGCCCCATGGCGTAACGACTATCCGCCTGGTAATTCAGACCATTACTGGCGATAAAGGTGTTCAGGTCATAGCCTGTCCCACTCTGGCTGTCCTTCTCGCGTTCATAGTCAATACCGTAGGTTAACTGTAAATTTCGCTCCGCCAGGCTGAAGTCTTTTTGCAGCGCAGTGCGCAAGCCCCAGACGTCAATATCAGTATTGGATTGCATTACTGCATAAGTGTAGCCCCCAGGCAGTGCTGAGTGAGTGACAGCAGCAACGGACGGGAACCAGCGCGATTTTTCTTTACGATAATAGGCTTCCGCGGTTAACTGCTGACCACCCAACACCTCCTGATTCCGGTACTGGGTATTCACTCCGTAATGCCGGGTGCGGGGCTGTTCATCAAGCTGTAATCCTTTAATGCCCTTGAGGCTAGGCTGGTGCGTCGCGGGCGTAAACAGAGCTGCCAGTCCGGGACCATAGTCAGGGCCGTAGTCGCTGTCCTGTTTATCATCATAATATCTGAAGGCACCGCTTAACTGCTGGTTATCATCGATATACCAGTTCAGCCGGCTATTAAAATCAAGACTGGTGGTGTCCTGACGGTCGGTTTGGGCGATTTCCGGACCTATCCTGTCACCGTTGGTGTCGCGCATATCTCCCTGTTTCGAATAACTGAGTCCGGCAAAACCGCTCAGGTTATCCTGATGGAAGGAAGCGGTTTGTGTTCCGTTCCATGCCATACTCGATGAGGACGCTTTATTGGCGCTGGTCAGGCCAAGCTGGGAGCTGAAGGCATAGGGTTCATCCTCAGCATTACGGGTAATAATGTTAATAATTCCCCCCGCCGCGCCAGCACCGTAAACACTGGTCGCACCGGAGACCACTTCAACACGTTCAATCATTGTTGGCGCGATACTGTTTAACTGTCTTGCACCATCCCGCGAACCGGTTAAGGGCACGCCATCAAGCATAATTTGCACCGTGCGCCCGCGCATGGTCATACCATAATTACTGGTAGTCCCTGAAGCCGGAGCTAAACCTGGAACCAACTGACCGAGGATATCCGCCGTGGATCTCCCCGCGGAGGCTTGCTGGACAATACTTTCGTGCTCAATGCTGTAAATCGTGCCGGCGATATCAGCCATATTTTTTGCCGAGCGAGCGGCAGTGACCGTCATGGTGTCAGTTTCCAGAACCTGGCCACTGCCTTGAGATGCTGCCACCGCATCAGCCTGCGCATATACCTGAGCACTGACCGCCAGACTCAAGAATGTTATCCGAACCGGTGTCGAAAGATACCGCATAGTGTCTCCTGTAAAACGGGATTAAGGTTGAGTGGCGTTAGCCAAATGTTTTCTGATAATCGGGCGGCATAGCAGAATACTGAGCAGCGAGATAACGCCAAGCAGTAGGTAATAGGCGCCGTAGCCGAGCCCGGCGGCGAGAAAGCCGGAAAATGAACCACCGAGGAAAAACACCAGCAGTTCAACGCAAACCAGAACGGTAAAATCTGTCCCTGCCTGCTGGCGGGAACACAGACGCATAAACAGGGCATAGAGGCTGGTCATCGCCATATAGCGAACCGCCAGCATGACGATGACCAGAAGGCCAAGCCAGAGCCCTGAAGCGTTGATCATGCCGCTGTAAAACAGGGCCGCAATCAGGAGATAGACACCGCTGCGCAGCCATCCAGCTTGTATTAGCAAGGTTTCGGCACAGTAACGTTTAAGTGCCTTCGCGGTAGTGATAGCGGCCAGCAGTCCAACCCCTGCTCCTGCCACTGACATAAGCAGGCCTATCTGTGTCAGCGACCACTGCTGATCGACCAGCAAAGGGGTAATCATCGCCATCGCCGGCGCTTCGACCAGCCGGTAGAGCAAAATCAGCAACAGAGCCCAAAGCATTTCACGCCGTTTGAACGTACGGATGAAGCTGGGACGTTCAGATTTGAGGGAAGCGGGTGAACTATCATTCACCTGACTGACCGCTAACAGGGTTAACGCGCTCAATATCGCCAGGGACAGCAAGGCGCTGTACCAGCCGTAGAGCTGATAAATTAATAGCATCCCGGCGCCGCCAACCATACTGCCCAGCGCGACCCCCATGCTCTGCGCCATGCTGCCAAGACGGTGATCTGCTGGCGACAGCGACTCAACCGTGTAGCCATCGATAGCGATATCCTGGGTTGCCGCAAAGGTAGAGATCCACAATCCAATCAGAACGAAAGGCAGCAGGCCATAATCCAGCCCGGTAAATGCCAGGGCAAGCACGCCAGCGACCAAGGCTATCTGCGTCAGCCATAGCCAAGTACGGCGACGCCCCAGAGCAGGCAAGTAGTAGCGCTCGGTCAGCGGCGCCCAGAGAAATTTACAGGCCCATGGCAGATACAGCAGGGAAAGCATGCCTATCCAGCGCAACTCGACCCCCTGACTGCGTAAAATAGCCGGCAGGGCAACGTTATAGAAATAAAGTGGCAGGGCATGAGCCAGATAGAGCGTCACAATAACGGCCAGCCCCAAACGGCTAATCGACGCCAGTTCCTGATTTTGTTTCATCGTGTTACGTCCATCAGGCGTTCTGCAATCCAGCAATAGCCCTGCTGTTTTTCCTGGGTAACAAAATAGGGTATACCCCAGCTTCGATGTAATGCCGGGACATCCAGCCGCGCCTGCTCAGCGTCATTGCTCGCGATGCGAACCAGACCACGACAGTAAATTTGAAAATCGGGTTTGTGCTCCCGATACCAGAACGCCTGAATATTCCGATAATCACCATCGAATGTGGTGTTTGCCTGAGTGCTGGAGATAAAAAAGAACGGTTGCTGACGCTCGATCAGACAGCCGATGTGTGCCAGCCATTCACGTATTTCTTCAGCGCTGACGTGATTTTGAAATACCGCTTCGACCAGCGCAGTTTGCGTAACACGTAAAACCATGGTTGCTATCCCCAGAATGAAAAATATCGCAGATCTTAGACAGTGCTGTATTGTTATGTTACAAATGAGAATACTTCTAATTCACATTGTCTGCTTAGGCTAAAAAAAGAAAAAATTAGCCGCGACGATATTTATTCCGGTACGTTCAATGCGTGTATTGACCTTAGGTCAACTAGATAAAGCGACCAGAGATCTGGGCGGGAAATTGCGTTTCCACCATGAACTATCGGCCGAACAGCCTGTGCTGGCGGGATGGCAGCAGGTTTTGACCTTAGGCAATGGGCTGGTGCTCTATCTCAGCCAGAGTGAAGATCTCATCGATGCCTGTAGCCAGAATCTATTGTCGCCGGGGATTACTGCTTCATTTCTGGTGCAGGGGCAAGCGGATGTCGATATCGCGGGTCAACGTTTGTGCTTTGATACCTGTAGTGGCCGGCAACGCGCCATGCTGATAAACCTGACAGAAAGCGATCAGTTTCAGCGTCACTGGTTGACTGGCAGGCGGGAAACCAAGGTAAGCCTGAGTTTCAGTCCGACCTGGTTCGAACAATTTTCTGACGATTGCAGTCTGGATAGTGGCAAATTATTACAGTTCAGACGCTCACACTGGCAAAGTCTTTTCTGGCAACCGGCACCCGATATCCTACAACGCGGCTCCCGGCTGGCGGTTGAACACACCTCCTCGACTTCGCTGGTACAGCGCTTGCAGTACGAAAGCTTTGCGCTCGATATGGCAGCAGACATTTTACGCAGCATTGAGGAGGCAGCACCCCGACCAAAACGTTTTGGTGCGCATCTTGAAAGCTGCCTGGTGCGCCTGAAAGAGTGGCTGGATAGCGGTGAAGCCGATGGCCTGAGTATTCGACAAATGGCAAAAACGTTAGCCACTAATCCGGTTGATTTACAAAATGGTTTTCGTATTCGCAACGGTATCACCATCGCCGCCTATCTGCGTAAGAATCGGCTGGAGCAGGCTTTTCAGGCTCTCCGCCAGCATGATTTGTCTGTCGAAGAGGCTGCTGCAATGGCAGGTTATGAACACGTTAGCAGTTTTAGCGCGGCATTCAGGAAAATGTATGGCTTCCCACCTTCACGGGCGAGATAAAACAGAACAGTAAAAAATCCCCTCGCCTCACTGAGGCTGACAGGGGATTTTTTGCTTTTTACTCACTGCAAAAGGACTTATTTCAGGCCCATCGCGGACTTCATTGTGAAAAACAGATCGGTCTGATCGGTTAAACCAACAACATTACCTGCATATGGACCGTAAGCGGCAATACGTAATTGCGAGCCGGTGTGCTCCTGAGACTCGTCTTCTGAGTTACCATAACTGATGACCATCACAGCACCATCTTTGGTATTCAGCGCTTGAGTCAGACCTGGCGCTTTGGTATCAGGCGCGACAATCTGGCTTGAGTGAGCATGGTCAGCGGTAACAACCACCAGCGTGTTGCCATCTTTACGGGCAAATTCTAACGCTTTCTGAACAGCTTCATCTAAATCTACCGTTTCACCAATCTGTCCGCATGGGTTAGCAGCATGATCTTGCTTATCAATCGATGCCCCTTCAACCTGCAAGAAGAATCCATTTTCGTTGCCTTTGAGCAAATCAATCGCTTTTTCAGTCATCACCGCGAGCGTCGGTACGGTTTCATCACGTTTTGGATTAACAGTACAGGTGACTGCAGGTTTATCGATATTACCGTGGTAGGAGGCTTTCGGCCCTTCCCAACGGACAGGCATATTACCTTCAGAGAACAAGCCAATCAGCGGCTTCTTCTGGTTTGCTTCCGTCACCTTTGCCAGTTCACTGGCGTTCTCAATCCACTGGTAGCCACGTAAATCAGCCTGCTCACGCAGAGTTTTTCCCTGCCACTCACCGGCTTTAGCGGTTTCTTTAAAGGTTTTAGCGCCACCGCCAAGGGTAACGTCAGCGCGGGTATTTAATAACTGCTCAGAAATTGAACCTTTGCCACCGTTTTCTAGCGCATTCGTCGCACACTTTTCACTGGTCACCGTTGGGCCATAACATTTACGCCCCGTGACATGAGAAGCCAGCGCAGCGGGGGTAGCATCCTGGATTTCAGCAGTCGATACGTTACCCGTCGCCTTACCTGCCGCTTTAGCGAGCTCCAGGATTGTCACATGGTCTTTACCATTAACATCAACACCCAAAGCACCATTATAGGTTTTAACGCCAGTACTCCAGGCCGTAGCAGAGGCCGCAGAATCGGTCACGTAATCAGGTTTATGTGTTTTTTTATCCAGAGAATAATGCGTGTATTGCCCCGTCAGAGGCAGAGCGTCGATACCACGGAAAAAGCCGCCTGCACCTTCAGCATAATTACGTGCAGCAGTGATTTCAGAATCCCCCATACCATCGCCGATCAGTAGAATGACGTTTTTGGCGGTTTTATGACTTAATGACGCGCGCAAAGCTTCAGTACGATCGTCAGTAATACGTCTGGCGCCACCAAATTGAGTGATATCGCCTTGGGCAGCGCGATTTTCCAGGGGAGGAAGATTTTCTTGCGCATAAGAAGAAGGAGCACACATCAAGACTGGCAGCATAGCGGCAATAAGAGCACTTAGTTTCACGTTGTTTCTCCGTAAATTTTTGTAAATATCACGGAGGCAGTATAAAAATGATAAGTGACAGTACGATGACCGAACTTTGTTGAATACGTCAGGAGCAGCAAACAGGACATCGTCTTTCCAGACTAATTGACAATCTGGATACTGACTAACCGGCTATCAGCCCGGCCGCGGTCGTCAACGGCGCGGATGCGATACTGTCCGTTGTTAGCAGGACGCCAGTCGACAGGCGATTTGCTGGCAGAACTGCCAAGATAAATATCGTCAACAAACCAGTAAACCGTTTTGCTATCGGCATCCGTCACTGCATTGAATGAAATTTTGTCGCGCCCTTGCAGGGATTGCCGCAGAGTGTAGACCGTATTCTTAAGTGGTGAGGTTATTTGTGGAGGATTACCACTGACTTCCATACCGGTATCGTTGCACCGGCTCACCGGGAGCTTACGTTTTGGTAATCCGGCCTGGGCGAAAACATTAGCCAAATCAGATGGCCAGAACTCAAAAACTTCTATTCTGGTTGTCTTTTCATCATAAGGGGGACAAGCAATTTCTCCGCTTAGCTTATCCAGCCTTAGCGGGCGGTAAACAGTATCAACTTTGATGGGCGATTTTCCGGGAATAAACCAGGTTTTGCCTTTTTGCTGGCACCAGGGCGTGGGTAAATCACCGCTGGCGAGACAGATTTCTTCACGTTTTAACTGCTTCGGAAACGGATGCCGTGGTTCCTTTAATCCGGGATAACTGGCAATAATACTGTCTATGATATTAAAAAATAATGGCGCAGCGGCCTCGGCACCGACCAGCGCATTATTCCCTTTACCGTCGAAATTCCCCTCCCAGACCACCAGCACATAAGGTCCGAAGATCCCCACGCTCCAGGCGTCACGAAATCCCCAGGAGGTACCCGTTTTCCAGTATACCGGTAACGATGAAGAACGCTGGGCCAGCGTATCACCCGGGCGACGGTGCTGACGTAACATATCCAGCGTAATAAAACTGGCCTCCTCGCTCAGTAATCTGACGGGGGCTTCAGGGGGTAAATCGCTTTTTTTCATGCGCAGTGGCTGCAGCACACCACGATTTGCCAGCAGGGCATAAAGCTTTGCCAGCTCCTGCATGGTAATTTCACCGCCCCCCAGTACCAGCGACAAACCGTAGTGATTTTCACTGGACATATCAGCGACACCAGACAGCCGTAAAAATTGATAAAAGGTTGGCTGCCGCAGCTGCGAGGCGACATACACAGCAGGAATATTTCGACTGAAGTTCAGGGCATCCGTTGCCGTTACCGGTCCGAGAAAGCGGCGGTCAAAATTCTCCGGCGCATAGGATCCAAAGGCCGAAGGAACATCTCTCAGAACCGTCATCGGGTGCAGAACCCCCTGCTCCATCCCCAGGGCGTAAATAAAGGGCTTCAGTGCCGATCCTGGCGATCGCCTGGCATTGGTGCCATTGACCTGACCCTGGATAGTACGGTTGTAGTAGTCCGCCGACCCTACCAGCGATCGCACGCCCATATCACGGGTATCCACCAGTAAGGCGGCAGCATTGTTGATTCCCCGACTCTGATTCCGGGCGATAAAAGCGTTGACCTGACGTTCAATTAAACGCTGGAGACGGGCATCCAGGGTGGTATCAATCCGGTTCTGAGTCTGAACCAGTTGCTGGGTTTGCTGCCGGAGCTGCTCAATAAAGTGCGGGGCAATATAAGGCATCTGCTCTGGCTGACGCAGAGCCAGCGGCAGGCTGAATAAGGAAATCAGGCTACTATCGATGGGATAATGTTTCTGCCAGCGCATAAATAGCCTGTTACGTGCCTGTACCAGCCTGGTGCCCGGCACGCCCGTTTTCGCTGTCATACGGTAACTGGGGGATTGCGGTAGTACTGCCAGCGTCAGCGCTTCGGGTAACGTCAAATCCTGAGGTGATTTATTAAAATAAATCAGGCTGGCGGCACCAATACTCTCAATATTGCGACCATAGGGCGCGTAGTTCAGATAAGCTTCCAGAATATCGTGCTTGGAATAACTCAGCTCCAGCTGTATCGCGCGTAAAATCTGCATAATTTTACCCGACGGGGTGCGGGTATTAAGGTGCCAGTGCATCCGTGCAAGTTGCATGGTGATGGTCGACCCTCCCTGCATCGTTCCCCCCATCACATAGCTCTGCCAGAAACCCCGCACCAGGCTAAATGGATTAAATCCAGGATTGACGTAAAACCATCTGTCTTCATGGAGTAACAAACCGTTTATCGCCAAAGGCGATATCTCTTCGAGAGGGGTCCACAGGCGATAACGATCGTCATTTGCCAGCGTGATACGCATTAATATGCCCTGCTGGTCATAATAGACAGAAGAGAAAGGCTGTCCTTCAGAGAGTGGCGGATGGGGCCAGAGACGGCAGCCAACAACCAGCAGGGCCAGTAAAAATATCGCCATCGCGATATTCTGTAGTAACCGTCTGGCCATGTTGAAAGTTCGGGGGGAAATGTTCATCTTGCCACTCAGCGTCAGTTACGCCCCGCAAAAATAGCGGGGCGTCGTCTGCAGTCTATTATTTTTGCGCCATAGCCGGATCCCCAGCAGGCACTACGACCAATTTTTGGTCACTCACGGACAATGCCTGAACTTCCCGGTTATACATCGCTTCGCCATAGGCAGGCGGGATGATGAAACTTCCGGTATTAGTCGCCTTAATTTGATAGACAAACTCCTGCACATCAAGGCTGGCGCTGCCGTAAATCACTACGCGATCTTCACGAATATCGCTGTAATCCGGGGCCCAGGTTGAACCTGCTGCGGCAAGCGGTGACTGCCAGGACGCAGAAGCCCCCTCTTCCATCTCTTCTGAATCGTCGCTGTCTTCCTCGCTGCGACTCGCGGGTGGCGGCGTTTGTTGTACCACTTCAAATCCGCCGGGTAGCAAATCAACAATCGCTAAATTATCCTGCCCTTCTTGCGAATTTGCCCGAATCTTCAGATGGACATTAATTTTCTGCCCCAGAGTCACTTGGGTTACCGGGTTACCCTGCTCATCAGTGTAATCACGGGTTATCTCCAGCCCACGCGAAATGGCTTTCTTCGGTGCCGCCAAATCGTAACCCGCCTGCGTCACGACATACCATGCGGGCGCGTTATTATCATTTTCGATGCGCAGAGCCTGAGCATCAGCGGTGAAATGGGCTTTCGCAAATAGCCCCTGAAGACGGGAAATCAACCGCGGTTCAGCATCTTTAATTTTATTAATCTGGAAAATTTTCAGCGCATCAGGAAACACTGCCTGAGCCGCTATCTGGGAGGAATAGCTCTCCAGCGCCAGGATACTCATGGCTGAGGAGTAAGTGGTATAACGCTCCTCTTTCAGCAATTTAACCATATTTTCCAGCACCTGAGCTGGAATAGCAGTCACTTTTTCCGGGAAGTGGCGCGTGATGAGATATAGCCTTGTCGCATCCTGAACCAGGGGATCAAAGTAATTTTGAGTCCACCAGCCTTTATCATACGACTGACTCAATTGCTGCCAGGTCGGCTGTAAAAGCCTGTTGGCTTCATCGTCCATTTTCAGCATGCGATAGGATGATGCCAGGTACAGCGCGCTAAGGTCGGTTTGCCAACTGTCCGGATAGCGTTGTTGCAGCGAATCCTGAACCGATGCCAGCGCACTGGTGGTGATCATTCCCTGGCGCGTCAGCAGGTAAATTGCCCAAGTCTGCAAACGCAGAGAATATAAATCATCGTAGCGGCTGGCAGCCAGCTCACGCAGTGCCGCATTGGCTTCAGCCAGCATACCCTGTGGTAAGACTACCCCAGCGGCTTTAGCTTCCAGCAGATATTGCACCACATAGGGGGTGACAAACGGATCGGTTTGTGGGGACGATCTCCACATGCCAACGGCACCGCTATCATTCTGTCGTGAACGCAGCACAGCCATCATATCTTTGAGTTTTTTATTATTTTCTGCCTGATTCAGTGCGCCACTCATTTCCGGATGTGAACCTGCAAGGATCAGTGGAATGGAACGGCTGACAATCTGTTCAGAGCAGTAATAAGGATAATCATCCAGGTACTGGGAAAGCCCATTCGTCAGTACCAGAGGAGAGTTAGAAACCGCCGCATTTCGCACTGAATAGGCATCAAACATCTGGCGCAGACTGTCAATATTCTGGCTGCTACCGCTCATGCGGCCCATCACCGACTGTGTACGGTATGGCACAGCAGGTCGTACTGATGTACTGACAGTACGCTGGCTCGTTTTATCGCCATACTGGGCGTCAAAAACCAGTGGCGCATCGCCTGGTACAGCCTTAGCACGTAGACGGAAATTAACCACACCTTCGCGTTTTTCAGCCAGCGACAGCGCCTGGTCTGCTTTATCTATCAGTTCCAGTGACGGCGGCACGGTCAGATGCACATTGATGTCCACACTGTTGCCGTTCAACCCTTCAAGGTTATTGCTGACTCCGACACTGATATCAAACTCATCGCCAGGAGCCACCATCGCGGGTACGTTTGGCGTCATAATAAAGTTGTCGCGCACAGTCACTGAAGTCTGTGTTTTGCCGATTTTTTCCGGGGTAACGGAAATCGCCATCACGCGGATTTTACCGTTGAAATAATCAGGCACCGGATAATCAAACTGTTTCTCGCCATTCACTTCCGTGATCCCGGACCAGTAAGCGACCGGTTTGTCACGTTTACGTTTGAACGGATTCACATTCAGATCCAGCCCTTCGCCATCATCTCCTCCTGGCGCCGCTGTCAGCTGCATCAACTTGCTAAATTCCGGCAGGATAAGATCGAGGATTTGCGAGCTGTCCACATCCAGTGAGCGTTTACGGAAGAAATAGTCGAGGGGATCGGTTAAACGATAACGGGCAACCTGCAAAATACCTTCATCAACAGCAAACAGTGCAACCTGCTGTGGTCCTTCGGTCTTGACTGTCATTGCCAGATTTTCGCCCGGTTTCATCACTTCCGGAACACTCACTGACAAGGCGTTCTGACGTGCTTTGGTGCTGATTTTGAATGGCATAACACCGTAGCTCAGCGGGCTCATAAAGATTTCATCAGAGTTCACATCACGGACAAACTGAACGTTAATGTAACCATTACCTTCCATCTCCGCAGGCAGGCGAATTTTCTGCACAGAACTGGTGGTATCGGTAGAGAACCATTGCCAGCTATAGACTTTATCTTTTTCGATGGTAATAAGCCCGCTGCCGGTATAAGGCGCATTGATGGCAATCTCTATCTCTTCATCAGGCAGATACTGCGCCTTGTTGAGCTTAATATTTAACTCGGCGTTGCGATCCAGCGAGCGGCTGAGGTTAGCATTACCCGCGACAGTATAAGAGATACGATTAAGCACTTTGCCCTGCGAGTCTTCCACCGCCAGCACAAAATCACCCGGTTTATCCGTGGCAAGTAGCAGGTCACTGCCCTGCTCAGAGAGAGAAAGCGGTTGTTCTGATAGCGGTATTTCCTTCATTTTGGACTGATATTTGTAGACGCCCGAATCCTGCTGAGTCAGAACCGAAATATATTTTTGTTCGATCAGCACGGCTTTTAAATCAGGCAGAGCAATTTGTTTTAGCGTCGGGTTAATAGCAATGATGTTCAAATGGCGAACTGCATCACGATTGATATATCCCAAATCACCATCGGGCTTCACGCCAACCAAATAATCATAAGGTGAAACCAATACTCGCGCGGTCGCCGAGACTGAACGCCCGCCACCCGCCACAAAGGCCTCTGACAACAGCTTTAACTGGTAAGTGGCATCAGCATAATTTTTCAGATCCAGCGGAATATCTGCGCTACCCGTTTCATCCGTGGTGCGGTCTTCTAGCTCAGTTTCGAACCCATCACTGCTGTGAGTATTTTCGTAAAAGACATAGTCCGGGAAGGCATCAAAACTGGGATACATCGGGCGTAACGTCAGTTGCGATGCCACACGGCGGTCCTGCGCGGGTGTACCAAACAGGTTCTGCACATCAATACTGGCCTGTAACTCCGTTGGCTTTACCCAACCCTGTTTACGCTCTGGTGTCAGCTGCAGTTTCACTTTTAGCTGATCCGGCTCGAACTCTTTCACATTGACGGCGGTATGCCCGAGCAACACAGAAGAGTCATTATCTTTGCCTATCAGATACAGATAGATATTCCACTCACCGGTAGGCGAATTTTCATCAGTGGTGTAACTCAACTCATTGAAGCCTGCAGAGCCGAGAGTCAGCGGGATGCTTCTCATCAGTTTGTCGCGCGGATCGTGAATTTCAGCACGAACCGGGACGCCCGCCAAGCCCAGACTCCAGTCCGCGGCACGGGTAATCAGACCAATATTAAAGGTATCACCGGGACGATAAACTCCCCTGTCGGAGAACAGATAGCTACTCAAGGTACGGGGATCGCTCGGCGTAATATCACCCCCGACATTAAAGCGAGAGAAGTCGAGCCATCTGTCATTGCTATAGTCGACTGGCAGGAATGAAACATCACCTTCTTTTTCAACCAGGAACATCACCGGTTTGCGTTCGCTGGTATACACATCCAGTGCAGGAAAACGGACATGCCCGTCATCGCCGGTGGTTTGCGTCAGTAAGGCGACGCCATTTTTACCAATAACCGATACTTTTGCATTGCTGACTGGCGTGCCGTTGTGAATCGACTGCACAAAGACATCACGGTTTTTATCCTGTGAACGCTTGGCAATAATGCCCAGATCGGTCACCACCACAAAGCGTGAGTCACCCGCGACCGCTCCTTCGCGACTCTCCTGATATTGAGCCTCTTCATCCGACGTCTCCGCTCTCTTTTTGGGATCCCATTCTGAGAGCGTTAACAGGAAAACTCCGCGATGGGAACGGGGATCGGTCGTCAGATAACGGGAAAGATCAATTCCCTGATAATTCACTTCACCAGGATTGTCATTATTTACGGCAGTCTGGTATTTGAAGTGTTCAGTAAAATACTCATCACTAAGACGATTAAAATCTGTCGACGAATACTCACTGCTTTTGAATGACACGATATGCTGCAGCTGGCTCGGGATCACCCGTTTGATATCCAGACGCATTCCCGGCACATTACGTGCCGCCACGCTAATTTGCTTGTCACCCTTCACTGACAGCAGTGAACCCTGCGACATAAATTGCAAAGACTTCGGATATTCCGGAACGCTAACAATCAGATAATTTTTTTCCGGCATTTTATAGCCACCGGAAGAGACCAGTATATTATCAATCTCTACCAGCAGGGAGCGCTGGGCGGGAGCATCAAACTGGAAGCTAAATTGGGACTGATAGTCGTTTTCGCCTTCGTTTAGCTGGATATTAAGCGGCGTGGACTGGGCCAGCACGTTATTCTCGATATGGTCGACATCCCAGCTGGCGTAATCGTCCGGACCGCTTGCGGCTTCTGAATCATTAGGATTGTGCTGCGGCAGCAACCTGACTTTTACCGCCCGACGGATATCTTTGTCTTTCACGGCATCACTGAAATCAATAATCAGTACAGGTTGTCCTTTCGCTCCACTGGCATCAACCAGTTGGGCACTGATATTATTCACTTTCAGACTATAAAGGTTCGGTACCGACACTCTGTCGTGGCCTGACTTTGGCGTCGCATTCGACGCTATCGTTGACTTTACGCCTTTCTCTATCGCTATGGTGACAAAACCACCGTGATCGAGCGATTTTAGCGGTTCAGAATGTACCCAGGCATTAAGCTTTTTCTGATCGTAAACCACGGAAAATTTGAGTTTTGATTCTGTTTTCGATTTGCCTTCGCTCAGACCAAGAGAGATATTTTTCTCAAAACTGGCCACATCCACCGGAGCATTGAATTTGACGTTAAAGATTGCGCTACGTTTTTGGGGATCCTGCGGATCCTGGTAATATTCTGCGCTATTTAACTGATAATTGAAGGATGGCGCAGTAAATTCATAATCGGTCTTATCCAGTTGAATTTGTGGCGCGAGTAGAACCTTTGGCGAGAAATTAACGCTATAGGTTGCCCCCATCGGCAACGCGTTTTTCGGCGTGAAGGTCAGCCTGTCGCCCGTCACCCATTTCCACTCTCCCTCTACGCTGGGATTGAGTGAAATACCCTTTTCCACCACTTTGTCGATATCCGTTATCGGCGCTACAGAGTGATTAAAAGTAAAGACAACCTGCTGAGACGCTGGCTTTTGCTCCATATAATTGATGCTTTCCGGGCCGCTGACCCGCACTCTGGCTTTCTGATACACCATCGGTGCCGGTTCAATCGGCTGCGGGCGGTTTAGCCACCAGTGCCAGCCATAAACCCCCGCCCCTGCCGCACCCAGCAACACCAGAATCGCCAGGCAGATAGTTTTCGGGTATTTATCGACCCCCGCTTCCATGCGCTTAAAACCCTGCTTCACAAAACCGGACACTGCTGGCCACCAGCCAGGAGGCTGCCAGTCGATATTACCGACAACAGGTTTTATGATTCGCCCGAGCAGACTTAAAATAAAAGCCAGCAGAGCAAAGAGGCCTTTTATCAGGGTAAAAGGCAAACGAAGCAAGAATCTGAGTAAGTCCATCTGTGGCAGTATCCTAAGTCATAGAGTCTATACCCGTCATACTTCAAGTTGCTTTGGCGTTGCTGGCGTTCAGGCAGTCGAATCACATAGTGTATCTATGCTCATCGACTGCCTTCTCTTGGCGCCTACAAGCAACTCGAATTATTTTGGGTATCTAACCAAAGCCATTTTTAATAAAAAATTAACCTGATGATATAGCTATTATTTTTTATTAAAAATATTCAGCATTAATCTGTAAAAGTATACTGCCGGGAGCCCTAATAAACTATCAGATAAAACGCAATTATCAGCCTGTAACGCCGGGGAAACGTATCAATAATTTAAAAGGTTAAGAGGAAAGAAAAAGAAGCTTAAAAGAAATGAGATAGCGACTGATGAGCTAGCTAGGCTGGAATGGAGAATAGATAATAGCCTCAGGCATAATGTCCCTGAATATCAGGTCATTCTCCGGGCAGAAAATATCATCACAATATAACCGCCCCGACAATCAACAGCACTTAGCCCCGCCCTTTCCACCGTAGCGCGCATCCTGCCTGTCACGGAAAAACTCTTCATAGGTCATCGGCGTCAGATCGGGGTGATTAAGACGTGTATGTTCCACATAATTGTCATAATCCGGTACACCGACCATCATTTTTGCGGCATGGCCGAGGTATCTGCCTGCTTTAGAGAGCGCATCAAACATCATTTTATCCTTTTCAGTAAACCCGACCTGGGTCTGCCAGGTCGGATTACATATTACATCAATGCGGGCGTTTTGTTGAGCCTGTCAGATAGGCTGCGTCTGTCGGCATCGGTTCGTACGGCGTTTCTTTTGACGTTGGTTTGTCTGTTTTTAACGCTGCCAGTGCTGTTTTGATAGAGAACACCGCCAGCACCACCACCACAATCATAAAGAAGATGGTCAAACCGGCATCCAGGCGGTTGTTGAACACCAGCTGGGCAAGTTGTGACTCAGTATATTGTGGAGGAATATTACCACTATTAATCATTGCCTGGAATTTATTGGCAATCGCCAGGAAACCGAGTTTGGTATCCGGGCTGAATGATTTCTGCCAGCCAGCGACGAGGGTACAAATCAGCAGCCAGCTTGTCGGTACCAGAGCGACCCATGCATAACGCTGACGTTTCATTTTGAACAATACGACGGCACAGAGCATCAGCGCCATTCCGGCGAGCATTTGGTTAGCAATACCGAACAGCGGCCAGAGTGTGTTGATCCCCCCCAGTGGATCGACCACCCCTTGATGCAGAAAATATCCCCAGGCCAGCACACAAAGCGCAGTGGCTAACAGGTTCGCTGGTAACGAGTCAGTACGTTTCAGTCCTGGGCTAACAACACCCAGTAAGTCTTGCAGCATAAAGCGTGCAGCACGGGTTCCGGCGTCGACCGCGGTCAGGATAAACAGGGCTTCAAAGAGAATGGCGAAGTGATACCAGAAGGCAACATCCATCAGGCCACCGAGTGCGCCGTGGAGGATATAAGCCATTCCGACTGCCAGCGTAGGTGCGCCACCAGCACGGGAGATAATGGACTGCTCGCCGACTTCGTTAGCAATTTGATGCAGTAAATCAGGGGTAACGACAAAGCCCCAGGAGCTGACGACTTGCGCGGCAGAAGCTACCACATCGACGGTTCCGGCAGGTGCCAGCACCGCCATTGGGCTGTTCATCGCAAAATAAACGCCCGGATCGATAATACAGGCCGCGACCAGTGCCATTATGGCGACAAAGGACTCCATCAGCATGCCACCATAGCCAATAAAGCAGGCCTGGCCTTCGCTGGCGAGCATTTTAGGCGTGGTACCCGATGAAATCAGCGCATGGAAACCTGAAACTGCACCACAGGCAATGGTAATAAACAGGAACGGGAACAGGTCTCCGGCCCAAACCGGACCGCTACCATCAATAAATTTAGTCAGCGCCGGCATATTAAGCGTCGGACGCATAATCAGAATGCCGATAGCTAACCCGACGATGGTACCAATTTTCAGGAAAGTCGACAGATAGTCACGCGGCGCTAACAGCAGCCATACCGGCAGCACGGAAGCGACAAAACCATACCCCACCAGCATCCAGGTCAACTGAACACCGGTATAGTCAAACCAGGGTGCCCAGGTTTCACTTTCAGCAACCCAGCCACCGGAAATGATGGCAAACACCAACAGCACCAGGCCAATCACCGAAACCTCACCGATGCGTCCGGGGCGCAGATAGCGAATATAAATCCCCATAAATAGCGCCAGCGGGATGGTAAATGCCACGGTGTAGGTGCCCCAAGGGCTATGAGCCAGGGCTTTCACTACAATCATTGCCAGCACCGCGAGGATGATAACCATGATCATAAAGGTCGCAATCAGCGCCAGGACGCCAGCAGTGGGCCCCATCTCTTCACGTACCAGTTCGCCCAGCGAACGTCCATCCCGGCGCGTGGAAACGAACAGCACCATAAAGTCTTGTACCGCACCCGCCAGAACCACACCTGCTAACAGCCAGATCATTCCCGGTAGATAACCCATCTGTGCTGCTAACACCGGCCCCACTAAAGGTCCTGCGCCTGCAATCGCCGCAAAGTGGTGACCAAAGAGGACTTTTTTATCCGTAGGGACATAATCGAGTCCGTCATTATGTTTAATCGCAGGCGTCATCCGCGTGGGATCGACCTGCAAGACGTTTTTCGCAATAAATCTTCCATAAAAACGGTAGGCGATAAGATAAACACACACTGAAGCCACGACTATCCACAGGGCGTTGATCTGTTCTCCCCGATTAAGGGCGATATAGCCCAAAGCGAACGCTCCAATAATGGAGAGTAACGCCCATAACAGGTACTTTCCTGAATTATTATTCATAGTTATATCCATGTCAGCAGTAGGGAATGTTACGTCTTGTATCCATGAAACGCCTTACATTTAATAATCTTGACACAAACACAAACAATAACCGGACATTTACTCCATATTGTTAACGTGATCACTTTAGACTGAGAAAATGAAAGAATATAGAAGAGGAAACTGTGCACAAAACCAGTATGTTACACTGGTATGACGAGGGGATTAAGCTAACGGCAGCGGGACTGACTAAATCGGCTACGGATATCACAACATGATCAAATTGACTGCGTTACCAGCCCGCTCCACAGCAGGCCGGTCACTCAGGATTTTTCCGCTTACACGCCGAGGAATTTAAACGGTTTTGCCTCTTTATACTGTGCGTTGGCATTCCCAGCATAAACATGGCTCTGGTTCGGGCCCAGCTCAAGCTTCATGACTTTGCCGGTTTTCTCAGAGAAATCGAGCGTCTTCAGATCGGTCCAGAAAACGTTAGGCGTGAGCGCCGACTCAAAGAAGTAAACCCGATTTTTCTGGTCTGCCACGGTGCGCCAGCGGGTAGAGGAAATATTGGGTTGGTCCGGGGTTGAAATACCATAAGGAACCGACACATTACGAATAACGCTGAAGGTACTGGCAATCGCTTCAACCAGATTTTCTGATTTAGGAATAGCGTTAACATAGAAGGCTGCGCGTGCAAAACGGTCAGTCGCATTGTTGCTTCCTGGCAGCATGACGGTACCGCCAATCTGTTTCCAGTACTCATCTATCACCAGTTGTTTCTCAAACGTCGGCGAGTTAGTCATCACCTGATAGCTACGGCTATGGTGGATCACCTGCTTGCCATCGATATATTCAACAATCGCGCTATCGCCACTGGCGTCTGATAACGAGAGATGCAAGGTCGCCAGCCGCTCTTCGCCTGGGACATTATCAGTAACAATACTGAACGGCTCCTGACTCAGGACATCCACAGCTTCCTGCACAGTCGCAAAATTATCCAGCACATACTGCGCCCAGGCCGCAATCGTCATACCCGGTTTTTTAGCATCATGTTCAGGATAAGAGGACTCGACCAGCCACAACACGTTAGCAACCAGTCCGGCTTCATTCATGCCATCAGTCGTGGAAATATCATAACCAGAGGCGATAACACTGCCGTATTTTGATTTCCAGGTGACCGAATTTTTACCGGCTTCTCCGCTTCGTTCCATACCCCGCGGGAATACCCAGAGGTTAGTCCCCACATCGACCTTCCAGTCCATCGAACGGGCAGTAATCACTTGTTCATTCGCACCGAGATAGACCAGTCTTGTGCAGGCCTCGACCGTTGGCATCAGCATGCCGGCACACAGCAGTGCGACGCTACAAGTAGAGAGAAATCGGTTTTTCTTCAGTATCATAGCTGTTATCTCATCTTAATTCTGCGGGTTTAATTTCATTAAAAAGTATAATAATCTAAAAAGATTAAAAGTAGATAAAATCAGCAACATTAGTCAACGCATAACTCGTCACTACTGTGTTTAACGTCTATTTTGATTAATGAGCAGTCAGCTTATCTGCCCCTGCATTTCTGAAAAGGAAAGAGACCTTGTACCGACTGACGCTGCTCGTCGTTCTGCCCCTTTACGCTCTCCAGACTGCCTGGGCCACATCGCCCGCTCTCGCTCAACCACAGGGAATAGTCGTCCACAAGGATGAGAAACCAGACTGGACCTTACAGGTTACCCCTTTTTTGTGGGCTGCCAGTCTCAGCGGAAAAATATCCCCGTTTCAGCGAGCCTCGACGGTAGATGTCGATAAATCTTTTTCCGATGTGATGGAAAACCTTAACATGGGTGGTTTTTTGAATATTCGGGCACGTCACCAGCGCTTTGTTATCTCCGGTAATTTGATGTATGTCGATACCAGCGATGCTCATGCCCGGGGCCCACTGTCCGCATTCCAAATTCCGGGGCTGGACATCACTATTCCACCGGGTGCCAGTATAGACGGTAAGGTGGATACCACGCAGTTTATGGCAACCTTACTGGGGGGATATCGGGTCCTCGATACACCAGAATTTACCCTCGATATGTCAGGAGGTGTGCGTTTCTGGCATATCTCGAATAGTATTAGCGTCACGACTAACCACCCGTCAACGGGTCGCCATTCTGCGTCCTATAGTGAGGATTTCGGCTGGGTTGATCCCTTGCTGGGCATCCGCGTTTTCTTTCCGCTGAGCGATAGCTGGTCTTTGCAGTCTGAGGCCGATATTGGCGGCTTTGGCGTCGGTTCCAGACTCACCTGGTCAGTCCTTGCCAGCGCAACCTATAGCTTCACTGATGCGCTTTCTGCATCAGCAGGTTATAAAGCGCTGAAGGTGAATTATGATAATCATGGGCATCGCTACGATACGCTACTCAGTGGCCCGATGCTGGGTGTAACCTGGCGTTTCTGAACGCACTCTGATAGGTCATTTATTTGCTGATTTTTTAGTGTTAAATCAGCAAGGCCGCCACCCGCAAGGGTCGCGGCCTGTTACTGTTACTCCGGCGACTCTTCTGGCTCAGCTTTTCCGGATTTGCGTTCAATAATCATGGTTTGCGGTGAAGAGAGCATAATGCCTTCCTTACGCAAACGGGTCAGAATATCAAAAAGCAAATCGCTTTTTACGCCACTGACTTGCCGGGGACTCGCCACCTGACCGGTTACCGACATCACAATACCGGTAGCGGTTAAATCCTTAAAGGATACCGACGGCTCTGGGGTTTCTAAAATGCGTTCATTTTCATTGTAGACCTCCAGCAGCAGCTCACGTACCTGTACAGGGTCAATATCTAACGGGAATGTCAGCAGAATAGTGGCGACACCATGGGCGTTACCCATAGTGACGTTACGGACGTTCTGCGAAATCAGCTGTGAGTTAGGCACGATAACCGTGGACTTATCGCTTAGCTGAATCTCTGTGGCTCGCACGTTGATACGGCGAATATCCCCTTCTATCCCGCTAATACTAACCAAGTCACCGACTTTGACCGGACGCTCCGTCAGCAGGATCAAACCGGAGATAAAGTTCTTCACGATTTCCTGCAAACCAAAACCGATACCTACCGATAAGGCACTGACAATCCATGCCAGCTTATTCCATTGCAAGCCCATAATAGACAGCGTCATCAGGATCAGCAGGACAAAACTGATATTACTGAACAAGGTGACCAGCGAGACGCGCATGCCTCTGTCCATGGTGGTTTTTGGCAGGAAGTCATTTTCCAGCCAGCGCTTCACTGAGCGGAGTATCCAGATCCCGATAACCAGACAAAGCAGAGCATTCACCACATGAGCCGGAACGATATTCATCGACTCCAGCCCCTGGCCGCCCCAGAACTCAATGGATTTCTGTACCAGCTCAATCGGCGTGGCGCTACCCAGCGTGCCGTTTAGCAGTGCCATAATTGCAGCCAGCAGCAGCAGGGTTTTTCCTATCGCACTCAGCAGTACCGCAACTTGTCCAAGATAACGTTCGTTAATGTTCAGCGAGGCCTGCATCCGCCGGCCGGATGCGTTATTGGTCGAGAACAAGCTTTCGCAACCATCGGCAATGAGCTGACTGAAGATATAGAATAAGCCAAAGACTATCCCCATCCAGATAAGTTCATAAGCGAGGAAGCGGGCAAGGGTAATGTAGCCAATCACCAGTGCTAGCATGATGGCAAAACCAATCAGGGTCAGCGCCATCTGGATCAGTCCCACTAACGTGGACCGGGCTTCAGGCTGAAGTCCCTCTTGGATCATCCGCCGGCGAACCAGATTAGTTCGCATACTGATAGACAGTGCAGTAGCACCAATCAGTAACGCCGTCATGCCGTTAGCAAAAATGGTCGTCGAGACGCTGGTGTTGGCACTACTGATAAAGCTTTCAATGGCCTGGAAGAGAAATACCAGGGTAGCCGTCAGAGGAGGAAACGGCTTTAATGCCAGAGCAACCTGGTCAGAGATTTGTGGCAAACGCCAGGAAGGTCGGCGGGTAGAGAGAAACGCGCGTCCCAGACCCGCAATTAATCCGCAGAAAATACTGAGCCCGACTAGCTTATCGGCAAAGACCCGAACATCATCCACCACGTCATCATGGCGGGTAAATGCCAGATCAAGGAAGTTAAACGCCAGAACCACTGCGCCCAGGGTGGTCAGTGCGGTCGCAGCGGCGAGAAAACTGCGCCGCAATCGTCCTTCAGGTAAATGGTGAATACCTACCCAGGCGAGAAACTCTTCAAGATAGCGCCGACCCAAAGTGGCGACCAGGCCTGCGGCTAAAATCCACCCTATCGTTCCGAGCATCCACCCTGGTGCAAAAGAAAGCTCCGTAGCGGATGTCAGCTCGTCAAAAAAATGACTGATTTTATCGCTATCATCACTCTGCGGGTTAATCAGTGGCGCCCAAAAACGCGGACTAAAAATACTGCCCGCGTTAAGTGCCAGCTGTGTTTTTACCGCATCGCGACGCAGGTTCACAATCTGGGCGGAAAGATTCATTGCCCCGGATTTAATCGCCTCCGCCTGCTTAATCTGATCGTCCGTTTTGCTCTTCTGATTTTCCAGCTTGCTGCGCTTACTGGTGACCTCAGCAAGTTCTTTTACCCCGCTGTCCGCTGCCGGAACCGGGCCAAGCACCTCCAGTTGAGCCTGAAGCTGTGTGCTTAAGGGAACCAGCGCCTGGGTCAGACGATCGGCAGTGCCTGACAGATCGAGTGCCAGGTCATTCAGTGCTTTAAGCCGGGCATCATTGGTTTCCCCAGAAACCTGCTGTTTAATTTTATCGAGGACTTTCTGCATCTTAGGCAGTTCGACAGCAGCATTAATCTTTACTGACACATCACCATTTTGCTGAGCGCTATCGCTATCGCTCGCCGCCATACTCCACTGAGGCATAAACGCCACCAGTGTTAGAAGGCACACACGAAGAAAAGTTAACATGCCAGACATGTAGAGGTTCCTGAAAATAATTGAAGACACCAGCAAGTGCGGTAGATTGAACGCGGCATAGTTTATGCCTTTGTGATGAGCTGCACTATCAGATTTGCGATAGAAAAATTGTGTCCAGACCATCAGAATAATCAATGGATCAGAAACCTGTGCAGCGTGCCGGAGAAAACAAAAAATAACAGTGACATCATGATGCTGATATCTGATGTGCGGCCAGAGCATACTGACCAGCCCTTCCGCCAGCTCGGGCAAGTCGCCATCAATTTTTATGTGTAGCCGCCCCATGGGAAAGGCAAAACCTTCAAACAGACTTTTTCTCTAAAGGTCAGGTATTTCTGCTTTATCAAGATAGAGCAAAGCCGCTCGACAGGGATGAGTCTGGGCAGACTCTTGCGCCGAACCGCGCATATTGGGCATTTCCGCCCCGTAATAGCCCAGGGTTAAATCATCCCTGTTAGTTTAATCAACGGTTCATTATTGTCAGGCGTTTTCAGCTTTTACTGGTATTCCTCCCCGGAAATAATTGACTCAAAGGCGATGGAGACCTGTTGTTGATCCATCGCCTGCCGGTCATTGATACCCATATCCAGCATTTCCAGGGCTGAATGTAACTTGTCTAGTAACACTTCATCATCCCGTAAACAAAAAATATAGGCATTTTCAAAAGGCAGAAGGTCAACCAGCCTTACGCCATGTGGCTGCAGATAAAAATTAATATGCTCAAGCCATGGCATAACATAGGGTAACAGGTAGGGATCAATATCTGCTGTTTCCCAGTCAATGTTTTCTATTAATGCAAAAATAAAGTCAGCGGGTTCCTCGGAGAGGGGTAAATTAGCCAGCGATGTTAACTCAGGAATATAACCGCTGTATTCATTCCATTCTTCATAAACCATAAGGTTCTGTGCTGAGAGATTTTTATACAACCACTTTAAGGCCGTTATTTGATTGATATCAGAGGGTACACTTGCATACAGTGGTGCAGTTTCCAGTTCGGGTATACACAGTTTAAGAGTCGTGACTAAATTATTTATCCGTTCCATCGAGACACCTTATTGATTACGAAGTTATATTTTTTTGAATAAAAAACACTCAATGTTATGACCGAGTCGATAATAACAGGTCTGTTGTGCTCAATTTGCAGCGGCGATACTCGCATTCAGCTCCATTTCTACAGTTATTCTCCTTTATCGTCATGATATTTCGTGGCCTCCGGCATCATCGAGAAAATAGTCCGATTCATCGGGAATAATACCGTCGCAATAGCGGGTGTCTTCCCACACCAGACACCAGTGCACATCGCGGTAATGAATGTGATCGTCCGGCAGGAGAACCTCTGTGTCACTTTCAAGCAACACATCGTAATACTCCTGGCGGGGCGCATTTATTCCGCGAATAAAATAATTGTAGGCGCCGAGATTTTTAAATCCGCTGATGCCATCTTTAATCACCAGGAGTTTACGATGGTACTCAATTTTTACCGGCTCCCAGATCCCGTCGCAGGGTACCGGATCGCCAGTTTTAATAATGATATCGCTGCGTTCAGGGACGGGAGGGAGATTTTTGGGAAAAACCGGATAAGCCAGCTTACTTAGGTTATAAATATAATTATCAGGTTTCAATAAGTATGCTGCATCAAAAACGTTACAAACATTATCGTGAGGTGGATATAAAAGGTTATCACCTTTAAACTCTGCTGAGAGCCGCAACTTATTAATGTTTTCTATCTCTTCTGGATAGGGTTCTCGTTGACCACCACGTTCATCATGGCAGGGATAATAAAAATAAGTCCTTATTAAATTAACTGGTCGAGCAAGTTGATGAAACTCGCCCGTTAAACGCTGCCATACCTGCCGGTCACCTGCCGCCAGTTCAGGCAAGCCCTCATCATAGAGGCGCAGTGCGTCATAAGCCCTGATAATACTCTTTGGATGAAAACCATTCGTGATATCTTCCGGCCAGGTTTTCAGTGCCTGTTCATATTTTTGCGTAAAACAGGCCCAGGCATCCCGCTTGCGCTGCCACAGACTGTAGCTGCTGAGGCGCTGTAACAGCCAGAACAGTTTGCGCCTGACCTGCTCATCGGTCATCGGATACTGGGTTTTATTAATCGTCATCATGGCTTATGTCCTGTGGAGGTCTGGTGCTCTGCGCCAGCAGCATTCAGTATTGCTCTGCCCTTTACCGTAGAAAGATGCAGCCGGCCATCCACCACCAAAGCCCGGTATTTAATGCTGTTCCGGCGTGATATAAACACTGCCCCCATCCTCCCTGTTCAGCAAACTCCATACCGCGGGAAGCCGGATTTCAGCGGCGTAGATATCGCCCTGATATTTTGTGGCCTCCGGCATCAGCGTGCCTGCCTGTCGATCGATAAACTGCTGATGTCCCCCGCTGAGTGTCACCCAGCGCCCTGAGTGCGGGCACCGCTCGCCGCTCTGGCAGATCATTCGTTTACCTGGCGTATCATCGAGAAAATAGTCCGATTCATCAGGAATAATACCATCGCAATAGCGGGTGTCTTCCCACACTAAACGCCAGTGCACATCGCGGTAGCAAATGGGATCGTCTGGCAGGAGAATCTCTGTGTCACTTTCAAGCAACACATCGTAATACACTTGGCGCGGGGCATTTATTCCGCGAATAAAATAATTGTAGGCGCCGAGATTTTTAAATCCGCTGATGCCATCTTTAATCACCAGGAGTTTACGATGGTACTCAATTTTTACCGGCTCCCAGATACCGTCGCAGGGTACCGGATCGCCAGTTTTAATAATGATATCGCTGCGTTCAGGAACGGAGGGGAGATTTTTTGGAAATACTGGATAAGTCAGTTTATTTAAATTATATTCGTAATTTTCGGGATTCAGTAAATACGCCGCATCAAAATAATGACAAACATTATTTTGCGGTGGGTATATTAGATAACTTCCATGTACCATTGCCGCAACTTTTAATTTATTTAATTTTTCAATTTCAGGTGGATACGGCTCTCTTTGCACGCCTCTTTCATGACACAGTGGATAAAAAAAACTTTCCACTAATCTGACAGGACGAGCAAGTTGATAAAACTCGCCCGTTAAACGCTGCCATACCTGCCGGTTACCTACCGCCAGTTCAGACAACCCCTCATCATAGAGGCGCAGTGCGTCATAAGCCCAGATAATTGCCTCCGGGTCAAAACCATCCGTGATATCTTCCGGCCAGGTTTTCAGTGCCTGTTCATATTTCTGCGTAAAACAGGCCCAGGCATCCCGCTTGCGCTGCCACAGACTGTAGCTGCTGAGGCGTTGTAACAGCCAGAACAGTTTGCGCCTGACCTGGTCATCGGTCATTGGATACTGGGTTTTATTAATCGTCATCATGGCTTATATCCTGTGGAGGTCTGGTGCTCTGCCCGGGCGGCATTCAGTATTGTTCTGCCCTTCAGCTTGCTGCGCAGCTCATCATCATGCAGCTCACGTGTGGTGGTGGCATAGGGGGGCTCAATCCCTTCCGGCTTACTGTAACCATGCACACCACTGGCATCCTGCCAGTGTGTGGGATACAACTCGGCCTTTACGCCGTTAATTTCGACACGGGCAGGCTGCCCGGTGGCCTTTATCTGCTCTCCAACCCGGTTCAGCTCTTTTTTTAACAGGTCATCCAGATTAATGATCACCTGCTCACCGCCGCCTTGAAGATATTGATTAGGGCGTTTCTCTCCAAACTGCTCCGCAATTTTGCCATGCCAGGCGTTGGTGCCCGGCATACGTGTCGCCAGGTCTGCTGGCAGATGCAGTACCACCAGAAAACCGTTACCGTTCCATTCGTCCAGTACGGCGGAAAGTTTGCGCCACTCTTCCGCGTTGCCCGGCACAGTCTGATAACCCCAGAACCCCCCGGCCGCCCATGAACCCTTGGGTGCAAAATCCGTTGGATTACCAAAGGAGCGGAAAATGGTACTGCCGGCCATCTCACGGGCACTTTTAGCAGTAATTCCACCGCTGAAAGACGCGATATCAGTAAAGACCTGCTGTCCATTAACGAATGCTGGGCTTTCTCCTTTCCATTGCAGAATATCCGGATAATCCGGTTTCGAATATTTTCGTCGCAGTCTGTCCTTATAATGTTCCTCCGCATGCATACTCGGAAAACGCGTCCCCTGCTTTGGGGCTTCCCGCAGCGGACGCTCAATCAAATACGCCTCCGCTTCATGCCGCACATCAATACGCCCCGTTCCGGTCGCCACCGTATGGGTTGCGCCTCTGTACACCAGTGCCTGAAGTACCCGTAGCCTCGCATCCAGCTCTTTCAGTGCCTGGGGGATCATTTTCGAGGCCATTGACTGCAGGATCACAAAACCATCACCGACCTGGCGTAAATCGGCTTGCCATTTATCTGGTAGCATCCGTCCGACTCGGGCTTTCAGGATTTGATTAATGGTGGTGATCATCGTGTTACAGAAATCGCTCATTTTCTCAATCAGCAGCGCCTGATACTCAACCACATTCAGTTTATTTAGCCACTTAACCGCATCACCTTCCCCCATGCGGTTCAGAAACTTAACGACATCTTTCAGCGCATCAACATTTCCGGCGATATCTTTAGTTACCCGTAATGCCAGCCGTCCGACGCCTTTTATCACCCCGCCAATAACCGGGATCAGCGCAAACAGCAGAATAACCAGGAAGACCCATTCCATGGGACTTTCCCGCTTCTTCGGGTCTTTCGACAAACCAATGGAAACCGCTATCAGATCACGCACCGCCGTCACATCACCGACCAGCGGGATCATGCCAATAACAGCATCAACAATAATCTGGCTGATGGTCTGTTTTTCATTAAACGCGCCCTGCAGCGTCCCCCAGATCCACTGTCCCGTTTCGAGGCTGGTTTCTTTAAACCACGCGACACCCGGCATACTCATTCAACACCTCCACTGTGTTTCGCTATCAGAGCATCAATATCGGACTCGCTCACCGAGGAACCCATAAACAGTTGATTATCTGCCTTATCTTTTCGTAAATAACCGCGTGAGTCAGGGCCCAGCTCCACCTGCATATCCCCTGCCGGAACATCCTCCAGGTGCAGATACCCTGCGCCATCAAGATGGCCGGTTCGTACGGTTCCATCTGCCAGAATCGCCGTAAAAGGAGCACCAATAACCGGGGTATCGTCGTGATACATATAACGCATTAATGCATGAGTGCTATTTTTTACTGGATCAGCGAGCCACGGCATTTCTGGCTGTTGCGAATCCGCCCCCGCCGCCATGCTCCGCTTCACCTTCCGTATATAGCTCGCCTCAGTGCCGTATTCCACCTTGCCCGCTTCGAGGCGCAAGTAGCTGCCGCCGCCAATGAGGGTGATGCGTTTTTTCCCGGCAAAGGTGATGTCACTTTCTGACGCTATGGTCAGTTTTTTCTCGGCAAACAGCCGCAGGCTGGCGTTCTGGGCCTGGATATCTATCGGTCCCTCGCTGGCTTTCAGGCTTAACTGCCCGGTTCGGGCAAATAAACCCAGTTTCTCTCCGGTCAGCGCTGTCAGGTTACCCATCACGCCCGCGCTGATATCGCCCCCGGCATTGATGGCGACGTTTTTTGTCGCGGTCATTTGCAGATGCTCGCCGCTGGTCAGCGCCATGCCGTCCGGGGCGGAGAACAGAATCGTTTCATTAAGCGGTTTCAGCCGCTGCTCAAACATCTGTATCTGGCTGTCAATATCCGCTTTCAGGGCCTGTGCCTGCTCTGCCGCGGTTTCAAGCTGCTGCAGCTGGCGGGTCAGCTGCTCGATTTCTTTCAGCGCCGCTGACATATCCAGCACTTCACCCTGCGCTCTGGCCTGGCCGTCGGCGCTGATAAACAGCCCTTTTTCTGCCCGAATAACACCCCGTTCATCAGTACGCAGTTCCGTACCGCGGCCACGGGTTTTGCCCTGCGCGTCCACCAGATGCCCGGTATTCAGCTGGGTCTTGCCATACTCGGTCGCCAGTTTGATATGTTCTTCGCCGCGCTGGTCTTCCATGCGCAGTTTGTTATTCGCCGGGGTTCGGAGGAGATTGCGGGTGTGGTTATCGCGGGTGACCAAATCCGGGTATTCTGAGTCGTGCAGGGCACAGGCGATATAAGGCAGGTCTATATCCCCATTGCTATAAGCAATCGCCACCCCGGTGCCGTCGGTGAGGGGCAGATGCCAGCCCAGGGTTTCACCGGTGTAGGGTTTGGCCATGCGCAGCCAAAGATAGCCGTAGCCCTGTTCGGTTTCTTCCCGGTCAAAATCCAGTTTGACGCGGTAACGGCCCTGATCATCCAGATGGGCATAAGTCGCGTTTTTTTCCCGGCTTTCAATGCGCGCCGGTAAGGTGCCGTGGATCTCAGGGCGCGGGATCATGTTCGGTCGAAAACAGTAGCGTTCAGTGTAGGGCATACCCCATACCGAGACGTGCAGGCGCGAATCACGCGCCGCCTGGAAGGTGGCCAGTGTTATCACAACGCCCTCTTTTAGCGCCGCTATCACCTCTCCCTGCGGCTCCAGCACCTGTCCGGGCGCCAGGCCGGAGGCATTACTGAACAGGTGGATCCGGGCGGACTGATTCAGCTCCCGCTCGTGATAAAGCCGGGCATAAAACGCCCCGCTCTCGCAGGCGGGCTCGGGATCGCTGTCATCCCCGGCTTCACGGAAAGGGACCGCGTAGTGGTAGTGCTCCCCGTCAGTCACCGCCTTATGGCGGACACTGACCCTGACATCCAGCGGCGTGCCCGCCGTGCGGTAGTTGTAGTCGCGCATCGCCACGCTGCCAGGCACTCCCTTATGCCAGGTGCGCACGTCCCATACCGACTCTGCCGCGCCGTCGAACAAGCCGGACGGCTCGCAGTACGGCAGGCGGATATCAAACTGATAATTAAGCGGGCTGTCGGCAAAAATAAACACATCCAGTTCCCGGATATTGTCCATCTCTGTGCGCCAGTAAATGCCCACTTCGGACAGAATACGCTGGATAAACTGCAAGTCGGTTTCCCGCCACTGGGTGATCAGCTCTCGCGGTGGATAGGTCTGTTCAAGGCGGAACTCAAAATCCGCCCCTTCCAGCTCGTATCTCCGCAGAACCTGCTCCACCACCTCCGGTACTGACTGGTTCTGATACACGGCACTCTGCCGGGTATATGAGAGCTGCGCTAAACGTGAACTGAGCGTGACCCGGTAATGCGACTGGTCAGCAGAATGTGACAGCCATTCCAGCCCGGTAATAATGCCATGGACATTTTTGCCACTGCGCATCCGCAAACTCGCATATTTCATCAGCACCTGTTCAGGGGCAATGCTCGCCGGTGATGTGGTGAAGTCAATCGTCCATTTGAATGGCTCGCTCAGCGCCTCGCGTCCGCGAAAACGCAGAACATCCGGCTGTACGATGCTGTCGTTAATATCCAGTCTGTAGCGGGTTTGTCCGTCAAAAAGTGTTAAGCAGTTGTCCATTACCTTATTCCTTTACCGGCACAAGACTAAGCCAGCCGTCGCCCAGCTCAATGGTGCGCGCTTTATCCCTGGGAAAGATTACGCCCCCCCGCAGCCCGCAAGGACTGACGCGAGGTACTTCCTGTCCATCGCTGGACTACGCATCCTTCTGCGTAGTCCAGCCTTGAATTCTTTATTCTGCGATAAGATATTTATCGCTATACCCGTCCTTCAGCGCCTGGCCTGGCTCCATGGTGTTTTTTTATTGTCATCAAGCTGTTAACACGCTACCACCCGTCGCTTTTCCCTGGCAGGAGCCTTAAGCGCATCAGATCAGCTTTCTGGTGGTACTTTTGCTCAACGTCCGTTGCTGGCAGGCGTTCAGCAAAAACAAAAAGGGCGGGCTGGATAAATCGATTTCCTTGGTGAACAGCGATGGGGGATGGATACGCGTATCGGTCAGTTTACCGATGTTGCTGTCGGTTAGGGTGTACAGGTTATGTTCCTGAGACACGACAATACGACCTTCGCGGTCTTTCACGTCCGCAGATTTTTAATGTCCGCACTGCCGTCGTCTTTCAGCCAAAGATATACCCGTCATACTTCAAGTGACTTGGGTGTTGCCGGCGCTCATACCGCCGAATCACATAGTTTATCTATGCTCATCGACGGCCTGAACTTGGCGCCTACAAGCCACTCGAATTATTTAGGGTATAAACGGGAATATTGCGCAGAATTGAACTGATGGCTGGTTGCTGGGACTGAAATTTCGCCGCTGGAGGTTTGCCTGTCTCTGCTTAGAAAAAGCAACGGTTCAATATTGAGGGATCAGGTGGGTTTCGGGTGGGGAAAGAACATGGCCGGGAGAGTATTCTCGTCCCGGCCCGTTAATTATTCATCAGTATCGGTGCGGCCAAAAATAGCGATAACTCTGTCGATATGCGCTTTCATTGCCTGGCGGGCGGCTTTTGAATCCCGTTTTTCCAGGGCCCGCAAAATCGCCAGATGTTCTACTTCTGAGGTATCAGGCATATCGTCAGGCGTATAGTGGGCCTGTAGTGTTCTGAACATGCTGCCATAGCGGTGGCCAAGCAGATAGCCCATCATAAAACCATAGGCCGGATTACCGCAGGACTGGGCGATGCGGATATGAAACAGGCGGTCGCCAGGGTGATCGCGCGATCCGGCCCGGTTATCTTCGCAGTTTTGCAGGTAAGCCTCGCGGATAGCCAGCAACTCTTGGTCGCTGGCATGCAGTGCGGCAAGCGCTGCAGCTTCTGGCTCAATAAGGCGACGAGCTTGCAGCAAAGAGAACGGCGGTAACTCGGTTGACAGGTCAAGCTTAATCGGTAAATCGGTATCTAAGTCCAGCCACTGGTTACGCCCTGCCTGTTGCATAACAGGCTCATGATTACTCGGACGGGCCTTCACAGTTACGCCGTTGCCAACTTTAACATCAACCAGACCGATAACTTCAAGAGCGATGATCGCCTCACGGACAGAAGCGCGGCTGACTTGCAGCTGTTCAGCTAAATCGCGCTCTGACGGCAGACGGCTGCCGGGTGGAAATTCGTTGTTATCAATCAATTCTATCAGCTGATCTGCTATCTGCCTGTAAAGTCTGGAAGTTTCAACTTTTTTTATCGGCATCTCATTTTAACCTTTTTTTTTATTCAGTGATGTCGCGCACAAAAAAACCACATAACGCTTTCAATGTTATTCGAATGTTAATAAAACATCGTCCCAGATAGCTAAGTTTGTAGTGTAACCCTATACCCGTTTCACGGGCAATGTACACATAAATTGGCCTGACCATTAGATCTTTAGACCGCAGGGGTTGAAATGAATTTACAAGGTAAACGCGTCCTTATCACGGCGGCTGGCCAGGGAATTGGCCTCGCCAGTGCCCGGTATTTTGCCAGTCTGGGCGCAGAGGTTATTGCCAGCGATATCAATGTGTCTGCATTAGGGAATTTACCCGGTATAACTCCATTCGTTCTGGATGTTACCGATAAGCAGGCGATTGCAGCGGCAGTCGCTGAGATAGGTACTCTGGATGTGCTGTTTAACTGTGCAGGCGTGGTCCACAGCGGTGGGCTGCTGGAGTGTAGTGATAAAGACTGGCAGTTTGCGTTAGATCTCAATGTCACGGCGATGTTCCATATGATTCAGGCATTTTTGCCAGCGATGATTGCGAAGAAAAACGGCTCAATTATCAATATGTCCTCTGTCGCATCAAGCGTGAAAGGCGTCGCGAACCGCTTTGCTTATAGCACAACCAAAGCAGCGGTTATTGGACTAACGCGTTCTGTTGCCGCGGATTATATCGGGGATGGGATTCGCTGTAATGCGATTTGCCCTGGAACTGTGGACTCCCCTTCATTACGTCAACGTATTGCGGCCCAGGCCGCAGCTGAAGGACGCAGCGAAGCAGAGGTGTATGCCGCTTTTGTCGCTCGCCAACCCATTGGACGCATTGGCAACGTTGACGAAATTGCGGCTTTAGCCGCCTATCTGGCTTCAGATGTCAGTTCTTACACGACCGGCACGGTACAGATTATCGATGGCGGCTGGAGTAATTAATTAAGGAGTAGGACATGAAATTAGTACGTGTAGGTGAGCCTGGTCAGGAACGTCCGGCGCTGCTGGATGAGCAAGGCGTGTTGCGTGATTTATCTGGGCATATTACTGATATTGCAGGCGCAGCTTTGCTTCCTGAAGCGCTGGAAAAATTACGCCAGCTTCCCGTCAGCGAGCTGCCAGAAGTGACCGGCTCTCCGCGTATCGGCGCCTGTGTCGGGCAGATTGGTAAATTTATCTGCATCGGTCTGAACTATGCCGACCATGCGGCAGAAACCGGCGCGGATATCCCCGCTGAGCCAATCATTTTCAGTAAATGGACCAGCGCGGTGGTTGGGCCAAACGACGATGTGCGTATTCCTCGTGGTTCGGTCAAAACGGACTGGGAAGTCGAATTGGGTGTGGTTATCGGTAAAGGCGGCAGCTATATCTCTGAAGAAGATGCCCTCTCGCATATTGCTGGCTACTGCGTGGTCAACGATGTGTCTGAACGCGAATATCAGATTGAGCGTGGCGGGACCTGGGATAAAGGCAAAGGCTGCGATACCTTCGGTCCGCTGGGGCCATGGCTGGTCACCGCTGACGAAATCACCGATCCACAGCAACTGGATCTGTGGTTGGAAGTCGACGGTAAGCGCTATCAGAACGGTAATACCCGGACGATGATTTTTACTGTCGCACAGATAATCAGTTATCTGAGCCAGTTTATGAGTCTGCAACCGGGTGATGTGATTTCAACCGGAACCCCGCCAGGTGTAGGAATGGGACAAAAACCCCCGGTCTATCTGCGTGAAGGACAGGTTATGACCTTAGGGATTGCAGGTCTTGGAGAGCAACGCCAAACCACGGTAGGAACCACAAAATGACCACCTTAACCGCGCTGCGCGTGGAAGATATTCGTTTCCCGACGTCTCAGCACCTTGATGGCTCCGATGCCATGAACCCGGATCCGGACTATTCCGCCGCGTATGTGATTATCGAAACCGATAACCCCGCACTGAGCGGTCACGGGCTGACGTTTACCATTGGCCGTGGCAATGAAATTTGCTGCGCCGCTATCCGCGCACTGGAACCGCTGGTTGTCGGCCGCAAACTGGCTGATATTGCTGCCGATATGGGGAAATTCTGGTGTGATATCACCGGTGATAGCCAGCTGCGCTGGATTGGCCCGGATAAAGGTGCCATTCACCTCGCAACCGGGGCTGTCGTCAATGCGGTCTGGGACTTATGGGCCAAGTCGGAAGGAAAACCGCTGTGGCGATTAGTCGCCGATATGTCACCAGAAGAGCTGGTGCGCTGTATCGACTTCCGCTATCTCACGGACTGCATTACACCGCAAGAGGCACTTGAGCTACTGACCCAGCGTCAGGCAGGCAAAGCCCAGAGGATCCAGCTGTTAGCGGAAGAGGGTTTCCCTTGCTACACCACCTCTGCTGGCTGGCTGGGCTATGACGATGCAAAATTACGTCGCCTGTGCCAGGAAGCCGTCGATGCCGGTTTCTCTCATATCAAACTGAAAGTGGGTCGTGATCTGGAAGATGATATCCGTCGCGTCACCGTGGCTCGTGAAGTGTTAGGCCCGGATCGTCATTTAATGATTGATGCCAACCAGGTCTGGGAAGTCAGCGAAGCTATCGACTGGGTAAAACAGCTGGCGTTTGCTAAACCCTGGTTTATTGAAGAACCCACCAGCCCGGATGATATCGAAGGGCATCGCAAAATTCGTGAAGGCGTTGAGCCGGTTAAAGTCGCGACTGGCGAAATGTGTCAGAACCGAATTCTGTTCAAGCAATTTATTATGCGCGGCGCCATTGACGTGGTGCAGATTGATGCCTGTCGTCTGGGGGGGGTCAATGAGGTGCTGGCCGTGTTGTTGATGGCGGCTAAATACCAGTTACCGGTTTGTCCCCATGCGGGCGGTGTTGGGCTCTGTGAGTATGTGCAGCATCTGTCGATGATTGACTTTGTCGCCATTGCCGGAACCCATGAAGGTCGGGTAATTGAATTTGTTGATCACCTGCATGAACACTTCCTGCACCCTTGCGAAATTCGTGGCGCGGCCTATATGCCACCCACTGCCCCGGGTTTTTCAATCGAAATGTACCCTGAATCACGGGCTAAGTATCGTCATCCGGTGAAGGAAGCATAACCATGCGTATTGATGCCCATCAGCACTACTGGCGCTATTGCCCGCAACAGTATCCCTGGATAACTGAGCCCCTGGGCCGTCTGAAACAGGATTTCCTGCCGCAGACGTTGCAACCATTGCTGGCTGGGCAGAAATTCGAGGGTTCCGTGAGTGTTCAGGCCCGTCACAGCATGGCAGAAACACAACAGCTTTTGCAGTGGGCGGAAGAAGGTGATGGTATCAATGCCGTCGTGGGCTGGGTCGATATTCAGTCGCCTGACTTAGACCAGCATCTGGAAACACTCCGCCACCCGTTGCTAAAAGGGTTTCGTCATCAGGTCCAGGATGAACCTGATCCGGCAGGCTGGCAGCACCAGCCTGCCGTGGCGAAAGGCATCAAAAGATTACAACAGCAAGAATATCTCTGGGAAATGCTGGTGACCTGGCGCTCTCTTGCAGCAACAGCCCGCTTTGCCGCCCAGCACGATAGTTACTGGCTGGTGCTGGATCATCTGGGCAAGCCGGATATTGCCCAAGGGGCCACAGAATGGGGCAAGCAAATTGCCCCTTTTGCGGCATTACCCCATGTGGTCTGTAAGCTTTCCGGACTGGTCACCGAAAACCCCGCCGAGCGGGGAAGTCATGACCTGTTGCGTCCTTTTATTGAAGAAGCGCTGACGCGCTTTGGCCCTTCTCGCTTGATGTTTGGATCTGACTGGCCGGTCTGTTTGTTAGCCGCTGAATATGACGAAACCTGTCAGTTGATACATCAAGAGATACACCGCTTATCACCCACTGAGCAGGACGCTATCTGGGGAACAACTGCAGCCCGTATTTATGGTCTGGAGCGAGGATAAAATGGATCTGTATTTAAACAATAAAGTCGTGATTGTCACCGGTGGGGGTTCAGGTATCGGCGCGGCCATTTCTCAGCTATTAGCTGAAGAAGGCGCTATTCCGGTAATGGTAACTAACGCCTCCCCCGATGAAGCCTGGCTGGCTGCCTTACAGCTGCAACAGCCAGAAAGCACAGTGGTGATTGCCGATTTATGCAATGAACAACAGTGCGCCGACGCGGTGCAAACCGTATTCCAGCGGTTCGGGCGGATTGATGGTTTAGTCAATAATGCCGGAGTGAATGATGGTGTCGGCATTGAAGCCGGCAGGGCCGCCTTTATTCAGTCGCTGGAAAAAAACTTGTTCCACTATTATCAGATGATGCACTGCTGTCAGTCGGCTCTGCAAACCAGCCACGGAGCGGTGGTCAATATTGCCTCAAAAACTGCGTTAAGTGGCCAGGGCGGCACCAGTGGTTACTGTGCAGCAAAAGGCGCGATTTTATCCCTGACCCGGGAATGGGCGCTGTCATTGCGCCACAGCGGCGTGCGTGTTAATGCCGTAGTGCCTGCGGAAGTGATGACCCCACAGTATCAGCAGTGGATAACCTCCTTCCCCAATCCTGATACTGAGCTTGAGAAAATCAATCAGCGAGTCCCTTTGGGTAATCGCATGACAACCCCGCAGGAAATCGCTAATACCGTGGTATTTCTGCTTTCATCCCGGACTTCACACACCACTGGCGAGTGGTTAAGTGTCGACGGTGGATATCTGCATCTTGACAGGGCGACCTCATGATTAAAAAAACAGAACGATTCTGTCTGGCGCTTGATTTGGCCGATTCAGAAGAAAAAATAGCCGAGTACTGCCAGCTCCATCAACAGATCTGGCCTGAAGTCGCGGCGCATATCCGCCAGCATGGTGTTACGGGTATGGATATTTATCGGCTGGGCACGCGTCTGGTGATGGTAATGGAAGTGGATGAGACCTTTGATGAACAACATTTTGCCCGGCAATCAGCAAGTAACCCGGTGATTCAACGCTGGGAAACGTTGATGTGGCAGTTCCAGCGCCCGACGCCCTGGACGCCTGAAGGGGAAAAATGGGTCAGGATGGAACAGATATTCTCGTTACAAGATCAATAATAAAATTTAATTAACAGTCATGACGAGGTCATATATATGAACGGGTAACCTTTGCCTGAGCCTATTATTTAAAATAATGATAAACAATTAACGAGTCCGCATACTCGTGTGCTATCGCAACAATATTATAAATAAAGCGAGGATATCTATGTCAACTCTACAAGAGCCGCTAAAGAAACCCGGCTCTAAACAACTCAGCTTAACCAGTTCTTTTTTACTGTTAGGGCTGTCGCTCTCTTTTATTATCTTCGGCTATACCTTGCTGAATATACAACTTGAAGCTTTATTATGCCTGACGGCAATTATTATTTCTTTTGTGGCAATGTGGTTAGGATACAGTTTCCAGAATATCATTGATGAAATTGTGCAGAAGTTTGCTCAAGCCTTACCGTCATTAATGATAGTGATGTGCGTCGGCGGGTTGATTGGTGTCTGGATGAGTTCAGGCACGATTCCTTATTTAATCACTCTGGGTTTAAAAATAATTAATCCACAGTATATCGTGCTGATTGCCTTTGTCGTCACCAGTATTGTGGCAACCTGTACCGGTACCTCCTGGGGTTCTGCCGGAACGATTGGTGTCGCCTTTATGGGCGTGGCTCACGGCTTGGACGCGAATGTCGCTGCCGTTGCCGGTGCTGTCGTCGGAGGGGCTTATTTCGGTGATAAAATTTCCCCGTTAAGCGGCTCCTCTAACTTTGCGGCTATCGTTAATAATCTCGACCTGTATGTGCATATTAAACACTTATGTAAAACCACTATTCCAGCCTATATTGTGTCGGTTATTATTTATCTGGTGATTGGCTTCTACACGCAAGCAACCGCAGTCAGTGCCGACTCTGCCCAACAGACTGTCGATCAGATACATCTTCTCTATCATACCCACTGGATCCTGGCAGTACCGATTTTCATCGTCCTGATTGGTGCATTGATGAAGAAACCGGTGATCCCTGTGCTGTTATTTACCACTGGTATTTCTATCGCTATCTCCTACTTTACCCAAGGTATCGGTATTATCGAAAACCTCAATACTTGGGTATCAGGATTTAATGTCACTAACCTCACCGATAATCCTGAAGTCATACCGGAAAGCATTCGTAATTTATTGCAACGCGGTGGTGTCGTTTCTATGATGCCATTAATTCTGGTGATTCTGTGCGCCTTCTCCTTTGCCGGTCCGCTGACGCTGACTCAGGCACTGGATATCATCATTAATAACTTCACCAAAGTGGTCAAAAGCGCCGCCGGTCTTATTTTCTCAACCATCGCCGCCTGCCTTGCCTTAATCGCGGCAACCGGTAATAACAATATTGCCTGTTTACTGCCTTCTGAGTTATTCCGTAAAGCCTTTGAAAATAATGGCCTGCACCGTAAAAATATTTCCCGTACCGTGGAAGATGCCGCGACCGTTATCGAACCCTTAATTCCCTGGACTGCCGCAGGTGTGTTTATGGCCGGCACCCTGGGTGTAGCCACGCTGGATTACGCATTGTGGGCAGTACAATGTTATGCCGGGCTGATTATTGCTGCTTTCTATGCCGTTACCGGTATCTGCATCGCTAAAACCGATCCCGAGACTGATACTGATACTGATACTGATACCTTGAAAGAAAAAAAGGAATTGATTCATGAGCAATAAAACTTATCAACCTGACTGGGCAAGTCTGGACAGTCGTGAAATGCCAGCCTGGTTTAACGAGGCTAAGTTCGGCATCTTTATCCACTGGGGCGTCTTTTCGGTTCCGGCATGGCGCACCGTCGATAATACGTTATTTGGCTCCTACGCCGAATGGTATTACGCCAGCGTTTATGGCAACTATCGTAATAACGATGCCGGTTTTCATGAACAACATTATGGAAAAGACTTTCTCTATCGCGACTTCGCGCCACAGTTTAATGCCGAGCTGTTCCAGCCAGAGGCATGGGCTGAATTATTTAAAGCGTCAGGCGCAAAGTATGTGGTACTGACGACTAAACACCATGATGGTTTCTGTTTGTGGCCAACCCGCAATAAGCATAAGCGCAACTGGAACAGCGGCGATATTGGTCCTAAGCGCGATTTGCTTGGCGATATTACCCAGGCAGTACGTGACAACGGCCTGAAAATGGGCATTTACTACTCAATTATTGACTGGGAAACGAACTGGACGCACCGCGCAGAGGGCGGCTACTTTGTCCCAGAGCGTGACCGGGAAAAATTCGGTATACCGGAAAAAGATTATCCTGACGAAATCCTGATCCCACAGTTGAAAGAGCTGGTGCAGAACTATCAGCCATCGCTGATTTTCTCTGATGGTGGTGAGTGGGATCTCAGCGAGGAATTCAGCCAGACCAAAGAATTACTCTCCTGGCTATATAATGAAGCGAGTAATAAAGACGAAGTAGTGGTCAACGATCGCTTCTATAAAGGCATGCCGGGTCATCATGGTGACTATTACAGCACCGAATACAACGATAAAGAAGGCTTTGGTAAACACCATCCTTGGGAAGAAAGTCGCGGTATTGGCAAGTCGTACGGGTTTAATCGCGCTGAGCAGCTTGAAGACTACTGTACCTCGCAGGAGCTGGTAAACCAGCTGATTGGTATTGTTTCTAAAGGCGGGAATTTCCTGCTTAATGTCGGCCCTACCGCAGACGGCAGAATTCCGACCTTGCAGCAAGAGCGACTCCGCGATATTGGCCGCTGGATGGACATCAATGGCGAAGCGATTTACAACAGCGAAATCTGTACCCGACTCAGCTGTGATGATGAGCAGGTCGCTCTGACCCAGGTTGGGAATAATGACTACGTGATTAGCCACTCCTGGCCAGTAGATGAAATAAAAATCACACTAGTCCAGGGAGAAAAACCTCAGCGCTGTACGCTATTGTGTCAGGGTAAAACCGTCGAGGTTCCTTTCTATATTGAAGGCGAGCATCTGTTTATCAAACCCGTTCCCTGGGATTTCTCGCTGGGTCTGGAGTACGCTTATACTTATTGCCTTAGCAGGTAAGCAATACTCGCAGGACATTTTCTGACAGCGACCCGTTATCAATACGGGTCGCTGTTTTATCTTCGTCACACTACAGCGTTTCACTGCCGCTGTTACTTATCAGCCTCACTAGCTTGGCGTTTAAGCATCATTTCATGGTGACGTTTTTCGCTCATCATGACGACAAGCAGCAAGATAACCGCCAGTATGCAACCGCCGACCATCACCATAAAGCCGCCATCCCAGCCAAAGAAGTCAACGGTATAACCGACAATAGCGCTCGCCGCGACAGAACCCCCTAAATAGCCGAATAGTCCGGTGAAACCTGCCGCGGTACCTGCCGCCTTTTTCGGCGCCAGCTCCAGGGCATGCAAGCCAATCAGCATAACCGGGCCATAGATAAGAAAGCCGATAACAATCATGCAAGCCATATCAACATTTGGATTGCCAGTGGGGTTCTGCCAGTAAATGATGGTGGCAATCGTCACTAAGGTCATAAAGAACACGCCGGTCGCCCCACGATTGCCGCGGAAGACATGATCCGACATCCAGCCACACAGCAGCGTGCCGGGAATACCTGCATATTCATAGAGGAAGTAGGCCCAGGATGACTTATCCAGCGAGAAGTCCTTCACTTCTTTCAGGTAAGTTGGCGACCAGTCAAGGATGCCGTAACGCAGCAGATAAACGAAGACGTTAGCAATAGCGATGTACCACAACAGTTTATTCGGCAGCACGTACTTCATAAAGATCTGCTTCGCAGTCAGCTCTTCTTCCGCCTTTTCGTTATAGTCATCGGGATAGTCGTTTTTATACTCTTCAATCGGTGGCAGACCGCAGGACTGCGGGGTGTCACGCATTAAGGCAAAAGCGAATAATGCCACCAGAATGGCGCCAAATGCAGGCATATAAAGCGCAGATTTCCAGTCGTTAAACCACGCCATGCCAAGCAAAAACAGCAGCGGAGGTAAACCGCCCCCGATGTTATGCGCGCAGTTCCACACCGAAACAATACCGCCACGCTCTTTTTTCGACCACCAGTGCACCATAGTCCGGCCACATGGCGGCCACCCCATTCCCTGGAACCATCCGCAGAGAAACAGCAATACGAACATGATAGCAATGCTCGAAGTCGCCCAGGGCACAAAGCCCATAAAGAGCATTACGGCGGCGGCAAGGATCAGGCCAACAGGCAGGAAAACCCGCGGGTTAGAGCGGTCAGAGACGGAACCCATGATGAATTTCGAAAAACCGTAAGCGATCGAAATTCCCGAAAGCGCAAAGCCTAAGTCACCGCGGGAAAAACCTTGCTCGACCAGGTAAGGCATTGCCAGCGCAAAGTTCTTACGCACCAGATAATACGCAGCGTAACCAAAGAATATCCCTAAGAATATTTGCCAGCGAAGCTTACGGTATGCCGGATCTATCTCCGCTGCGGGTAGGCGTGCTTTATGTGGCACAGGTTTAAACATACTCAACATGTGTAGCCTCCATGTCCTTCTATCCCATGAGGAGTGCACGCAATATGTGCAAACAACTCAGCTGTTTTCAATACAGCGGCGATGTTAAGGAAAGAGCCTGAACTCTAATGTGAATTACGCCACACATTTATAATAAATGTTCGAAATTGCGCGATATCACGAGTTTAATTTTCGAATCATCTCGATATTGAGCAAAATCAAACAAAAAACGTTTTTAATGTGGCTAAATGGTAAAAAACGAACCGTCTGGAAGCAAAATGAAAACTCGTGACTCGCAGACAAGTGATGTGATTATCATTGGTGGAGGAGCCACAGGTGCGGGGATCGCTCGCGACTGCGCACTCCGTGGATTGCGCGTAACACTGGTGGAGCGTCACGATATTGCAACCGGTGCAACCGGCCGAAATCATGGCCTGTTACACAGCGGTGCACGCTATGCGGTTACCGACGGGGAGTCAGCCCGTGAATGCATTAGCGAAAACCAAATTCTGAAACAGATAGCGCGTCACTGCGTGGAACCGACGGGGGGGTTGTTTATCACCCTGCCGGAAGACGAACTTTCATTCCAGGCAACGTTTCTTCGCGCCTGTGCAGAGGCGGGAATTCATGCTGAAGCCATTGATCCCAAGCAGGCACGTCTTATTGAACCTGCGGTTAACCCGGCGCTGATTGGGGCAGTAAAAGTCCCCGATGGTACCATTGACCCCTTTCGCCTGACCGCCGCGAATATGCTCGATGCCCGGGAGCATGGAGCGACGATTTTAACGGCCCATGAAGTCACCGGACTGCTACGTAACGGAACCACGGTTTACGGAGTGAATCTGCGTAACCATCTGACGGGTGAAAAACTGTCGCTGTATGCACCAGTGGTGGTGAATGCTGCCGGGATCTGGGGACAGCGGATTGCAGAATATGCCGATTTAAGTATTCGCATGCTGCCGGCGAAAGGCTCTTTGTTAATTATGGATCACCGGATTAACCAGCATGTGATTAACCGCTGCCGAAAACCGTCCGATGCCGACATTCTGGTGCCTGGCGATACGATTTCACTGATTGGCACCACTTCTCAGCACATTGATTACCACGATATTGACTGCAACCGCGTGACCGCCCAAGAGGTGGATATTCTGCTGCGCGAAGGGGAAAAGCTGGCTCCCATTATGGCTAAAACGCGCATTTTGCGCGCCTACTCCGGTGTACGCCCGCTGGTGGCCAGTGATGATGACCCAACCGGCCGTAATGTCAGCCGGGGTATCGTGCTGTTTGACCATGCCGAACGTGACGGAATGGACGGTTTTATTACCATTACCGGTGGGAAATTAATGACCTACCGTTTGATGGCAGAATGGGCGACCGATGCGGTGTGCCGTAAACTGGGTAATCATCGCCCCTGTATCACCGCCACAACGCCGCTGCCGGGTTCACAAGAATCAACGGAAAGTACGCTTAAACGCGTGATATCCCTGCCCGTCCCACTTCGAGGTTCTGCCGTCTACCGCCATGGCGACCGCACTCCTTCCTGGCTTAGCGAAGGTCGTCAGCATCGCAGCCTGGTCTGCGAATGTGAAGCCGTTACCGCAGGCGAAGTCCAGTATGCCGTTGAAAATTTAACCGTTAATAGCCTGCTGGATTTACGCCGTCGCACCCGTATCGGGATGGGAACCTGTCAGGGGGAGTTATGCGCTTGCCGTGCCGCAGGTTTGCTACAGCGTTTTAATGTCACCACCGCTGCACAGTCGATTACTCAGCTTTCTGACTTCCTGAATGAACGCTGGAAAGGGGTACAACCCATCGCCTGGGGAGATGCGCTGCGTGAAAGCGAGTTTACTCGCTGGGTATACCAGGGGTTATGCGGTCTGGAGAAGGAGCACAAGAATGAAATTTGATTCGGTTATTATCGGCGGTGGTCTGGCCGGTTTACTCTATGGACTGCAACGCCAAAAAAGCGGTGTCCGCTGTGCGATTATTACCCGCGGTCAAAGCGCGCTCTCCTTCTCTTCAGGCTCCCTTGATTTGCTCAGTAATCTGCCGGATGGGCAACCTGTCACTGATATCGAAGCCGCTCTCAGGCAATTATCTGAACAAGCGCCACAGCATCCTTATAGTGTTCTTGGCGCCCAAACCGTGCTGCAACTGGCACAACAGGCGCAAGCGCTATTAGCAGAATCAGGCGCTCATTTGCAGGGGGATGTTCAACATATTCAGCGTCGCGTCACACCGTTGGGTACTTTACGCTCAAGCTGGTTAAGCGCATCAGAAGTCCCGCTCTGGCCTCTGCCTGGCGGACGTGTTTGCCTGGTCGGGATCAGTGGATTATTGGATTTTCAGGCACATCTGGCGGCGGCCTCGCTCTCTCAGCAGGGTGTTACAGCCGAGACCGCTGAAATAGAACTCCCGCAGCTGGATGTGCTACGCGATAATCCCACTGAGTTCCGCTCGGTTAATATTGCGCGGTTGCTGGATAACGAGCAACAGTGGCCATCGCTGTACGAAGCGTTACTGCCCATCGCCAGAAACTGCGAAATGCTTATTATGCCAGCCTGCTTCGGGCTCACTGACGAGCGGCTGTGGCGCTGGCTGAATGACCAACTTCCCTGCTCGGTGATGCTGCTTCCTACCCTGCCACCTTCGGTGCTGGGCATGCGCCTGCATAGCCAGTTACAGCGGCAGTTTGTCCGTCAGGGCGGCGTCTGGATGCCGGGTGATGAGGTGCAGAAGGTCACTATCCATAAAGGTGCAGTGAGTGAAATCTGGACGCGTAATCATGCCGATATTCCACTGCGTCCGCGCTTTGCCGTACTGGCTAGCGGCAGTTTCTTCAGTCAGGGTCTGGTCGCCAGCCGCGACAGTATCAGAGAACCTGTCCTCGGTCTGGATGTTCAGCAGAGCGCCTCTCGCGCAGAGTGGTATCAGCGTGACTTTTTCGACCCACAGCCCTGGCAGCAGTTTGGCGTGATTACCGATGAAACTTTGCGGCCCTCGCTGGCAGGCAAAACGGTCGATAACCTCTACGCTATCGGTTCAATTCTCGCTGGATTCGATCCCATCGCCCAGGGCTGTGGCGGTGGGGTCTGTGCCGTCAGCGCGTTGTATGCCGCGCACCAGGTCGCCAGTCGTGCAGGAGATAAGCAATGAGCGATACCCGTTTTGAAAGTTGCATCAAATGCACTGTCTGTACCACTGTCTGCCCGGTAAGCCAGGTGAATCCGAATTATCCCGGCCCGAAACAAGCTGGACCCGATGGTGAACGTCTGCGTTTGAAAGACGGCGCGCTGTATGACGAAGCGCTGAAGTATTGTATTAACTGCAAACGCTGCGAAGTCGCCTGCCCGTCAGATATAAAAATTGGCGATATTATCCAGCGTGCACGGGCAAAATATGACACCACGCGGCCATCGCTGCGTAACTTTGTCCTCAGCCATACCGACCTGATGGGCAGTCTCTCGACCCCCTTTGCGCCCGTGGTCAATACCGCCACCTCACTCAAGCCAGTGCGTCAGCTCCTCGACTATGCATTAAAAATTGACCATCGGCGGACGCTGCCAAAATACTCTTTGGGTACTTTCCGTCACTGGTATCGCAGTATCGCCGCGCAACAGGCTCAGTACCAGGATCAGGTCGCCTTCTTTCACGGCTGCTTTGTTAATTATAATCATCCCCAGTTGGGTAAGGATTTGATTACCGTCCTGAACGCCATGGGAACTGGGGTACAACTGCTGAATAAAGAGAAGTGCTGCGGTGTACCGCTGATTGCTAATGGTTTTACTGATAAAGCACGTAAACAGGCGGTCAAGAACGTTGCCTCGCTGCGTGACGCTATTGAGGTAAAAGGCCTCCCTGTCATCGCCACCTCATCAACCTGTACTTTTGCGCTACGTGATGAATACCCAGAAGTACTGGATGTCGATAATTCAGGTCTGCGGGAACATATTGAACTGGCGACCCGCTGGCTCTGGCGTCAGCTGGATAAGGGCAAAACATTGCCGTTGAAAAGCCTGCCATTAAAAGTGGTTTATCACACCCCCTGTCATATGGAAAAAATGGGTTGGACGCTCTATACCCTTGAACTACTGAGAAAAATCCCCGGACTGGAACTGACGGTACTGGACTCACAGTGCTGTGGTATAGCGGGAACCTACGGCTTTAAGAAAGAGAACTACTCGACATCCCAATCGATTGGCGCCCCGCTGTTCCGTCAGATTGAAGAAAGCGGAGCGGATATTGTTGTCACTGACTGCGAAACCTGTAAATGGCAAATAGAGATGTCCACCAGCAAACGCTGTGAACATCCCATCACGCTGCTGGCGAAAGCGCTGAGATAAACTCTTTCTAATAGTGACTCTGGGGCGACAGGGTTATTATTCTGTAGAGATGAAAGTAAAGTGGTTACATGATCCAGACATTCAATATATATGTTGGGTAGAGGGTATACGAAGCATACAAAAAAATGATATGAGTAGCGGCATGACTGTAATATTAAAATAATATGGCGACTGGGTTAAGTTAATATGAATATTAATTTAACCTGTTTTTTTATATACCAAAAATAATTCGAGTTGCTTGTAGGCGCCAAGTTCATGCCGTCGATGAGCATAGATAAACTATGTGATTCGCCGTATGAACGCTGGCAACACCCAAGCAACTTGAAGTATGACGGGCATAGAACCTCCCAGCCATAACTATGGTGTTCTATTTATAAAATAAAAATATTTACTTTCACGCCAGAGATATAGCCCGATAAAATAACCTTACAAATCAATAGCACCCCCCTCTTTTATCAGTAAAAAAAACCATAATTAAAAAAAACACCATGAAATTTTTTAAGCTTATGCCGATATAGATCTGTGGCCTAGGACTACCTGGACGCGAGAGAGTTGTTTTGTTCTTCCTGACTAAACTTGCGGAGTAATATTATGATTCGGCCAGAAAAAATAAAATTAAGCGTCATGCTAATGATGGCATTCCTTTTTGTCATTTTGATGGGGATTTTTGTTACAGGGTTTGCTGGTATTAAGCTTAGAACAGCAAATGAACAGCAGGACCTAACGGGGGCACGGCTGGCTGATTTACAGTTACTTCAGACATTAAAGGATAATATAAACCAGCAAAATATGCTGTTGTTAAGTCATTTGTCTGATAACAGACAGCAGCAAAATGGTCAGGAAGAAAAGTTTTTTACACTTCAGAAAAACAGTAATGACACTATTTCTCAATTCCGCACACTAATAAACGGTGCAAGGGCTATTCCGGGTATCAACATTAAAGAAGTTGATGAAGCGTCGGGGTTATTAGAGCAAATTGAACTTGCTGCTCCAACAGTCAGCACGACGGCTAAAACACTGTTTGACCAACAGGACAGCGCGGCTAAACAGACGCTTAATAATAACCTGATACCCGCTATCTCACGCTATCACTCAGCCGTTGATGATATGGTCTCTTATCAGGCACGTGTCACCTTAGGGACGGCTAAGGGATCTTCCCAGGCTATTTCTGGCGTTTTTGCCACATTATTTGTGCTGACTTCTGTGTTCGCTGCCTTGGGATTAACCCTAAGCTGGCTAATAACTCACCGACTTAAACGTCAACTGGGAGGGGAACCTGCTCAGGCGCAGGCACTGGCGGCCGCTATTGCGGCAGGCGATCTGACGTCCCATATTATCCTGAAGAAAAATGATACTTCCAGCCTGCTCGCTTCACTGGATAGTATGCAGACTAACTTGCGCAGGCTGGTATCAAAAATTAAGGATACCTCTTCATCAGTAGCTCTCGCTTCCGATGAGATATCAGAGGGAAATAGTGAACTTTCCTCACGTACCGAACAGCAGGCAGCGGCTTTACAGGAAACCGCTGCCAGTATGGAACAGCTCACGGCTACCGTAAAAAGTAATGCTAGCAGCGCTCAACTGACCGCCGAGTCAGCCCGAGAAACGGCTGCCCTTGCCCGATCGGGTGAGACAGATATGCAGCGAATGTCCGAGACGATGAAAGATATTTCACTCAGCGCTGGCAAGGTACGGGAGATTACTGCTGTTATCGAAAGCATTGCTTTTCAGACTAATATATTAGCACTTAACGCAGCGGTGGAAGCCGCACGTGCAGGTGAAGAAGGCCGTGGTTTTGCCGTTGTCGCAGGAGAGGTTAGAACGCTGGCACAGCGTAGTGCTACCGCTGCCAGGGATATTAAAGTTCTGATTGAGCAAGCCGTTAACCAGGTCGAAAATGGTGTCGTCGTTGCAGCCGGAACCGGTCAAAATATTCTGAAAATTGTCGGCATGGTCGGTGAACTGGCAGAAGCGATGGACAATATATCGATAGCTTCTGCGGAACAGATGCAGGGTATTTCTCAGGTCAGTATCGCTGTTAATCAGATGGATAGTGTGACACAGACCAACGCAGCACTGGTTGGTGAATCGTCTACCGCCTCCCAGTCTCTGGCTGAACAGGCGCATAATCTGCGTGGCATGGTAGAAACGTTCCGCGTCTAATTCCCCGAATTGACGACCTAAGCAAGAATTAATCAGTGATTAAGCATCTCTTAATCACTGATTTTCAAGCATCATATTATTAATGCAAACCAAACTCAGCCATCAGTTGCTGGCGCAGGGCGACAAATGCCTGACTACTGCGTTCCCTTGGCCGCTCCAGAGCCACTTCAATGATACGGATAGGATTGCCCTTTTCCTTGGGTAAGATAAGCACTCTGTCAGCCAGATAGATAGCCTCTTCCAGGTCATGCGTCACCAGTACCATGGTCAGGTTGCCGCGGGCGCGGATGCGCTCCAGCTCTTCCTGCATCGTGATACGGGTCATGGCATCCAGCGCTCCCAGGGGTTCATCCAGTAACAAAATTTCAGGGTCGATCGCCAGCGCTCGGGCAATACCCACCCGTTGAGCCATACCGCCTGAAAGCTGCCCCGGCAACGCACTCTGGTACGGTTCTAACCCCACCAGTTGGATCGCCTGTTTTGCTCTGGTGCGTGCACTGCTGGTTGATACCCCCTGAAGGTCGAGACCGAAGCGGACATTATCCAGCACGGAAAGCCAGGGCAGTAGCCGTGGTTCCTGGAAAATTACCGCGCGCTCGCGGCTCATACCATGAACCTCGCGACCATCAATACTCACCTCTCCCCCGTCCGGCTCCTCAAGACCCGCCAGAATACGCAGTAGTGTGGTTTTACCGCAGCCGCTCGGGCCCACGATAGCAATACTTTGCCCTGCTTCAATATGTAAATTTAAACCACGAAACACATCAAAAGGTTTGCCCTCAAGTGAGAACGCTTTATGTAAATGCCGGATGGTGATTTCACCTGTTCGGATAGATTCTGTCTGCATATACACCTCCGACTAGACCTTGAGTAAGATATCGCTGGTTTTAAGCTGGCCTTTATTAATCACGCCGCCGCGCTCCAGAATATCTATCCAGAACTGAATATCATGGTCTTCAGCCCGTCCGCCCTGACGTACGCCATAGCCGGTAAAGTACTGAGCCAGCTCAGGGTTTTCACCCCGCGCCTTTAACTGCTCGGCCAGTATTTCACGGGTTTTCTCCGGGTGCTCGCGAGAGAAATCAAGCGCCCGCGCCGACTGGATAACAAAGTCACGTGCCGCTTGCGGGTGCTGTTTAACAAAGTCAGCGCTCAATACGGTAAAGCCCCCGGCGATAGGTCCCAGCACTTCGGTATCATTAAACACCGGACGCAGACCCCCCTTGCTACGGGCGGCACCTTCAAAGGTGGTTTGCCAGTAGCCAAAAGCCGCCACATCGACCTGCCCGGAGCGCAGGGTCTGCTCTAACTGTGGCCCAGGCACAACCACGGGACGTGCGGCTCGCTCAGGGAGATTAGCCTGGTGCAGTGCTTCGCGCAGGGTATAGTCAAGATGAGCGCCTAAAGTATTGATAGCGATACTTTTACCGGCCAGGTCTTTGACCGATTTAATCGGGCTGTCTTCGCGGACATAAAAAATCGATTTGGTCTCGTCATCAATGCCGTTTGTCGGATAGGCCGCCACAAATTTATTACCACTGGCAATGGCATTAATCACTGCTGGTGTGGCGGCTGAACCAACTTCGATACTGCCAGAAGCAAGGGCAAACAGTGACTCCGGGCCACCGCTGGCATACCCGACATTCTTCATAGTTATGCCGGTATTATCGAAATAACCCAGGGCAGCAGCCAGTTCATGAGCGGAGATACCGCCGTGGCTCGGCATATAGCGCAGGGTAACTTTATCCTCTGCGCTAACGGTAAAACTACTTGCCGCCATCAGCAGGGTGGCGCCGGCAATCAAAGCACGCGAAATATTCATATTCTGGTGTCCTGTATAAAAAAGAGAATTAAAAAATTACCGGCTACGGGGATTCCAGCGACACAAACGACGCTGTAACAGAACCAGAAGGGTGTTAGTGAGTAGCCCTGCCAGGGCAAGCAGCAGAATAGAAGCAAACATCAGCGGGATTTGAAAATTGTACTGGGCGTTAATCACCTGAAAACCGACGCCGCGGTTGGCGCCAATCATCTCTGCGGCAATCAGCAGTAACAGTGCAGTGGTGGCAGACAGACGCAGGCCAACAAAAATACCCGGGATCGAAGCCGGAACAATCACCCGATAAAAGAGCGTTAAACGTCCTGCACCAAAGGTTCTCGCCATTTCCAGCAGTTTACTGTCGACCTCTTTTACGCTGCTGATGGTCGAGAGCAATACCGGGAATAAGGCCGCCCAGAAAATCACAAAGACTTTTGAGGTTTCACCCAAACCGAAAATCAAAATAAATACCGGATACAGCGCTAACGCGGAGGTCTGACGAAACAGTTGTAAAATCGGATCGAGTGCTTGCTCAATCACACGACTTTGCCCCATAAACAGCCCTAGCGGAATACCGATAATTACGGCAGAGAAAAAGGCCAGACCCGCACGCTGCAGGCTGATAGTAATATCCCCCAGCAGCGACCCTGAAAATATGCCTTGATACAGTGCGCTCAGAACTCTGTCTGGAGGGGGTAATACCGCCGGATTTAACCAGCCAACATGACTGCCTGTTTGCCAGAAAGCGACAAACAGCAGTAATAAACCATAGCGCGAGACCAGATTCAGACTGCGTTTATAAGCGATGACGACAACCGGGCTGGCAGCCGCCTGCTTTTTTTTACTGCTGGTCTGAGGGGGATAAATAATACTCATCGACTCACTCCTCAGGCAGATTTAGCTTGCGGGATACTATGACGATTGACCGCATAAGGAAGTCCCAGATTGTCGCGCAGTGTGGTGCCTTCATAAGCGGTGCGGAAGAGTCCACGTTTTTGCAAAATAGGAACCACTAAGTCGACAAAGTCATCCAGCCCGCCGGGTAACCAAGGTGGAAGAATGTTGAAACCATCGGCAGCCTCGTTTTCAAACCACTCCTGAATAATATCCGCCACCTGTTCAGCACTACCGACTACCGTAAGATGACCACGCGCCGTTGCTACCCATTGATAAAGTTCACGAATAGTAAAATTATGCTCATCGGCAATCTGGCGGATCAGTTCCGGACGGGACTTCATTCCTTCAGTGACAGGCAGGGGTGGCAGCGGGCCATCGAGGTCAAAATCAGCCAGATTAACGCCCCCACCCACTAAACCATTGAGTAACGAGATACCATCCGCCTCGACAATCAGTGAAGTCAGAGTGCGATATTTCTCCTGTGCCTCTTCCAGCGTTCGTCCGATAAACGGTGCCAGACCCGGCATGATCAGCAGATGATTAGGGTTACGGCCAGCGGCACGGGCACGACTTTTAATGTCCCGATAGAATTCCTGAGCCGTATGCAAATGCTGATGAGAAGTGAAAATCACCTCTGCCGTTTGCGCGGCGAGGCTACGACCGCTTTCTGACTGACCCGCTTGCACAATCACCGGATGTCCCTGAGGGGAGCGTGGAACATTGAGCGGCCCCTGTACTTTGAAAAAACGCCCGACATGGTGAGTGGCGTGAAGTTTCTCCAAATCTAAAAACTGACCGCTGGCTTTATCGCGAATAAAAGCGTCATCTTCAAAGCTATCCCACAGCTTCTTCACCACTTCAACATGCTCTCTGGCACGCTGATAGCGGTATTCATGGGGATGTTGAGTCTCAAGGTTAAAGTTACGCGCCGCGGCTTCGGTGGCAGTAGTCACCACATTCCAGCCTGCCCGACCACCGGAAATCAAATCCAGCGAGGCAAATTTACGCGCTAAATTATAGGGTTCTTCATAAGTGGTGGAGGCGGTGGCGATAAAACCGATATTTTTGGTTAATGGCGCCAAAGCCGAAAACAGAGTCAGAGGCTCGAAGCCAGCCACTTTGGCAGTGCCCCCCTCAGAACCGCCAGCAAAAGAAGCCGCTAATCCATCAGCCAGAAAATAGGCATCAAATAATCCGCGCTCTGCGGTCTGTGCCAGTTGGCGGTGAAACTCAAACTGCGTTGCACCATCAGAAGGCTGTTCTGGGTGACGCCAGGAGGCAATATGCTGCCCACCGCCGGGAAGAAATGCGCCAAGTTTAATCTGTCTGGAATCTGTCATGGGCTCTACCTTTTATTATCCTTGCAGGTTGAAAACCAGACTAACAATGGCGCTGTAAATAATTGAAATAACAAATTCTCAGGTCATTTTCAGCTTTTTAGCTAACCGATGCTCTATGCCCCTTGCAGCGCTTTTCCTGAGTCAGGATCGTCATGTTTAACCCGGTTACTGCGCTGTTTTTCCGCCCCCAATATTGCTAGCAATATTGCTAATCTGGCACAGGAGTTGCTTGAGCTATCCCTCCTCAACCTTAAATGGGATAGATGACGATGACCGCACCTGACATTATCTGGGATATCAATCAACACCGACGCTTTGACTGGCGTGCCGCCCATCAGACTCCAGAGCTGACCTGGCCTGATGGCAATAAACTGGCTCTGTATGTCGCGATAAACCTTGAACATTTTGCCTTCGGCAGCCCAGAGGGCGCGAAACTGTCCCAGGCCGCGAACTCGCTGGATATTCTTAACTACAGCTGGCGGGATTACGGTAACCGGGTGGGAGCCTGGCATCTGGCAGATTTATTCGAAACTCTGGCGATTCCTCCCGCCGTCATCTGCAACACTTCCATCATTGATTACTGTCCGGATTTGCTGGAGCGCTGGCTTGCCATTCCGGGCAGTGAATTGATTGGCCACGGCCACACTAACTCACAGCGCCAGGGTGACTTGAGCCCGGTCGATGAAGAACGCTTAATTCACTATTGTCAGCAGCGTTTAACGGATTTTCAGGGCAAGCCGGTGGCTGGCTGGTTATCACCCTGGATATCTGAAAGCGAGAAAACCCCTGACTTTCTTAAACGTCAGGGCTTTAGCTATAACCTGAACTGGGCCCATGACGATATGCCGACCTGGATGCAAACTGACGAAGGGCCGCTGCTATCGCTCCCCTACCCGCAAGAAATTAATGATATTCCGACCATTATTCCTAACGGCGCCTCTATCAACCTCTTCTGTCGCATGATTGAAGATCAGTTTAGTGAACTAAAACAGCGCAGCCAGCGCAGTGCACAGATAATGGGCATTGCCTTACACCCTTATATTGTCGGCCAGCCCTTCCGCTTTTATCAGTTAAAGCAGACCCTACGCCATCTGGTAGAACAGCGCGATGATATCTGGCTGACAACCCCCTCAGCTATCGCCCAGTCTTTTTCAGCCCAGGCCTCATAAACAGACAAGATGAGCACCATTCAAACAGCAAATGAACTAAAAAAGTGCAAGCTCCTGATGGCAGCCATTTATCAGCCAGCCGTAAATCGAGTCAAAGCGACTTAAGTACTATCAAGAGCCCCATTCCCTGACCAAGCGGCGTCTCTGATAGCCAAATTGAACCAGGGTGAAGCAACCTGGCACTGTTATTGCAAATATCATCAAGATTGCTAGCAATATTACTAACACAACAACTGGGTGATTAATGATGAAAAAATTACTGTTATCGCTGTTGATTGGAAGCGTTGTAGCTGTGACCTCACAAACGGTCAGTGCGGAAAATGTGATCCGCTGGGCAACCGATGCTGATATCCCAACTCTTGACCCGGATGCCTATGCTTCAACCAAAGCATTAACCTTCCAGAACCATATTTATGAAGGGTTGGTACAACGCGATCAGGATCTGAAGATCAGCCCATGGCTTGCGACGAGCTGGGAACAACTGGACGACACTACGCTGCGCTTTAAGCTGCGTGAAGGGGTAAAATTCCACAACGGTAATGAGTTTACCGCTGACGATGTGGTGGCCTCTGTCGCCCGTATTACTGACCCTGCTTCTGGTGTGCGGGCAAATGCTTCCACTATCAAAGATGCGGTCGCTGTCGATAAACATACTGTTGATATTCATCTGGTGAAAAAAACCGGTATTGCACTGAATGAACTCACCGGTGTGATGATTATGAGCAAACCCTGGCTTGCCGAACATAATGCGCTAAAACCGACGGATATCAGTCAGGGCACGGAAGGTTATGCCACCAATAATACCAATGGCACCGGGCCTTATATTTTGCAAAGCCGCCAGCGCGATACGCAAATGGTGCTGGTCAAAAACCCGGAGTGGTGGAATACCGAGGCAGGCGGCAATATTGATAAAATCATCTTTAAACCTGTGACCTCAGATGCAACCCGTCTGTCCGGTTTATTAGCCGGAGAATATGACCTTGTGACGTCAGTACCGTTACAGGATATTCCCCGTCTGCAAAGCAATCCAAAATTAAATATGCAGGTCAGCCCTTCTCTGCGAGTTGATTATTTAAGCCTGAATCTGCGCGATCAGTTAAATGCTAAAAATGATAAAGCAGAAAACCCGTTAAAAGATCTTCGGGTACGTCAGGCAATGCTGATGGCGATTAACCGTGAGGCCATTACGCAAAAGGTAATGCGTGGTTTAACCATCCCGACCGATAATTACTTAGCGCCGGACATCCCAGGTTACAACGCTGACGCAGCGCCAAAGATTAGCTATGACCCAACCAAAGCGCGCGCTTTACTCGCCGAGGCTGGCTATCCGAATGGTTTTAATCTCACCTTCGATTGTCCGGAAGGCACTTATATCAATGCCGTTCAGTGGTGTCAGGCCGTACAAAGTTACTGGTCAAAAATTGGCATTAAAACCACGCTGAATATGCATCCAGCCAGCGTTTATGATCCGATTATTGTTAATGGCCGTACCGATGTCGGCGTGCTCGGCTGGGCTAACCTGCCGATTATGGATCCCTACAGTGTCGCCGTTCAGTTATTGCACACCAATGACGGTAAAAATATGGGTACCTTTAACATTCCTCGTTACAGCAACCTTGAGGTCGATAGCCTGATAGACCAGTCGGTAGGCGAACTGGATAATACTAAACGCCTCGCCTTACTCAGTGAAGCCGTGGGCAAAGCTAACCAGGATTTGCCATTCTTACCGATGCATTTTGAACCTGTAGTATGGGCAGTAGGTAAAAATCTCGACATTAAACAAACCCCGGATAATATTCAGCGTTTGTGGTACGCAACGATAAAACAATAATCAACGATAACTTAATCGTTTATATAATACTTTCGGCCTGGCAATCAGTTATTCATACACTCCTGTAAAACGGTAGTGCTATTTTATTGCGCTGATTTTATCGCCAGGCCCTAATTTAATACTGGAGGCAATAATGTTTTTCTTATTGCGGAAGCTATTTCAGGCATTTTTTTTACTGATCGGCGTCGCGCTGATCTCATTTATTCTTTTTCAGTATCTTGGTGACCCGGTCGCTAATATGCTGCCAGAGAGTGCCACTCAAGCAGAAAGATTACAATTGCGTACCAGCCTTGGATTGAATGACCCGATGTTTGTTCAATTCTTAAATTATATCACCCGAATCATGCAGGGTAACTTTGGCATTTCTTATTATAATCAGTTATCGGTATTCCAGCTAATTGTCGAGCGCCTGCCTGCCACCCTCGAGCTGGTCTTTGTCTCCATCACTATCGCCTTACTGGTCGGTATTCCACTGGGTGTCTGGGTCGCTATTTCGCCGAATAAATTTATGCGCGAAACGGTGCAAATTATCTCCCTGATTGGCGTCTCTTTACCGTGGTTTCTGATTGGTGTGTTACTGATTATCGTCTTCTCGGTCTGGCTTGGCTGGCTGCCTTCCAGCGGGCGAGGCGACACGGTAAAAATCGGTTTCTGGAGCACCGGGCTCCTGACCGCTACCGGACTGAAGGCGCTTATTCTACCGGCCCTGTCACTGGCGCTATCGATGATTACTATCATTATGCGACTGGTGAGAACCGAAATGCTCGAAGTGATGAAAACCGAATATATTAAATTCGCCCGCGCTCGCGGAATAAAGAATCATCGTATCTGGTTTTATCATGCGCTGAGAAATGCGTTATTACCGGTCGTCACGGTAATTGGTTTAGAAATTGGCGGATTAATTGCTTTTGCTATCGTCATTGAAACCGTTTTCCAGTGGCCGGGTATGGGGTTGTTATTAATTCAATCGATTAACTATGTTGATGTCCCGGTATTATCCGGATACCTGTTATTTATTGCCTTTATTTTTATCGTTATCAACACCATCGTCGATTTACTGTATTACTTGATCGATCCGCGTATGCGGGCACAATAAGGAGCAATAATGCAACCTCAACATTACTCCCAGAGTGAGACCAAAGAGAAATTAATCCCACGTCTCCTCACCCGCTGGCGGACATTTGCTGATAGCGATTTTGTCTGGTTATTCTGGCAAAGCAAAAGTGCCGTCATCGCTTTTTTCTGTTGTGCACTGATCCTGTTCTGCGCTTTATTCAGCCACTGGATAGCACCGCATAATGTTTTTGATACCGCGAGTTTTGATTTAACTGACTCTGAGTTACCGCCTTTCTGGATTAACGGCGGCGACCCGAGGTTCTGGCTGGGAACCGATGTTCAGGGGCGAGATATCCTGTCGTTGATGCTCTATGGCCTTAATATTTCGCTGATTATCGGCGGTTTAAGTGTGCTGGCAGCCGTGATACTGGGCGTCACTTTAGGGGTCTTGAGCGGTTATTTCGGTGGCATCGTCGATACCATTATTATGCGCTTTGCCGATGCCATGCTCAGTATTCCGACCATTATGTTTACCCTGCTGGTAAGCGGCGTGGCGCGTGTCGTGATCCCTAAAGAGTATATCGGCCACTTTGCCCCCATTATCCTGATAGGTGCCATCGCCTTAACCGGCTGGATGCAGTATGCCCGTACAGTACGCGGCCTGACCTTACTTGAGAAAGGCCGGGAATATGTTATGGCCTCACAAATCAGTGGCGGTAGCCCGCTGCATATCATGCTGCGTCATATCGTGCCCAACGTTATGCGCCCAGTGCTGGTGATGGCCACATTACACCTGGGCGTCGCTATTTTAACCGAAGCCACCATGTCGTTTCTCGGTGTCGGCATGCCGCCCGATCAGCCTTCATTAGGAACACTGATCAATGAAGGTAATCAGTATCTGTTCTCCGGGCAGTGGTGGACGGTGCTATTTCCGGCAAGCCTGCTGGTGATACTTTCCCTGTCATTTAACGTACTCGGTGACTGGTTGCTGAATACGCTGAACCCCAAACTCCGTTAAGAGGATAGCATGATGACAATTTCTTCCTCTTCACTACTGGAAGTGAAAAATTTAAGCATTGAGTTTCTCCATCGTAAGGGGAATTTGCAGGCGATTCAGGAGCTTTCACTGACGATGCAGCCCGGTGAAATACTCGGTATGGTCGGTGAATCTGGGGCCGGTAAGTCGCTGACCGGTTCAGCGATTGCCGGGCTACTCCAGCATCCTGGGCGTATTCGTCAGGGTGAGATTTGGTTTAATGGCCAGCGTATCGATAATCTTAACGAGGAGTCTCGTCGCCTGCTGCGGGGAAAGGCGATTAGCTGTATTTTCCAGGATCCTCTGACCAGCCTCAATCCGGTGCTCACTGTCGGCCAGCAACTGATTGAAACCATTCGCACCCACCTGCCGCTGTCAGTCAGTGAAGCCGAAGCACGGGCTATCGCCTTGCTGACCGAAGTGGGCATTAACAGCCCCGAGCAGCGTATTAATCAGTATCCTCACCAGCTTTCGGGCGGTATGCGTCAAAGGGTGGTGATTGCCCTGGCCCTGTGTGTCGATCCGCAACTGGTGATTGCCGATGAGCCCACCACGGCGCTGGACGTTTCGGTGCAGGCCCAGGTATTAAGTTTACTGCGGCGCTTGTGTGAACAGCATGGTACTGCGGTGATGCTGATAACCCATGATATGGGCGTAGTAGCGGAAATCTGTTCCCGCGTCGCCGTGATGTATGCCGGGCGTATTGTTGAAACCGGCCCAGTTGGTGACGTTATTCGCCGACCACAGCATCCTTATACCCGAGGACTGATCAGTGCCATTCCGTCGATGCGTGAACGCCGGGAAAACCTGGCTCAGATTGATGGAGCCATGCCACGCCTTAATGCCTTACCGCAAGGTTGCGCCTTTAACCCGCGCTGCCCGCATGCCAGTGTCAAATGTCGCGAACAACAGCCTGTCATCCATCCTCATCATGGGGTGCAACTGGCCTGCTTCCATCCACAGGAGAGTCCATTATGAGTGAATCAGCGCATGACATCGTGACCATTCGCGATCTGCATATTCGCTTTAATCTCGGTCGTGAGAAAAAAACCTCGCTGTTTCGTCCGGCAGCAAAAAAGGAACTCCACGCAGTGCGGGGCGTTAACCTGACCATCCGGGCGGGAGAAACCTTCAGTATTGTCGGTGAGTCAGGGTGTGGAAAATCAACGATAGCCCGTGCCCTGGCCGGCGTTTATCAGCCTTCAGGCGGCGAGATCAAATTTGCCTGGCAAGACAGTGCCGCCAGCAGTCGTGGTGAACAAAATGGCACCCAGATGATTTTTCAGGATCCTTATGCCAGCCTTAACCCGCGCTGGCGCATAGGTCGTTCGCTGGCGGAGCCGCTGGTGCTGGCCAAAAAAATGGGCAACAGTCGCCAGGCCCGGCAGTACTGTGGCGAACTGCTGGAACAGGTTGGACTCTCAGCGCGTGACCTGGATAAATTTCCCCATGAATTCTCCGGCGGCCAGCGCCAGCGCATCTCGATCGCCCGCGCTCTGGCAACCCAGCCGAGCTTTTTGATTTGTGATGAACCCACCTCAGCGCTGGATGTTTCAGTCCAGGCTCAGGTACTTAACTTAATGCGGAAAATACAGCGTGAGCACGGGCTGACCTATTTTTTTATCAGCCATAATATGGCCGTTATCTCACATATTTCTGACCGTGTCGGCGTCATGTATCTGGGGCGTATCGTGGAGCAAGGTAGCGTAGAAGAGATTTTCGCCCGGCCTGCTCATCCCTATACCCGGCTTTTGATTGCCGCCATTCCGCAGTTTGATAGCCCGGATGTGGTACGTGAACCGATTCGTGGTGAAGCGCCAAGTCCGCTGGCCCCGCCGCCGGGCTGCGCTTTTGCTCCCCGCTGCCCTTATGCGAAGGAGCGATGCCATCAGGCCATGCCCCCGACCCATAATCTCAGCGACCATCACCAAATCGAGTGCCATTTTCCGTATGAAGTGATGGCGCACAATGACATTCTTCCGTTAGCACAGGTGTCTTAAATGGAAAAAATTTTGCTAAAAGGGGCCACCCCTTTTGATAGCCAGACCTCAGTTGACTTGCTGCTTGAAGACGGAATGATAGCGGCCAGAGCGGCAAGCTTGCCGGACAGCCCCGACGCGACGATTATCGACTGCCAGGGGTTACAACTTTTTCCCGGTCTGGTTGATGCCCATGCCCATCTGGATAAAACTTTGCTGGGACGGGAGTGGTACATCAATGATGTCCCCCGCAGCTTAGCGGCGATGATTGAAAATGAGCGTCATTATCGTCAGCAACAGCAACCCGATGCCCAGATTCAGTCGGAACGTATTGCCCGGCGCGGTATTGCGGCCGGAACCTCGTTTATTCGTACCCATGTGGATATTGATAACGAGGTTGGCCTCGCTAATCTGGAAGGCGTGCTCGAAACCCGCCGTAAATTAGCGCGCTATGTTGATATTGAAATCGTTGCCTTTCCACAAAGCGGTATTCTACAAAATCCGGGCACCGAGGCGCTGCTTGACCAGGCCTTAGCCATGGGGGCAGAGCTTATCGGTGGGCTGGATCCTTGTTCTTTTGACCGCGACCCCAGAAAGCATTTAGAGATTATTTTTGAGCTGGCCTGCCGCCATAATAAAAAAATTGATATTCATCTTCATGAACGCGGCGAACTCGGCGCATTCAGCCTTGAACTGATCCTTGAATATACCCGTCGCTATCAGAAGCAGCATTGCGTGACGCTCAGCCATGGCTTCTGTCTTGGCATGATTGACCCCGCACAGCAGCACTATTTTGCCGAACAGATGGCTGAGCTGGGTGTCAGTGTCGCGACCACTGCACCTTCTGATATTGCCGTTCCGCCATGGGAGTGTCTGGATAATGCGGGCGTTGCCATTTGTGCCGGTAATGACGGTGTACGGGATACCTGGAGCCCTTATGGCAATGGCGATATGTTACAGCGCGCCGTGACTATGGGCTTACGCTATCGCTGGCGCAAAGATAGCGAAATTCTGCGCGCCGCCAGAACCATCACCGAAAGCGGGGCCAGGGTGATGGCCATCGACAATTATGGTCTTAATGTCGGTTGTCGGGCTGACTTAGTGCTGGTGCCTGGCAGAAGCATGGTCGAGTCACTGGTGGAAATGCCCAAGGCGCGTAAAGTCTTTAAGCATGGGGTACTGATTGCTGATGATGGGGAGTGTTTATTTTGATCACTAAGACGGTTACCCGCCTGCGTGCTGCCTGGGTTGTTGGCTACCAGCATGGCGATCACTGCCTGTATCCTCAGGGTGAAGTGGTCTATCAGGGCGATAAAATTCTCTTCGTTGGCCATGACTATGATGGCCCGGTTGATGAAGAAATTGATGTCGGCAACGCGCTGGTCGGCCCCGGGTTTATCGATCTCGATGCGCTGGGGGATTTAGATACCACGGTACTGGCTTTCGATAATCAGCCAGGCTGGCGTAAAGGCCGGGTGGTGGCCCATGACTGGCAGCGAAGAGATCTCTATAGCCGCAGTCAGCTCGACTTTGCCAAACGCTATGCCTATAGCCAGCTACTGCGGAACGGTATTACCAGCTTTGCCCCCATTACCTCGATTCTCTATCGTGAATGGGCTGAAGAGTTTGATGAGTATCTGTATGCGGCTGACGTCGCCGAATCGCTGGGAGCGCGTGCCTGGCTGGGGCCGGCCTTTATGGCTGGATACTATGTTACTGATGAACAGGGCCAAGTCAGTCGCCGGGAAAATCGCCAGCGAGCACTGCAGGGGCTGGAAGATGCCGAGCGTTTTGTTCAGCGTATCCGCCAGCGTGGTGTTCCAACGCTCAGCGCGATGCTGGCCCCGGACAGAATTGAAGGTGGCGACCAGGCCTGGCTCAACGACCTGGCTCAACTGGTTAGCACTCTCGCCTGCCCTACCCGGTTACACTGCTGCCAGAGCGAACTGGAGATCAATGAAATTGCCCATCGTTTTGGCGGCAAAAGCTCGCTGGCAGTACTGGAGGAAAGCGGACTGTTAAACCGCCATATGCTGCTGCCTCACGGCCAGTATCTAGGCGGCGCGCAGCCGAATAGCGGGAGTGTTACCGAGGATATCACCCGTCTGGCACGTTCGGGAGCCACTGTCGTTAGCTGCCCACTGGTCTCAGGCAGACATGCAAAGTATATGGAATATTATCCACGCTTTAAGCAGTCAGGCATCAATATGGCGCTGGGCACCGATACCTTCCCAGCGGATATGTTCAGCAATATGCATATGGGCGTGGTGTTAAGTCGGGTGGTCAGCGGCGATATTTCTGCTGCCAATAGCGCCGATTATTATCGGATGGCTACTTTAGGAGGAGCCCAGGCGCTAGGGCGGGATGATTTAGGCCGACTGGCCGCCGGGTGTCAGGCCGACATGGTGGTGATTGATTTTAACCAACCGGCCTTGGGACAAATCTTCGACCCTATCGCCGCTCTGGTTCTGAATGGCAACGGCCGGGATGTTAAAGGCACCATTGTCGCCGGACGTAAAGTGTTCTGGGAGGGGCAAATGGTGCAGGCCGGATTCAGCCTGGATGAACTGCATGCCGAGTCGCAGTCCGTGTTTCAGCATATTATCAGTACCTATCCCGAGCGCACGGTTAATCACCCCCCTGTGACAGAGATTATTCCCCCGACCTTTCCTTTGCATCCAAAAGGGAGCCACCATGACTAAGCGCTATTTGCTCAATAATATTCGTTTAGAGTCTGGTTTTATCCACCATAACGGGTTGCTTCGTGGTACCGAATGCCGGGAATATACTCTTGAAATTGAAGGCGATAAAATTATCGCCCTCCATGAAGGTGACCTACACTATCCGGGTATGAACTCTGTGGATGGCCAGGGAAAGCTATTACTGCCCAGCACCCGAGATGAACATATCCATTTAGATAAAACCTTTTTCGGTGGTCCCTGGCGCGCTGCGCGAGAAAATAATGCTGAGGATATTTTCCAGATGATAGCCCTGGAAGAGCGCCTGCTACCGACGCTACTGCCAACAGCACAGCAGCGAACTCATGCGCTGTTGCACCTGTTACAGCAGAAAGGCACCACCCATGTGCGTACCCATTGCAATATCGAGCCCACCAGCGGTCTGCACAGTTTGCTTCAACTCCAGGAAGCGTTAATTCCCTGGCGTAATCGAATGCATTGCGAAATTGTCGCCTTTCCCCAGCATGGATTGTTACGCTCTAATGCGGTTGCCTTAATGAGAGAAGCCATGTCTCTGGGCTGTGACTGGGTTGGCGGCCTCGATCCGAGCAAAGTGGATGGCGATATGGCCCGCTCACTGGATATCACTCTGCATCTGGCACTGGAAGCGGGAAAAGGTATCGATTATCATTTACATGAGGATAAGTCGACCGGTATCGCCTGTATTCGCTATCTGCTCAAGGCCTTGAGAAAAGAGTCTAGTCTGCAAGGTAAGCTAACGCTCAGCCATGCTTATTGTCTGGCACAGATAGAAACAGCGGAGCTGGACGAACTGGCCGATGAAATGGTGGAACTTGGCGTATCACTGGCAACGGGCATACCACTCGGAAAATCAGTGATGCCACTGCCATTTTTACGACAAAAAGGGGTATCTTTACTCTGCGGAACCGATAGTGTGATGGATCACTGGTCGCCCTTTGGATCAGGCTGCATGCTGGATAAAGCCTATGACTGGGCAAGGCTTTATACTCAGGGTCGCGAATTTGACGTCAGTCGCTCACTGGCTATCGCCACCGGTAATCGCCTGCCACTGAATGATAACGGTGAGCGGGTCTGGCCGATGGCGGGGGATGAAGCCAGTTTTATATTAATTAATGCGTCCTGCTCTGCAGAAGTGGTCGCCAGACAGGTTGCCGTTGATGCAGTCTATTTTCGCGGGAAAAAGGTCTGGCACAGGGAGTAAAAATGGTTAAAAAAGTCATTAATAAAACATTGACGCCAAAACAACGGGAAGTAAATCGAGTCGTTGACGTACTGACTCTGGCAATCGGTCAGCATAAATTGCGCCCAGGCACCCGGTTAATTGAAGCGCAAATTGTCGAGCTACTACAGGCCAATCGTAATCACGTCCAGGCGGCGTTACAGCGTATGTCGAGCCTGGGAATTGTCACTATTGAGCCTAACCATGGCGCCATGGTTGCTCGTCCTACGGCAAAGCAGGCTCAAGAGATCTTTTTTGCCCGGAATATCGTGGAGTGCGCCATTATCTCCTGTATCACACCAGAGAAAATGGCCCACTTCGCCGAGGAGATTGAGCAGCAGCAATATAATGAACATAGTTCATTACTCAACCAGAATCATCGGGATATTGTTCATCAATTAGGGGAGTTTCATGCCCTGATGTCACGCATCGCTGATAACGAAGTGTTACGTGATATTCTTAATAATCTGATGGTGATGAGTTCGTTGATTATGATGCTCTATCAGAAAGATATCTCAACCCACTGCCAGTGTAATGAACACAAACAGATAATTACAGCCTTACAGACGGGTGATTGTGTTATGGCCCAGCAATTGATGCGCGACCATTTAAAAGCCCTACAGCAGCAGCTGGATTTTAGTGAAAATAGCGTTGATAGCCTGACTATTCATCAAGCACTGGTGCAACTTTAGAGAGTAGATATCACTTAAGACTATACCCGTCATACTTCAAGTTGCTTGGGTGTTGCTTTCGCAAATCCTGCTGAATCACATAGTTTATCTATGCTCATCACCAGGATTTACTCAGCGCCTACAAGCAACTCGAATTATTTTGGGTATATAGCTGTAATTCGAGTCGCCTGTAGGCTCTGAGTTCCCCAGTAATTAAGGTTTAAATTTTATATTTTAAGGGTATTTTTAATACCCAAATACAACTTTAATTAAACCCTTTGCTTGTAAACGCAAAGTGAAGGCAGTCGATGAGCACAGATAAACTATGTGATTCAGCTGCCTGAACACCAGCAGACCTAAGCAGCTTGAAGTATGACGAGTATTTATCTGAAAGCGCCGTAAACCTCGTCCTTTAAGGGCGAGGATATGAGACGTAGCCTTGACTTAACCTGTACATAATGCCAGAGCTTTTACATGTTACAATCAGATTTGTAAGTGATGAATCGCTCCTGTAAATACCGATTTTACCCTATACCAGAACAAGCTGGGTTATTAGCTCAGACAGTTCGGTTGTGTGCGGTTCTCAAGACTTAGATCCGTGAACATCTGTTTAAGACGTCGATTCTCATCTTTCAGATCTTTGATTTTCTTTATATCAGTGACTTCCATCCGCCATATTTTTCCTTCCAGTTATAATAACTGGCTTCTGAAATATTGGTCTCACGGCAAATATCTTTTACTGTTCGTCCAGCATCAATGCAACGGTGGCCAGCATAAGAAAGAGCGCAGAAATATAAAGCAGTGTTGACTGAGCAACGTGCTGCGATGAAATTCCGGCAATAATCGGGCCAAGCCCTGCGCCTATATCCCGCCAGGTAGCATTGCTTGCAAGTTCCGTAATGCGATGCTCATCAGAGGTACCGTCTGCGACAACAACCGGAACAAGCGGCAGCTGTATCGCCCGGAGAATAAGAATGGCAACCGGTGCGATGTATATCCATTCATAACCATAGAGGATCAGAAAAAGACAAGTCATCCCAGAGAATCCCGTGAGCATTCTCCTTGCGCCGAACCTGAGTGCAAGATGCCCTCCCAAAGGACTGAAGAACACTTCAAAGGCATAGCGTGACGCCATGATTAAACATGCGCTGATGACAGCATGCGTATTGTCCGTATCGCAGAAGACGGCGGCAAGGCTGAAGATAAAAAGACCGTCTATCACTACTCCCTCTGCAAACGACCAGACTGAAATAGTTGAAGGAAGCGACACGTTTTTTTTCTTTGCAAAACTCTGATACTGAGTGGATTTAACAAAAAATGACAAGCTAAAGGCGACCAGTGAGATAAGGGCGAGCACAAGATAGGCCTGCTCAATCCCATATGACCAGACGATAATAGAGCTGATAGGAAGCAGCAGCATCTGACCAGACGAAATCAGCGATCGGGAAGAACCTGCGACTTTGCTCCGGGCATGTCTGTCAGATGTGGCTGTCGCCTGCGTGGACAAATTCATGCCCGCAAAAGACAGTCCCCACATTATCCGGATAACAAGCAGCAGAGCGAAACCTTTTAAACATATATACCCGAGACAGCACAATAAGGTGCCAATTGAAGAGAGCTGACAAACTAACCGCCAGCAGTATTCCAGCTTCCGCCAGGGACACGCTGAAGAAATCATGGAACATGGGCAATATTATATAAAGTAACGTATCACCCGGTCCGCAACAGGCAAGAATGATGGCGGTTTTTTTGTAATCGGGTAAATTTTGCATCCAGCGAAACATCTGTTATTTCCATATTTTAAGATAGTTGCAGCGTATTGATTTATTTTTAAAAGTAATGACTCCAATTAATAGAACATGTATTTTCCAATAAAGGCTCCTGTAACTTTTTCATATAACTCAACCTTTCGTGTAGTTCCAGAGGTTCACGAAAGGTTTTATCCGTTTATAGCCCGAGCGGATAAGCCAGAACCCATCTTTTTTTCGTGTTGTATGTATAATTATTTTTTCTTAACAAAAAACCATAAAATAAACAAAGGCAAGGAAAAAAAGTAACAAAATAACCAAAACATTGCCACAAGTCCATTTTTACCTGTATCGCCGCTGAAGAAACCTTTATGCCAGAATTCCTTACCAGTATATTTAAGCGCTATTGTTTCAACAGCTATTTTCGCATATGGAAATAAAATACCGTTTATGACTGCAGAAACTAACAGAAAAACGATTCGCTCATTATGTGGGTCCTTGACGTAAGCGTTAACTGTTATAATAAAAGCCACAATTCCAAAAAACATATTTTTATGTAATATTTAATTGTCACTTACATTTCCCTTTTGCTGTACCCGTCCTGTTAATTTCAATGAGTATAATATGTGCTTTTCAATAAAGGCGGCTATGATTATTTCTTGCAACCAGGGTTTGAGGAGAAATGGAACAAAAACATATATTAAGGAGATAATTCATTATTTAAATTTAATATTCTTGTTATCTGCCTTCAGAATATCACGCCGGTAGCGTGAAGAATATAGATATATCCTGCATCAGTGAACAAGATATTGCTTGATATGCGTCAATGGCACTGCCCTGAATGCGGGGCAGTGCATGACCGTGACATTAATGCGGCGCGTGATATCAAAGCTGCCGGGCTGGCAGTGTTAGCCCACGGAGAGCGGATAAGTCCTGAATTGCGTCACGCGGCTTAGGTTCGGCTCTGTGAAGTGGCGATCTCCGCCCTTCAGGGCGGAGAGGATGTCAAATGGTGACGCTGTCCCTGACCCTGTCCTGCTCCATATCTTTACCCGCGCCTCGCTGGACAATCTCTCCGCGGGACATCACCAGGTAGTTATCCGCCAGTTCGGCAGCAAAATCATAGAACTGTTCAACGAGCAGGATCCCCATATCGCCCTGCTGTGCCAGCTGGCGAATAACCGCGCCTATCTCTTTGATAACCGATGGCTGGATCCCTTCTGTAGGCTCATCGAGGATCAGCAGCTGGGGCTTACTGGCTAACGCTCTGCCGATCGCCAGTTGCTGCTGCTGACCGCCGGATAAGTCGCCGCCGCGTCGATATTTCATCTCCTCCAGTACCGGAAAAAGTCGATAAATATCCGCAGGTACTCGGCGGCTATCCGCGCCAGAGAAGCGAGAGAGCCCTATTAGCAGATTTTCCTCAACGGTAAGGCGGGGAAAAATATCTCGTCCCTGGGGAACATAGGCGATACCGGCCTGTACTCGCTGATGGGGTTTATAACGGTTAATCGCTTTACCCTGCCACTGTATCTCTCCGGTTTTCACCGCTAATAAGCCCATCAGACATTTTAGCAGGGTGGTTTTGCCGACACCGTTACGCCCCAGCAGGCAGGTGATTGCGCCATGTTGTACCTCAAATGACAGGCCACGCAGAATATGACTGCCACCATAATACTGATTTAAATCTTTAACCTGTAACATATTAGCGCCCCAGATAGACGTCGATAACCCGCTCATTCGCCTGAACTTCGCGTAGCGAACCTTCGGCCAGCACCTGTCCCTGATGTAATACAGTGACATGGTCGGCGATGGACTCGACAAAGCCCATATCATGCTCAACCACCATCAGAGAATGTTTTCCCGCGAGTCCTCGAAACAGCTCAGCGGTATACTCGGTTTCGGCATCGGTCATGCCCGCGGCGGGTTCATCCAGTAACAGTAAATGCGGGTCTTGTACCAGCAGCATGCCAATCTCAAGAAACTGTTTCTGGCCATGCGATAACAATCCCGCAGCGCGATGGCTGGCAGTATTCAGACGTAATAACGTCAGTATTTCATCAATCCGGTCACGCTGCTCACTGTTCAGGCGAGCCCGTAAACTGGCCCAAACCGTTTTGGTGGTTTTCAGTGCAATTTCAAGATTCTCAAATACCGTTAAGGCTTCAAAAACGGTTGGTTTTTGAAATTTACGGCCAATTCCCGCCCGGGCAATCTCCACCGGCGATAACTGGGTTAAATCAATATCCTGGTCATAGGTTATCCGGCCATTATCTGGCCGCGTTTTACCGGTTATCACATCCATCAGCGTCGTCTTACCCGCGCCGTTTGGTCCGATAATGCAGCGTAATTCGCCAATACCGATATTCAGCGACAGGTCTGTCAGGGCACGAAAACCATCAAATGAGACATTGATATTATCCAGCATCAGTACCGGATCGCGCTGTTCGCGATGTAAATCGGCGGGATATATTTGGGTATAGAGTTGTTCAGTCATTGCGCCTCCGACGGAATAAACCGACCACGCCATAAGGCAAAAAGAGCGTTACCAGAATAAACATCAGGCCAAGGAAAAAGAGCCAGAATTCAGGGAATGCGACGGTAAACCAGCTCTTGGCACCGTTGACAATCGCCGCACCAAGCACCGGGCCAATTAACGATCCCCGACCGCCCAGCGCCACCCAGATAGCCGCTTCAATCGAGTTGGTTGGCGACATTTCGCCCGGGTTAATAATCCCGACCTGCGGGACATATAACGCCCCTGCCAGGCCGCATAACACCGCCGAAAGCGTCCAGATAAACAGCTTAAAGCGCTGCGGATCGTAGCCAATAAACATCACCCGGTTTTCTGCGTCGCGAACCGCGGTCAACACCCGGCCAAACTTACTGCGTGCCAGCCGATAGCCCAGCCATAAACTGAATAGCAGTAATAAAACGGTGGCGATAAATAGACCAATACGCGTTGAGGTATCCGTTAGCGTAAAACCGAGTAGTGTACTGAAGCCGGTAAAACCATTATTGCCGCCAAACCCGGTTTCATTACGGAAGAAAAGCAACATCGCGGCATAGGTCAGCGCCTGGGTAATAATCGAGAAGTAGACGCCTTTAATTTTTGAACGGAAGGCAAAAAAGCCGAAAATAAAGGCCAGTATTCCCGGCACGAGGATGATCAAACACAGGGTCCAGAGGAAGAACTGGGTTCCGCTCCAGAACCAAGGCAATTCCTGCCATGACAGGAAGGAGGCGAAAGCCGGCAGGCCGTCTCCGGCACTTTGCCTGACCAGATACATGCCCATCGCATAGCCACCAAGGGCAAAAAATAAACCATGCCCCAGAGAAAGCAGCCCGGCATAGCCCCAGACTAAGTCAAGGGCCACAGCGACAATGGCATAACAGAGTATTTTACCCACCAGAGTCAGGGTATAGGTCGACAGCGCCAGAGGATGACTTTCCGGTAACAGTGCCAGAAAAGGCATCACAAACAGAGCCAGTATCAGCAGCCCGCCGAGGAGATAAGTCAACCAGGGAGCTTTTTGTAGCATCGTGACAGTAAATGGCTGGCGCATCAGTCAATAACCCTCCCTTTGACGGCAAATAATCCTTGCGGACGTTTCTGAATAAATAGAATGATGATCAGAAGGATGAGGATTTTACCCAGCACGGCCCCCATCTGTGGCTCAAGAAATTTGTTAAGAATACCCAGGCCAAAGGCGGCAATAACCGTCCCCGCCAGCTGTCCAACACCTCCCACCACAACCACCAGGAAAGAGTCGATAATATAGCCCTGGCCCAACTCTGGCCCGACGTTACCAAGCTGGGACAATGCCACGCCGCCAAGACCGGCAATGCCCGATCCCAGACCAAATGCCAGCATATCCGTCATGCCAGTAGGTACCCCGCAGCAATCCGCCATCTGGCGGTTCTGGGTGACCGCTCTGACGCGAAGTCCAAGGCGGGTTTTATTGAGTATCATCCAGGTCAGCATCAATACGATGCCAACAAAAATAATGATGGCGATACGGTTATAAGGCAGTACCAGGTTCGGCAGAACCTGCATGCCTCCTGATAACCAGCCGGGGTTAGCCACTTCTAAATTCTGGGCGCCAAATAACACCCGAATCAGTTGGATAAGCATCAGGCTGATGCCCCAGGTCGCCAGTAATGTTTCCAGTGGACGGCCGTAGAGATGACGGATCAGGGTTCGTTCCAGCGCCATACCTATCATTGCTGTCACCAGAAAAGCAGCGGGTATCGCAAATAAGGGATACCAGGCAAGCCACTGGGGAGCAAATTGCTGAAAAGCACCCTGGGTAAGCCACGTCACGTAGGCACCTATCATCAGCATTTCGCCGTGGGCCATATTAATGACACCGAGCAGACCATAGGTAATCGCCAGACCTAATGCCGCTAGCAGCAGAATCGATCCCAGAGATAAACCGGCAAAAATCTGTCCCAGCCAGTCACCCCACTGAAGACGAGACTGAATCGCCTGTAAGCTTTGCTCAGCACTGGCCCGGACTCTGGCATCCGGCTCATTGGCGGTCTCAGTCAGCGCCGTCAATTGTGACTGCATCGCCGGGTCGCTGGAGTGGCTCAGTCTCTCAACGGCCAGTAACCGTACCTCAGCATCAGGGCTGCTCAGTTGCAGCCTCGCCGCGGCCATCGTCAGCGTCTCTTTTATCTGGTTATCGTCTTCAATGGCGATACGGCTTTCAAGCAGTGGTAGCTGGCTGGCAACACCATTAGCCTGCAAAGTACGGGCTGCTTTTAATCGGGTCGCTGCGTCATCGCTGACCAGCTGATGCGCTGCCAGGGCACTGGCAATCAGACCCCGCAGGCGATTATTCATCATCATTTTTTTCACCTCTCCCGTGGGTTGCTGCACGGTATCGAGAGGGATGAGCTGCCCCTTCTGCTGTGAGAAAGGCTGTTTATTTTCGTCAATAACCACTGTTTCGTTACGCAGTGCTTCAAGTAATCCCAAGCGTTGTGGCTGTGGTGCAGAAGCCCACTGTTCAAGTAACAGGGCCTGCTGACTACGACTGGCGGTAGTAAAATCGGCACTCTCTCCCGCCTGAACCAGCCAGGGCAGGAATAACAACAGGTAACCGAGGTAGCGGAGAGTATTCATCATTCAGGCCTTGTGACAGCGAGCAGCGTCACCCGACCTGATATCAGGTCGGGTGATACAGATTGATTAGTTTGATTTAACAGGATGGTCAGGTTTTTTATCGTTGCCAGCGATATAAGGGCTCCAGGGCTGAGCGCGAACCGGCTGCTCTGTCTGCCAGACCACCTCAAACTGTCCGTCAGGGCCCACTTCGCCGATCATGACGGGTTTATGAAGGTGATGGTTAGTTTCATCCATCGTCAGGGTATAACCATCAGGGGCTTTGAATGTCTGCCCGGCCATTGCCGCACGGACTTTATCAACATCGGTAGTGCCCGCTTTCTCTACCGCCTGCGCCCACATATTGAGGCCGACATAGGTCGCTTCCATCGGATCATTGGTTACGACAGTGTCAGCATTAGGCAGGTTTTTCTTCTTCGCATAAGCTTTGTAGTCTTCAACAAATTGCTTATTGGTCGGGTTATCCAGAGACTGGAAGTAGTTCCATGCCGCCAGCTGACCCACCAGTGGTTTAGTATCAATACCCCGTAACTCTTCCTCACCTACAGAGAAAGCAATTACTGGAATATCGGTGGCTTTTATTCCCTGGTTGGCCAGTTCTTTATAGAACGGAACGTTAGAGTCACCGTTAATGGTCGATACCACTGCGGTTTTGCCACCGGCAGAGAATTTTTTAATATCGGAGACAATAGTCTGATAGTCGCTATAACCAAACGGGGTATAGACTTCCTCAATATCTTTATCGGCTACCCCTTTTGAATGCAGAAACTCACGCAGAATTTTATTTGTCGTGCGGGGATAAACATAATCAGTGCCTAACAGGAAGAATCTTTTTGCCGCACCACCGTCTTCACTTAATAAATATTCAACGGCTGGAATAGCCTGCTGATTAGGGGCGGCTCCGGTATAGAAGACGTTAGGTGACATCTCTTCGCCTTCATACTGCACCGGATAAAATAACAGACCGTTCAGCTCTTCAAAAACAGGGAGTGCTGACTTACGGGAAACCGAGGTCCAGGCACCAAATACCGCTGCAACCTTATCCTGAGCCAGTAATTGTCGTGATTTTTCAGCAAACAGCGGCCAGTTTGAGGCAGGATCAACCACTACCGGTTCTAATTTTTTTCCAAGAACACCGCCTTTAGCATTAATTTCATCAATGGTCATTAAGGCCACATCTTTTAAGGGTGTCTCAGAAATAGCCATAGTTCCGGACAGTGAATGCATAATACCGACTTTAATCGTGTCTTCTGCGCTGGCACCAAATGTCAGACCCAGACTTACCACCGTCGCACAAAGCCCCATCGAGTTAAACAATGAACGTTTTATCATGCTGAAAAGCCCCTAGAAATATCAAAATAAGGAATGAATCGTCATAAAATAAAATTACGACCCAGCAAACTGATGTTCTTCGATATTCATAAAAGCAAAGAACGTGCCAATAGATATCACACTGATAAATAGATAAAAAAATATCCGTCTCACCAAAATTGCACCAGGGTAATAAAACAAGGTGCAGAAGGTGCACCAGAATGAGTCAGACAACTGAAGAATAAATGGGGTAATAAAAGAGCAGAGCTAAATTCAGCAAACAATGGCGGCGTTAATTAATCTATTTATATTTAAAATGACCCATCAGAGAATAAAAACAGCCCACCCATTGTCCGGGTGGGCTGTTTTTCTGCTATCACTTACTGTCTGCTGGGCTCGGTACTTCCAGTATGCTGACCTTCGTCAGTCCCTTTCCAGCCATGTAACCGGACAGAAGAGAGATTCCGCTGGTCGTCGGTAATCATATCGCTGATTAAATGGTGGCCTTTTTTCAGCATGTCGGCGCGTGTTTTCAGGCTATCATCCATAGAAAGCTCTTCGAGAATTTGAGTATTATAGCGCCGGAAATGATCGCTCATCTCTTTGGCTTCATAGGCACCTACCCCCAGGGCCGTCAACGCTGCGCGTCCGATACTCAGTGCGCTTTCAAAGACTTCCCGTTGCGGATGTTCAATACCTGCCCGCCGTAATGCCACGTAGTGTTCCACATCCCGCGCACGTGCCAGTTGCAAAAGATGTGGGAAATTAGCATTCACCATCTCCGTCAGTTCCAGACTATTGCCAGGATCGTCAATGGCATTAATCAGCAGTTTCGCTTTATGCGCCCCGGCAGATTCCAGTAAGTCCTTTCTGGTTGCATCGCCGTAATAGACCTGCATCCCCAGCTTGCGCAGGATTTCAATATGGTCAGGATCGTGATCGAGCACCACTACCTTCACGTTAGCGGTCATCAGTAAACGTCCGGCAATTTGCCCGAAACGGCCAAACCCGGCAATAATCACCGATGGAGCCTCTTCATCAATGGTATCTGCGGGTAGCGCCTCTTGCTTTTTCCTGCCCTCGGCGGCAGAAAGTACCAGGAGTAATAATGGCGTGATGGCCATTGATAACGCGGCCACTAAAATCAGCATTTTTGACCAGTTATCGTCGAGCACCTGCGCACTGTGAGCCACGCCAAAGACCACAAAAGCAAATTCACTGCCCTGCCCGAGCAGTACCGCATACCAGCGCCGTTGCAGTCCGGCGACTCGGGTAATACGCGCTACCAGCCATAAGGTGAATAACTTGATAAAGATAAAACCGGCCAGGAGACCGAGTACGCGCAGTGGGCTCTCAAACAGGGTGCCGAAATCGATAGACATGCCAACGCCCATAAAGAACAGTCCGAGCAACAGTCCTTTAAAGGGTTCAATATCGCTTTCCAGCGCGTGCCGATACTCTGAACTTGCCAGCAGCACACCGGCGAGGAAAGCCCCCATCGCCATCGATAAACCGGCATTCTCTAACAAAATACCGAAGCCAAATACCAGGAATAACGCCATGGCACTGAACACTTCTCTGACCCCTGAGCGGGCCACAAAACGCAAGATCGGGCGGGTAATATAACGACCGAGCAGAACCACCAGCGCTAAGGCAGCGATTATTTTAGCCGACGAAATGGCAATCGAGTGGAGATCCATCGCACTACCGCTGCTGGATAACAGGGGAATAATGGCCACCAGCGGAATCGCCGCGATATCCTGGAATAACAATACTGAGAAACTCGAACGACCGACCGGCGAGACAAGAAGATTACGTTCATTCATCGCCGCCATGGCAATGGCCGTAGAGGATAGCGCTAAAGTAAAACCAATCAGTAACGCAACTGGCAGACTCAGCCCCATCACCGCACAAAGTGCGGAAAGGCCCAGCCCACAAATCACCATTTGAATACTACCGCTGCCAAAAACCTCCCCGCGCATACTCCACAGACGCTTAGGATCCATCTCCAGACCGATCACAAATAGCATCAGTACGACGCCAATTTCAGCAAACTCGAGAATAGTGTGCACGTTATCGACGAATTTTAATCCCCAGGGGCCAATGATACAGCCAGCAATCAGATACCCCAGTACCGAGCCGAGTCCTATGCGAACGGCGAGTGGTACAATAAATGCGGCAGCCCCCAGGTAAATCAAGACTTGTTCAATGCTATGACTATCCACGTTCAGCCTCCAGCCATTCGACCAGTCGCTGTTTATAGTTTTCAGCGCCGCGCTGTAATTCCCCATCATCGCCCGCAAAAGCATTATGCAAAGCAAAAGGAGGAAGCCAGTTCATACCGCAGTAGAGCGCCGTTGCCTGTAAGGGCTGCGCCAGGATATCAAAACCCGGGTGATCGCCCAGTGAAAAATCGCCTGAGTTCCCCCCAGTCGAAACGGCCCAGAGCAGTGATTTTCCCTGTAATTGTTTACCTTCGTGACCATAGGCCCAGCCATAGGCCAGCACTTTATCAAGCCATAATTTCAGGAGCGGTGGCATGCTGTACCACTGCATCGGATGTTGCAGGATAATGAGGCTGGCTTCTGAAAGCAGTTGCTGTTCACGAGCAATATCTATCGAAAAATCAGGATAGTTATCATACAAGGAATGGATCTTCACCTCGGATAACGAACTCACCTGCTCCAGCATAAAACGGTTAGCATGAGAAAAATGGGCATAAGGATGAGCATAGATGATTAAAATCACGAAAAATATCCATAATGTGGAGGCGCAGAAACAGCATTATACCCGTCATACTTCAAGTTGCTTGGATGTTGCTTTCGCAAATCCTGCTGAATCACATAGTTTATCTATGCTCACATCAGGATTTACTCAGCGCCTACAAGCAACTCGAATTATTTTGGGTATATACTGGGGATAAAAGAAATACAGAGAGTAAAGAAAAGCAACAGAGTGTTTCTCTTATCAAGATGGCATATCAGAAAAGTGGTTATTCTTCAGTAAGCAGTATGGGTCTTCGCTCCTGTTATCGCCCGGCTGCACAGCAGAATTAGCGAGAATACGCTTAAGTTTGATTGAAACAAAAATACTACTGCCAAGAAATTAATCTCGGCAATAGTATTAATTAGATAATATTTTAAAACTGACGTTGGGTGAGCAGAATTTAATTTCCATCAATATCAGGGGAATTAAATAAAACTCATCAGAATAAGTATCTAACACCCAGGTTGAGTTCCTGTGATTTTAAATGCGCTTTCATCTGCTCATCTTGCAGACCTCTGGCATTATCAAAAGCATTCATGCCGCTTTCAACTTTACCTAAATCAATATAGCGATAGCCTAAATCAAAGCTTAATTTCTCAACCGGCTCAAAACTGATACCCGCGCCGACAGAATAAGCCAGGTTAGTATCGGTATTACTATTGTATTGGCGCGTGGTATTACCCTGCCAGCCAGATGATTTCACCTTGGCAATACCCAGACCGACGGTACCATACAGGGATACGCCCTGATAAACTTCATAGTCACGGTAAGCGTTCAGCATGACGCGCTGAGACTCGGTTTTATGATGATTCAGGCTCGCAGGGAAAGTCGAGGATCCGCTGGTATATTCGCTTTTTTTCTTAAAGGTATACTCAGCTTCAGTACGCCAGCCGTTACCATACTGATAACCCGCTGCCAGTGAACCATTATAAAAATGGTCTTTATCTTCACCAGCTCTGAACTGGCCAATACCCGGACGGCTGCTGGTATCCATACCGTCAGCCTTTTGCCATACTTTACTCAGTCTGGCCGCGCCGTAATAACCTTCATCACTTATTGATGCCATCGCATTTCCAGATAATCCAGCGAAAGATAACGCCACTAACGAAAGTGTTAATTTTTTCATTAAAAAAATACCTTTAATTTTAATTATTAAGATAAGTACATCTAAAAATATTTGAATAAATCATAATGTATTTAATTCACTAATAAACAGAAGGCCGATGTAGTTCAACTAATATCACCACTCCCACATCAAAACCGACTGAAGTATAGCGAATATAAATAACATCCATTTGATAATAATTTACTTTAGTGACCAATTACAAGTGTTTATTTTTAACTCATCTGATGAGTTTATTTTTAGCCATTTATTAAAATATTACTTCCGTTTAATATATATTTATTATTCATAACCCACTTAAGGTTTAATCTTATTGCTTAATATAAAACACCTTTTAATTTAACCATTTACAAACTTATTTCCAATAAAAAACAAACAGTAAATTAATATATAAAAACAAAATAAGTCATATTAGCTAACAATATAACCATAAAAATAATAGCCATTATTAACCTCTATTACCGAAATCAAACCGAGGGGTACTCTTTTTATGATGCTGTTTCATAAAAAAGGCCTGCTATCAGGCAGGCCATGGGGAAAAATAGCGGGGAAAATTAGAAGCGGATTTCTCCGCCGAAAAGATAGGTTCGACCCCGGGCAGTGGTATTGATGGAACGGCCATCATCACCCGCGTAGTTATAGTCCTGGTTCATTTTATTCAGCGCGTCGGCATAGTTTTTATTACCCAGGTTCTGGATACTAAAGCGCAGCAGCACATTGTCAGTCACTTGATAGTTACTGTACACATCAATCACGGTCGGAATATCCGGCATGGCCTCTTTATCTAGCAATCCCGAGTCGCCATCAACGCCCTCGGTACTCAGGCGCTTCGACTTCCCGGTAAACTTAATCAGGCTACCGACAACCAGCTTCTTATCAAAGAACCGTGCACCGACATCCACTGTGGTGTAACTTTTTGGTAAATCACTTAAGTCATCGTAACCAAAACCAAGCATTGTGGTACTGGCTACCGAAGTAGGCTGATTAGTGTTTTGCTTACTCCAGGAAACATTGAGATAAGCAAACTCTGCGTCATAGCCCGCCTCAATCTCGTAGCCATCGGTTTTAACCTCTGACTGAGAGTTGGTAAAGATATTGGCCTGGAAATCTGCATAGCTGTTATCAATATCCTGGCATAAGTCACCATCGTAACAGAGGAAGAAACGCTCACTGGCAATATAGTTTTTAATGCGAGTTTGATAAGCCAACGCTTTCAGGCGGAAGGTATCCTGGTCGAGCAAAAGACCGTTCTGATTAATATTAAAACCAACCTGAGCAGTTTTTGCTTTTTCAGGCTTCAGGAACGGGTTCATCGAACCGCCTCCCTCATTGGCGAAAAAGACCTCTTGCGGTACCGGGGCGCGTGAAGAGTAGCTATAGCTGGCAAAAGGCTGTAACCAGGGGGTGACCTGTGCGGAAAATTCGATACTAGGGTTAACGGCGTGCTCATTAATCTCAATCGTTGATGCACCCTGCGGGAAGCATCGTTGGCTATCAAGACATGCGGGTTTAAAGCCGTTTACCCTGAAATCACTGTAGTTAAGATTAAGATCAAGCTGATAGATATCTTTATTAATCGTCAGTCCCGTGAACACTGACGTGACGTTCTGTTTACCTGCCGGGGCAAAAGTATTGCGTGTTTTCTCATCGCTATTATCAAACAGACGCTCATAGCGAGTGTTCATTAACTTACCGCCTAATTGCCAGGCGAAGTCATAGTCGCTCAGCGAAAAACGGCTGGTGTTGGTAAGCGTGATGGCGTTTGAACGGTTGGTAGTGACGGCGTGGTTTGCATCACTCAGCGAATTCGCATCATAGGCCTGACGTGACCGACTGGTGCTGGCCAGCATATTAATCTCAATCAGCTCTGACAGCGGCGTATAGTCATATTTGAGGTAATAGTCATCGCTGGTGATATCTCTGCGGGTAAATTTATTCTCATAATTACGGCCAGAGAACTCAATCTTATTAAAACGATCCGGATTAATATTCAGTTTATAAAGCTGTGACTTCGGCTTCTGCTTCATATACTGGGTATCTTCCCCAAGAAATTCGCTGCTGCTTATCCCTGCGCCATTCTCATAAGTGGCGTACTGGACATTACCGCTCAAACCCAGTAATCCACCAATACTGCCGCCATCACCCAAGGCAGCAGTACGCCCGGCAACGGCTATCATACCGCTGCGGCCGAAGCCATTGTCACCGACGGAGAAACGCGACAACACGCCGGTCTGACGATTTTTCTTCACTAAATCATCAACCCCAATGGTCCGCATATTGGCGCTGCCAGCCAGAGCATTGACGCCATGAGCACCGCCACTGTTGCCACGTTCAATATCGATACTGGCTAAAAAGTTAGGATCGATTAATACCCCAGAGGAACTGTTATTTCCGCCGTGATAGCTCGATGGCGTGGTGCCGTAGAACGACTGACTGACACCATCCACCATGGTATTAACTCGACCAAAGCCACTCATCCCGCGAATATTCACGTTGACTGTGCCTTGGGTAAGATCTTGCTGAGTGAAGGTACCAGGTACACTTCGCAGCAGTGAGTCGACGCTTTGCAAATTAGTATTCACTTTACGGGAACTGCGCGCACCTGCCTGAGTAAAGGTTTCTTCAGCAGATCCTACGCCACTCTCTTCAGATTGCTGGTTATCATCAGATACCTCTAAGGTGGAGAAGGTGGACTCTTTGCTTTCTGTCGCACTGCTGGCTACAGCCGGCAATAAAAGACAACCTGCCAAAGCCATATTGGCAACTTGGATATACTTCACGGCGTCACTCCTGGATGTTTATTTTTTTGCTGATCGATAAAGATAAGGAAACTGAACGCGCTGGCTGAGTCCTGTAAGCGGGAATAGCGTCCGCTACGTCCGCCATGGCCCGCATTCATATTGGCATTCAGTAATAAGGTCGCCTGTGGGTTTTGATTAACAACACGCAGTCGGGCCATATATTTAGCCGCTTCCCAGTAAGGGACTTGGGTGTCATTTAAGCCTGTCGTGATGAGCATATCCGGATAGGCGTGCTCAGCGAGATTGTCATAGGGACTGTAGCTTTTAATCAGCGAGTAATATTCAGGCGTGGCAGGATTTCCCCACTCGGCATACTCCTGCTGGGTCAGGGGCAGCGAACTGTCGAGCATCGTATTCAGAACATCGACAAAAGGAACCTGTAATACCGCGGCTGAAAACAGTTCGGGGGCCTGGTTCACCGCCGCCGCCACCAGTAAGCCTCCGGCACTGCCGCCCATAGCATAGACTCGCTGTTTTGCCCCAAAGCCTGCGCTGACCAGACCTCGAGCACTGTCGATAAAATCATTAAAACTATTTTGTTTATGAGTCAGTTTACCCTGCTGATACCAGTCAACGCCTTTCTCTCCCCCGCCACGGACATGGACCAGTGCGAAAACAAAACCTCTGTCCAGTAAACTCAGTCGCGGAGCACTAAAGGCGGCATCAAGACTCATGCCGTAGGCACCATAGCCATAGACCAGCAGAGGGTTTTTCCCCTCGTTAAAACGGTCTTTACGCCACACCAGCGAGACCGGAACGGATTCGCCGTCCCGGGCGGTAATAAAGACCAGCTTGCTGTCATAGTCACTGGGCTGATAGTCAGCAATTTTGCGCTGATGAACCACCTGAGTGGTACCGGCAGCCAAATCCCACTGCTCATAGCTCAGAGGCTGGTTCAGGGAGGAATAGATATAGTTAAAGACCTTGGCAGTACTGTCACTATTACTCCCGAGGCGGGCCATATAGCTGGCGTCAGGGAATTTCAGTGTTTGCCACTGGCCGTTGGTCAGGTTGTATTTAGCAAACTGTGTTTTGCCCTCGCGACGGGTGGTGATAACCAGCCAGTGTCCCAGCAGATCGAAGCTCTCGATCAGGCTCTCTTGCTCTGGTGCCACCAGGAGTTGCAAGCTGCTACCAGGCTGCTGCGCGGTGTAAATTGCAAAGTTTTTGTCTTGATGATTACTTCGTAGATAGAAGCGCCCCGCAAAGTGATCGGCATAATACTCAATCCCTTCAGCACGCGGTTTGACAGTCTGAACTTTGCTCTCAGGACTCGTCAGGGATAGCGCCTTTACCTCTGAGATATCATTGCCGCTGAGGGTAATTAGCAGGTAATCCCCTGACGCCGAGCGTGCGATCCCGGTAAAAAAGCGGCCATCCGCTTCAAAATAGATCTCGGTATCCGGCTGCTGGCTGCCAATAATATGGCGCATCACCCGGTTAGGGTTCAGGGTTTGCTCATCATTCAGCACGTAGTAAATTTGCTTACCATCCGGACTGAAAACCATATTGCCTGAAGTATGAAGAAGTGAATCTGTCAGCCAGCTATGGGTCGTCGTATCGAGCAGCGAGATTTGGCTCTGGTTGTCGCCAGTGAAATCTTCTGCCACTGCGATAAAACGATTATCATCGCTGACCGCGTAACCCGACATACGATAAAAATCCCTGCCAGCACCACGCGCATTGGCATCGACGACTTCTTGCCAGTTTGTACTGTCTTTTTGCTGTCGAAAGATGACGGGATAGTTGGCTTTATCCGGGTAACGACTCTGATAGGTCCAGCCATTTTTGGTATAGGGAGGAATATATCGCTGCTCTTCCTGACGGGCGCTCATCTCCTGATAAATACCATCGGTCAGAGGCTGCCAGGCTTTGGAGTGACTGGCACTATAAGCGTTCTCTGCCTTAAGGTAGTCGATGACTTTCTGACTCTGCCGGCTGTCATCTCGCAGCCAGCGGTAACTATCAACCCGGGTATCCTGAAGAGTCGTCAGTGTTTCAGGCCTGACTTCGGCAATCGGAGCCTTAAGCGGGGTATCAGCCAGGCATAGTTTTGCGGCAAAAAGACAGCCCGCCGCGAGAATAAAGCGCAGATTAGACATAGAATAATACTCTTGGTCAGGATGACGGGGAGGTTTGAGTTAAATCAAAACTAATGGGCATGGTGACGCGCGTCCGACCACTCACCAGCAAGGTCTCTGGCGGTTGAGGTAAGGGTTCCGCTCTTTTCAGCATCGCCAGTGACTCCCGGTCTAATGCCAGGGTATCAGAGGACTTCACTATCTCACTGGAGAGAATATTTCCGTGAGCATCAACCAGGAAGGTCACACTGGCTATTCCTTCACGGCCACGTCGTCTGGCATCCGCTGGATAACGCTTCACGCTATTGAGCTTTCCTTTGACCAGCCCTTCCCAGCTTAACTGGGCCTGTTTTACCGACCGGGCATCGCTTTGCACCGGGGCTGCTGTTTGATCGGCTGCCTTTTCCATCGGCTGAGGAGCCGCCCGGCTGGTCAGGGTTGCGTTCCCCTGAATAGCCTGTTGTTTAAGGGTATTGAGTTTTTTGGCATCAGTGTGTTTTGACGCCTCTTTGGTGATTTTTTGTGGTTTTTTCTCTGCAAACTCGCCGCTTTCAGCGGCTAAAATGCGCGCCACTTCTTCCTTCTGGAGTGTCTGTTCAGGCGCAGAGGCTTCGGCCTTCTGCTGCTGATTCACGCCCAGAGGCAGAATCGCTTCCGGCTGACTCACCTGAATCTGCTCAGCAAAACTGAGCATAATAGCCGCCGGGGGAACCTTTACGGGTGTCTCATCGACAAAGGTGATAATCAGTAAAGCCACAATGCCAAGATGAAATATCACACTCAGTGCCGAAGAGAGACTGTAATGCAGAGACTCTCGCCCTTTTTCAGGAGAAAATGATGCCGTCATTATGGTTCAACCGCATCGACGTACCAGATATAGTCAGCTTCAGCGCGGGTAATATTCATGCCCTTTTCCCCCAGCATGACCACCACCGGCTGCTGGCCGGAAGCCAGATCCCGAAGATGCAGCGGAACGCCTAAATTACTGGCAGCATGAAAGGCCCCGGCGATTAATAGCGCGGGTTTAGGTGCTTTAAGTAACTGTTGAGCCATAAAACGATCGCGTTGCTGCTGAACTGCCAGCATAGAGGCGACTTGCTGGCAACAGATCTGCCCGTCATGCATCTCAACAATCAGCGCGGACATCTTTTCAATAACCTCAGATTGCTGGGAAAAACGTCCCTCTGGCCGGACTTGGCTTTTATAGAACTCAGTGACCTCATCTTCACTGATATTTCCCGCCAGTACCGGGGAGTCAGCCTGCAAACTGCTGATTATCATGGTGCGGTACAGTGGCCAGGGCCAGCCAGTATTCCACTCCAGTAACTCTTGAATACGACGCTCACGGACATAGGGGTTTTCTTTAAGTCCGACCTTAACGCCTTTCACCGCATCTTCCTGATCGGTGGTAATCATTTCGAGAATAACACTGCCTTGGGGACGTATTTCGGCAAGCTGTTCAAGCAGCCACTGTTCAATCACGTGATGGCTCGGGTTATCATGCTTTTCACCGATGATGACCATCGGTTTGTGACTTATCGCCTTCAGTAACGCACGCGGTGTCATCTGCTCTTTGGTATGTAAATCAATTATCTGTGACGTTGCATCTAAAGCCGTCTCAGGTACAGCCGAAGAAGTTATCCTGTCATTTTGTTTTTGCTGGCAGCCTACCGCCAGGAACAGTAATCCAGTAAAAATCAGTTTCGTGATTTTTAACATAACAAACCCAATACCTTAGTAGTTTTTTATACAATTGTTACAAATGATTTTCGGCATGATAATTATTCTCATACTCATTATCAACACGAAAAAACCCCATCGTTCCCCTTGCCAAAGCTTCTCTGTAGCGGGTTATTTCAGAAAAAAACAGGCCAGAAATACTGCCCACAGTGGTAAAAAAAGCGCGTCAAAGGCCGATTGATGAGGGTTTCATGGGGAAATTGTGAGTAATTTGTGAGGAAAGAAAATCAGCAGTTTTAGCACCTTAATCGCCTTGTTTTTTCTGAAAAAAAAATGAAAATATTTTTTCAGCAGCAGATAAATAGCACTTTTTGATAAAATTTCAGCGGCGACGGTGAGTCGTTCGCTAAAACTCCGCATCACGAACAGGAGCAGAACAGGTTTTCCACGACGACTCAAGGAATTGAGCAATAGAATACTTTTGGATTTTATAAAATAATATCTGGATATTTTATTGTCTGATTTAATCAGATGTCGGGGAAAACATTCCTCATATTCGTCTTCACTGACGATTATTAACAGAGTTAATTAACAGAACGGCAGGCATACAAAAATAAAATCCTTATATTTCCATCAAATAGAATAAAGCTATTAACAGGAAATTATAAGATATTATCAGATTGTATAGATGCTGTTTTTTTAGAAATAAACACCATCGCGGAATAATATTCAATAAATAAAGTTAACAGTGTTGATAAAAACCTAAAGCTATGGCAAATTCTCACTATTACAATTCAGAAAAAGATACTTATTTTCGCCAATCATTACCATAAACCTGGAAGATACGGATCTGACGCAGACGCTGTAATTCATAACAGAAATAATATTTAATTTATTATTTTTCATCATGTAGCACGCATAAAATCTGTCATTGAAATAAAAACACATCAGGTTATTTACTTACTTAAACAGTATTTATTGCATAAGGAAATGCATTTTGAATCGATACACTCTATTAATTGCACTGCCCCTCTTTGCTTTTCAAGCAGTCAGCGCAACATCTTCAGCGCCTGTCTTGATACCGGCTGAGGAAGAAAGACAGCCCTGGGTATTCCAGATAACACCCTTTATCTGGGCAGCCGGCATCAGTGGCAGAATGTCCCCTTTCCAACGCGGAGAGACGGTTGAGGTAAACCAGTCATTTTCTGAAGTATTGCGTAATGTTAATCTGAGCAGTTTTACCAATCTCTGGGCGCGTAACGGGCGTATCGTTTTCTCCGGTAATATCATGTATGCCGATGGAACAGACCGTAAGACCTACAATAACTTACCGGCATTTCAGGTACCCGGAATAACAGGCGTTATTCCGCAGGGTACCCATATCAACGGTAGGGCTGACTCCACTCAATTTATGACCACTATGATGGGTGGCTATCGCGTTATGGACACCGATAATTATACCCTGGATATACTGGGAGGGCTGCGTTACTGGTATATCAAGAATAACGTCAGAGTCACGGCAAACCACCCTTCAATAGGTGAACAGCGCGTCTCCTACGGCGAGAAATTCTGGTGGGTAGATCCGCTCATTGGCGCCAGACTCTTTGCTCCTGTCACCAATAATATCTCCTTTATGTCTGAGATTGATGCCGGAGGGCTTGGCGTCGGATCCGATTACACCTGGTCGCTGCTATCCACCGTGAATTATACCTTTGCCAATAATCTTACCGCCTCAGCAGGCTATAAAGCGCTTAAAGTTAATTACAACAGACGGGGTCATGTCCATGACGTATTACAGTACGGTCCGGTACTGGGGCTGACCTGGAGTTTTTGAGTAAATAACGCCATAAATTAAAAACCTAACACCCTGATTGCCAAGGCATTATTATTCAGATAAATCTATTCGTCGAACACATCAGGCTCGGCGAATAGAGCCTGAAATTGTTCAGACGATCGCGTTATTATTAATAACTAGATGAGGCGTTATTTATTTTTAATCGCTTTGCCAATCTTAACATCTTTCTCTTTAGTGATAAGCAGCGGACAATTATGACAATACTCAACAGGGCTGGTCGCTTTGTAATAAAAACAGCAGGTCCGACGAAAACGTATTTTTTTACCTGCAATATTTTGTTTTAGTGGTCGGTTAAATCGTTTTAATGGATTCCATGGCAGGCCAAATACCGATTCGTCAGCCTGCGTGAGTAACCAGTTATAGTCTGTCTGACGACGTTGTTCCTGTTGCGGATCAAGAGAGTCCATACGTCCTTGATACAAAGAATAAACCCGAACCGCGATATTTTCCCAGAGTATTTGCAACGGTATTCCGCTGACCTGCGACAAGCTATTCAATAATGGTGAGAGAAAGTCTTTAAATAATGCCCCAACAATCACTGCTCGCCACTGCTCGCGCCCGCGATCAGGGGCCAGGCTCTCAGTGATATCTGCCGATAGCGAAGAGGTCCACAGCCCGTTGTCATGGGCATATTCTAGCTGAGTCTCTGAAAGTGACAGAATTAACCCTTTATCAAAGACACTCATCGCATACAGCACGTTACCGGTAGTAAGAAAGGCTAATCGTTTAACAAATAGAGAAGCAGTAATCGCAAGGTCAGGGGCTCCTGTCAGCGGCATAATCGTCGTTAACATACGACGACAAGTCTCCGCATCAAGTAAAGCACTCGCCGTCAGGCTGCGTATATCAGCCTCGCCGGATCTACGCAGACGAAAATGGGCTTGCAGATAGGCACGTTCAGCAGGCGCTAGCATTCAATGCTCCAGGAAATGGGATACATAAAGGAGTATTGAAAAACGGATCGTCGATAATCTTACAGCGCAGATTAAATACCCTGTTAACCAGCTCTTCACTCATAATCTCTTGCGGCGATCCCTGAGCGTAGATCCCCCCTTGATGTACCGCGACAAGATTATCGGCATAGCGACAAGCGAGATTAAGATCGTGCAGAACCATAATGATAGTCTTGTTCTGTTGCTGATTCAGTTCGCGCAGTAATTCCAGGATCTCTATCTGATGCGCCAGATCTAAATAGGTTGTCGGTTCATCCAGCAGCAGATAGTCGGTATCTTGTGCAAGCGTCATGGCAATCCAGACTCGTTGACGTTGCCCACCAGATAAGGCGTCCACGGATGAATGCTGTAAACCAAAAGTATCGGTAAGACGTAGTGCCTCATCAACCTGCTTTTCGTCTTCTTCTGACCACTGCCGCAGCCAGTTCTGATAGGGAAAACGACCAAGACTAATCAGTTGACGAACCGTCACGCCCTCAGGGGCAACAGGTGATTGAGGCAAAATAGCCAGCTTACGGGCAATCTGAGCGGTATTGCTGGCATGAATATCCTGACCATCCAAAATAACCGCCCCGGACTGAGGAGTCAGTAACCTTGCCATGGATTTCAGCAACGTACTTTTACCGCAGCCATTGCTGCCTATCAGTACCGATATTTTTCCAGCAGGCAAGGTTAAATCAAGAGAATCTATCACTTTTCTCTGCTGATAGCTGATGCTCAGATTTTTAGTTAAAAGAGACACATTTTCTCCATCAGGTTATGTCCGCTGCCGAATAAGCAACCATAAAAACAAAGGGGCTCCAGCAAGAGCAACAAAAATACCTGCGGGAAGATCGGCGGGTAGAAATAACGTTCTGGCAAGGAGATCAGCAATAATCACCATACATCCGCCGCAGCAAGCCGTTATCAATAGCTGGCTAAAAAAGCCGCCACTACGAATAATTAACCTGCCAAGATGGGGGGCAATTAACCCGACAAAGGCCATGGCTCCCACCAGTGAAATCGCGCCTGCTGAGAGAATGACACAAGCCAGAAGTAATAATATTCTACGAGGATGTATCGCGACCCCAAGACCCATAGCAAGACTGTCATTCAACTGGAGTATTTTCATATAGCGAAGCAGCAGCACCAGAACAGGCAGCGCCCATAAATAAATACCCAGCAGTTGGCGTACTTTCTCCCAGCTTGCGGCATAGACACTGCCACTAAGCCATACCCAGGCCGAAAAAGTGGTTGTCAGCGGGCTAAAAACTAACACCAGCGTCACCACAGCCCCCGCCAGTGCCGAAACCCCGACCCCAGTAAGAACCAGCCTTAGAGGTGATGCACCACTGCGCCAGGAGAGCAGGAAAATCAATCCGACAGCGACGGCAGCACCCGCCATTGCGGCATAGGGCATTGCCGAACTTCCGTACTGAAGACTAAAAAAAGATAACCAGATTAATGCCCCGGCGCTGGCACCCGTCGTCACGCCAAGCGTATCGGGTGAGGCTAAGGGATTACGGACCAGGGTCTGCATAATGAATCCGGCAACGCCCAGCCCTCCACCGGCAAGTAACGCCAGAATCACCCGCGGCAGCCGCAGTTCATGCAAAATAAAACTCTGTGCGCTGGTATCTGGCTGAAATAGCAGCCGTAAAGTCTGTGGCAGACTGAAGTTAACCTCTCCAATACTCAATGCACTCACAATAATCAGTAGCGTCGCAGTGCAACACAACAGGAAAACAGGCAGTAAATACCTTGAGTACTCGCGCTGTAATGGGCCGCAACGGAAAATCGGGTTATCAGGCATATTTTCCTCCGCGCTGCGCTAACAGAATAAAAAATGGCGCGCCCATAAGAGCCGTCATCACGCCAACCGGGACTTCCTGCGGTAAAATAACGACCCGGGCAAGAATATCTGCGGCAAGCAACAGCAATGCACCCAGTAGCGCACAAGCAGGCAGAGAGCGCTGAAGGTGGCTACCAAATAGCTGGCGAGCGATATGCGGAACGATAAGTCCAATAAAGCCAATATTACCTGCAAGTGCCACGGCGCAACCCGCCAGACCCACCACCATAATACTGGCGAGTAACCGCACTCGCGCTATATTCTGCCCCAGCCCTCGAGCGACATCCTCTCCTGCATTGAGTACGCCCATCTGTCCGGCAAACAGACAGGCAGCAATAACCAGCGCCCCACCGAGCAGTAACACCGGATAGATACTGGCGCCATCACTTCGCGCCAGGCTTCCCGCCAGCCAGAACAGCATGGTATCAAGACTCTCCTGGTCGATAACCAGGATGGCCTGGGTAAAAGCATTGCACAGTGCCGTAATCGCCACGCCTGCCAGTACCAGACGTAATGGATTAAGCTGTCCATTACTGACTTTGCTTGCAAACCATACCAGTGTCCCGGTCGCGCATGCACCGCAGAAAGCCAGCACTAAGCTACTCGCCGGGGTGCTTATGGCAAAGAAACTGCTGGCAAAAACAATAAATAATGCTGCACCAGCGTTCACACCAAATAACCCCGGAGAAGCCAGCGGGTTACGCGTCAAGGCCTGCATTAATCCGCCTGCAACGGCAAGAAACGCCCCTACCCCCATGGCCAGCAAGGTCCGCGGAACTCGGGAGGTATGAATAATAATATCGACGGTGCGTGTGGGATCGCTATGGAATAAGGCATCCGCCAGCTGCTTTAAAGAGTAGAAATGAGGGCCCGTCATCAAGCTAAGGATGGCCAGAATAATCAACAAAACAACCCCTGAGAGTATTCCTTTGCTCATGCCTTTTCCTCTGCCAGCGCTCTTTCAACATCGTTGAGTATCTGATTGGCACCCAAGATACCGCCCGATAAGCTCCAGGGAACACTATCAACTTCCCACAGCTGCCCCGTTTTTACCGCTTTTAGCTGCTGCCAGAGAGGATGAGCAACCAGGTTCTGATACTGACGTGTAATGGCCGGACTGTTGGCGCGTAATAAAATAAAAAAGATATCCGCATCCAGTAACGGAATATTTTCCATACTGGAAAACCGTACTGATGAATTACGTGTCTGGCTGTCTTGCTCCTGCGAGCCAAAACCAAGTTCAGACATCACTGAACCAGGAAAGCTCTGGGAGGTATAGCGACGAATATGATCAGGGCGGATTTCAATCACTGAAACCTGCGGTGGTAGCGGAGTGTTAAACTTTTTTCCGACTCGTTCGCGTATTATGGCGCTACGTTGCGACCACTTTTCCAGTAGTGAGTCACTGCGTTCCGTTAACGACAAACTTTCCGCCACAACCTGTAATGTCTTCTTGAATTCAAAAACATCGTCTAACAGCATCACCGGGGCAATCTTTTCCATCAAAGGCGCAACATCCTGGTGACGAAAACGAGAGGCAAAAATAATATCAGGTTTAATGAGCGCAATTTTTTCAAGCGAAGGCTGGGTCTCTAACCCTAATTGTGGCACACCCGAAAGATAGGGACGCAAATAGCGATAAACCGGTTTTTCTGCCCAGGATTCAACAATACCGTCAGGCCTCACACCCAGCGCAACCAGACTGTCCGTCGCGCCCTGGAATAAAGAAACGACGCGTGGCTGGCCAGCAGGTGCTGCAAATAATTTTGGCGAAATACTGCCGAGTAATAGCAGCTGCAAGCAACGACGACGCAAGAGCGAAAACGGGTAACCATTTTTCATTATCAATGATAATGCCCCCTGTTACGGGGGCAATCCTAATTAAAAATCAATACCGTAACCCAATGTCGCAGTACGACCTCGTCCGGCAAAGTAACGATCCGGATCGACAGAGGCGCTTTGCGAATAATAAGTTATGTACTGTTTATTCAGTAGATTACTGACACCGAGACTTAACTTGCCATAAGGTAACCGATAAGCGACCGCGGCATCGACTAACGCATAGCCGGAGAAGTCTTTATTCTGGTCATCAAAGGTTTTACCCAAAGCCCAGTTAGCTTGTAAAAAAGTACTTAACTTCGGATCCCAGTTAGCAGACCAGCTGGCAATGATGCGATCGGGTGCAATATTTAAACCATCTAGTTTTGCATCAAGCTGACCATCGGCATTACTGTCGTAGCGCCCTCTCATATGTGACCAGGCTAGCGTTAATTTATGATCCTCATTAGGACGATAACCGGCACTGATCTCCATACCGTCTATTTCTGTTTTTTCACGGCGAGCGACAAAGGCATCATCCAGTAACTCAACCCGGCTTCCCAGTTTTGAGGTCGATTTGTAATAGCTGGCTTCAAAATCAAACTCAGATTGCTGAAGGCGAATACCCACTTCACTATTTTTGGTGACGATAGGCTGTAAACCACTGTAATCGTCCAGTTTGACGCCCGGGGTATCAATACCTCGCAGGACACGACCGACATCAGGAACCGTAAACCCTTCGTTGTAACTCGCGAAGATACTCACGGGTTCAAATATCGTCCAGACAATACCCGCATTATACAATGTCTTATTAAAGGTAGGGGTTCCGCCTTGTACGCTCACATTATCGTTAGCCCATACCGTCTGATAACTATTAATATTCAGGCGAGCATACTCATAGCGTACTCCGCCACTCAAGGTCACAGACTCTATCGGGGCATATTCCAGTTGCAGGAAAGGTGACAGATCGGTGTATTTGATTTCAGGAACATAAGTCCGTTTAGTGGACCACAGATCCTGTTTAGAGTTATCAAATAAGGTATCGAAGCCTAATGTCGCTTTAATTTTATCATCCCAGATATCGTCTTTTGTCAGGGCAATTTTGCTGCCGTACTTATCCGTATAAGCGCGGCTCTGATCGTAAAGCGTCCCGATAGGGGCAATGGTCGGATCCTGGAAAGATGAGGAGTTAGTGGCACCGAATAATGCCTCATAGCGCTGATAGTAGAGCAGAGCGGTGAGTTTCATGCCGGCAAAATCATAATTATCGTAGGTGGTGCCAACTGTCCATACATCGTTATGCGGCGCACTTCCTTCAGGCGTGCCCTTGACAGATGTTGTCAGTAAACCAGCAGCGCGATCGCCTCTGACACTCAGGTAATTATTTTTGTTTTTCAGACGATAACGGTTAATGCTGAGCTGTACACGCTGCTCGTTATCCAGCCAGTATCCTACTTTAGCCAGCATATCCCAGGCGCGAGAATCCATCAGGTCTCCCTGTGTATTATCGACCCCTATAGCATGGTTATTAGCATCTTTGAACAAGCCTTGATCTTCATAGCTCAAAGCAAACATATAGTCGAGATACTCTTCGCTACCATTCACGCTGTAGTTGGTTTTATAGGAAAGCGTATTGTGGTCAAGCTCTGAGGTCGGCGTCGTTGTTTCTACGCTAAAGTGCTGATTTACCTTACCGGGCTGGGCTCGTTTGGTAATGATATTGATTACCCCTCCCGTTGCACCGATGCCATTACTCGCATTAGCCCCTTTGATAACTTCAATACGCTCAATCATTGAAGCATCAATCGTATGCATTTCACGCCCGGTCGGACGTAACGGGTTAGATTGCGGAATACCATCGATCATCACTAAAGGGGTGCGCCCTCTGAGGGTTTCACCACTGCCCGACATTTTTTGTCTGGAGGGAGAGAATGAAGGTAATAAGTTACTGAGGATCTGTGAAGTATCTGACGTCAGCTCTCGCTGTTGGGCTATCTCTTTTGCCGTGATGATTTTAATAACCTGAGGTGATTTATTGCTTGAACTATCATTACGGGTCGCACTGACAATCAGCTCATCATCACTGTTTGCCGCGCTCTGTGCATAGACTACTGAGGAAGTCAGACACAGCGTCATCATGGTGTATAAGGTGGTAAATCTCATTAGAACAACCCTTAAATTATCTTTTGGGCTACCCCAAAAGGGCAGTCAGAGAGAGGAAATCTTCACAATTTGAATAAAAATGATAATTATTTCAGTTTTTATTATCAAGCTGTAATGATAAATTTCAGAGCAGCCTTAAGAGCAGGAGGATTAATATTTTATCTATTCGATGCTGATTCTTGCGGAATACTATCCTGACCGCGATGTTGATATTTTTGATTAAAAACCTCTTGAATAACGACTTTATTACATAAAAAACAATAAGTTATATTTTATTATTGCAACCAAGTGGAAAGCAAAATGCTATTCCCTTTGGTCATCACCAGAGGTCTGATACCACGAGTTATCATTGAGTGGAACTCAGGATTAATCATTAATACTATTTATCTGTTTTTTAATTTCTTACAATCTGAATTTCATTTAAAATCCGCACCAGCATCCAGCATATTTAACTCCTGACAAAAAATGTAAAAATGATATTGTCGCATGAGTCGCTATCTATTAATTCACCGAGTCTAACCGTCAGGAAAACGATAATAAAAGCGGCAATAAAAACAGTTAGCGAAATATTTATTAAATTTAAAAAATGGTTTTAATACAGTCACCTGGCAGTTAATTAATATATCAACCTGGCATTACCACTCAGACAGTGGTCGGTATCATCAGCGATGAAAATCGTCCACATATTCTTTCAGAGAAAATCATTTTATTAAAAAATTAACCTGCTGTTAAGCGTCGGTTATATCCGGATAGAGTGGCGGCAGCCTTAACTTTCGCGAGCGCCAAATAATCACTGATGACAATATGCTAATGGGGCATTTATTGACGGTAATACTCACACCGTCTTAGTCGCATTATGTTGTAATAAAAAAATAAATATCGTATAACAAGCTTCTCCGAGGGGTGTCCTGTAATGGGCTGAGATGGCAGAAATGCCGGACCCTTTGAACCTGATCTGGGTCATGCCAGCGAAGGGACGGGTTGTCAGGCACTCTTGTGCCTTGACTCTTCACACCGCCGCCGCACCCCGGATCTCCACCATTTTTTGGAGATCTTATGTCTGTTTCAATGTTCGAATATGGTCTGTTTGGTCGTCTGCGTCACAGCGCCGGACAAGACTGGCAACACTATGTCTCTCACCCTTTTCTGCAACAGCTTGGCGCGGGTACGCTGCCAGAAGTGGCATTCCGTCGTTATCTGACGCAGGATTATTTGTTCCTGGTCCACTTCGCCCGGGCCTACGCGTTGCTGGCCAGCAAATTTCATACCCTGCCTGAAATCCGCGCGGCGGTTGGATCGCTAAATCATATCGTGGCGGAATTACCGTTACATGTGGGTTACTGCTCTGGATGGGGGCTCAATGAAGAACAGATGGCTGCTGAACCTGAAGCCAGCGAGACCATCAACTATACCCGCTATGTACTGGATATCGGCCACGCCGGAGATGCACTTGAGCTACTGGTTGCTCTGCTTCCTTGTGTCGCGGGTTATGCCCAAGCCGGTCTGCAATTGCTCAATGACCCGAACACGGTCATGGATAACAACCCCTACGCTTCGTGGATGCAGAATTACAGCTCCCCTGACTATCTCGATGGTGTTAAAGCCGCAATAGAAATGCTCGACCGCGTGGGTCAGGAACGTGGAGCGAGTGCGCGTTTCAGCCGATTAAGCGAAATTTTCACCACCGCCACTCGCCTGGAATCTGCCTTCTGGCAGATGGGCCTGAACGCGGCTGAAAAATCGGGGCGCAGAGGATGAGCGAAATCTCGCCACGACCGGGCATTGAGGTTCGTGATTTGACGCTTCGCTATGGTTCGCGGGTGATTTTTGAAGGACTGAATTTCCGTATTGAGGGCGGAACTTTTGTCGGTATGCTCGGGGCCAGTGGTACGGGTAAAACGAGCCTGCTGAAGATTATTGCCGGGCTGACTGCTGCCACTTCTGGCTCGGTCACGACCAGCGACGGTCTGCCGGTGTCAGGGCGAATGGCCTATATGGGTCAGCAAGACCTGTTGTATCCCTGGCTAAGCGTCATGGAAAATATCACCCTGGGTCCCCGACTGCGGGGTGAGAAAGCGGACCTGGAGTGGGCTGCACACTTGCTGGAACGCGTCGGGCTCAGTCGCCACGGCAACGATCGCCCAGCAGCACTTTCAGGTGGCATGCGACAACGGGCGGCTATTGCCCGCACTCTCTATGAACGCCAGCCCATCGTCCTGATGGATGAACCTTTTTCGGCGCTGGATACTCTCACCCGGACGACGATCCAGACGCTGGCCGCCGAGCTACTGACCCAGCATACCGTGTTGCTTATCACTCATGATCCGATGGAAGCCTGTCGCCTCAGCCACCGTCTGCTGGTGCTGTCGCGACACCCGGCAGGTATTGATGACAGTCACCATATCAATGGTCTGCCACCGCGAGCCCCCGATGACCCCGACTTACTGAAAAGCCAGGCGGAGCTGCTTCAACAGCTGGTGAGAGGGGCAGAATGATGACTCAACCAGACAGCCGTCTGGCACGCTGGGGACGCGGAGTCGCGGTTTTTAGCGGTCTGTTAATACTCTGGTGGCTGGCAACCTTAGGTTCGATACCCGCCTTTCTGCTCCCCTCCCCCATTGCCGTAGCGCAGGCGTTATGGCAAGGACAAGGCTATCTGGCTTATCACACTCTGGTGACAGCCTCGGAGGTTTTGAGCGGCCTGGTGCTGGGCGTTTTACTCGGTGTGTTACTGGCCTTGGGGATGATCTACTCACCACGTCTGCAACGCTGGCTTATGCCACTGGTCCTGACCAGCCAGGCGATACCGGTCTTTGCACTCGCTCCGTTACTGGTGCTGTGGTTCGGATTTGGCATGAGCGCCAAAGTCGCCATGGCGGTGCTGGTTATCTTCTTCCCTGTCACCTCTGCCTTTTTTGATGGCTTAAGGCGTGTCAACGCTGACTATATCGACCTTGCCCGGACGCTGGGCGCCTCTCCCTGGGCACAACTCCGTCATGTCCGACTGATGGCGGCGCTGCCTGCCTTTGGTACTGGCCTGCGTATGGCAGCAGCCATAGCCCCTATCGGAGCCATTATCGGCGAATGGGTCGGTTCTGCCGAAGGACTGGGTTATTTGATGCTCAATGCTAATGCACGTATGCAAACCGACCAGTTATTTGCCGCGCTGTTTATTCTTATCCTCATGACAGTACTGCTCTGGGTTGCCGTTGATAGCCTGCTAAATCGCCTGGTGAACTGGGCAGCTGAATAATTATTTTAAACTCAAGGAATTGAACACAATGAAAAAAACTATCTGTGCTTTGCTACTGACCACCGTCATTGTCAGCCCTGCCTCTGCAGCAGAAAAAGTCTCGCTGATGCTGGACTGGTATCTCAACCCTGACCACGCCCCGATTATCGTTGCCGAACAAATCGGTGCTTTTAAAGATGAAGGTCTGGACGTTGAAATCGTGCCACCGTCTGACCCGTCACTCCCCCCACGACTCGTTGCTGCTAAAAAAGCTGATTTTGCGATTACCTATCAGCCACAACTACACTTTTTTGCCGATCAGGGACTGCCGCTGGTGCGTGTCGGCACCCTGGTGAACACTCCGCTGAATACAGTAATAACTCTGGATAAAGAGATGACCTCTCCGGCAGGGCTGAAGGGCAAAAAAATCGGCTATTCCGTTTCCGGAATTGAAGAAGTGACTCTCGGTACTATGCTAAAAAGTCAGGGACTCACTCTGGATGATGTCACCCCAGTCAATGTTAACTTCCAGCTCAGCGGAGCCCTGCTGGCGGGACAAGTCGATGCCGTTATTGGCGGTTACCGCAATATCGAAGCGCTGGAATTACAGCTTCAGGGTAAGGATCCTGTGGTATTTAATATTGAAGATTACGGCATTCCCGCTTATGACGAGCTGATTATTGTGGCAAACAAGGATGAGATGACCCAGCCGAAAGTCGCCAAACTGCTCAAAGCGCTAAAAAAAGGCAATGACTATCTACAGGCTCACCCAGAAGAGACCTGGAAAGCTTTTGCCAGTAGCCATCCAGAGTTAAATAGCGAACTTAACCGTCAGGCCTGGCTGAAGACACTGCCGTTATTTGCCAGCGATCCTGCTCATCTGGATACCGCCCGCTATCAGGCTTACGAGCAATTTCTGTTTGATAATAAGCTGATTAAGCACATCACCCCAGTTGAAAAATACGCTATCGAGGTTAAATAATCCTCTGACAACACGCGTCCGCAGCTCGCTAAAGAGAATGATAAGCATTACTATATAGATAAGTTCAGTCGCACCATCTCAGAAACCCTAAATCTGTCGGGTTTCTGAGTCACTTATCGCATTGCCGGGAGGATTGATATGATTCAGACCACAGACTCACTGACTACCGACTGCTGCATTATCGGCGGTGGGCCAGCGGGTTTAATGCTGGGTTATTTGCTGGCACGAGCGGGAGTAAAGGTGACGGTTGTCGAAAAACACGCTGATTTTTTGCGTGATTTTCGCGGGGATACTATTCATCCCTCAACATTAGAGATTATGCATCAGCTCGGGCTGCTGGAGGACCTGCTTTCGCTTCCCCACCAGCGCGCCGAGCGTCTGAAGGCGGAAATTAGCGGGGAGGAAGTGACGCTGGCTGATTTTTCTCGCCTGCCCGTCAAATGTAAATTTATCGCCTTTATGCCACAGTGGGATTTTCTTAATTTTCTCGCTCTCCAGGCCACGACCTTTGCTAATTTTACCTTACTACGATCCTGTACCTTTGATGATTTTATCTATCAAGACCAACAGATATCAGGTGCGCGTCTGTTGATGGAGGGTAAGCCGCTTGATATCCACGCCAGTCTGGTTGTCGGTTGCGACGGACGCCACTCAAAAGTCCGTGAAAAAGCCGGGCTCAGCGGTCAGTCATTTGGCGCCCCGCGTGATGTGGTCTGGTTCCAGCTGGATAAACGCGAGACTGACCCACAGTGGGGAATGGGGCATAAGGGACCCAGACAGAATTTTATTATGATCGATCGCGGGCACTTCTGGCAGTGCGGCTATTCGATTGTTAAAGGAGAATTCCCTGAGCTTGCCCTGGCCGGAATTGAGGCATTTAAACAACAGGTCGCATCGGTCGCGCCGTTCCCAGAATCGCGTCTGGAAACACTGACGCAATGGAGCCAGTTGCGGTTGCTTGATATCCGTATCGACCGTCTCAACCATTGGGCAAAACCCGGCGTGCTCTGTATCGGAGATGCTGCACATGCCATGTCACCGATTGGTGGCGTGGGTGTTAATCTGGCTATTCAGGATGCGGTTGCCACGGCGAATATTCTGACCCAGCCTTTATTACGGGGTAAGGTCACGCTGAAACATTTAAATAAAGTGCAGCGTCGTCGTCAGTTTCCTACTCGTGCCACGCAGTATATTCAAATCAAAATGAGCGGTAAAAAACGGCAACCGGGCCAGAGTAGCCCCTTGCCGGGAATCATTAAACGCTATCGCTTCCTACCCTATATTTTTGGCTGGATAATTGGCCTGGGTTTTCGTCGCGAAAAACCACGCAATCTGCCAGGCTATACCCGACTACTGTAAATGGATTTCCGCTAGCACATCCCCCGCCTGAAGCTGGGAACCTGAATCCGCAAGAAGTTTAATCACCCCGCTATGGCCGGCAATAACCTGAATTTCCATTTTCATCGCTTCCATTATTGCGACGGTATCACCGGCCTGAACCGACTTACCGTCATTGACCAGCCAGCGAAATAACTGACCCGCGACCGGAGCATCGATAGTGTTATTCGCAGTTTGCTGATGACTTTGCGCTTCGGATACTGAGGAGATGTCGGGACGAGATACCAGCCCGCTGAAAAAATGGCCCGGCAGCCCGAGGGTGACGCGGCGACCGTCCAGCTCTATCCAGCTATGAAGTACGCTTTCATCAGCGGCTGGTTTCTGACGCGCCATCGGGGCGATATCACCGGTAAACTCGGTCTCTATCCAGCGGGTATGAACATTAAAGTTTTCAGTAAATTCGGGATCAGCCATTACCGCACGATGGAAAGGCAGTACCGAGGCCACCCCTTCAATGCGAAACTCGCTGAGTGCACGACGCGCGCGGCTAATCGCCTGCTCCCGAGTTTGTCCGGTGATAATCAGTTTGGCCATCAGTGAATCATACTGTCCGGGAACACTGGAACCTGCCTCAACGCCACTATCCAGACGTACGCCCGGACCTGAAGGTGCATAAAAAGCAGTGATTTTTCCCGGAGTCGGCAAATATCCTTTTCCGGCATCTTCAGCATTTATGCGAAATTCAAACGCATGCCCACGGGAGAGTGGGGTTGCCTGAATACTGAGCGGCAGACCATCGGCTATGCGTAATTGCTCGACCACAATATCCAGCCCGGTCACCTCTTCAGTGACGGGATGTTCAACCTGCAAACGGGTATTCACCTCGAGGAAAGAGAGCATTCCGTCCTGGCCCAGTAAAAACTCCACTGTTCCAGCCCCGGTGTAGCCCGCATGTCGGCAAATATCCTCTGCCGCGCGGTGAATTTGTGCGCGCTGGATATCGCTAATAAAGGGTGCCGGAGCCTCTTCCACCAGTTTTTGGTTACGCCGTTGTAGCGAACAGTCTCGCGTTCCCAGAACCACAATATTGCCGTAATTATCGGCAATCACCTGAGCTTCAATATGGCGCGGACGGTCGATAAACTGCTCGACATAACACTCTCCGCGTCCAAAGGCACTGAGCGCTTCCCGGGTTGCTGAATGATAGAGTTCAGCCACTTCATCAAGCTTCCAAGCTATCTTAAGCCCACGACCACCGCCACCAAATGCGGCTTTAATCGCAATCGGCAGACCATGCTGAGTAGCAAACTCAACCACTTCGTCTGCCCCGCTGACGGGTTCAGTGGTTCCGGTGACTAAGGGTGCGCCTACTGCTAACGCAATTTTACGCGCCTGAACTTTATCGCCGAGCTGTTCAATCGTTTCGGGCTGGGGACCAATCCAGGTTAACCCGGCAGCCTGTACTGCACGGGCAAATTCGGCCCGCTCAGAGAGAAAACCGTAGCCAGGGTGCACCATGGTCGCGCCGCTGCGAGAAGCGATATCCAGCAAGGCATCAATATTCAGATAGGTATCCGTGGAGGTTTCACCTTCGAGCGCCCAGGCTTCATCAGCCATTTTGACATGTAAGGCATCCGCGTCCGGCCTGGCGTATACCGCAACGGACTGCACGCCATAGTCCTGGCAGGCACGGATAATACGCACAGCAATTTCGCCGCGGTTGGTGATCAAAACTTTATGTGCAGGGCGGGTCACAGGCTTCACTCTCCTGGAAATTCAATAAATAACTGAATAAGAACAGGTTAACGCTCTCTTTAGCCACCATTGTTATCCTCAATGCCAGAGTTGTGCCAGTTCTTTTTTACTTAGAGCCGTTATTTTCATCACGATATCGAGGTCAATACCATGCTGTAACATATTGCGGGCAATATCTCGTTTACCTTGTTCTAAGCCTTTTTTTATCCCATTCTGTTCCAGTTGCTGAGCAATAGTCATAAGTTCCTCCTCGTGCTGTGGTACTCGGCATGCAAGTTCACGGATAAAGACTTCCGCATTGGCCGAATCACCCGCGTGAATAATATAGTGGGTAAGGGAAGCTATCTGAGATGAAGAAAGATAGCCTGTCAGTAAAATCGTGCTGAGCTTGTCGGTTAATTCTGCAAGATCCCGACGACGAATATGTTTCTGAAGTAGCGTCAGCGCCGCCATCGTGCGGTGCTGCATAATGTCGTCGTCCGGGATCAGCGTGACGTCCACTAACGGAAAATCACTGCTGTAGAGCTTTTGTGCCTGCACAGGGTCGGTAAATTCCTGTAACCAGTTAGTGGAATAAGGATAGGGTGAACGTTTTCCCATATATACCCGTCATACTTCAAGTCGCTTGGGTGTTGCCGGCGTTCATGCCGCCGAATCACATAGTCTATCTATGCTCATCGACGGCCTGAACTTGGCGCCTACAAGCAACTCGAATTATTTTGGGTATAGAACAGGACGGGTATGACCAGCGGTAATTTTTTATGCCCGGCATCAAGATGACGCTGCATCGCGGCCACTGCATAACGTATCAGACGAAAAGCCATATGCTTGTCAGCTGTCGACTGATGCTCAATAAGGATATGCACATACCCCGCGTCCCCGCTCGCCGTTTTCATGCTGTAGAGCACATCACTGAAGTACTGACGCAGATTTTCTTCCACAAAAGAGCTGCATTCCAGCTTCAGCGTACGGAGATCGCAGAGCGCTCGTAGCTCTACCGGGAGATGGAGTTCGATAAAGTCACGGGCGATATCTGGCTGCCTCAAGAACTGCTGGAAAGTTGCATCATGGGGGGTTGGTGTGCTGCTTTTCCTTTTCATAGACCCTGGCTCCTGAATAGTACCGAAAGCCTATAACAATCAACGCACCACAACTATCAAGAAACTACCCTGAATCGAATAAACACACCCGGCGGAATTTGCCCAGCTAAATCAAGATGATAGTCAGCTACTACGGCAATCACCGGATACCCCCCCGTGACCGGATTATCACGCAGAAACAGCACTGGCTGTCCGTTTGCAGGGACCTGAATCGCCCCACTACAGGTTCCTTCGCTGGGTAACTCATCATGATGGCTGCGAGTCAGGGGCTCTGCGCCTGTCAGCCGTAAACCAATGCGATTAGACTGCGGGGTGACTTGCCAGCAATCTGTGGTGAGAAGAGTCACGGACCCGGGAGTAAACCAGTCAGTACGAGGACCCAGCATAATATCCAGAGTCACGGTCTCACCCGCTGCGGGTAAAATATTCGCAGGCTGCTCATCAAGCAATACCGCGCGATAATTCGGATGGATCCCAGTCTTCAGACCTTCACCTGCGAGTAAAGGTTTCGGCCCTACTTGTGCCAGTGAATCCCAGGAGCAACTGTCCAGCACCGGCGAGACGACAAAACCCCCTCTCACTGCCAGATAACTACGCAAACCGCGAGAAGGTGGGCTCAGCACAAGTTCATCCCCGGCGGTTAAATTAAGCGGACGATAGTCTGCCAGAAGAAAATCTTGCCCGTCCACCGTAGTCATGGTCAGCAGACAAGGAGCCCCCGTCACGGCAATAACGATATCTTTATTCGCTCGTATCCGTAATCCACCCTGAGTCACTTCCAGACAGCAAGCCTCACGTGGATTGCCGACGATACGGTTAGCGCTATATAACGCCTGTTTATCCATCGCCCCTGAGGCAGAAAGCCCCATCGCCGCTTTACCTGCCCGCCCTTCATCTTGCCAGAGAGTCTGAAGCCCGGTCGCCAGTATGGTCAGGCTCACATCCTCATCCGCGACCTGAGGTGCGGGCTCCTCTTGGCTCGGCAGTGAAATAGTTTTATGGCTGTGACTGGCAACAAACTGGACTTGAGCCCCCGGGGTCAGTCGCGCTGGTGGAGTCTGCTTCAGATCCCACATCGCCTGTTCAGTATGGCCAAGAAGTTGCCAGCCGCCGGGACTGGCTTGCGGATAAACACCGCTAAATATCCCTGCTGCCGCGACGGCCCCTGCGGGGATCCGGGTGCGTGGAGTACGACGCCTGGGGATTTGCCACTTCCAGTCCACAGACGTGAGATATGCAAACCCCGGCGCAAAACCGGTAAAGGCAACTTTCCAGACAGACTCCTGGTGACACTGAATAACCTGCGCAACGGTTAATCCTAATAAATCAGCAAGCTCGCCAAGATCTTCGCCCTGATAGTGAACCGGAATAATGATGGTCTGACACTGCCGTTGAGAAAAAGGGATCAATGGGCGCTGAGTGATAGCCATAGACAGTTGACGCATACTGGCTTGTAACGGTTGAAAACGGATCAGCAGGGTTCGGGCTGCCGGAACAATTTCGTCGATACCAGAAAGAGGGGTATCGGTGAGCGAATCAAACAGCGCAAGCGTCTCCTCAAGGGAAGAGAGTTCAACCAAAAAATGGGTTAAATTAACAGCAATAAATCGCATTTTATTCACTCCTTTTCTTACCGCTCTCTACCCAAAATCATTCGAGTGGCTTGTAGGCCCAGCAACATCCAAGCAAACTTGAAGTATGACGGGTATAACTGTCGATTACTCAGACAGAAAAGAGCCAATCACAATACCTAGTGATACCAGCAAACGGTGAATTTCTGTGGCCATCACCACCGCCTGTGGCGTATCGCCATGTACACAAATCGACTGCGCTTCGATAGGCGTAAATTCGCCTTCAATGGAGATAATCCCCCCTTCGGTCACCCATTGCAGCATGCGTTCTGCGGCCTGCCGTGCATCGTGGATAACGGCACCCGTTTGCTGACGAGAGACCAGGGTGCCATCAGAGTGATAAGCGCGATCGGCAAAGGCTTCTGCGACAGTTTTCAGTCCTTTTTGCTGGGCAAGGCTTAACAGAGGGGAACCCGCCAGACCGACTAAGGGTAATTCAGGATTGATGGCCAGAATCGCATCAATCACCGCCAGTGCCTGACGTTCATTATGTGCAATCGTATTGTAGAGTGCGCCATGAGGCTTCACGTAACGAACTTGAGTTCCAGCCGCCTGTGCCAGCCCTTCTAATGCGCCTATCTGATAAATAACGTCAGCCGTCAGCTCTTCACTGGCGATATCCATATTACGTCGACCAAAGCCGACCAAATCAGGGTAACTGACGTGAGCGCCAATCATAACGTTTTCTGCCGCTGCTGCTTTCAGCGTTTTGAGTAAATGAGCGGGTGAACCGGCATGGAAGCCGCAAGCAACGTTAGCACTGCTGACCAGAGGTAAAATAGCGGCATCATCACCCATCTGCCACTGGCCAAAACTCTCACCTAAATCACTATTTAAATCTATTTTTTTCAGCATCGGTTTTTCTTTTCGTTAAATGATAAAAAAATATGTCACAAGGTACCCGATTCACCCTGCTATGTTGCCTTCTCAGCCAGGTAAATGGTGCCAGCAACTGGTAGAGTAAAAAATAGTTTCACCGGGACTATTTAAGCGTTAACTTATTAATAAATAGATATTTATTAATAACGTTCACCTGAACAATTTATCCCTTATCAGTATGCTACTGAGAGTGGCTCTCATTTATAAACAATTCAGCTCATTTTAGCTGACTGGCGATCCGATTAATCCGCACTTTAAAACGATCAGTGTCACAATTTTGAGACACTTGTTTTTAATTTATGCTTAAGAGTACATTAGCGCCATCGGGGTAATGATGACCCATTTTTATCTATACCCTAAATAATTCGAGTTGCTTGTAGGCGCCAAGTTCAGGCCGTCGATGAGCATAGATAAACTATGTGATTCGACGGGCTGGACGTAGGCAACACCCAAGCAACTTAAAGTATGACGGGTATAAATATGTGCGAAAGCACGGAGCGATACAAAGTGAAATATTTTCTGATGGGCACTTCGTTCATGGTGATGTTATGGGCTGGCACATTTTTCTTAATGATTGAATAACGGCCACCAGACCACACAGAAAAACGACAGGCCTGCTAACCTGTCGTTGTTTTAAAAAAGAAATTCCGCACTCAGTTACTCAGCCAGGTCAGTATTATTTTTCAGGCTGTTCGGTAACAATCCATCATTACGAAACATGGTTTTTATCCCGCGTACCGCCTGACGGATACGATCGCTGTTTTCAATCAACGCAAATCGAACATGGGTATCGCCATACTCACCGAAGCCAATCCCCGGAGAGACGCAAACCTTCGCATCCTTGAGCATTTTTTTGGCGAATTCCAGTGACCCCATTTCCCGATAAGCTTCCGGGATTTTTGCCCAGACATACATCGATGCTTTTGGACATTCGACCATCCAGCCTGCTTCATGCAACCCTTTTACCAGCACATCACGACGACGTTTATATTGCTCTGCGATATCTCGGACACACTGCTGGGGGCCTTCAAGAGCAGCAATAGCGGCAACTTGCAGAGGCGTAAAAGTACCGTAGTCGTGATAGCTCTTGATGCGTGCCAGAGCACTGACCAGCTCCTGATTTCCCACCATAAAGCCAATACGCCAGCCCGCCATATTATAACTTTTTGAGAGCGTGAAGAATTCTACCGCGACGTCACGAGCCCCCGGAACTTCCATGATTGACGGTGCTTTCCAGCCATCATAGACAATATCCGCGTAAGCTAAATCATGGATAACCAGTACATCATAACGCTTGGCCAGAGCTACCACTTTTTCGAAAAATTCCAGCTCTACACATTGCGCTGTTGGGTTAGAAGGGAAACCGAGGATCATCATTTTTGGTTTCGGGTAACTTTCCCGAATTGCACGCTCTAGCTCAGCAAAAAAGTCGATGCCTTCAATCAGCGGAACCGAACGAACCTGTGCCCCGGCGATAACAGCCCCATAGATATGGATAGGATAACTGGGATTAGGCACCAGTACCGTGTCACCATGATCCAACGTTGCCAGCATCAAATGCGCCAGCCCCTCTTTGGAGCCTATAGTGACAATCGCTTCCGTTTCCGGATCGATATCAACGTTATATCTTTCTTTGTACCAGCCAGAAATAGCTCTGCGTAAGCGTGGGATACCGCGTGAAGTTGAATAGCCATGCGTGTCATCACGCTGCGCCACAGTACAGAGTTTTTCAACAATATGAGGAGGTGTCGCACCGTCCGGGTTACCCATGCTGAAATCGATAATATCTTCGCCGCGCCGACGCGCAGCCATTTTCAATTCAGCGGTAATATTAAATACATAAGGGGGAAGACGATCGATACGCGAAAAATGACGCTTAGGACTGGAGTCAGCCATAAATTCCTCTGATTACGTGAGCGCCCGGACCGTCCGAGCGACGCTGCCACATGAGGTGGCATACCGCTGACAATAGCCCGAAATAAAAGAGTCTGTCGAGGGGGGGCTGCGAATATTTTTGCTCATCAGACCATTCCTGAAACAGGAGAGATCAGCATAATATTTTAATCAAAAAAACTTACAGAGCATAAGTCTCTATTAAACAGAGGGGGATTATTGATAAAACCGAGAGTAAACATGACAACAGGCACCGAAATGCCTGTATCAATTATCGTTCTATACCCGTCATACTTCAAGTTACCTGGGTGTTGCCTGCGTTCAGCCCGCCGAATCACATAGCTGTCTATGCTCATCTATGGGCTGAATTTGTCGCCTACAGGTCACTCGAATTATTTTGGGTATAAATAGGTATCCAGGAGTATTACAGCACTTTACCCAGTACCTGGCGCAGGTGCGCACCGGCACCCAACAGGCCAGGCTGATCGTGAGCAATCAAATAGACAGGGATATTTTTGACATACTCTTTAAAACGACCTTTATCTTCAAATGCCGCACGGAAACCAGATGCTTTAAAGAAGTCCATAAAGCGTGGCACAATTCCACCGGCGATATAGACACCACCAAAAGTTCCCAGGTTCAGCGCCAGGTTGCCACCAAAGCGGCCCATAATCACGCAGAACAGAGACAGTGCACGACGGCAGTCGGTACAGCTATCTGCCAGAGCACGTTCGGTAATGTCACTCGGCTGATAGTTTTCCGGCGTCCGGTTATCCGCTTTAACGATGGCGCGGTACAGATTCACTAATCCCGGGCCTGACAGAACGCGTTCTGCTGAAACATGACCAATTTCGGCACGTAACACCTCCAGGATAATGCTTTCTTCTTCACTGTTAGGTGCAAAATCAACATGTCCGCCTTCACCAGGCAGACTCACCCAGCGTTTATCAACATGAACCAAGTGACTCACTCCCAGACCAGTACCGGCACCATAGACGGCAACAGGCTTGTCTGCAACGGGTTCACCGCCGCCAAACTGAATCAAATGCTCAGGTTTTATCATCGGAATAGCCATCGACACCGCAGTGAAGTCGTTGATGATTTCCAGAGTATCCAGACCGAGGTTATTTCTCATCTCTTCGATAGAAAAAGCCCATGAATGGTTAGTCATAGCCACCCAGTCGCCAGTAATAGGACAGGCAATAGCAATAGAGGCGTCTTTAATTGTGGCATCTATCGTGGTCAGATAGTGAGCAACAACAGCTTCCAGGCTTGGAAAATCAAGTCCGGAGAAGGTCTTTATCTGCTCGATATCGCCATTATCCAGGCTGCATAATGCCAGACGAGCATTCGTGCCCCCAACATCACCCACCAAGGCATATTTGGTCATGGTTTAATAACTCCAGTAAATTCATAATTTATTCTGTTAGTACTGTAAAATTTGCCCGCTTAAACAACAAGACGATCGTTTAAAAACGCTGTAAACAGTGAAGTAGATCACATTATGAGGTGACTCGTTTCAGCCTGAACATTTCCCAGATGGAACATTTTCTAAAAATAACTGGCCATTAACAAAAAATGCGCTGGTTGTTAAATTAAGAATTATGGCGATAACCATGTCTTAACCTTGCCGATAAGATGACGCCACAGGCCATTGGGGGCCGATGTATATCAAGGAGTACTAAACATGCTAAAGCCACTGATGCTAGTGTTAACGTTATTCATCAGCGCGCCTTTTATGGCTCATGCCGCTGAAATAACGCTGCTTCCTTCGATAAAATTGCAAATTGGTGAAAAAGACTACCGCGGGAACTATTGGGACGGCGGAAAATGGCTTAACAGTAGAGACTGGCACGATAACTATCGCTGGCAGAAAAATAGCTGGCATCGTTACAATAAAGGCTGGGAGCGCGGCAGAGACAGAGGCCGTGATAGCTATATGCGCGGTTATCGTGATGGATACCAAGATAAAAAGCACAGTAAAAATCGCCGTCACCACCACCGTCATTAATATTACTTCGGCAGGGAGTCAATTCCTCCCTGCCGTGTTAATTGATTAACGTTGCGAAGATAAGCCAAAAGTTTAACGTCACCACTGTCATCACAATCATCCAAACAGTAATACGTATACGGCGTGTATTGACTAAATCCCCCATCAATTTTGTATCGCTGGTAAATAACAGCAATGGAACCAAGGCAAGAGCGATACCGAAGCTCAATAATACTTGGCTCATCACCAGAATACGGGTGGGATCCAGCCCTAATAAAATAACTACAAAAGAGGGGATCATGGTGATGACTCGACGCAGCCATAGCGGGATATAGAAGTGCACAAATCCCTGCATCACAACCTGACCGGCCAGTGTTCCCACCACCGTGGAAGAGAGTCCGGCCGCCACCAGACTTAACCCAAAGATAGTCGCCGCCGCATGACCCAATAACGGTTCCAGTGCCTTATACGCATCTTCCAGTTCAGCCACGCCAGAATATCCACTGAAGTGAAACGCCGCTGCTGCGGTGGCCATCATGGCAATATTAACAAAACCGGCGATCGTCATCGCAACCGCCACGTCCCATTTAGTTGCTGAATAACGCTCAGCCCGGCTCCCCGTACCCTGCCCTTGGGTCAGAGATGAATGAAGATAAATCACATGCGGCATAATAGTGGCGCCCAGTACCCCAGCAGCCAGAAATATCGCTTCCGAATTGGGCAGACTGGGCATTAGCATCCCCTGGCCAAGTTGCACCATGTCAGGCCGCGAAAAAATCAGTTCGACCAGATAAGCCGCAGCAACAAACAGCAGTAACCCAGCAATAACAATTTCCAGAGGCTTCTGGCCGCGATTCTGTAGCATTAAGATAAGAAAGGTCGCAATCCCTGTCAGAACAGCCCCTTGAAGCAGTGAGACACCCAGGAGCAGTTTAAAGCCGATGGCTGCACCAATAAATTCTGCCAGATCGGTCGCCATGGCAATAATTTCTGCCTGAATCCAGTAAAACCACACAATGGGTTTCGGGTAATTATCACGAATGTGCTCTGCCAGATTTTTTCCTGTAGCAATTCCCAGTTTTGCCGATAAAACCTGGATAAGCGCAGCCATGATATTGGCCCAGACGACCACCCACAGTAACTGGTAGCCAAAACGGGCACCGGCCTGAATGTTCGTTGCAAAATTTCCGGGATCAATGTATCCAATGGCCGCGATAAAAGCGGGCCCCATTAACGCCAGACGTAATTTGCGACTTATTCGCCCGGTGCTATGTTTAATGTGACGTTCACTCAATGCGGATCTCCGGGATATAGCCTTTGCTATATTGAATGCTAACAAATTACCCACCGCAGGCAAGTGCAACCTCGATGTGTTCGACAGAATTTAACCAGGGGAATAGACGAATTATCAGAAAAAAACCTAACGATTCACATTATGTCATCGGACTGACAGGTAAAATTCACAAGCATCCACTAACATAAGTGCATCATCCTCGTAGCCAATGCGAATTGCATGCCAGATCACTATTTTGATTTTCAATTATAGAATATTCTTATTTTGCGGCACAGATCTCATTTTATTGTTTGCCGTTACATAGAATGTGCAACGAAACTAAACTTGCCTCATATTCGGAGCAAATATGTCCCATATTCTGCATTTCATTTTAGCGCTTGCTGTTGTTGCACTGCTAGCTATCCTAGTCAGTCCTAACCGCAAACA
>Ga0302347_1000089_pt1 | contig 171472 bp, 158 predicted proteins | sample PhyWR1_FD_202178 | JGI IMG/M metagenome (GOLD analysis project Ga0302347, IMG submission 202178) | Leaf surface microbial communities from wheat plants in UC Gill Tract Community Farm, Albany, California, United States - DLSL W.R1 (v2)... | ecosystem: Host-associated > Plants > Phyllosphere >... | reverse complement strand
CGAACTCAGTAGTGAAACGATGCATCGCCGATGGTAGTGTGGGGTTTCCCCATGTGAGAGTAGGTCATCGTCAAGATTCATTTCGCAAAACCCCTATCTGCGCATGCAGGTAGGGGTTTTGTCTTTTCCGCCCAGGAAAAGATTTGTCTCCATGCATGCCATGGTCCACGGCATGCCCCGTGATATGGTTCCGCATCGGAATCAACCGCCTCCCAGGGAATGCTCAATGGCTACTACCACTCTCCACCCCGGCTTCATGATCGTCCACGGCAACCGCCTCGACGACCTGCGCAGTCTGGTGGTGAGCTGGATGCGTCGCTACCCCTTGGCGCCGCTGGAAAACGAAATCGCCCTGGTACAAAGCAATGGCATCGCCCAATGGCTCAAGCTCGCCCTAGCCGAAGATCCGCTTGAAGACGACCAGGGTGGTTGTGGCATCGCCGCCGCAATCGATGTGCAACTGCCCGGCAGCTTCATGTGGCAGTTATACAGAAGCGTGTTGGGCCGCGACGAAATTCCTGAAGTTTCCCTGCTCGACAAGGCCCCGCTGACCTGGCGCCTGATGCGCCTGCTGCCGGCCCTGATCGAGCGACCGCATTTCGAACCGCTGCGGCGCTTCCTTACCGACGACAGCGACCTGCGCAAGCGTTACCAGCTCGCCGAGCGGTTGGCCGACCTGTTTGACCAGTACCAGGTCTACCGCGCTGATTGGCTCAAGGACTGGGCGGCGGGCGAGCACATTCTCAACACCGCCCGCGGCGAGCGTAAAGCGCTGCCCCCGGGTAATCGCTGGCAGGCCGAATTGTGGCGCGCGCTGCTGGATGATGTCGGTGAAGCGGGCATGGCACAGAGCCGCGCCGGGGTGCATCAGCGCTTCATCGAGCGTATCAACAGCCTGCAGCAGGCACCGGCCGGGCTGCCACCGCGGGTGATCGTGTTCGGTATCTCTTCGCTACCAGCCCAGGCCCTGGAAGCATTGGCGGGCCTGGCGCGCTTCAGTCAGGTGCTGTTGTGCGTGCACAACCCCTGCCGCCACCATTGGGCCGATATCGTTGCCGACAAGGATTTGCTGCGCCATCAGTACAAGCGCCAGCAGCGCAAGCAGGGCATGCCCCTGCAACTGGACGACCAGTCGCTGCATCAGCATGCCCACCCGTTGCTGGCAGCCTGGGGCAAACAAGGCCGCGACTACATCAACCTGCTCGACAGTTATGACGACCCAGGCAGCTACCAGGGTGTGTTCAGCGATGGCCGCATCGACCTGTTCAGTGACGGCTCGCCCACAACGCTGCTAAACCAGTTGCAGGACGACATTCTCGAACTGCGCCCGCTCGCCGAAACCCGCGAGCTGTGGTCGGCAGTCGACCCGGCGAAAGACCGTTCGGTACGTTTCCACATTGCCCACAGCCCGCAACGCGAAGTGGAGATCCTGCACGACCAGCTGCTGGCCCGCTTCAGCGCCGACCCTACTTTGCGCCCGCGTGACGTGATCGTCATGCTGCCGGCCGTCGACACCTACGCGCCGCATATCCGCGCGGTGTTCGGCCAGTTGCAACGCAATGACCCGCGCTACATTCCGTTCACCCTCACCGACCAGGGCCAGCGCGGTCGCGAGCCTCTGCTGATCGCCCTCGAACACCTGCTGAAGTTGCCGGACAGCCGTTTCGCGGTCAGCGAAGTGCTCGACCTGCTGGACGTACCGGCCGTGCGTGCACGTTTTGGCATCCGCGAGAACGACCTGCCTACCCTGCACCGCTGGATCGAGGGCGCCGGCATTCGCTGGGGGCTCAATGCCGAGCAGCGGGCCAGCTTGGGCTTGCCCGCAGGGCTCGAACAGAACAGCTGGCGTTTTGGCTTGCGGCGCATGCTGCTGGGCTACGCGGTGGGCGTGGGTGAAGCGTGTGATGGCATCGAACCCTACGATGAAATCGGTGGCCTGGACGCGGCGTTGATCGGCCCGCTGGCCGCGCTGCTCGACGCGCTCGAAGTGGCCTATCAAGCCTTGTCCGAGCCTGCTACCGTCAGCCAGTGGGGGGAGCGCCTGAATGCCTTGTTGCAAGTGTTCTTCCTCGCGGAGGGCGAGCACGACGAATTCCTGCTGATGCAGTTGCAGGAGCTGCGCGACAGCTGGCTCGAAGTGTGCGAGGCCGTTGACCTGCAAGACCCGCTGCCGCTGACCGTAGTCCGTGAAGCCTGGCTGTCGGGCCTCGACCAGGGCAAGCTGTCGCAACGTTTCCTCGCCGGTTCGGTGAACTTCTGCACCCTCATGCCCATGCGCGCCATCCCGTTTCGCGTGGTCTGCCTGCTGGGCATGAACGATGGCGACTACCCCCGCGCCCAGCAACCGCTGGACTTCGACCTGATGGCCAGCGACTACCGACCCGGTGACCGCTCGCGCCGCGAAGATGACCGCTACCTGCTGCTCGAAGCGCTGTTGTCGGCACGTGACCAGCTGTATATCAGCTGGATCGGGCGCAGTATCCGCGACAACAGCGAACGCCCGGCCTCGGTACTGATCGGCCAGTTGCGTGATCACCTCGCCGCCGGCTGGCATCTGGCCGGCGCAGAGCAAGGGCAGCCCGCACAACCGGGCGAGCAGTTTTTACACGCCCTGACCCAGGAGCACCCGCTGCAACCGTTCAGCTCGCGTTACTTCGAGAAGGGCAGCCCGCTGTTCAGCTTCGCCCACGAATGGCAGGTGCTGCACCGGCAGAGTGAGGAGGATGAGCAGGGCGACTCCGACCTGCCGCCTTACCAGGACAATGAAGCGTTGAGCCTCACCCAACTGAATGACTTTCTGCGCCACCCGGTGCGGCATTTCTTCAGTCAGCGGCTGAAGGTGTATTTCGAAGCGCTGGAAGCGCCAACCCCAGATGAAGAACCGTTCGTTCTCGATACCCTGCAACGCTACGGCGCCAGCGAAAGCCTGCTGGGTGCGGCGCTGTCCGAGCCGGACAATGCCGAGCAAGCCTTGCAGGCACAGGCCCGACGTCTGCAGGCCTGTGGCTTGCTGCCGCTGGCCGGCTTTGGCGAGTTGCTGCAAAGCGAGTTGATCGAACCTCTACCAGACTTGCTGCAACGCCACCGCCAGTTGTTGCAACGCTGGCCCCAGCTGGTCGAGGGCGCGTTGCCGGTGCATTTCGAGCACGGCGAACATCGGCTCGAAGGCTGGCTGGGCCGTGTGTTCCAGGCTGATGACCAGAGCCTGCTGAGCATCACCACCGTGCCTAACACCATCAGCGCCGGGCGCAACTACCTCAAGTGGCACCGCCTGATTGCGCCCTGGGTTACGCACCTGGCGGCCTGCGCGGCGGGCTACCACTACAACAGTGCCTTGGTGGCCAGTGACCTGACTCTGCTGCTCGCACCGCTGCCGCAAGACCAGGCCGCCCAACTGCTGGGCGACCTGTTGGTGGCCCGCCAGGCGGCGATGAACGCGCCGCTGCCGGTTGCAGCCAAGACCGCGTTCGCCTGGCTGGCCCAGGACGATGCCGACAAAGCCCTGGCCGCAGCTGCCCGTGCCTATGAGGGCGACGAGCGCACCAGTTTCGGTGAGCGCAATGAAAGCATCGCCCTGGCCCGACAGTACCGCGACTTCGCCGCACTCACCGCTGACGAAACCTTTGAAGGCTGGTGCGAAACCTTGTACCGCCCATTGTTCACCGCCCCTTGGCAGACCCTGGGCAACCCGGAGAAAGGCGCATGACCCAGGACCGTCCTCTGGCACTGAGTTTCCCCCTGCACGGCAGCCAGCTGATCGAGGCCAGCGCCGGTACGGGCAAGACCTTTACCATTTCGGCGCTGTACCTGCGCCTGATCCTCGGCCATGGAGGTGAGCAGGGTTTTGGTCGCGAGCTGCTGCCACCGCAGATCCTCGTGGTCACCTTCACCGACGCAGCCACCAAGGAACTGCGCGAACGTATCCGCGCCCGTCTGGCAGAGGCTGCACGGTTCTTCCGTGGCGAACTGGAACGCGCCGACCCACTGCTGCATCAGCTGCGTGACGATTATCCGCAAGAGGCCTGGCCGCGTTGTGCAGGCCGCCTGGAAATCGCCGTGCAGTGGATGGACGAGGCTGCGATATCGACCATCCACGGCTGGTGCCAGCGCATGCTGCGCGAGCATGCCTTCGACAGCGGCAGCCTGTTCACCCAGACCCTGGAAACCGACCACAGTGAGCTGCTCGGCCAGGTCATGCGTGATTACTGGCGGCGCTTCTGCTATGGCATGCAAGGTGACGCACTGGTCTGGGTGCGTGGCAACTGGGGCAGCCCCGATGCCTTGCTGCCGCGCATTCGCCCACTGTTCGGCCGCGTGCGCGCCCAGCAGGACGGGCCAGAGCCCGCAGCCCTGATCCAGGCATCGCTGCAGCAACGTGGCGAACAGTTGGCCCGGCTCAAGGCGCCGTGGGCGCAGTGGGCCGACGAACTGCGGCAAATCTGCCGCGATGCGCTGGCCGCCAAGCAGGTCGATGGCCGCAAGATGCAGGCCCGTTACTTCGAGCCCTGGTTCGACAAGCTCTCTGCCTGGGCCGGCGACGAGCAACTCGTGGAGCTCGACCTGGGTACCGGTTTCACCCGCCTGACGCCAGACGGCATGGCCGAAGCCTGGAAGGGCGAACCACCCGAGCACCCGGCCCTCAACGCGATGCAGACACTGCCGCAACAATTGCAGGCCCTGGACAGCCCAGAGGCGCCCTTGCTCGAGCATGCCGCCAACTGGGTATCGGCGCGGTTCGAAATCGAGAAGCGCCGGCGTGCGGAAATGGGCTTCGACGACATGCTCGTGCGCCTGCAGCACGCCTTGGCCAGCGAGGCCGGTGAACGCCTGGCCGGCCTGATCCGCGAGCAGTTCCCGGTAGCCCTGATCGATGAATTCCAGGACACCGACCCGCTGCAGTACGGCATTTTCGAGCGCATCTACCAGATCAGCGAAAACCGCGCAGAAACCGGCCTGTTCATGATCGGTGACCCCAAGCAGGCGATCTACGCCTTCCGCGGTGCCGACATCTACACCTACCTCGCTGCACGGCGCGCCACCAGCGGCCGGCTGCATAGCCTGGACACCAACTACCGCTCCAGCACGGCCATGGTCGCGGCGGTCAACCAGGTATTCCTGCAAGCCGAGGCGCGTGATGCGGGGCGCGGGGCATTCCTGTTCCGCGAGCCCGATGACAACCCGCTGCCGTTCATCGAAGTCCGCGCCAAGGGCCGTGGCGAACAGCTGCTGATTGACGGGGAAGCCAGCGCAGCCCTGCAATGCTGGCAGCTGGCGAGCGAAGAGCCAGTCTCCAGCAGTGTCTACCGCCAGCAGCTGGCGGCCAGCTGCGCCAGCCATATCGTCGCCTTGCTCAATGGCGGTCAGCAGGGCACAGCGGGCTTCCAGAATGGCGAAGGCGAACTGCGCCCGTGCCTGCCCTCAGACATCGCCATCCTGGTGCGTGACGGCCATGAAGCGCAGATGGTCCGCGCCGAGCTGGCCGCACGCGATGTGCGCAGTGTGTATCTGTCCGACAAGGACTCGGTGTTTTCCGCCCAGGAAGCCCACGACCTGCTGGCCTGGCTCAAGGCCTGCGCCGAGCCAGACTCGGAGCGCCTGCTCAAGGCCGCACTGGCCAGCCTGACACTGGGCCTGTCGCTGGCCGCGCTGGATCGGCTGAACCAGGACGAACGGGTCTGGGAAGGTTGGGTCATGCGTTTTCGCCATTATCGCGATACCTGGCAACGCCAAGGTGTACTGCCCATGCTGCGGCACTTGCTGCACGACTTCCAACTGCCGCGCACGCTGATCCGCCGCAGTGACGGCGAACGTGTGCTGACCAACCTGCTGCACCTGGCCGAACTGCTGCAGCAGGCGGCGGGTGAGCTGGACGGTGAACAGGCGCTGATTCGCCACCTGGCCGAGCACCTGGCCAGTTCCGGGCAGGCCGGTGAAGAGCAGATCCTGCGCCTGGAGAGCGACGAACAGCTGGTCAAGGTGGTGACCATCCACAAGTCCAAGGGCCTGGAGTATCCCCTGGTTTACCTGCCGTTCATCTGCACCAGCAAACCGGTGGACGGCAGCCGCCTGCCGTTGGCCTGGCATGACAGCCACGGCGACGCCCACCTCACCCTTACCCCGGACCAGGCGCAGATCGAGCGCGCCGACGACGAGCGCCTGGCCGAAGACCTGCGTCTGCTCTACGTGGCCCTGACCCGTGCCCAGCATGCTTGCTGGCTGGGTGTTGCCGACCTGAAGCGCGGCAATCAAAAGAGTTCACAACTGCACCGCTCGGCACTTGGCTATCTGTTGGGTGGTGGCCTTGCCCTGGCAGGCTCGCAGCAGCTTACCCAGTGGTTGCAGGCGCTGGCCGCGACATGCCCGCACATCGCTTGCCCGGGCCTGCCGCCGGCAGATGAGCAGGTATATCGCATGCCCCATGCCGACCGTGAGCTGCTGCCCGCACGCAAGCCGCGCCGCGCAGCGGCCGAGCATTGGTGGATTGCTTCGTACAGCGCCCTGCGTATCGGCGATCAGGCGCTGGTTGCCGACAGTTCGCAGGCCCAGCAACTGCTGGATGACGAAGTGCTCGATGCCCAGGTACTGCGCGAGGTGCCTGCCGACAGTGGCGACATTCACCGCTTCCCGCGGGGGCCGAACCCCGGCACCTTCCTGCATGGCTTGCTGGAATGGGCGGGCCGCGAGGGCTTCAGCCAGGTCAGCAGTGACCCGCAGCTGATCGAGCGCACCGTTGGCCAGCGCTGCAACCGCCGCGACTGGACCGGCTGGATCCCCACCCTCAGCCAGTGGATGCGACGCCTGCTGGGCGAGGCGCTGCCGTTGCCGGGCAGCGACCAGGGCGTGACGCTGGGGCAGTTGCGTCATTACCAGATCGAAATGGAGTTCTGGTTCGCGAGCCACCAGGTCGACGCCGAACAACTCGACCGCCTGGTGGCACGCCACACCCATCCGGGCCTGGCACGCCCGGCGGCGCAGCCGACCGTGCTCAACGGCATGTTCAAAGGTTTCATCGACCTGGCGTTCGAGCTGGACGGGCGTTACTACGTGACCGACTACAAGTCCAACTGGCTGGGCCCGGACATCCAGGCCTACGACGCCATGGCCATGGAAAAGGCCATTATCGAGCACCGCTACGACCTGCAGTACGTGCTGTACCTGCTGGCCCTGCACCGCCAGTTGCGCGCTCGCCTGCCGGACTACGATTACGACCGCCATGTCGGCGGCGCCCTGTTCATCTTCCTGCGCGGCGCGAGCAGCAGCGGCCACGGCGTGTACCACACCAAGCCACCGCGCGAGCTGATCGAAAGCCTTGATGCGCTGTTCCGTGGCGAGCACCCACCGGCACAGCAGGACCTGTTTGCCGGAGCCGAGATATGAGCCGAAACCTGGTTGACCTGTTGCCCACCCCTTTGCACGCCGAGCACTTGCTGGCGCTGGCGCCGCAGCATGACAGCGGTGACCTGCTGCAACTGCTCGACCGCTGGGTAGAGCGGGGCTGGCTGCGGGCCCTGGACCGTGCGTTCGTGTCGTTCCTCGAAGAGCGCGCCCCCGGCAGTGATCCGTTGCTGTTGCTGGCGGCGGCATTGGCCAGCCACCAACTGGGCCACGGCCATGTCTGCCTCGACCTGCAGCAAACCCTGGCCGAGCCCGACTTCGCCCTGTCGCTGCCGCCTGAAGGCGATGCCCTGATCGGGCCCTTGCTGCTGCCGTCGCAGTTGCTGGCCAACCTCGATCTGAATGCCTGGCGCCAGCGCATCGCCGCCAGCTCGCTGGTGGCCGCTGGCGATACCCGGGGCCAACAAGCCCGGCCACTGGTACTCAGCGGTGAGCGCTTGTACCTGCGCCGTTACTGGAGCTACGAGCGGCGTATCGACCATACCTTGCGTCAGCGCCTGACCCAGGCCGAAGCACCGCTGCCCGACCTGTCAGATCGCCTGGCACAGCTGTTCGAGGGCGGTGCACCAGATGGCCAGGTGGACTGGCAGAAGCTCGCCTGTGCGCTGGCCACCCGTGCCGGTTTCAGCATCATCACGGGTGGCCCCGGCACGGGTAAAACCACCACCGTGGTGCGCCTACTGGCCTTGCTGCAAGGCCCGGCGGTGGAGCAGGGCAGGCCGCTGCGCATCCGCCTGGCCGCGCCGACGGGCAAAGCCGCTGCGCGCCTGACCGAATCCATTGGCCAGCAAGTCGAGCGCCTGCAAGTCAGTGCCGAAGTACGCGGGCAAATCCCCACTGACGTCAGCACCGTGCACCGCCTGCTCGGCAGCCGCCCCGGCTCCCGGCACTTCCGCCATCACGCCGGCAACCCGCTGCCGCTGGATGTGCTGGTGGTCGACGAAGCATCGATGATCGACTTGGAAATGATGGCCAACCTGCTCGACGCCTTGCCACCCCGGGCGCGTCTGGTGCTGCTGGGCGACAAGGACCAGTTGGCCTCGGTCGAGGCCGGTGCGGTACTGGGCGACCTGTGCCGGGATGCCGAAGAGGGTTATTACTCGCCAGCGACCGCTGCGTGGCTGGAGCAGATCAGTGGCGAGTCGCTGGCCGCCAGCGGCCTCAAGGCCGGTGATGGGCAGCGCAATCCGCTGGCCCAGCAATTGGTGATGCTGCGCTTCTCACGGCGCTTCGGCGAAGGCAGCGGCATCGGCCAGCTGGCGCGGCTGGTCAATCGCCAGGATTCCCACGCGGCGCGCAACCTGCTGGCCAAGCCGCCGGCCGACGTGCACAGCCTTGCCCTCAAGCACGAGCAGGACCGTGCTTTCGACCGCCTGCTACTCGACGGCCTGAACCGCGGTGCCGAAGGCCCGCAGGGCTATCGCAGCTACCTGCGCACCCTTGGCCGCTACCGGCCTGCACTGGAAACCGCCTTTGACGACCCTGCGTGGGAACAATGGGCAGGCAAGGTGCTGCACAGCTTTGAAGACTTCCAGTTGCTATGCGCGGTACGCCGGGGCGCCTGGGGTGTCGAAGGCCTCAACGAACGGGTGGCCCGGGTGCTTCACAATGCCGGCCTGATCGACAGCCAGCAGCCCTGGTACGAAGGGCGCCCGGTGCTGGTGACCCGCAACGACTACGGCCTGGGCCTGATGAACGGTGATATCGGCATTGCCTTGCGCCTGCCGGACGAGCGCGGTGAGCCGCTGCTGCGGGTGGCCTTCCCGCGGAACGACGGCAGTGGTGGTGTGCGTTTCGTCTTGCCCAGCCGGCTCAATGAAGTGGAAACGGTATTTGCCATGACCGTGCACAAGTCCCAGGGCTCGGAGTTCAGCCACACGGCCCTGGTGCTGCCGGATGCGCTCAACCCGGTGCTGACCAAGGAGCTGGTATACACCGGCATCACCCGGGCCAAGCACTGCTTCAGCCTGGTCGAGCCACGCCAGGGCATTTTCGAAGAAGCGGTGGCGCGCAAGGTGCGGCGTATTTCCGGGTTGATGCTGGAACAGGTGTAAGACCGCCAGGCCCAATCGCCGGCAAGCCAGCTCCCACAGGGATTCCACAGCCTTTGAAAGCTGTGCTGCACCTGTGGGAGCTGGCTTGCCGGCGATTGGGCCATCAACCCCGACACATGAACCAGCTCATTCCTACAACGATGCGGCCATGTGCTATCTTTGCGCCGATAGTGGTAAGGACTTTAAGAGATTTCCCACATGAACGTGGCCGCAAGGCGAGTGACAAGCTGTGCGCTTTCGCTATTGCTGGCCGTCCTGTTCCTTTCTGCAGGGCCCGCCCAGGCAGAAACCGCCACAACCGCCGCCCAGGTGCAGCAACGCGCCAAGGCCGTCACCCAAGTGGTACTCGGCATCTTCAGTTACGCCCGTTGGCCTGTCGAACCTTCACCCTTGCGCTTGTGCCTGGTCGGCCCGACCGAATACGCTGATGACCTGATCAAAGGCCATGTGCAGGAGTCCGGCCGCCCGCTGCAGGTGCGGCGCCTGCTGGCAGAAGACACTCAGGTCGCTCAAGCCTGCGATGCCATCTACATCGGCAAACTCGACCAGGGCCAGCGTGACCGGCTGTTCGAGCGCGTCAGCGGCCACCCGGTACTGAGCATCAGCGAAGCGAACGACCCGTGTACGGTTGGCAGCCTGTTCTGCCTGCGGGTCAGCGACCAGCAGGTGGCCTTTGACGTCAATCTCGACTCGGTGGCGCGTTCCGGCGTACGCATCCACCCCAGTGTGCTGCAGTTGTCGCGGCGCCGGGCGGTGCAGCCATGAAGCCGACCCGCAAGCAGAGCGTGCGCCCGACCCTGCGCTCGGTGCTGGGCCGTGGCCACCTCAGCGTTGCCTTGCTCGCCGTGGGCCTGGCCGGTATTTCACTCACGCTGCTGGGCGTGCTCGCCCTGCGCGTCTACGCCAATCACAACCTGCACCTGATTGCCCGGTCGATCAACTACACCGTGGAAGCGGCGGTGGTATTCGATGACAGTGCTGCGGCCAATGAATCGCTGGCGCTGATCGCCAGTCGCGAGGAGGTGGCCGAGGCCAAGGTCTTCAACGACGAAGGCGAGCTGCTGGCGCACTGGCAACGCGCCGATACTGGCATGCTCGCCAAGCTTGAAGTGCAGGTAGCCACCGCCTTGCTGGATGAGCCGGTGAACCTGCCGATCCTGCACCAGCAACAGCAGGTCGGGCACATCGAACTGGTGGGCCAGGGCCGTAGCCTGTTGCTGTTCCTGCTGAGCGGCTTGGCCGGCATCCTGTTCTGCACAGTACTCAGTGCCTTGGCGGCGCAATACCTGTCGCGGCGACTGCTCAGCGATATCGTCCGCCCGCTGCGTGGCCTGGCCAGCGTCGCCCACGCCGCCCGCCGCGAGCGCAGTTTCGACCGGCGCGTGCCGGAAGCGCCGATTGCCGAACTCAACGAACTGGGCAACGACTTCAACGCCCTGCTCGACGAGCTGGAGGTATGGCACAGCCACCTGCAGAACGAAAACCAGACCCTGGCCCACCAGGCCAGCCACGACAGCCTGACCGGCCTGCCCAACCGCGCCTTCTTCGAAGGGCGCCTGAACCGCAGCGTGCGAAACGCTGCGCGGCAGCAAGACCACCTGGCGCTGCTGTTCCTCGACAGCGACCACTTCAAGCAGATCAACGACACCCTCGGCCATGCCGTGGGTGACGAAGTACTGATCAGCGTGGCCGACCGCGTGCGTGCCCAACTGCGTGAGCACGACTTGGTGGCACGCCTGGGCGGTGATGAGTTTGCGGTACTGCTCACACCTTTGCAGTCGCGCGAGGACGCCGAGCTCATTGCCGAGAAGATTGTTGCCAGCATGAAGCTGCCCGTGCAGCTGGACAGTGGCCGCAGTATCGCCACCTCACTGAGTGTCGGTATTGCCTATTACCCGGATGACGGCGCTGACCCCGCCAGTCTTCTCAATGCCGCCGATGCGGCGATGTACCAGGCCAAGCGCAAACGCCGTGGCCATTGGCAAGTGGCGCAGACGGAACGGTCCGCCAATGAAATCAAGAACAGGAGTTGAACCCGTGATACACGCTTTACGTTTCCCCCTTTGGGCGTTGTTGCTCGCCGTGCTGGCGCTGACCGGTTGCCAGAGCCCCCCCAAAAAAGGCCTGACCCCCGAACAGATCGCCGTGCTCAAGCGCGAAGGCTTTACCCCCACCGATGAAGGCTGGGCCTATGATTTGTCCGGCAAAGTGCTGTTCGGTAGCGATCTGGATGGCCTCAACGGCCAGAGCCAGGCAATTGTCGAGCGCATTGGCAAGGCGCTGCTTGGCGTTGGCATCCAGGGCGTGCGGGTGGACGGCCATGCCGATTCGTCGGGCAAAGCGGCGTACAACCAGCAGTTGTCCGAGCGCCGTGCGCAGAGCGTGACCAGGGCGCTGGTCGGGGTTGGCATGCAGGCGCAGAACATCCAGAGCCGCGGCCTGGGCAGCAGCCAGCCAGTGGCGGACAACCGCACCAGTGCCGGGCGCACCGAAAACCGTCGGGTGTCGATCGTGGTGGCGTCCTACTGATCGCTGTCCGCTGAGCTATCACATTTCTCTGTAGGAGCAGCCTTGTGCTGCGAAAAGGCCAGACCAGGCACAGCAGTTGTATTGCCATGACCGGCCCCTTCGCAGCAAAAGGCTGCTCCTGCAAAGGAGCTACGCAGCAGCATCACTCCTGGGCAAAGCGTATGTCGCGGGTTTCCCCCATCAACAACGGTGCATTCGCCTCGGTCACCCCACGGATGTAATCCCACAGCAAGGTAATGCGCTTCAACTTGCGCAAGTCCTCCCGGCAGTACATCCAGAACTGCCGCGTCACCTCGATCTCCTCGGGCAGCACCGTCACCAGCCGCGGGTCTTGCGCCGCAAGGAAGCACGGCAGTATCGCCAGCCCACGCCCCTGCAACGCGGCGGTGTACTGCGCAATCACACTGGTACTGCGCAAGTGCGCGCTGGCACCGGGAATCAGGTTGGCCAGGTACAAAAGCTCCGAACTGAACGCCAGGTCATCCACGTAGCTGATGAACGGGTGTTTGGCCAAGTCCGCTACCTGGCGGATCGGCGCATGGCCGTCCAGGTAATCCTGGGTCGCATACAGCCGCAAGCGGTAATCGCACAGCTTGCAGCACACATAAGGCCCATGCTCCGGCCGCTCCAGGGCAATGACGATGTCCGCCTCGCGCTTGGACAGGCTGATGAAGTGCGGCAGTGGCAGGATATCCACAGAAATCGCCGGGTAGGCATCAACGAAGTGGCTTAGCTGTGGGGTGATGAAAAAGCTGCCGAAGCCCTCGGTGCAGCCCATGCGTACATGCCCCGACAACGCCACGCCCGACCCGGACACCTGCTCGCACGCCATGTGCAGCGTGCTTTCGATCGACTCGGCATAACCGAGCAAGCGCTGGCCCTCGGCGGTGAGGACAAAGCCGTTGGTCCGCGACTTTTCGAACAGCAACGTGCCCAGCGCCCCCTCCAGCGAGCTGATGCGCCGCGACACCGTGGTGTAGTCCACGCTCAGGCGTTTGGCGGCGCTGCTGGCCTTGCGGGTGCGGGCCACTTCAAGGAAAAACTTCAGGTCGTCCCAGTTGAGCGCGCTCAGGGATGTGAGGTCTTTTTGCATGATGATCCGGTTTTTTTGTGCGTTCTTGTTGGATGTTTGCACATCTATACTCGAAACAAGCCTCAGGACGCCACCTCGCGTTTGCTTGGCGCTGGCGATCTCGTCCCGACAATAATTCCAAGGAGAACGCAGATGAACGCACCGCAGTCCCCTAACAGCACCAAGGTCGAGCAGGTGAAGCTGCTGATCAACGGCCAGTGGGTCGAATCGAAAACTACCGAGTGGCGCGACATCGTCAACCCGGCCACCCAAGAGGTGCTGGCGCGCGTGCCGTTCGCCACCGTCGAGGAAGTCGACGCTGCCGTGGCTGCTGCCCACAGCGCTTTCCAGACCTGGCGCAACACCCCGATTGGCGCGCGCATGCGCATCATGCTCAAGCTGCAGGCGCTGATCCGCGAACACACCAAACGCATTGCCCAGGTGCTCAGCGCCGAGCAGGGCAAAACCCTGGCCGATGCTGAAGGCGATATCTTCCGCGGCCTGGAAGTGGTCGAACACGCCGCGTCCATTGGTACCCTGCAGATGGGCGAGTTCGCCGAGAACGTCGCCGGCGGTGTCGATACCTACACCCTGCGCCAGCCAATCGGCGTATGCGCCGGTATCACCCCGTTCAACTTCCCGGCCATGATCCCGCTGTGGATGTTCCCCATGGCCATCGTCTGCGGCAACACCTTCGTGCTCAAACCGTCTGAGCAGGATCCGCTGTCGACCATGCTGCTGGTCGAGCTGGCGCTGGAAGCCGGCGTACCGGCAGGGGTGCTCAACGTGGTGCACGGTGGCAAGCAAGTGGTGGATGCTATTTGCACGCACCAGGACATCAAGGCAATTTCCTTCGTCGGCTCTACCGAAGTCGGCACCCATGTGTACAACCTCGGCAGCCAACACGGCAAGCGCGTGCAGTCGATGATGGGCGCCAAGAACCACGCGGTGGTGCTGCCCGATGCCAACCGCATGCAAACCGTCAACGCCCTGGTCGGTGCCGCCTTCGGCGCGGCGGGCCAGCGCTGCATGGCCACCTCGGTGGCGGTGCTGGTGGGCAAGGCCCGTGAGTGGCTGCCCGACATCAAGGACGCGGCGAGCAAGCTCAAGGTCAATGCCGGCTGCGAACCGGGCACCGACGTGGGCCCGGTGGTTTCCAAGCGCGCCAAGGAGCGTGTGCTGGGCCTGATCGAAAGCGGCATCAAGGAAGGCGCCAAGCTGGAACTCGACGGCCGCGAGGTCACGGTGCCGGGCTACGAGCAAGGCAACTTCGTTGGCCCAACCCTGTTCTCGGGCGTGAAGACCGACATGCAGGTGTATACCCAGGAAATCTTCGGCCCGGTGCTGGTCACCCTGGAGGTCGATACCCTCGACGAGGCCATTGCGCTGGTCAACGCCAACCCGTTCGGTAACGGCACCGGCCTGTTCACCCAGAGCGGCGCTGCAGCGCGCAAGTTCCAGAGCGAAATCGATATCGGCCAGGTCGGCATCAACATCCCTATCCCGGTACCGGTCCCGTTCTTCAGCTTCACCGGCTCTCGTGGCTCCAAACTCGGCGACCTCGGCCCGTACGGCAAGCAAGTGGTGCAGTTCTACACTCAGACCAAGACCGTCACCGCCCGCTGGTTCGATGACGACAGCGCCAATGACGGTGTGAACACCACCATCAGCCTGCGCTAAGGAGAAGTCATGCGTATCGCATTCATCGGCCTCGGCAACATGGGCGCGCCCATGGCCCGCAACCTGATCAAGGCCGGGCACCAACTGAACCTGTTCGACCTCAACAAGGCCGTGCTGGCCGAGCTGGCAGAACTGGGTGGGCAGATCAGCCCGTCACCCAAGGACGCGGCGGCCAACAGCGAGCTGGTGATCACAATGCTGCCAGCTGCGGCCCATGTGCGCAGCGTGTACCTGAACGAGGATGGCGTGCTGGCTGGTATTCGTGCCGGTACGCCTACCGTGGACTGCAGCACCATCGACCCGCAGACCGCCCGTGATGTGTCCAAGGCAGCAGCGGCCAAGGGCGTGGACCTGGGCGACGCGCCGGTGTCCGGTGGCACTGGCGGCGCGGCGGCGGGTACCCTGACCTTCATGGTCGGTGCCAGCGCCGAGCTGTTCGCCACGCTCAAGCCGGTACTGGAGCAGATGGGCCGCAACATCGTGCACTGCGGTGAAGTCGGCACCGGGCAGATCGCCAAGATCTGCAACAACCTGCTGCTGGGTATTTCGATGATCGGCGTGTCCGAGGCCATGGCCCTAGGCAACGCGCTGGGCATCGACACCAAGGTGCTGGCCGGCATTATCAACAGCTCGACCGGGCGTTGCTGGAGTTCGGACACCTACAACCCGTGGCCGGGCATTATCGAAACGGCACCGGCATCGCGTGGCTATACCGGCGGCTTTGGCGCCGAACTGATGCTCAAGGATTTAGGGCTGGCCACTGAAGCGGCACGCCAGGCTCACCAACCGGTGATCCTCGGCGCCGTGGCCCAGCAGCTGTATCAGGCCATGAGCCTGCGTGGCGAGGGAGGCAAGGACTTCTCGGCCATCGTCGAGGGTTATCGCAAGAAAGATTGACGCAAGAGGTGGGCTTCATCGCGGGCCAGGCGGCCTTCCCTCTGTAACTGCGCACCAGAGGGAAGGGCACCTGCCCCGCGATTTTTTTTGCCCGTATTTCAGGCTACAAATGTTTGTAGGAGCAGCCTTGTGCTGCGAAGAGGCCAGCCAAGACAACACAACTGCTGTGTCTGAACTGGCCTCTTCGCAGCGCAAGGCTGCTCCTACACAGGGCTATGTGTAGCTTCAGGGATCAGGCGAAGACGAAATACTTGCGCACGGTCTCGACCACTTCCCAGGTGCCTTTCATACCCGGTTCGATCACGAACACATCGCCGGCCTTCAGGTGCTTAGGCTCTTCGCCTTCCGGGGTGATGATGCAGTAGCCATCGAGGAAGTGGCAGAACTCCCACTTCTCGTAGTTGACCTCGAACTTGCCCGGGGTGCAGATCCAGGTGCCCATGATCTTGCTGCCGTCGGCCGACAGGTAGGCATTGAGGTTGACGGTGTGCGGATCGCCGCCGATGCGCTTCCACTTGGTGGCGTCCACGACCGGCGTCGGGCAGGTTTCGCGCAGGACGGTGATGAAATCAGACATGGGGCAACTCCTGGTGACTGGCTGAATGACTGGTCACCATAGGGCCATCGGCCGAGCCGCAGTTGCCTGGGCTCGACGTCCAGCTGTCTGCTCGCGCTATGGCAGGCGGTTTACCTCGACAGTGATGTGCGCAAGCCCAACGTGCACACTGTCGGCGCTTGCGGCGGCATGAGTCGGCAACGATTCCAAGGACATCGGTGGCAGGGTGATACTTCCTTCATGTCACTCCGCATGTCCCTACAGATTCATCCAGACTGTCCGCGAGTCTCAAGACGTATGCATAGTGTGTACTGCGCTTTGTTCTGGTTAATTCGGTGTGTATGATACACATCGACTGCCGAAGGAAGTGTGCATGCGCAGTCGTGAAGTCATCCAGCTAATCGAAGCTGACGGGTGGTATGAGGTCGAGGTAAAAGGCCGTCATCACCAATTTCGGCACCCCACAAAAAAGGGGCGAGTAACTGTTCCTCATCCCAAGACCGAGCTGCCCAAAGGCACGGTACGCAGCATTCTGAAACAGGCCGGTCTGATTCAAACCGGTAGCGTTGCCAGCACGAGCGTCAACGGAGGTAATCAATGAAGATTCCGGTTGTATTACACAAAGACACCGGCTCGGATTACGGCGTGACCGTTCCCGATGTGCCCGGTTGCTTCTCCGCCGGCGCTACAGTCGCACAGGCGCTGGAGAACGTTCAGGAGGCGCTGGCGCTTCATTTCGAAGGGTTGGTAGCAGATAACGAGCCGTTGCCGCAGGCACAGGAAGTCGATGTCCATGTGGCGCACCCCGACTATGAAGGCGGGGTGTGGGCCGTAGTGGATTTTGACGTCACCCCCTATCTGGGCAAAGCGGTTCGCTTCAATGCAACGCTGCCGGAAAACCTGCTTCAGCGGATAGACGACAAAGTGAAGCGTGATCACCGTTATGCATCCCGCTCCGGTTTTCTGGCTTCGGCTGCGTTGCGAGAACTGGCGCTTTCACACTGATCGCGGACGCGTGCATTCGTTACGCCCACCAGTACCGCACAAAGTGGAAGAACACCGGCGCGGCAAAGCACACCGAGTCCATGCGATCGAGCATGCCGCCGTGGCCTTCGATCATGTGGCCCCAGTCCTTCACCCCGCGGTCGCGCTTGATCGCCGACATCACCAGCCCGCCGAAGAAGCCCATGGCGTTGACCGCCAACGCCATCAGCGCGGCCTGCCAGAAGGTGAACGGGGTGATCCAGCACAACAGGGCGCCGATCAGGGTGGCCAGTGCCACGCCGCCGGCCAACCCCTCTACGGTCTTGGACGGTGACAGGTTGGGGGCCACCTTGTGCTTGCCAAACAGCTTGCCGCACACGTATTGCAGCACGTCGCTGATCTGCACCACCAGGATCAGCCAGGCGATCAGCAGCAGGTTCCGCCCCTCGTAGCCGGGGATGTCCAGGGTCATCAAGGCGGGCACCGACGATACGCAGTACACCGCAATCATCAGCCCCCACTGCACCTTCGACGCACGTTCGAGAAAACGCGTGGTATCGCCGCCGAAGCTGGCCAAAATCGGCAGCAGCAGGAACAGGTACACCGGGATGAAGATGCTGAACAGGCCGTACCAGTCCATGGCGATCAGCACGTACTGTACCGGCAGTGCCACATAAAACGCTGCCACCAGCGCCGGGTAGTCGCTGCGCCGGGTCGGGGTGAGGGTCATGAATTCGCGCAGGGCATAGAACGACACGCCATAGAACAGCACGATCACGCCGTATTTACCGAAGAGGAAGGCGATGCCGATCACCAGCACCATCACCCACCAGGCGTTGATGCGGGCGTTGAGGTTGTCGATCACCGCGTGTGGCGCCGGGCCGGCGCGCCACTTCAGCAGGCGGCCGGTCACGCTGGCGAGCAGCAGCAGGGCGCCAATGCCGGCAAACAGGGAAAGGGTGTTGTCGTCCATGTCAGGCATCCTTCGGGGCCAGGGTCAGCAGGGCCTGGCTGGCCCGCTCGAGAAAGGCCTGCTTGCTTTCGTCAGCGTGCAGGTGCAGCGGTTCGCCAAAGCTCAGTGTGCACAGCAACGGCAGGGGCAGGGCGCGGCCTTTGGGCATCACCCGGTTGAGATTGGCGATCCATACCGGTACCAGCTCGACGTCGGGGTTGGCCGCGGCCAGGTGGTACAACCCGCTTCTGAACGGCATCAGTGGCTCGTCGCCCAGGTTACGCGTGCCTTCCGGGAAGAAGATCAGCGAGTCGCCTTGAGCCACGGCTTCAAGGATCGGCTGTAGCGGGCTGCCCTGGCCTTCGCTGCGTTGGCGGTCGATCAATACGCCGTTGAACACCTTGCGAATGAGAAAATCGCGGATGCCCGGCTTGGCCCAGTAATCCGCGCCGGCCACCGGGCGGGTGCGTTTGCGCAAGGGCTGCGGCAGTGAAGCCCACAGCAGCACGAAGTCACCGTGGCTGCTGTGGTTGGCGAAGTACAGGCGCTGCACTGGCAGCGGCGTGCAACCCAGCCACAGGGCGCGGGCACCCGTGATCAGACGGGCGGCGGAGGTGATGAGGTAGGCGGTCAGGTTGGCGAGCATGGATCGGAGGTCATCCCTTCAAAGGCAGTGTCAGCAGGGTAGCCAAGGCCAGCGACAACTGCAGGCCCAGGCACACTGCCTGGCGGCGCAACAGGTTCAGTGCGGCCTGGCTGCGGTCAGGCCAGGCGCGGGCGTCCGTGGCCTGCGGTTTCAGTTTCAGCTCGAACAGGGCGCGGTCCAGGGCCTGGGTGTCCGCTGCCAGGTGGTTGCTGCTGGCGAGGTGGGTGAACAGTTCGGCATCTATGGCCACGCGGATGGCCCAGTACTTGTGCATCACGCCAAGCACCAGCAGCACGCCGCACAGCAGGCTGGCCAGCGGTTGAAGTGGGGCACCCAACAAAGGTGCAAGGCCGTAGGCCAGGGCCAGCAGGGTGAGGCCGTCGGACAAGCGTTCCAGCTGTTTGCCGCGACCCAGCAGGCTGGCCACCACACGCAGGTTCATGGCTGTGCTCCAAGCTGTTGCAAGGCCAGGCGGTGTGCCGGGTGCAGAACGATGCCGGGGCGGGCTTTGCGGATCAGTGCTTCGGCCTGCTGGGCGTCGCTGCAGCGGCCGGAGAGCAGCAGCCAGGCGGCCACGGCGCTGGCGCTGCGTGAATAGCCCAGAGCACAGCAGACCAGTAAGCGGCCTTGGGCGCGCAGGCGTTCGATGGCTTCGGCGGCCTGCCGTAGCAGGGCAACGTCCGGCGCTATCAGATCCAGGGTAGGGAAACACTGATACCCAAAGGCTGGCTCGGCCGTTGTAGGAGCGGCCTTGTGCCGCGAAAGGGGCGCGAAGCGGCCCCGGTTTTTCAGCTTCGCAGCAGACATTGCCGGGGCTGCTGCGCAGCCCTTTCGCGACATAAGGCCGCTCCCACAAATGTCCGCAGCAGGGCGGCTGACAGCGCAAGGCAGCTCGGCGCACAAATCCACAATCGCAGCGAATGGTGCGCTGTGCCCTGGGATCCTCCCTAGATACACGCCCTCGCACACTTCATCGGCCTGTGGGTGGTGCCGGGTCCAGAGCCGCGAATTGACCCACGCTCCGACCAAATACGGTGCCAGCAGCCAGCTGGCCGCATTCGACAAGCGCCCATCGGCGCCTTTCTGAAACCCGCGTGCACCCAACAAACCATAGTTCAGCGCAACCATTGCCAGCGACACGGACGGCCAGGCCAACCACAACCAGGCGCCGCCCGACACAACCGCAGGCACAGCGCACAAAACAGCGCCGACGGCATAATAAAACGCCACCCGCCAGCGCTTGGCATCCTGTGCCAGGCGCGCCTGTTGCCAGGGCAGTCGCCCCTGATGCGGCCACAGCCAGACGCAGGCAAACCCCGCCAATGCACCCGTGGGTACATCGATGAAATGATGCTGCCAGGTGGTCAGTACCGACACCCCGATCAACGCCATCCAGCCATGCATCAGCCATCGCCAGGGCTGGCGCTGCACATGCCGGGCAAACATCGTCCAGATGATCACCAGCAGCGCAATGTGCAGCGATGGCGCCTGGTTGAACGGTTTGTCGAAGCCCATCAGTACATCGAACAGCCAGCCGAACAGCCCACCCAGCTCTGGCCGTTCGAAGGTGAACCGCAGCGGCCACAGCAGGAAGCAGGTGACACTGATCACCTGTGCGCTGAGCAGTGCCAGCGCGTGCCGGTCCATTTCCTGGCGTGTGCGCGGCAGCAGAAAGGACAGCCCGTAGAGCAAGTCGATCGACCAGTACGGGATGATCGTCCAGGGCCACAGCGGCATGCTGCGCTCCCAGCCGAACACCAGGCTGCCGACATCACTACGCCCGGCGGTATGGTTGTTCGCCAGCCCATAGCTGAGGAAAAACAACGGCCCCAGCAGCAGAAGCCAGAACACGCCCCGGCGGATCAGCCCTGGCTCGCGTGATGGGTTCATTCAGCGCACCCGCTGTGCCAGGCTGACGCTGAAAATCCCCCATTCATCAATGCGCTGGGCCAGCTTGCGGAAACCGGCCGCCTCTACCAACTGGTCCATTTCGGCCTGGCTGCGGCGTCGCATCACCCAGGCCTCGCCACCCCGGTGGCTGGTAAGGGCGCGGGCGATCATCTCCAGTTGCGGGTGCCACGGCTGGCCGGTGTAGACCAGATAACCGCCATCTTCCACGGCATCGGCCAGGCCGGCCAGCGAGTTGCCCACCAGCTGGTTGCTGGGGAACAGTTCGTAGAGCCCCGAGACCACCGCCAGGGTCGGCGGCTGCTCCAGCGTGGCCAGGCTCTGGCGGTCGAAGGCATCGCCCTGGACGAAGCGGGCGATGTCGGCCAGGCCCTTCTCGGTGATCAGCGCGCTGCCTTGCTGCACGTTAAGCTCGCTGTAGTCGCGCAGCAGGATCGAGTCCGGCAACTGCTCAAGGTCTTGCAGTGCTTCGAGGATGTAGCGGCCATGGCCGGCGGCGATATCGACAATGTGCACGGGCCGCTGTTGTTCGCGCAGCCGGGCGATGGCCAGGCGCAGCAGTTCCTCGACGTGCAGCTTGCGCTGGCGAATGCCACGCCAGCCGATGGCGTCGAGGTAGTTCTGGTCGACCAGGCGGCCCAGCTTGCCCTTGCCGGTTGGTTGGTTGCGGTACACGTAGTCGAGCGTGCTGCCCGAATCGAAGCCGGTGTCGAAGCCCAGTTTCACCCCCGCAGACAACCCCTTGCCCAGGCTAAGCCCGGCGCGGGTGGCGCGCCAGTAAAGGTCACGCGGCGAGTGGCGCGGCAACGGTGCGGCCAGGCTTTCGGCTTCGGCGCAACTGGCGCCCGTCTTGTCGGCATCAAGCAGTGACGGCAGGGCGGCGGGGCTGGCGAAGCAGTGCTCTACGAACCGTTCGATGCGCTTCAGGGCGTGGGCCCGGTCACGCTCACCGAGGGTGTCGTGGAAGAAGCCCGGCAGGATGTGCATTTCCTTGCGCGTGCTGCCCAGCCGTTCGAAAAAGCGCTCCTGCGGCTGGCGCTCGACCACGAAGTCGGCCCCGGATACCAGCAATTGGGTGGGTACCTGAATGGCCTGGGCATCCGCCACTACCCGGTCAGCGGCTTCGTACAGGCCCAGCAGCATGGTCACCGAAATTGGCCGGCTGATAAGCGGGTCGGCCACGTACGACATCACCCGCTCGGGGTCGTGAGTGAGCAGGCGTGGCTTGACGTAGCTGTTGACGAAGAAGTTGCCGCGCAAGGCCTTGAGCAGCTTCAGGCCAGGACGGGCAAATGGCACGTACAGCTTGACCTTGAACGCGGGCGAGGCCAGCACTAGGCAGCGTACCTTGGGCGCGTAGTCGTGGGCCCAGGTGGCAATCAGCACCGCGCCGACGCTTTGCGCCAGCACCACCAGGTCGTGCTCGGCGATGCCGTGATGGGCCTGGATATGTTCGATGAAGGTCTGCACGTCGCGCACGCTGGTGGCAAACCCCGGGCTGTCGCCGCGTGCGCCTGGCGACTGGCCATGGCCGCGGGCATCCCAGGCGAAGAAATCATAGCCCGGCATGTCCAGTTCATCGGCCAGGTGGGCCATGCGCCCGCCGTGTTCATGGCCGCGGTGGAACATCACCACGGCCCGGCGTGGCTGGTGCTCGTTGCGGGTGGCAGGCCAATGACGGTAGTGCAACTCGACACCGTCATGGGTGGAGAAGTGCAGCGCTTGCGCTTGGCGCATTATCAACGTCCTTTTTGCGGCGGCTTTGGGCTCAGCGGGTTTCGGCCAGCCCCTGGCGAACCCGGTTGTAGAGGGTATAGAGCGAGAGCGCGAGGATGACCAGCAGCAGGCCATTGATCCAGCTGCCGTTCAGCAGGCCAAAGGCGACCCCGGTGCCCAGCACGCCGAAGGCAAAGGCCCGGTCGCTTTTGCCCATGGGGCCGTCGTAACGGCGCGAGGCGCCAGCCAGCGGGCCCATGACGCCGGCGTATTCGCTGAAGGTGGCACACAGCACCACCAGCACCACCAGCACCGGAGAAACCCCGGCCAGCAGGGCGAAGGGCAGGTACAGGGCAGCGTCGGCGATCACGTCGCAGAGTTCGTTGAGGTAGGCGCCGAGGGTAGATTGCTGGCCGAACTCCCTGGCCAACATGCCGTCGACGGCGTTCAGTGCCATGCGCAGCAGCATCCACACCGGTATCAGGATGAACAGCCAGGTGACGTGGGGCAGGGCGGCCAGTAGCAAGCCCAGCAGGACCGACACCACGGCGGCGGCGACGGTAACCTGGTTGGCGGTGACACCGCGGTCGTAAAGGCGCTGGACTGCTGGGCGCAGCAGGGCCTGGAAGCGCGGTTTGAGCTGGTAGATCGATGCCACTGGAAAATCCTTTTTCGTGGTGCGATGGGGGATTGTGTGCGACCGGCCGAAAAAATGCACCCACTCTGCAGGAACTGACGCTTCAACGGGTGAGGGTGGTCACCAATGCTGCGGCATAGCCCGGCAACGCCGCAAAGTCCCGCGCGCACACCAGCAACTTGCGGTTGGCCCACGCCTCCTCCAGCGCCACCCAGTGCAACGGCAGCACGCCTTGCCAGCGCTTCACGGCTGCCAGCGGTACCACCCCGACCCCGGCCCCGCCTGCAACCATGCGGATTACCCCATCGAAACCCTCGGCCCGCACCCGCACACGCATACGGCGCCCCTCACGCAGGGCCTGTTCTTCCAGGTACAACGCCAACGCGCTACTGGCACCCAGCCCGACATGGCCATGCACCAGGCTGTCGATGAAACTGGGCGCGACCGCGCTGGCCAGCGGGTGGCCCAAGGGCGTCACCAGTACCAGCGGGTCGTCGCGAAACGGCCGGGTTTGCAGGTGTTCGTTGGGCGCTGCGGTCGAAACGATGCCAAGGTCCGCCATGCCCTGGGTAATCGCCTGCACGATGCGCAGGCTCGGCAGTTCCTGCACATCTACGCTGACCCCGGGATGTGCAGCCAGGTAGCTGGCCAGCAGTTCTGGCAGGTACTCCGTGAGTGCTGCTGTGTTGCACAGCAGGCGTACCTGGCCCTGCTGCCCTTGTGCGTACTGGCCCAGATCAAACTGCAAGCGCTCGACCTGCTGCGCTATCAGGCGTGCATGCTGCAGCAGTGCCTGACCCGCCGGTGTCGGCTGCACGCCACGGCGGTTGCGCTGCAGCAACGGGATACCCAGCGATGCCTCCATGGCGCGGATGCGTGCGCTGGCTGCCGGCAGCGACAGGTGGCTGCGGCTGGCGCCGGCAGTGATGTTGCCGCACTCCAGGGTGTGCTGGAACAGCTTGAGGTCGATCAGGTCGAAATGCATGTGGCTCTGTCTTTACAAGAGTCTGGCTGAGTATATGGCAGATTTTCCCGCTGGCCGGAAACCGCCATCATCAGCCCATGACTACTTTGCTAGCTTTCTACCAGGACATTGGCCCAGCCCTTTCGCTGCTGGTAGTGCTTACCTTCCTGCTGGCCGGCGCGGTCAAGGGGGTGATCGGCCTGGGCCTGCCGACCATCGCCATGGGCCTGCTGGGGCTGGCTATGCCGCCGGCGCAGGCAGCTGCGCTGCTGATCGTGCCGTCGACCCTCACCAACCTTTGGCAACTGGCCAGCGGCGGGCACCTGCGGGCGTTGCTGGTGCGGCTGGGGCCGATGCTTGCGCTGATCTTCATTGGCACCTTGCTGGGCAGTGCCTGGCTGGGGATCGACAGTGGCCCATGGGCCATCCACGCGCTGGGTGCGGCTTTGCTGGTGTATGCGTTGTACGGGCTGGTCGGCCCGGGCTTGCACCTGGCGCCGGCGCCGGCGCACGAGCGTTGGCTTGGGCCGGTCTGCGGGCTGTTGACGGGGGTGGTCACGGCGGCAACCGGGGTTTTCGTGATACCTGCTGTGCCCTACCTGCAAAGCCTGGGCCTGAGCCGTGAACAGATGATCCAGGCCCTGGGCCTGTCGTTCACGGTGTCGACCTTGGCGCTGGCCGTTGGCCTGGCCGGGCAGGATGCCCTTGGTGGCCAGGCGTTGGGGGCTTCGCTGCTGATGTTGGCGCCCGCCTTGCTCGGCATGCTGGCCGGGCAGTGGTTGCGTCAGCGCATCAGCGCGCTGCTGTTCAAACGTTGCTTCTTCATCGGCCTGGCCGCCCTGGGCGGCCACTTGCTGATCAACGGCTAGCGCTTGATGCGCTGAGCATGTCGACCCGCTGGATATCGAAATCGCGCTCCAGGTAGTCCATGCGCTTTTCAAAAAACGCCTTCATGTGCGGCAAGGCCGAGTGCACATCCAGCGCGGCCTGGTCGGCCCACACTTCAAAGAACACGAACAGGCTCGGGTCCTGCTGGTCGCGCAGCATGTGGTACTCGATGCAGCCCGGCTCCTGGCGGCTGGGCTCGACGAAGGGGCGGAACAGGGTTTCGAACGCATCAGCCATTTCCGGGCGGGTCTTGGCTTTGAGGATAAAGGCGAACTGCTCACTCATGGGGCGCTACTCGGTGATGGGTGGTGAGTCGATTCTACGGCAATAATACTTTGCTCATTCGTGACTTCCGGTCAATTGTATTTTGCCCAGTCACCCCTGTATCCCGCCCCCGCGAGCCTCTAACCTGCCGGCATCAAATTTTGACTCGGCCCGGGAGGCCAGCATGAAAAAGATCCTTCTGCTCAATGGTGGTAAACAGTTCGCTCACTCCGAAGGCCGCCTCAACGCGACCTTGCACGAAGCAGCCATCGCTCACCTGGACCGCGCCGGCTTCGATGTGCAGCAAACCTTTATCGATGGCGGCTACGACGTGCAGGCCGAGGTTGAGAAGTTTCTCTGGGCCGATGTGATCGTCTACCAGATGCCGGGCTGGTGGATGGGCGCACCCTGGACCGTGAAAAAGTACATCGACGTAGTCTTTACCGCTGGCCATGGCAGCCTTTATGCCAACGATGGCCGTACCCGTTCGGATCATTCGCAGAAGTACGGCAGCGGTGGCCTGTTGCACGGCAAGCAGTACATGCTGTCGCTGACCTGGAATGCGCCGCAGCAGGCGTTCGATGACCCGAGTGATTTCTTCGAAGGCAAGGGTGTGGATGCCGTGTACTTCCCGTTCCACAAGGCCAACCAGTTCCTTGGCATGACCGGCCTGCCGACTTACCTGGCGGTGGATGTGATGAAGCGCCCGGATGTGCCGGCGGCATTGGCGGCCTACGAAGCACATCTGGACAAGGTGTTCGGCAAGGCGATCTAATCCAGGCAGGTACCCATCACAGGCGCGAATGTGAAAACCCGATCCGAAGAACTCCAGGTATTCGTCGCCGTCATCGACTGCGGCTCGATTTCTGCCGCTGCCGAGCAGATGGGGCAGACCCCGTCCGCCGTCAGCCGCACCTTGTCGCGCCTGGAGGGCAAGCTGGGTACCACTCTTGTCAACCGTACCACCCGGCGCATGGACCTCACCGAAGAGGGCCGCTACTTCCTTGAGCGCTCACGGCTGATCCTGGAGCAGATGGACGAGATGGAAGAGCGCCTGTCGATGAACCACCAGACGCCCACCGGGCGCCTTCGCATCAACGCCGCTGCGCCGTTCATGCTGCATGCCATCCTGCCGTGGATCGGTGAGTTCCGTCGCGAGTACCCGGGCATCGAGCTGGAACTGAACACCGATGACCTGATCATCGACTTGCTGGAGCAAAGCACCGATGTGGCGATCCGCATCGGCGAACTGGCCGATTCCAGCCTGCACGCGCGCAACCTGGGTTGCAGCCCGGTGCAGGTACTGGCCAGCCCGGCCTACCTGGCGCAGCACGGCACGCCGCAGCGGGTCGAGGACCTGGCCAACCACTGCCTGCTCGGCTTCAGCCAGCCCGAATCGCTCAACCATTGGCCGCTGCGCCACGCCCAGGGTGACCGCTTCAGCATCCGCCCGGCACTGATCGCCTCCAGTGGCGAGACCCTGCGCCAGCTGGCACTGGCCGGCGAGGGCATCGTCAGCCTGTCGCACTTCATGACCCATGAGGACATCCGCGCCGGGCGCCTGCAAGTGGTCCTGGCCGCGGCCAACAATGGCTACCGCCAGCCGATCCACGCGGTGTACTACCGCAATACCCAGCTGGCGCTGCGTATCCAGTGCTTCCTCGATTTCATCCAGCGCAAGCTGGCGATGTACGCCTGCTGAGTTGCCTGAACGCGACAGATCCTGTCCACAGGCGGCGAAATTTCCTATGGTTGATTGCACAGTCGAAACGCTTCGGCCTTACTGACTGCTCAACAAAAACAACACCAAGGAAGTGTCATGCGTATCGTCCCGTTCCAGTACCTGGCTCTCGCAGCCGCGATCCTGAGCTGTTCCTCGGTTTATGCCGCCACGCTGGAGGGCGGCGCAGTGGCTGCGCCCGATCAATATGGTGCACAGGTAGCCGCCGATATTCTGAAAAAGGGCGGCAACGCGGTAGACGCCGCCGTGGCAACCGCCTTCACCCTGGCTGTGACCTACCCGGAGGCCGGTAACATCGGCGGTGGTGGGTTCATGACCCTGTTCGTCGACGGCAAGCCCTACTTCCTGGACTACCGCGAGGTCGCGCCGAAGGCTGCCACGCGCAACATGTACCTGGACGACAAGGGCGAGGTCATCGAAAACCTCAGCCTGGTCGGAGTACGCGCCGCGGGTGTGCCTGGCACGGTGATGGGCCTGTGGGAGGCGCACCAGAAGTTCGGCAAGCTGCCGTGGAGCGAGCTGCTGACCCCGGCCATCGGCTATGCGAAAAACGGCTTCAAAGTGGCGGAAAAGCAGTACCAGTACCGCAACGATGCCCAGGGCATGTTCAAGACTGCGACCAACTTCAATGACTACTTCGGCAACATGAAGGTCGGCGAGCTGTTCAAGCAGCCAGAAATGGCCCAGACCCTGGAACGCATCGCCGACAAGGGCGTGAGCGAGTTCTACCAGGGCAAGACTGCCGACCTGCTGGTGGCGCAGATGCAGGCTGACAAGGGCCTGATCACCAAGGATGACTTGAAGGATTACAAAGCCGTATGGCGTGAGCCGATGGCGGTGAGCTGGCGTGGTAACGTGGTCTACACCGCACCACCGCCAAGCTCTGGCGGCGTCGCCCTGGCCCAGTTGCTGGGCATCAAGGAAGACCGCGCGGCGGACTTCAAGGGGGTGGCGCACAACTCGGCGCAGTACATCCACCTGCTGGCCGAAATCGAGAAGCGCGTATTCGCCGACCGTGCCGACTACCTGGGCGACCCGGCCTTCACCAAGGTGCCGGTGGACCAACTGGTGGCCAAGGACTATCTGGCCAAGCGCGCCGCGCAGGTCAACCCGAAAGCCATTTCCGACACCGACAAGGTCAAGCCGGGCCTTGAGCCGCATCAGACCACGCATTTCTCGATCGTCGACAAGCAGGGCAACGCGGTCAGTAACACCTACACCCTCAACCTCGATTACGGCAGTGGCGTGGTGGTGAAGGGCGCAGGCTTCCTGCTCAACGACGAGATGGACGACTTCAGCGCCAAGCCCGGCGCTGCCAATGCCTTTGGTGTGGTGGGCGGTGATGCGAACGCAATCGAGCCGGGCAAGCGCATGCTGTCCTCGATGAGCCCCAGCCTGATGACCCGTGATGGCAAGGTGGAGCTGGTCATCGGTACCCCGGGCGGTTCGCGGATCTTCACCTCGATCTTTCAGGTGATGAACAACCTGTACGACTACGGTATGCCGCTGGACAAGGCGGTGGCGGCACAGCGCGTGCACCATCAGTTGCTGCCCAAGGACACTATCTACTTTGACAGCTATGCACCCCTGACCGGGCCGGTGGCGGACGAGCTGAAGAAGATGGGCTACGTGCTTGAGGACCAAGGCTGGGAGATGGGCGATATCCAGGCGATCCGGGTGGATGGGGCGAAGCTTGAGACCGCTTCCGATCCGCGTGGGCGTGGGGTGGGGATGATCGTCAAGTAATGCCTGCCAGATTGCTGGGAGGGCTTTGCCCTCCTTTCGCGGCACAAGGCCGCTCCTACAGGGGAACGCGATCTCCTGTAGGAGCGGCCTTGTGCCGCGAAAGGGCCGCAAAGCGGCCCCGGGTTACCCAGGTCAGACGCGGAACTGGCTGACCAGCGTCTGCAACTGCCCACCCAACCGCGCCAGCTCAACGCTGGCCGACGCCGTCTCGTCACTGGCCGCCGCCGTTTGCTCGGACACATCACGCACATTCAGGATGCTGCGGCTGATCTCTTCCGCCACTGCACTCTGTTGCTCCGCCGCCGCAGCAATCTGCTGGTTCATCGACTGGATGCTCGACACCGTGCTGGTGATGTTCTCCAGCGAGGCCCCGGCCTTACGTGCCAGTTCGACGCTGCTGTCGGTCAAGGTACGGCTGCCCTGCATGGCGTTCGCTACTTGCTGGGTACCATCCTGCAGGCTGGCAATCAGCGCTTCGATTTCTTCGGTGGACTTCTGCGTGCGCTGGGCCAGGCCGCGCACTTCGTCGGCGACCACGGCAAAACCACGACCGGCCTCGCCAGCACGTGCCGCCTCGATCGCCGCATTGAGCGCCAGCAGGTTGGTCTGTTCGGCCACCGACTTGATCACGTCCATCACGCTACCGATCTTCTGGCTTTCCTGCTGCAGCATGTTCATGGCTTCGGTGGAGCGGTGCATGTCCTCGGCCAGGCGCTCGATCTGGCCAATCGCCTCGCCTACCACTCGGTCGCCGGCGCGGGCTTCGTCGTCGGCACCGGTGGCGGCATGCGAGGCCTGCTCGGCATTGCGCGCCACTTCCTGAACGGTGGCGGCCATTTCGTGCATGGCGGTGGCCACCTGGTCGGTCTCGACCTTCTGGCTGTTGGCGCCGGCACTGGTCTGTTCGGTCACTGCCGACAGCTCTTCGGCGGCGCTGGCAATCTGGGTGACGCCATCGCGGATGCCGCTGATCAGCTCGCGCAGCGTGGTGCCCATGCGCGCGATGCCTTGCTGCAGCACGCCCAGTTCGTCGCGGCGGGTGATGCGCGCATGCTGGGTGAGGTCGCCGCTGGCGATCTTTTCTACCGCTACCAGGGTTTCACGCAGTGGGCCGGTGATCTGGCGGGTGATCATTACCGCTGCCAGTACGCCGACCAGCAGTGCCAGCAGGGTAGCGATGGCCTGCAGGGTGCGGGCCTGGGTGCTTTCGATGTCGCGGCGTTCCAGCTGGATCTGGTACAGCGCATCGCTGCGCTTGACGATATCGGCGCCCTGCACGGTCATTTCGGCGCGTGAGGTGGTGATGTTGGCGACCGCGTCGCGGAACTGGCGCACGGCATCACGGTAGGCCAGTACCGAGCGTTCGAACTGTTGCAGGCGGGCGTCTTCGGCGGGCAGCTGGCCCTTGAGGTTGTCGATATCGGCTAGCGCTGCATCCAGCTGGCGCAGGGCGGCCTGCTCGTTGGCAGCACTGTTGTCGGCAATGTAGCCGCGTACGTCGATGCGCACCTGCAGCAGTTGCTGGCGGGCCTTGCTGATCAGCTGGTACTGGGCCAGGCGCACGCTGTCGGCCTCTGGGCGCGCCATGACTTCCTGGCTGAGGGCGTCCATGGCCTGGTCGGCGCGGGTGGCCGAACCGTCCATGGCAACGCGCGCAGCGCGGGTGGCGTCGTAGCCTTGGCGCATCTTGTTCAGCGACACCTTGTAGGCGCTGATGGTTGCGCCCAGCTCGTTCAGCAGCTTGACGTTGTCCGGGCTTTTGAAGGTGCTGGCCAGGTAGGCCTGCTGCTTGCTGAAGGCATCCAGCTTGGTCTGGGTGTTGGCGGCGGCAGCATCGTCGCCGTTGGCGATCATGTACTGCAGGCGCGCGATGCGCAGGTCGGTCAGGTCTTTGTTGAGCTGGCCGATGTCACCCATCCAGTTGCTGCGGTCGATCAGGCTGCCCAGGCTGGTCCAGCCGGTCAGGGCCAGCAGGCCGGTGAGGATCAGCACCAGGCCGAAGCCCAGTCCAAGTTTGAGGTTGACGCTGATGTTAGCGAACCAGCTGTTCATGCACGCTCTCCAGAAGTAGTTTTCGCTCTCTTGATCTTCGATCGCAAGGCGTTGTTGTTCTGGCTGCCCGCTGATTCGTGCAGGGGTTATCGGCAATGATCAGGGAAGCTGAAACGCTTTTTCAGCAGATTTGTAACTGGATAATCAGGGGCTGCAAAGCAGCCCCTGCAGTTTCAGAGGCTGCGTGCGCTGAAGGTATCGCAGCTGTTCACCTCACCTTGGGCAAACCCGGCCTTGAACCAGCGCACCCGCTGTGCCGAGGTGCCATGGGTGAACGAGTCCGGCACCACGCGCCCGCGGCCTTGCTGCTGCAGGCGGTCATCGCCAATGGCGTTGGCGGCGTTCAGCGCTTCCTCGACGTCACCCGGTTCCAGCCAGTTCAGGCGCTTTTGCGCCTGGTAGGCCCACACGCCGGCCAGGCAGTCGGCCTGAAGTTCCTGGCGCACCAGCAGGCCGTTGTCGCCCTCCATGCGCTGGCCGTTGCGGCGTGCGGCATCGACCTTGGCCGAAACGCCCAGCAGGGTCTGCACATGGTGGCCGATTTCGTGGGCGATCACGTAGGCCTGGGCGAAGTCGCCTGCCGCAGCGAAGCGGGTTTCCATTTCGCGGAAGAACGACATGTCCAGGTACACCCGTTGGTCAGCCGGGCAGTAGAACGGCCCCACCGCCGCCGAAGCAAAGCCACAGGCCGAATTGACCTGGCCACTGAACAGCACCAGCTTGGGGTCGCGGTATTGCTTGCCGGCTTCGGCAAACAGCGCTTTCCAGGTGTCCTCGGTATCGCCCAGCACCGAGGCAACGAACTCCGCCTGCTGGTCGTTGGCCGGTGGCGCCTTGGCGCCTGTGCCACTGGGTGCCGTTTGCTGTTGCTGCTGTTCCATCTGGCCGGTGAGCTGGCCAAGAATCTGCAACGGGTCCTGCCCGGTGAGCCAGCCGATGCCAACGATCAGCAGAATCGCCCCGAGCCCCAGCCCTTTGCCGCCGCCGAAACGCATGCCACCGCCGCCACTGCCACCTTCGCCTCGGGCATCGACCACGTTGTCGCTGCGTCGGCCTTTTCGCCATTCCATGAATGCTCTCCGGAGCGTGAAACAAGAAGACAAAGATTAGTCCACGACGGCGGCAGGCGTCAGGCCAAAGTGTTAACCCATAACCATTTGGTTATGTATAAGGTGGTCGATTTCAATATTCATCGCGCGCGACCTGCCGGAAACTGTAAGTCCGCCTGCCACGCCCAGGCGTTCACATAATTCCAAGAGAGGAAACCGGCATGCCCGCACAGGACAACAGCCGCTTCGTGATCCGTGATCGCAACTGGCACCCCAAAGCCCTTACGCCTGACTACAAAACGTCCATTGCCCGCTCGCCGCGTCAGGCACTGGTCAGCATTCCACAGTCGATCAGCGAAACCACTGGTCCGAACTTCTCCCACCTGGGCTTTGGCGCCCACGACCATGACCTGTTGCTGAACTTCAACAACGGTGGCCTGCCAATCGGCGAGCGCATCATCGTTGCCGGCCGCGTGGTCGACCAGTACGGCAAGCCTGTGCCGAACACTCTGGTGGAGATGTGGCAAGCCAACGCCGGTGGCCGCTATCGGCACAAGAACGACCGTTACCTGGCACCGCTGGACCCGAACTTTGGTGGTGTCGGCCGTTGCCTGACCGACAGTGACGGCTATTACAGCTTCCGCACCATCAAGCCGGGCCCGTACCCATGGCGCAACGGCCCGAACGACTGGCGCCCGGCGCACATCCACTTCGGCATCAGCGGCCCGTCGATTGCCACCAAGCTGATCACCCAGCTGTATTTCGAGGGTGACCCGCTGATCCCGATGTGCCCGATCGTCAAGTCGATCGCCAATCCTGAAGCTGTACAGCAGTTGATCGCCAAGCTCGACATGAGCAACGCCAACCCGATGGACTGCCTGGCCTACCGCTTTGACATCGTGCTGCGCGGCCAGCGCAAGACCCACTTCGAAAACTGCTGAGGAACCCGCCATGCCAATCGAACTGCTGCCGGAAACCCCTTCGCAGACCGCCGGCCCCTACGTGCACATCGGCCTGGCCCTGGAAGCGGCCGGCAACCCGACCCGCGATCAGGAAATCTGGAACCGCCTGGCCAAGCCAGACGCGCCAGGCGAGCACATCCTGCTGCTCGGCCAGGTCTATGACGGTAACGGCCACCTGGTGCGCGACTCGTTCCTGGAAGTGTGGCAGGCCGACGCCAATGGCGAGTACCAGGATGCCTACAACCTGGAAAACGCCTTCAACAGCTTTGGCCGCACCGCTACCACCTTCGATGCCGGTGAATGGACCCTGCACACGGTCAAGCCGGGTGTGGTGAACAACGCGGCTGGTGTACCGATGGCGCCGCACATCAACATCAGCCTGTTTGCCCGTGGTATCAACATCCACCTGCACACGCGCCTGTATTTCGATGACGAAGCCCAGGCCAACGCCAAGTGCCCGGTGCTCAACCTGATCGAGCAGCCACAGCGGCGTGAAACCTTGATTGCCAAGCGTTGCGAAGTGGACGGGAAGACGGCGTATCGCTTTGATATCCGTATCCAGGGGGAAGGCGAGACGGTGTTCTTCGACTTCTGATGGAAACCCGGGGCCTCACAGCGGCCCCGGGGCTATCAGCCGTTCACAGGCTTCAGGTCAAACGCATCGGCCTGGTACTGGAACAGCAGGCAATCGGCCGCCGCAGTGCATCCGCTTTCATGCACCAGGTCGGCCGGCAGCCTGTAGTAGGACCCGGCTGAAAACTCGGTGCGTTTGCCATCGATTACCGCGTAGAAAGTACCCTTCAGCACCACGGTCGGCAGTGCCTGGCTGTGCTGGTGCAGGCCGTTGTCGGTCCCTTTCCTGAATTTCACGTAGGCCGAGTAAGGCGCCTTGCCGAAAATGTCCCCCTCAACGTTGGCGTAGCTGACTGCGCCGTTGGTGTTGGGTACGTCCTGCCACTTCAATGCGGCGCTATCGGGTACTGACACGGTTTTTTCTGCTGCGTTGATGCCAACGGCCAGGGTGGCGAGCGCCACGCCCGCAATGATTGCCTGCAATGCCTTCATGGTGGTGTTCCTTCGTTGAGTGACAGTGCAACGAAGCCTAACCAAACACTTTCTGCACAAATACGGGGCTCGGTGCGCATGACTTGTTCATAACTTGCACAGATCAGGCCTGCCATCTCGGCTGCGCGTAGTAGGTTTGCGCGTAGTCCAGCAGCGCCCGCACTTTGGGCGCCAGGTAGCGGCTTTGCGGGTACACCGCATACAGGTTGCGTGGGGGCAGTTTCCAGTCTTGGAGCACCGGCACCAGGCGCCCGTCCAGCAAGGCGTCATGCACGATAAAACGATCAAAGCTGGCAATGCCCAGCCCGCCAATGGCAGCAGCGCGCAGGGCCATCGGCGAGTTGGCGCTTAGGCGCCGGGGCATCAGGATATCGCGCTGTTCACCCTCTGGGTTGGTCAGATACAGACGCTGTGGGTGAGGCAGGTTGCTGTAGCCGAGAAGGGGATGATCAACCAGTGTGTCGAGGGAAGTTGGCGTGCCGTGGCGTTCCAGGTAGCGAGGTGCCGCCACCAGTAGCACCTCGCTGTGGGCCAGCAGGCGGGCTACCAGGCTGGAGTCGGGCAGATGATCGGTAATCCGAAGGCAGACATCGATTTGCTCTTCCAGCAGGTCGATGAAGCGATCGCTGCAATTGAGCTCGACCTGCAGCTGTGGGTGGCGCTCGACGAAGTCCGGTAGCCAGCGCCCCAGTTCAAGTTCGCCGAACGCAGTTGCCACGCCCAGGCGCAGGGTACCCGTGGGTTGCTGCTGATGCTCTGAAAGCTCCAGGGTCATTGCCTGCATCTGTTCGAGGATCTGCACGCAGTGGCGGTAGAAGAGTGTTCCTGCTTCGGTCAGGTGCAGGCGGCGGGTGGTGCGGGTGAGCAGTTGCGTGCCCAGCTGGCGTTCCAGCTGTTTCACCTGGCGTGACAGCACGGTGTGGGACATGCCTGCCTGACTGGCGGCGGCACTGAAGCTGCCGAGGTCGACGACCCGGCGAAAGGCCTGCATGGCGTTCAACTGGTCCATCGGTACAGCTCTCCTGAAGCGCCCGGTGGAGCCTTTCAGGCCCCACCGGGTAGCGGATCAGCGCCGGACCAGCAACACGCCGCTTTCCATGTGATGGGTATACGGGAACTGGTCGAACAGCGCGCAGCGTTCGATACGGTGGGTATCTTGCAGCTGGGCGATGTTCTGCGCCAGTGTCTCGGGGTTGCAGGAGATGTACAGAATCCGCTCGAAACGCCGGGTCAGCTCGCAGGTGTCAGGGTCCATCCCCGCGCGCGGCGGGTCGACAAACACCGTGCCGAAGTCGTAGCTTTTCAGGTCGATGCCTTCCAGGCGACGGAACGGCCGCACCTCATTCAGCGCCTGGGTCAGCTCTTCGGCCGACAAGCGTACCAGGCGCACGTTATCCACAGCGTTCTCGTCGAGGTTGCTGAGCGCGGCATTGACCGAGGTCTTGCTGATTTCGGTCGCCAGCACCTGGCGCACGCGGGTGGCCAGCGGCAGGGTGAAGTTGCCGTTGCCGCAGTACAGCTCCAGCAAATCATCCTGGCGCTCGCCAATGGCCTCGAAGGCCCAGCTCAGCATCTTCTGGTTCACCGCGCCGTTGGGCTGGGTGAACGCGCCTTCCGGCTGGCGATAGCTGAACACACGGCCAGCCACGTCGAGTTTTTCCACCGCGTAGTCGCGGCCGATCACCAGGCGCTTGCCCTTGGAGCGGCCGATCACGCTCACGCCCAGCGCTTCAGCCAGTTGCCGCGCTTCTGCTTCCCAGGCCTCGTCCAGCGGGCGGTGGTAGCACATCGTGATCATCGCATCGCCGGCCAGGGTGGTGAGGAACTCCACCTGGAACAGGCGGTTGCCCAGTTCCTCGCTGGCCTGCCATGCCGCCTTCAGGCGCGGCATCAGTGCATTGATGCGCTGGCTGGCGATGGGGAATTCCTCGATCAGGATCGCCTTGTGCTTGTCGCCCGGGGCAAACATGGCGTAGTGGCGCTGGCCATCCTCGCGCCACAGGCGGAACTCGGCGCGCAGGCGGTAGTGCTCGCGCGGCGAGTCGAAAACAGCCGGTTCCGGCGCGCCAAATGGCGCCAGCAGCTCGCGCAGCCGGGCCACCTTGGCGTCCAGCTGGGTGGCGTAGGAGGAGGGGTCGAAAGCAGCACTCATGCGTTGAACCAGCCCAGCTTGATGACGAACAGGATGGAAAGGATCACCAGGGCCGGGTTCAGGTCGCGGTGGCGGCCGGAGATCAGCTTGACGGCGGTCCAGGAAATGAAGCCGAAGGCGATGCCGTTGGCGATCGAGTAGGTCAGCGGCATGGCCAGGGCGGTCACCACCACAGGTGCGGCTTCGGTGACGTCGTCCCAGTTTATTTCTGCCAGGCCAGAGGCCATCAGCACGGCGACGAACAGCAGCGCCGGCGCGGTGGCGAACGCCGGCACGCTACCAGCCAGGGGGGCGAAGAACAGCGCCAGCAGGAACAGCACGGCAACCACGATGGCAGTCAGGCCGGTGCGGCCACCGGCGCTCACGCCCGCAGCGGACTCGATGTAGCTGGTGGTGGTCGAGGTGCCCAGCAGGGAACCGGCCATGGCGGCGGTGCTGTCCGCGATCAGGGCGCGGCCCATCTTCGGCATGTGGCCGTCCTTGCCCATCAGGCCGGCGCGCTTGGCCACGGCGATCAGGGTGCCGGAGTTGTCGAACAGGTCGACGAACAGGAACGCGAAGATCACGCTGATCAGGCCTACATCGAGGGCTCCGGCGATGTCCAGTTGCAGGAAGGTAGGTGCCAGCGAAGGTGGCATCGACACGATACCGCCGAACGGCGTGACGCCCATCGCGATCGACGCGACGGTGACGGCCAGGATGCCGATCAACACCGCGCCGCGCACCTTCAGCGACTCAAGGCCGACGATCAGGAAGAAGCCCAGGGTGGCGAGAATCACCGACGGCTGCTTGAGGTCGCCCATGCCCACCAAGGTGGCCGGGTTATCAACGACGATGCCGGCGTTATGCAGGGCGATCAATGCCAGGAACAGACCGATGCCGGCGGCAATAGCCGAACGCAGCGGCAGCGGGATGCTGTTCACGATCCATTCGCGGATGCGGAAAATCGACAACAGGAAGAACATCACCGCCGACAGGAACACCGCGCCCAGCGCCACTTGCCAGGTGTGGCCCATGTGCAGCACCACGGTGTAGGTGAAGAACGCGTTCAGGCCCATACCCGGCGCCAGGGCGATCGGGTAGTTGGCAATCAGGCCCATGGTCGCAGAGCCGATGGCCGCTGCCAGGCAGGTGGCGACGAAGATCGCGCCCTTGTCCATGCCGGTCTCGCCGAGGATGCTCGGGTTGACGAACAGGATGTAGGCCATGGCCAGGAAGGTGGTGACGCCCGCGAGAATCTCGGTGCGCACGTTGGTGTTGTGTGCTCTTAGTTGAAACAGCCTTTCCAGCATGCCCGCTCCCCAAGGCGCCCCCGGCGCCATGAATGTATCGACCCCATCAGCAAAGCACAGACCGTACCGGTTGCCGTGGTTTTGTGTGGGGAGGAAAAAAGCCGCGCATCATACCAGCATGCTTGGCAGGGGCCTATGGCCGTTGGGGAATGGGTTTCCATAGCCGGTACCGGCCCTGTGGGAGCGGGCTTGTCCCGCGAAGAGGCCGGCACAGGCAACTGATCAACCGTTATGCAACCGGTCCCGCTTGGCCAGTGTCGGGAACATTTTTATCCACAGCCCCGTCACCACCAGTGTGCCCACCCCGCCCATCACCACCGCCGGCACTGTGCCAAACCAGTGCGCCGTCACCCCCGATTCGAACTCGCCGAGCTGGTTCGAGGCACCAATGAACAAGCCGTTGACCGCGCTCACGCGCCCGCGCATTTCGTCCGGGGTTTCCAGTTGCACGAACGAACTGCGAATGACCATGCTGATCATGTCCGCCGCGCCCAGCACCACCAGTACCGCCAGCGAGAACCAGAACGAGGTCGACAGGCCGAAGGCGATGGTGGCCACGCCGAACACGCCGACTGCGGTGAACATGGTTCGCCCGACGTTGCGCTCGAACGGGAAGCGTGCCAGCCAGAGCGACATGGCTAACGCCCCCACCGCTGGCGCCGAGCGCAGCAGGCCCAGGCCCAGTGGGCCGGTCAGCAGGATGTCCTTGGCGAACACCGGCAGCAGCGCGGTGGCCCCACCCAGCAGTACGGCGAACAGGTCCAGCGAAATGGCGCCGAGGATGTCGGGACGACTGCGAATGAAGCGAATGCCGGCCAGCAGCGATTCGATGCTGGCACGCCCGCGCTGCACCACCTGGCCGCGCGCCTGCAGGCTCAGGGTGAGCACGCAGGCGATGGCATACAGGGCCACGGTGGGGCCATACACCCAGAGGCTGCCAAAGGCATACAGGAAGCCGCCCACCGCCGGCGCCACGATGGTTGCCGACTGGGTAGCCGACGCCGAAGCCGCCACCGCCCGCGGGAACAGCCCGGGCGGCACCACGTTAGGTAACAGCGCCTGGGTCGCCGGCATTTCGAACGAACGCGTGGCGCCCAGCAGGAAGGCGAGGGCGAAGATCAGCTCGCGGGTGACGTTGTCGGTGGCGCTGCCCACCGCCAGCGCCAGGGCGATCAACCCCTGCAGGCTCTGGCACAGGGCGGCAACCTTGCGCCGGTCATAGCGGTCGGCCACATGCCCGGTGTGCAGCATGAACAGCACTCGCGGGGCGAACTCGACCAGGCCGACCAGGCCCAGGTCCAGCACATTGCCGGTCAACTGGTAGAGGTGCCAGCCAATGGCCACGGTGAGCATCTGGAAGCCACTGGCGGTGAATACACGGGCCAGCCAGAAGGCCAGGAAGGGGCGGTGGTGACGCAACAACTGCGGTGCGGAATCGGACATCGGAAACCAGGGGCCTCGGCGCAGTAGAGGGGGGCGCAGCGTATCACCTGTTTGTAACAAGCGGTTACTGTTTGCCCGGATCTGCACTTTTTCACGCGTTATGAAAGAGGGTGGGGCAACCGGTCACGCGGCAAACAGCCACACGGCCCGCCGGTCTATTCGGGACTATGCTTCCTAGCATTCGTTGATCTGGGTCAATCGTTCCAGATTCAACGAATTGGCCCTCTGGGCCGGAATCCCTGCGATCGAACAGAACAATTCCAACGCGCCGTACTCGACCAAGTGGGGGCAGTGGGCGACTGGGGCCACAAGCCCGGACGCCGGATTATCTGAAGAGGAAGCACCATGTTCGGAATAGAGGCCTTAGAGCTCGCCCGAATGCAGTTTGCCTTTACCGTTTCGTTCCACATCCTGTTCCCGGCCATCACCATTGGCCTGGCGAGCTACCTGGCAGTCCTCGAAGGCCTCTGGCTGCGGACCCACCAGCAGGTCTACCGTGACCTCTATCATTTCTGGTCAAAGATATTTGCCGTCAACTTCGGCATGGGCGTGGTCTCGGGCCTGGTCATGGCCTACCAGTTCGGTACCAACTGGAGCCGCTTCTCCGACTTTGCTGGCGCCGTCACCGGCCCGCTGCTCACCTACGAAGTACTCACTGCCTTCTTCCTTGAAGCCGGTTTCCTCGGCGTCATGCTGTTCGGCTGGAACCGTGTCGGCCGCGGCCTGCACTTCTTCTCCACGGTGATGGTGGCAATCGGTACGCTGGTTTCCACGTTCTGGATCCTGGCCTCCAACAGTTGGATGCAGACCCCACAAGGCCACGAAATCATCGATGGCCGGGTGGTGCCGGTGGACTGGTTCGCGGTGGTGTTCAACCCATCGTTCCCCTACCGGCTGATGCACATGGCCACGGCCGCGTTCGTTTCCACGGCGTTCTTCGTTGGCGCCTCGGCGGCCTGGCACCTGCTGCGCGGGCGGGACAACCCGGCGGTACGCAAGATGCTGTCGATGGCCATGTGGATGGCGTTGATCGTTGCCCCGATCCAGGCGGTGATCGGCGACTTCCACGGCCTCAATACGCTCAAGCACCAGCCGGTGAAAATCGCGGCAATCGAAGGCCACTGGGAGAATGTGCCTGGCGAGCCGACGCCGCTGATCCTGTTCGGTATCCCCGACATGAAGGCCGAGACTACGCGCTTCAAGGTCGAGATCCCGGCGCTCGGCAGCCTGATCCTGACTCACAGCCTGGACAAGCAGGTGCCGGCGATGAAGGAATTCCCGCCTGAGGACCGGCCTAACTCGACCATTGTCTTCTGGTCGTTCCGAATCATGGTCGGGCTGGGCTTGCTGATGATCTTCGTTGGCCTTTGGAGCCTCTGGCTGCGCAAGCGTGGCACGCTCTACACCTCGCGCCCGTTCCTGTATGTGGCGCTATGGATGGGGCCCTCGGGGCTGATTGCGTTGCTGGCCGGCTGGTTCACCACCGAGATCGGCCGCCAGCCCTGGGTGGTGTATGGCCTGATGCGCACGGCGGACGGTGTGTCCAACCACAGCTACGCCCAGCTTGGTTTCACCTTGGTGGCTTTCGTGGTGGTGTACTTCGCCCTGTTCGGCACCGGCCTTGGCTACATGATGCGCCTGGTGCGCAAAGGGCCGCAGACCGGCGAAGGCGACGAGCACACACCGGGCGGCCCTGGCCAGAAACGCACGCCGGCGCGGCCATTGTCTGCCGCCGATGATGGCCATGAGGCCAAAACTGCCAGCCTGAGCAAGGAGGACTGAGCCATGGGTATCGACCTTCCGCTGATCTGGGCCGTGATCATCATCTTCGGCGTCATGATGTACGTGGTGATGGACGGGTTCGACCTGGGGATCGGCATGCTGTTCCCCTTCGTCAAGGGCGAGCAGGACCGTGATGTAATGATGAACACCGTCGCCCCGGTGTGGGACGGCAACGAAACCTGGCTGATCCTGGGTGGTGCCGGGCTGTTCGGGGCGTTCCCTATGGCCTATGCCGTGGTACTTGAAGCCCTGTACCTGCCACTGATCCTGATGCTGATGGGCTTGATCTTCCGCGGCGTGGCCTTCGAGTTCCGCTTCAAGGCCACGGCCGACAAGCGGCATATCTGGGACAAGGCGTTCATCGGCGGCTCCCTGGTCGCCACCTTCTTCCAGGGCGTGGCCCTGGGTGCCTTCCTCGAGGGCTTCAAAGTGGTCGACCGTCATTTTGCCGGTGGCACCCTCGACTGGCTCACCCCGTTCAGCCTGTTCTGTGGCGTGGGGTTGATCGTTGCCTACACCCTGTTGGGGTGCACCTGGCTGATCATGAAGACCGAAGGGCCGCTGCAACAAAAGATGCATGACCTGGCCCGGCCTCTGGCGCTGGTACTGCTGGTAGTAATCGGTATCGTCAGCCTGTGGACGCCGATCGCTTATCCACAGATCGCCGACCGCTGGTTCAGCATGCCTAACCTGATCTGGTTCATGCCGGTGCCGCTGCTGGTAGTGGTGACCTTCTACGGGCTGCTCAAGGCAGTGGCGCGCAATGCGAACTACACGCCGTTCCTGCTCACCTTGGTGCTGATCTTCCTCGGCTACAGCGGCCTGGGCATCAGCCTGTGGCCGAACATCATCCCGCCGTCGATTTCGATCTGGGATGCCGCAGCGCCACCGCAAAGCCAGGGCTTCATGCTGGTGGGCACACTGTTCATCCTGCCGTTCATCCTCATGTACACCTTCTGGAGCTACTACGTGTTCCGCGGCAAGGTGACCCACGAAGACGGCTATCACTAGGAGGGCCGCATGATGACCGGCAAACATGGCCTGGAAGAGAAGAAACCGCTGTGGCAGCGACTGGGTTGGCTGGTGCTGATCTGGGCAATGAGCGTTGCGGCCCTGGGGGTGGCAGCATGGGTGATGCGGCTTTTCATGGGGGCTGCGGGCCTTACCACCCATTGAATAAGCCAGCTCCCACAGGTTGGCTACTGCCCTTGGGCAACGCTGAACCTGTGGGAGCTGGCTTGCCGGCGATAGGGCCGGTACAGGCTTACTTGCGGGCTTTCAGGATGACGAACTTGGGCGTCGCCGCCACCTGCTCCACCCCCCGGAACAACCGCGCCAGCTTGCTGTGATAGCCCAGGTGCCGGTTACCCACGATATACAACGCCCCACCTACCACCAACGCCTCACGCGCCTGCTGGAACATGCGCCAGGCGAGAAAATCGCCCACCACCTGCTGCTGGTGGAACGGCGGGTTGCACAGCACCACATCGAGCGACTGCTTCTCAACCCCTGCCAACCCATCAGCCGCGACAAAAGTCGCCGGGCGCTCGCCCAGCGCGGCTTGCCAGTTTTCCTGCGCTGATTGCACCGCCATGTACGATTCGTCGACCAGCGTGTACTGGGCATCCGGGTTGGTCAGGGCGCTGGCAACGGCCAGCACGCCATTGCCGCAGCCCAGGTCTGCCACCCTCGCGTTGCCCAGGTCGCGTGGCAAATGCGGCAGGAATGCCCGGGTGCCGATATCCAGGCCTTCACGGCAAAACACGTTCGCGTGGTTGACCAGCTCCAGTGCCGGCGCGTCGAGGCGGTAGCGGCTCGGGTAGGGTGAGCGGGCTACCGGCCGTTCGGCGAGCGTTGCGGTCAGCAGACGGGCCTTTTTCTGGGCCAGCGAGGCCTGCACCGGGCCAATGTACTTTTCCATCAGGTCGCCGGCTGCGTGTGGCAAGTGCTTGATCATCGCCCCGGCAATCACTTGCGCGCCAGGCGCCAGGTGGCCCTGCAGGCGGATCAGTTGTTCTTCAAGCAAGGCCAGGGTCTTGGGCACGCGCACCAGCACCCGGTCGAACGGGCCTTGCCAGCGTTCGCTGGCCGGTACGAAGGGGACGCTGTCGAACGGCAAGCCGTTGCGCGCCAGGTTCTTTTCCAGGGCCAGGTGCGCCAGGTGCGAATCGCCGCTGCTGACCACCTGCAGCCGGCCTGCCAGGCTGGCCGCCAAGGCACCGAAGCTGTCATTGAGCACCAGCACCCGGCAGTTGGCGTCGGGCGCCTGTGCGTGCAACTGCGCAAGCAGGTACTCGTCGGCGGCATCGAAAGCCTGCAACGGGTCGTTGGCCTGTTCCGGCTGGCGGATCAGGTCGAGTTCGGCGTAGGGGGTGGTCAACAGGGGCATGGCGTCTGGCTCGGGTATAAACTGCCCGATGCGGTTCGCCCCGGGCTTTGCCGGGCAATTCTACAGGGCTTTGCCCAAGGTCGCAGGTTTGAAGGTCAGATCCAGCCACGCAGGGCGGCGATGGCGATGGCGCCTGCCTTGTTGGCGGCGTTGGTCTTGGTGATCACGCTGCGAATGTGGAAGTTCACCGTGCTCTGCGACAGTGAGAGGATGCAGGCCACGTCGGCTGCGGTCTTGCCGGCGGCGGACCATTTCAACACTTCCAGTTCACGCTCGCTCATTTTGGGTTGCGATGGGCACAGTGCATTCAGGTGGTGTTCGCCGAGTACCGCATGCAGGGTATGGCACAGCCACTGCACGCTGCCGGCCTTGCCGTACAGCTCGACAATGTCGATCTTTTCGGCTGGCCTGGCCACGCTGATCTGGCTCTCGTTGTGCTGCAGGTCGTGCAGTGATTGCGTCCAGCCATGGCGCAAGCCGTACAGGCAGGCCGCTTCGCGAAACTGCGGGGCTTCACGATACAGTTCGTCGGTCCACAGCACCGGCATGGTCGAGCTATGGCTGACGTTTGCGGCCGGGTCCTGCTTGTAGAACTCATCGCGCTGGTAGCGCTCGATCCACTCAGCCGGATAGTTGCTGTAGAGGTACACCCTGGGTGTCTGAGTGGCGATCTGGATGCGCATGTTCAAGCCGAGGTATTCCATGCCCAGGTCTTGTGCCAGATGTACCGCGATGTCGAACAGCTTCCGTGGGCTGCGCTCGTTGACGAACGCCTGAAGGTGTTCGGGATTCCACTGAAGCATCTGAAACTCCTCGGGGTGTCGGACCCAATCCATTTGGGTACCGGGGTCATTGTAGGAAAAGACCTACCATGGCGTTGGGATTATTTTGTTATAGCGATCAGTTTTTTCTGCAACTTCGGCACGATCACCCTTGATGAGGCCCTACAAAGCAGTGGTTTTTATCCGGGCCACTTTGCGCGACACTGTGCGCACGTCAAACTTGGAGCCCGATATGACCGCTAGCGCCGAAAAGTTCACCCGCCAGACCCTGCTCGATGTTCAGCCGCTCACGCCGAACCTCTTCAGCCTGCGGGTAACGCGCGATGCAGGGTTCCGCTTTCGTTCCGGCCAGTTCGCCCGCCTGGGCGTGACCAAGGCCGATGGCAGCGTGGTGTGGCGCGCCTACTCCATGGTCAGCGCACCGCATGACGAGCACCTCGACTTCTTCTCCATCGTGGTGCCAGGCGGCGAGTTCACCAGTGAGCTGAGCCGCCTGGGGGCGGGTGATACCTTGCTGATCGACCGCCAGGCTTTTGGCTTCCTTACCCTTGACCGCTTCGTGGGTGGCCGCGACCTGTGGCTGCTGGCGACCGGGACCGGAATTGCGCCATTCATGTCGATCCTGCAGGACTTCGAGGCCTGGGAGCGTTTCGACAGCATAAAGCTGGTGTATTCGGTGCGCGAAGCGAAAGAGCTGGCCTACGTGGATGAAATCGCCGGGTTGGAGCAGCGCGATTACCTGGCTGAGTACGCCGGCAAGTTGCAGTTCATTCCGGTGGTGACCCGTGAGCAGCACCCGGGGGCCCTGAATGAGCGCATTACCACGCTAATCGAGAATGGCGAGCTTGAGAAGGCAGCAGGGCTGGAGCTGTCGCCGGAACATTCGCGGGTGATGCTGTGCGGCAACCCGGAGATGATCGACGAGACGCGCAAGGTGCTGAAGGCGCGTGACCTGCAACTGAGCCTGAGCAAGCGGCCGGGGCAGGTGGCTGTGGAAAACTACTGGTAATGCGATAGGGGCGCACAGCGCCCCCAGCAACCTCAAGGCAGCCGATTCTGGTTTTGCGTCTTGAGCAAATCGCGAATCTCGGTCAACAGGGTTTCTTCAGCCGAAGGCACTGGCGGCACAGTCGGTGCCACAGCTTCTTCGCGCTTGAGCCTGTTGATTGCCTTCACCCCCATGAAGATGGCAAAGGCAACGATCACGAAGTCGATCACGGTCTGGATGAACTTGCCATAAGCCAGCACCACCGCTGGAATGTCACCTTGGGCAGCCTTCAGTGTGATCGCCAGATCGCTGAAGTCCACCCCACCGATCAGCAGACCCAGTGGCGGCATGACCACGTCTCCGACGAAGGACGATACGATCTTGCCGAAGGCTGCGCCGATGATGATACCGACCGCCATGTCGACGACATTGCCTTTGACCGCGAAGGCCTTGAACTCACTGATCATGCCCATGTTTGGTTCCTTGTAACAAAAGGTAAGGTTAACGCAGTGTAAGCCACTTAAACGCTTCATGCGTCGTGTTCAGGGGTAGTGACTGCGGTTAGAACGAATAGTTTTGTCGCATCCCGAAGCGTTCGAGACACGTCCGGCTCGGCTATCATGGCGGTTTTTTCCAGGAGACCCCATCCATGGCCAAGGCCAAGCGCTTGTATGGCTGCACCGAGTGCGGCGCGACCTTCCCCAAATGGGCCGGCCAGTGCGGCGAATGCGGGGCCTGGAACACCCTGGTCGAAACCATGATCGAGAGCGGCGGTGCTGCTGCGCCCAGTACTGGCCGCGCCGGTTGGACCGGGCAGCAAGCGCAGATCAAGACCCTGGCCGAAGTCAGCGTCGAGGAAATCCCGCGCTTCACCACCAGCAGCACCGAACTGGACCGCGTGTTGGGCGGCGGCCTGGTGGATGGCTCGGTGGTGCTGATTGGTGGCGACCCGGGCATCGGCAAGTCGACCATCCTGCTGCAGACTTTGTGCAACATCGCCGTGGGCATGCCGGCGCTGTATGTCACGGGTGAGGAGTCGCAACAGCAGGTGGCCATGCGCTCGCGGCGCCTGGGCTTGCCCCAGGACAAGCTCAAGGTAATGACCGAAACCTGCATCGAAACCATCATTGCCACGGCACGCGTCGAGAAACCGCGGGTGATGGTGATCGACTCGATCCAGACCATCTTCACCGAGCAATTGCAGTCGGCACCCGGCGGCGTGGCCCAGGTGCGTGAGAGCACGGCGCTGCTGGTGCGTTACGCCAAGCAGAGCGGCACGGCGATCTTCCTGGTCGGCCACGTGACCAAGGAAGGCTCGCTGGCCGGCCCGCGGGTACTGGAGCACATGGTCGATACCGTGCTGTATTTCGAAGGTGAGTCCGACGGCCGCCTGCGCCTGTTGCGAGCGGTGAAAAACCGCTTTGGCGCGGTCAACGAACTGGGCGTATTCGGCATGACCGACCGGGGCCTGAAAGAGGTGTCCAACCCGTCGGCTATCTTCCTTAACCGTACCCAGGAAGAAGTGCCGGGCAGTGTGGTGATGGCGACCTGGGAGGGCACCCGGCCAATGCTGGTCGAGGTACAGGCACTGGTCGACGACAGCCACTTGGCAAACCCGCGCCGGGTAACCCTGGGCCTGGACCAGAACCGCCTGGCCATGTTGCTGGCGGTGCTGCACCGCCACGGCGGTATTCCCACCCATGATCAGGACGTATTCCTCAACGTGGTGGGCGGTGTGAAGGTGCTGGAGACGGCTTCGGACCTGGCATTGCTGGCGGCGGTGATGTCCAGCTTGCGTAACCGGCCACTGGCCCATGGGCTGCTGGTGTTTGGCGAGATCGGCCTGTCGGGCGAGGTGCGGCCGGTGCCCAGTGGCCAAGAGCGGTTGAAGGAAGCGGCCAAGCATGGCTTCAAGCGCGCCATCGTGCCCAAGGGCAATGCGCCGAAAGAGTCGCCGGCAGGGCTGCAGGTTATTGCCGTCACCCGCCTGGAACAGGCCCTGGATGCATTGTTCGAGTAATTCATGACTTGTCAGGGGACTCGCCGCCTCAGGATGGCGCGGTACCTGTAGGAGCAGCCTTGTGCTGCGAAGAGGCCGATATGGCCAGCAGATTTGTATGGGCAGCAATGGCCTCTTCGCAGCACAAGGCTGCTCCTACAAGGAGCGGGCAAGCCCGCGAAAGGGCCAGTACAGGCAAACGAAAAAGGGGCCGACGATGCGCGTCGGCCCCCCTCTCACCGCTCAGTCAGCGGTCAATGTTCGGCAACTGCCGCACGCCTGACCGTCTGGTTGCCATGCTCGTCCAGTTCCAGCAATGGCACTTCGTTTCCTTCGGCATCGAACAGCTTGCCATCCTTGAAGTAGTCGCCATCACGCAGTGCGGAAATGTCGGAGTACTGGATGGTGCGTTCGTACGCTGCGGCGAACACGGACTGGTTTTCCGAGTTGCCGGTGGTGAAGTGGTTGAAGATCAGGTTCAGCAGGATGGCCATGATCGCCGCCGAACTGATGCCCGAGTGGAAGATGGTCTCGAACCAGTTCGGGAAGTGGTGGTAGAAGGTTGGCGCGGCAATCGGGATCATGCCGAAGCCCAGCGAAGCGGCGACGATGATCAGGTTGACGTTGTTCTTGTAGCTGACCTTGGACAGGGTGCGGATACCACTGGCCGCCACCGTTCCGAACAGCACGATGCCCGCACCGCCCAGTACCGGGGTCGGTACTGCAGCAATCACCCGGCCCATGACCGGCAGCAGGCCGAGCACCACCAGGATCACACCGCCCGTGGCCACCACGTAACGGCTCTTGACCCCGGTCACGGCCACCAGGCCAACGTTCTGGGCGAACGCGCTCTGGGTGAACGAGCCGAAGATCGGCGCCAGGATGCTCGATGCCATGTCGGCGCGCAGGCCGTTGCCCAGGCGCTTGGAGTCGACCTTGGTGTCGATGATCTCACCCACGGCGAGGATGTCGGCCGAGGTTTCCACCAGGGTGACCATGATCACGATGCACATCGACAGGATCGCGGCGATGTGGAATTCCGGCATGCCGAAATGGAACGGCGTGGGGAAGGCGAACATCGCACCCTCGGTGACCTTGCTGAAGTCGGTCATGCCCAGCGCCCAGGCGATCAGGGTACCGAGCACCATGGCCAGCAAGATCGACAGGCGCGAGATGGTCGCGCTGCCCAGCTTGCTCAGCAGCAGCACGATGGCGAAGGTCAGCCCCGCCAGGCCGATGTTGGCCACGCTGCCGAATTCCGGCGAGGCGCTGTTGCCACCCATCACCCAGCGTGCAGCCACCGGCATCAGGGTCAGGCCGATGGTGGTGATGACGATACCGGTCACCAGCGGCGGGAAGAACTTGGTGATGCGCGAGAACACCGGGGTGATCAGGAAGCCGATCAGCGATGCTGCCATGACGGCGCCGAGCACGCCTGGCAGGCCACCGCCGCCCTCGCTGCTGAGGATCGCCCCCATGGTCGCCACACCGGCGAACGACACGCCCTGCACCAGCGGCAACTGGCAGCCGAAGAACGGCAGGCCGAGGGTTTGCAGCAGGGTGGCCAAGCCACCGGCAAACAGCGAGGCAGCAATCAACATGCCTATTTCGGCGCCGTTGAGGCCTGCGGCCTGCCCCAGGATCAGGGGTACCGCGACGATCCCTCCGTACATGGTCAACACATGCTGCAGACCGTAAGCCAGGTTGGCACCAAGCCCGAGGTTTTCATCCTCGGGGCGCTTGGCGGGAGACGTGCTAGGGGACGTAGTCATGGAGCAGGCTCTCTGTTTATTTTTGTGTCGCTACTGTAGACAGTTCCGGCAAATGATTACCACAAGAATTGTATACAATATTTTGATCGGAGCGCGCACAAGGGCGGCCGCCGGATGTGCGAAAACCCAATGCAGAAGGCGTACCAACTCATCAAATGCTGTATTAGAGAGGTGTGTACAAAGTGCTGCTACCCAGGCTTAAAGCTGTCTGGGTAGACAGGAAACACATCGCGGGGAGGCTATTAGCTAGCTAAGAGATTTCATTATTCGATGAGTTCGCGCAGCTCACGCATCATTTCGGTGCTGTCGGCCACGTTCAATTCCACAAGACGGTGCAAGTGGCTCATCGAATCGATGTCGATGTACAGGCAGATGAAGCCCAGCCGGTCCGGTTCTTCGTGGCGCAGTTCGACCTGCATCTGCACCTCGGTCACTTCGTCGTTGAGCAGGATGTAGGCTTCGAAATCCTGGCTCAGGTCGGGATCCCAGGGTTTAGGGCTTTCGACCAGCAGGCCCTTGAGGGACAGGTCAAGCAGTTTCACCTCCCAGCAACGCTCGCCCTGGCACAGCCGGGTCGGGGCGTCGAACTGGATACGCTGGAAACGGCGGCGTTCGTCGTGATCGCTCATGGCGTGGATCCTCGGGTAGGTCCTAAAGTGACATCCTGACTATAGTTAGAAGGGTATGTGCATCAGGTACCGCAATCTGGCCGCAGAGGCTCTAGACCAAAGCAAGTGTGGCAATGCGCCTTGACTCGCCCTAGACTCGGTGGGCGGTCTTTCCAATCCACCAGCTGGAAGCTAACCATGAACAACAATAATAGCCTGCTACGCCACATTCCGTGGCTGGCGCTGGCAGTCATAGGGGCCTGCGCGCTGGGTGTGGTCGCCCTGCGTCGCGGTGAGGCAATCAACGCCTTGTGGATCGTGGTCGCGGCGGTGGCCATCTACCTGGTTGCCTACCGTTACTACAGCCTGTTCATCGCCACCAAGGTGATGCAACTGGACCCGCGCCGCGCCACCCCGGCGGTGCTCAACAACGACGGCCTGGACTACGTCCCGACCAACAAACATATCCTCTTCGGTCACCACTTCGCTGCCATCGCCGGCGCAGGCCCCCTGGTCGGCCCGGTGCTCGCCGCGCAAATGGGCTACCTGCCCGGCACGCTGTGGCTGATCGCCGGCGTGGTGCTGGCCGGTGCGGTGCAGGACTTCATGGTCCTGTTCATGTCCACCCGCCGCAACGGCCGTTCGCTCGGCGACATGGTGCGCGAGGAGATGGGCCGCATTCCGGGCACCATTGCCCTGTTCGGCTGCTTCCTGATCATGATCATCATCCTTGCGGTGCTGGCGCTGATCGTGGTCAAGGCCCTGGCCGAGAGCCCGTGGGGCATGTTCACTGTGATGGCGACCATCCCGATCGCGATGTTCATGGGCATCTACATGCGCTACATCCGCCCGGGCCGCATTGGCGAGATCTCGGTGGTTGGCGTGGTATTGCTGCTGGCCTCGATCTGGCTGGGCGGCGTGATCGCTGCGGATCCGGTCTGGGGCCCGGCGTTCACCTTCACCGGCGTGCAGATCACCTGGATGCTGGTGGGCTACGGCTTCGTCGCCGCGGTGCTGCCGGTGTGGCTGGTGCTGGCGCCGCGTGACTACCTGTCGACCTTCCTCAAGATCGGCACCATCGTTGGCCTGGCCATCGGTATCCTGATCATTGCGCCCGAGCTGAAAATGCCGGCGCTGACCCAGTTCACCGACGGCACAGGCCCGGTGTGGAAGGGCACCCTGTTCCCGTTCCTGTTCATCACCATCGCCTGTGGTGCGGTGTCGGGCTTCCATGCGCTGATCTCTTCGGGCACCACGCCCAAGCTGCTGGACAACGAAACCAACGCCCGTTACATCGGCTACGGCGGCATGCTGATGGAGTCGTTCGTGGCCATCATGGCCATGGTCGCCGCTTCGGTGATCGAACCGGGCGTGTACTTCGCCATGAACAGCCCGGCCGCCGTGGTGGGCGCAGACGTTGCGTCGGTGGCGCAGACGGTCAGCAGCTGGGGCTTCCTGATTACCCCTGAGCAGCTTGAAGCCGTCGCCCGTGACATTGGTGAGCACACCATCCTGGCCCGTGCCGGCGGTGCGCCAACCCTGGCAGTCGGTATCGCGCAGATCCTGCACCAGGTGTTGCCAGGTGAAAACACCATGGCCTTCTGGTACCACTTCGCGATCCTGTTCGAGGCACTGTTCATCCTCACCGCAGTCGACGCCGGTACCCGTGCCGGGCGCTTCATGCTGCAAGACCTGCTGGGCAGCTTCGTACCGGCACTCAAACGTACCGAATCGTGGGGGGCCAACCTGCTCGCCACCGCTGGCTGCGTGGCAATGTGGGGCTATCTGCTGTACCAGGGCGTGATCGACCCGCTGGGTGGCATCAACACCCTTTGGCCGCTGTTTGGCATCTCCAACCAGATGCTCGCCGGTATCGCCTTGATGCTCGGTACTGTGGTGCTGATCAAGATGAAGCGTCAACGCTACATCTGGGTCACCCTGCTGCCGGCCGTCTGGCTGCTGATCTGCACCACTGCTGCAGGGCTGATCAAGCTGTTCGACCCGAACCCGGCCGTTGGCTTCCTGGCCCTGGCCAAGAAGTACAGCACTGCGCTGGACGCCGGCCAGGTCCTGGCCCCGGCCAAGGACATCGGGCAGATGCAGCACGTTATCTTCAACGCCTACACCAACGCGGGCCTGACGATTCTGTTCCTGCTGGTGGTTTTCAGCATCCTGTTCTTCGCCCTCAAGGTCGGCTACGGCGCCTGGGGCCGCAAGGAGCGCAGCGACAAGGAAACCCCGTTCCAGGCCCTGCCTGACGCGTAATCGAGAGGACTGCAGTTATGTTCAACGACTTGGGTCGACTGGGGAAATACCTGGGGCAGGCAGCCCGCCTGATGGTCGGCATGCCCGACTACGACAACTATGTCGAACACATGCAGAAGACGCATCCGGACAAGCCGGTGATGAGCTACGAGGCGTTCTTCCGCGAACGCCAGGAAGCCCGTTACGGCGGCAAGTCCGGGCCCAAATGCTGTTGAACCCTAAGCGTTGACCTGTCCGGCCTCATCGCCGGCAAGCCAGCTCCCACAGGTGCTCCATAGGCCACCAGTCTGTGCAGTACCTGTGGGAGCTGGCTTGCCGGCGATGGGGCCACTGTTTTTTCCGCACAGGAGATGTTCTGCGTGCAGACGCCTATTCCCGTAACCGTACTCACAGGCTTCCTCGGCGCTGGCAAGACCACCTTGCTCAAGCACATGCTCAAGGCCGAGCACGGCCTGAAGATTGCCGTGATCGAAAACGAATTCAGCGAGGCCGGCATCGACAGCCAGTTGCTGGGCGACGAGCCGGTGCAGGTGATGACCCTGGCCAATGGCTGCGTGTGCTGCAGCATCCATGGTGACCTCACCCGCGCCTTGTACCTGCTGCTTGAGCGCCTTGACGCAGGCGAGATCGCCTTTGACCGGCTGGTAATCGAATGCACCGGCCTGGCCGACCCGGCGCCGGTGGCGCAAACCTTTTTCATCGACGAGGACTTGCGTGAGCGCTACATCCTCGACGGCATCATCACCCTGGTCGACGCTGTTCATGCCGAACTGCACCTGACCCAGACCATCGCTCAGGCCCAAGTCGGCTTTGCCGATCGCCTGCTGCTGAGCAAGACCGATCTGGTCGAGCCGGCTACGGTAGAAGCCCTTTGCGAACGCTTGGCCCGCATCAATGGCCGGGCTGCAATCCGTGTGGTCGAGCACGGCCGTATCGACCTGGCGGAGCTACTGGATGTGCGTGGTTTCAACCTCAACCCTGACCTGGGCGCGAACCTGAAACCGATGCTTCGCCCGGTGCTCAAGCCCGCCACCCCCGACCGTATCTCCACCATGGTGCTGCGCACGGAAACCGCGCTGGACATCGACCGCCTCAGCGGCTTCATGAATGAGCTGCTGGAAACCCACGGCAAACAGCTGCTGCGCTACAAGGGCGTGCTGAACATTGCCGGTGAAGACCGCAAGCTGGTGTTTCAGGGCGTGCTCAAGCTTTACGGTTTCGACTGGGATGCAGAATGGGCCGAGGGTGAAGCCCGCGAGAGTGTAATGGTGTTCATCGCCGATGAACTGCCCGAGGCTACGATTCGGGCTGGCTTCGAGGCGCTGGCTGCGGGCTGAGCCGGCGCGGCGTTGCGGCCTGGAACCACTGCGGCCATGAGCTGCGGTGGCGGGTTTCCACCTCGATGCACGGGATCAGGCGTTCGGTCAGCACCGCCGTTTGCCGCACTGCCTTCGCCGTGCGGTATTTGACGCTGTGGATGCACTCGCGGTCGCCGAATTCGCAGCGGTTCAGCGCGGTACCGCCGCAGGGGCCATTGGCCAGGCCTTTGGGGCAGGTTTCCGGGCAGACGTACAGGGTGTCTTCCAGGCGGCAGCGGCCGCAGGTATCGCAACCCACCAGCGGCCGTTTCACCGCACGTTCCACCTTATGCAGCACTTGTGCGCCAAGGTGCGTAGCCCACAGCGGCCGGCGTACCGCCCAGCCAAATGCCTTGCTCAGGCTGTTGCGGCGGCTGAACAGCAGTGAATGCATGCCGTGCATCAGGTGATAGCGTGCTTTCTCTTTGAACGAGGCATCGATCCGCGACTCGCCCTGGCGCCAGGCCGCTTGTGGCGGGTGGAATATCACTGCCGGCAGCCCGGGCATCTGCCAACTGGCCTGCCAGGCGGGCGCCCACTGCTCCAGCGTGTGGACCTGGTTTTGCCAGTGCTCGATACGGTCTTCCAGGGCCAGCAGTTGTTTCAGTTCGTGAACCCCTGACAGGTGCACTCCGGCGTAGCCCATCAGTTTCACGCCAATGATCTGCAACGCCAGGCGGTCGACGCTGCGTGCCTGGGCAAAGGCCTTGGACTGCGCAGTCTCAGCTTCGAGCATGTCACGCATGGACGGTGTGACAGTGACCCCGGCCACGTGGTCGAGCATTGCCGCGCGCCCGTGGGTGAGGCTCATCAGGCAGGCCAGCATCGGCTTGGGCGTGGGCTGGCGACGCATCCAGTGCATGGCTTCCTGATGCTTGGCGGCATCGAAACCCAGTTGCAGGGTGAGGAAGTCGGCGCCTGCTGCGAGTTTTTTCTCGGCCTTGAAATACTGGGCGCCGCCTTCTTCCTCACAATACTTGAACGGGTTCAGCGCAGCGCCCAGCAGCCAGTGCGGGCAAGCCTGGCGGGCAATCAGCAGGGCGGCGACCGATTCCAGGTAGCGCACCGGGCGCTGACCGGGCTCGTGGCCGGGCAGGCGGTCGCCCGTCAGCAGCAACAGCTGGTCGAGGCCCGCGGCGTCCATACGCTGCAGTTGGGCAAGCAGGTGGTGACGCTCGCGGTCCTTGCCGGAAAAATGCGGCAGGGCAGGTACCGGCTTGCTGAACGAGGCGAGGGCATCCAGCGGCGACATGTCCAGCGGGCTGCCGACGCGATCGCCGATGGCCACGGTCATTGGCCAGCCGCACAGGTGCGCGCGGGCCATGATCGCTTCCATGGCGGCGAAGCGTTCTGCAGAAGGCTTGGGGACGAACTCCATGACGCAGACGAAGTTCTGTTCGCGCAGCGCGGTTTTCAGCAGGCTCATGTGGCCGGGCACCTGGTGTGGTCAGGGTGGCATTGTGCGGCAGAAGGCGGGCGGGGTCATGTCCGGATGCGCAGGGTGGTGCTCTGAATGAGACATCATCATGATCATGAAAAAATCTTGGGTTCATCTCAAATTTAATGAGTTTGTCTCAAACCGGTCTCAACCGGACAATCGCCTCATTCATTTATGCAGGCTGAAGGGACAAGACATGGCACTGGCACACAACCTGGGCTTTCCACGCATTGACCACGACAGCGAGCTGCGTGCCCGCCACTGGCAGGTGCAGAGAGAGGCTGGCATCGAACTGCTGCCAGTGGGCGACTTTGCCTGGTTTGACCAACCATTCGACCTGAGCTGGGCACAACTTTTCGACGAAGTGGCACAGGCCAAGGCCTTGGGGCATGCGGTCAAGCCAGTGGTGATCGGCCCATTGACCTATCTGTGGCAGGGCGAAACCAACGACGGCATCGACACGCTGGAGCGCCTCGAACGCCTGCTGCCGCTGTATGACCAGCATCTCAACCGCCTGGCTACCCTGGGTGTCGAGTGGGTGCAGATCGATGAGCCGATTCTCGCCGAAGACCTTCCGCAGGACTGGAAAAACGCTTTCGAGCGCGTCTATAACATCCTTCAGCGCGCGCCATTGAAGAAACTGATTGCCACCTACTCGGGTGGCCTTGGCGGCAACCTCGGCCTGGCCGCGAACCTGCCGGTCGACGGCCTGCACATCGACCTGGTGCAGGCACCCGACCAGTACGTGACCATTCTCGACCGCCTGCCGGCCTACAAAGTGCTGTCACTGGGCCTGGTCGACGGCGGCAACGCCGCGCCTTGCGACCTGGGCGAGACCCTGGACCTGCTGCACGATGCCCATGAGCGCCTGGGAGAGCGGCTGTGGCTGGCGCCATCCTGCTCGTTGACGCGCAGCCCGCTGGAAGTGGCCGTGCAGAAGTGCCAGGAAGTGGCGGTGTTGGTTGCTGCACTGGAAGAGAACCGGGCTGCGGCCTGATTATCGGCACAGGCGCTGCAAACCCCCTAGAATGCCGACTCCGATCAGATCCACAGGGAGTGATGCGATGCGAGTTCTGGTAGTCGGCGCCAGCAAGGGCCTGGGCATGGCGTTCATGCAAGGGCTGGGCAAACCGGGCGATACGTTGATTGGGGTGTCGCGCACCCAGCCAGCGGCAGTGGCCGTGGGCAAGGATGTCCAGGCCCAGTGGATCGAAGCCGACCTCGGCGAGCCGTCCACCGCCATAGAGACAATTTTCCGGGCCCTGGCCGAGGGTGGTGTGGATACGCTGATCTATAACCTCGGCCTGTGGGAGGCCGAAGCCTTCGAGGCCCACTACAGCTTCCTTGATGACCATGATGCGCAGCTGCAGCGCATGGTCGACTGCAACATCACCGCGACCATCCTGCTGATCAAGCGCCTGCTGCCGCTGCTGCTCAAAAGCGAAAAACCACGGATCATTCTCACCGGTTCAACCTCGGGCCTGCCCCAGAGTGGTCGCCCGGAAGTGACCTTCGCTGCCTCGAAATTCGCCCTGCGCGGCATTGCCGAAGCGTTGCGCGAAGGCTATCGGGAGCAGGGCCTTGGGGTGACTTGCCTGAACCTGGGGTACCTGAATACCGAAGACAGCCTGGACGTGCCGGTGGCCGAGGCTGCGACGCGTGGGGAGGGGGGGCTGATACCGCTGCACGATGTGGTGCTGATGGTGCGTACGCTACTGGAGCTTTCGGCGGCCAGTTATGTTCGGGAGCTGACCTTGCCGGCTATTGCTGATGAGCGGTTCTGAAGGCTGAGTTGGCCACGTAGACAGGCCCGGCCCTATCGCCGGCAAGCCAGCTCCCACATATACTGCACAAACTCTGAAATGTGTGCGGTCCCTGTGGGAGCTGGCTTGCCGGCGATAGGGCCGGGCCTGCTTGCATCAATCCTGACTCAGCGCTCGATCGCCAGCGCGACCCCTTGCCCGCCACCAATGCACAAGGTGGCCAAGCCCTTCTTCACATCCCGCTTGATCATCTCGTGCAGCAAGGTCACCAGCACCCGGCACCCGGAAGCGCCAATCGGGTGGCCCAGGGCAATGGCCCCGCCATTCACGTTGACCCGCGCAGCATCCCATTCCAGCACCTTGCCCACTGCCAGCGCCTGTGCGGCAAAGGCTTCGTTGGCTTCGATCAGGTCCAGTTCGGCCAGTTGCCAACCGGCCTTGTCCAGGCAACGCTGAGTCGCTGAAACCGGGCCGATGCCCATGATTGCCGGGTCTACCCCTGCACTGGCATAGGCGGCGATCTTGGCCAGTACTGACAAGCCCAGGGCCTTGGCCTTGGCGGCACTCATCAGCAGCACGGCAGCGGCGCCGTCATTCAGGCTGGAGGCGTTGCCAGCGGTAACGCTGCCATCCTTCTTGAACGCAGGACGCAGTTTGGCCAGGGAGTCAGCGGTGGTGTCCGGGCGTGGCTGTTCGTCCTGGGCGAACACTTTGGGCTCACCCTTTTTCTGTGGCAGCACGATTGGGGTGATCTCATCAAGGAAGCGGCCGGCCTCGATGGCCGCCACGGCCTTGCGTTGCGATTCGGCGGCAAAAGCGTCCTGCTGCTCACGGCTGAGGCCGTACTTGTCCACAAGGTTCTCGGCGGTGATGCCCATGTGATAGTCGTTGAAGGCATCCCACAGGCCATCGGTGATCATGCTGTCGATCAGCTGGCCATGGCCCATGCGCTGCCCAGTGCGGGCCGAAGGCATCACATAGGGGGCCAGGCTCATGTTCTCCTGGCCACCGGCAATCACCACCTCGGCATCACCGCAACGAATGGCCTGGGCGGCCAGGTGCAAGGCCTTGAGGCCCGAGCCGCAGACTTTGTTCAGGGTCAGCGCCGGTACGCTGTAGGGCAAGCCGGCCTTGATCGCGGCCTGGCGTGCCGGGTTCTGCCCGGCGCCGGCGGTGAGCACCTGGCCGAGGATCACTTCGTCCACCTGCGCCGGGTCCAGCCCGGTCTGCTCCAGCAGGCGCTTGATCACGGCGGCACCGAGGTCGACCGCAGGTACCGTGGCCAGGGCGCCCTGGAAGCTGCCGATGGCGGTGCGGGTAGCGGCGACGATGACCACGTCGTTCATGTTGTTGTTCTCCGTGCGATGGGCGTAATGCCCAAGCATCGGTGGCTTTGGCTCATTTGTTAAGTTTGTTTTTCTTTCGGATTGATGTGAAAAATAAATCAATGGGCGCTCGGCGTTCTATCCAACTAAGCTGAATTCCGTGCTGTTTTCACTCAACTGAATGGAGCCCATACCCATGCGCACCCTCATCGCCTTGATGCTACTGATCGGCAGCAGCACAGCATTCGCCGCCACCCAATGCACCACCGCAGACAAAAGCACCTGGCAAGACCAGGAAAAGTTCCAGGCCCAGCTCAAGGAGCAGGGTTACAAGATCAACAAGTTCAAGGTTACCAAGGGCAACTGCTACGAGATCTATGGTCTCGACAAGGATGGCCGCAAGGTCGAGATCTACCATGATCCGGTGAGCGGCAAGGCGGTCAAGTCCGAGTACCACGATTGAACAGCGACGGCACTGTGCAGCTGTGGGACCCGCTCCTGCGGCTGTGCCATCTCTCCATCGCCGGTGTGTTCTTCGCCGACTATTTTTTCAACGAAGAAGGGGACGACTGGCACCAGTGGCTCGGTTACTACGCACTGGCCTGTGTCGTGGTGCGCGTGGTCTGGGGCTTTGTCGGGCCACCCAGCGCGCGCTGGGCCGATTTCTGGCCAACCCCGGCGCGCCTGGCAGGGCATGCCCGTGCGCTGCTGCGCGGCGAGCCTTTTCATCGCCTGGGGCATTCGCCGATTGGCGCGTTGGTGATGCTGTTGATGCTGACCGGTATCGCAGGGCTGGTCCTGACCGGCTGGGCGTCCCAGGAGGTGGATGCGCTGTGGGGCGCCGATTGGCCGACCGACCTGCACAGCTGGTTGGCCGATGCGGTGTTGGCGTTGGTGTGTGTGCATGTGCTGGCGGCCATCTACGAGAGTGTGCGCCTGCGCGAGAACCTGCCGTTGTCGATGATCACCGGGCGTCGACGGCGCCGGGATTGAATTTAACTGTGCCGGCCTCTTCGCGGCTAAAGCCGCTCCCACAGGTACTACACAGCCCTTGAGAGCGGCGGGGTCCTTGTGGGAGCGGCTTTAGCCGCGAAGAGGCCAGGTCAGGCAACACAACTCAAACAGCCGGACACTGATGGGTCACACAGTGAATCCCGCCACCCCCGGCGGCAATGGCATCAATATCCAGCTGCACGATATCGCGCCCCGGGTATAACGCCGCCAGCAACGCCCGAGCCTCTTCATCCGCCTGCGTATCACCAAACTGCGGCGCGATGATCGCGCCATTGATCACGAAGTAATTGACGTATCCGGCCGCAAAGTCTTCATTGCCCTTGCTGAACCTGTTACGCCGCCCGCGCTGTGGCGGTGACACGACATGAATCTGCAACGTCCGGCCTTCTGCATCGGTGGCGCGCTTGAGAATCTCAAGATGCTTGCGCGTCACGCCGTGGTCATACGATTCCGCGTCGTTGTCCAGGTTGGCAATCACCACCCCCGGCCGCACGAAGCGGGCATAGAAATCCACATGCCCGTCAGTGATGTCCTCACCGGCGATGCCCGGCAGCCAGATAACCTTGCTCAACCCCAAGCGCTCCTTGAGCTCGGCCTCGACCTCGGCCTTGCTCCAGCCGTTGTTGCGGTTGGCATTGACCCAGCTGCTTTCGGTCATGATGCCGGTGCCATGGCCATCCACTTCGATGGCACCTCCTTCGCCGACCAACTCGCTGCGCTGATAGCGCGCGCCGGCGAGTGTGGCGATCCGCTTGGCCAGCTGTGCATCGTTGCGGTGGCGCTGCTTGTTGCCCCAGCCGTTGAAGTTGAAATCCACCGCGCCCAGCGCGCCGTCGTCATCGAGGACGAAGTTGGCGCCGATGTCGCGCATCCAGATGTCGTCCAGTTCGCACTCGACAAAGCTTGTGCGCGGGCTGGCGCAGTGCTGCTCGGCCAGCTTGCCCGGCAGAACACGGTGACCGGCTGATAACGCGCGATGGCCTGGGCGATGCGGCCCAGGGCTGCTTGCACATCGGCGGTGAAGTCTTCCCAGATGACATCCTGGGCGCCGAAGGCGATGAAGGCGCGCTGCTGCGTTTCCCCCTCGTCAGGCATGAGCCAGCGCCCGGGCTCGTCGGCGCGAGTCAGGCCCAGGGGCAAGCCAAGGCCGGTGCCGAGGCCGGCCGCCAGTGACAGTTGCAGGAAGGTTCTACGGCTTGGCATGGCTCAGTCCTGTGCAGTCTTGAAGCGTGTCCACACGCGCATGCGTGCCCGCATGTCAGCCTGTGGGATATCGCGGCCCGGTATTAGTCGGGCATAGGTTGCTTCGTCGAGGTAGATATCGGGGTTGTCGCGCATGCGTGGGTCCACCGCCTGGCGCGCCTTGGCGCTGGCAGTGGGGTAACCGGTGAAGTTGCTGATGGCAGCCATGTTCGCCGGGCGCATGACGAAGTTGATGAAACGATAGGCGTATTCCGGGTGCCTGGCATCGGCCGGGATGGCCATGGTGTCCATCCACACCGTGGTGCCTTGGCGGGGCACGCGGTACTGGAAGTCCAGGTGCTTGCCTGCGGCCTCGGCCGTGCGCTGGGCCTGGATCACGTCGCCGCTGTAGCCCAGGGACACGCACAGGTTTTCGTTGACCAGTTCGGTCACCGGCTGCGACTGGAACTTGCGCACATACGGGCGTATGGCCTTGAGCAGCTCGCTGGCGGCGGCCAAGTCTTCACGCTTGGCGCTGCGTGGCTCGCGCCCCAGGTAGTTGAGGACCACCGCCAACACTTCGTCGGGCGAGTCGATGACCGAGATACCGCAGTCGGCGAACTTGGCCGCCAGCTCCGGCTTGAACAGCAGGTCGAGGTCGTCCAGCGGCGCATCGGGCATGCGCTGGCGGACTTTCTCGGCATTCACCGTCAGGCCGATGGTGCCCCAGGTGTAGGGGACGGTCGCCTGGCTGGCCTTGGGGTACCGGGCATGCAGCTGGCGCAGGCCAGGGTCGATGTCGTCCAGTGCCTCAAGGCGACTGTGGTCCAGTGGCTGCAGGCTGCCGGCGCGCATCAGCCGCTCGGCAACGGTGTCACCGGGGAACACCAGGTCGTAGCCACTGCGCCCGGACATCAGCTTGGCTTCGAGTACTTCACTGCCGTCCATGACGTCGTAGATGACTTGGATGCCGGTTTCGGCCGTGAACTGCTTCAGGGTGTCCTCGGCAAAATAGTCGGCCCAGTTGTACAGGCGCAAAACGGCCTGTTCGGCCTGGGCCTGGCTGGCGCAAATGGCCAGCGCCAATGCGGCTAGAACGTGGTGTTTCATGCTCAGGCCCTCAGGGTATGTGGATGCTTGCCGTCCAGAGTCAGCAGTGGGGCGTACATTTCCGGGCGACGATCGCGGTAGATGCCCCAGCTCAGGCGGTCATCGCGCATGCGTGCCAGGTCCAGGTCGTGCAGCCAGATGCCGCCGTTGTCACGGTCGGCCTCGGCGAGCATGGCGCCCTTGTGGTCGCAGATGAACGACGAACCATAGAAGCGCATGCTCAACGAAGCGTCGCTGGCGGCGACTTCATCGCCTACGCGATTGGCCGCCACCACCGGCAACAGGTTGGCGGCGGCGTGGCCGCGCATTGCCACCTGCCAATGGTCGCGTGAGTCCAGTTCGGCGCAGCCGGGCTCGGAGCCGATGGCGGTGGGGAACAACAGCACTTCAGCGCCCATCAGTGCCAGGCAGCGAGCGGTTTCGGGGAACCACTGATCCCAGCAGATACCAATACCCAGGCGGCCAAAGGCGGTATCCCAGACCTTGAAGCCGGTGTCGCCAGGGCTGAAGTACTCCTTCTCCTGGTAGCCGATAGCGTTGGGGATGTGGGTTTTGCGGTACACCCCGAGCAGGCGGCCGTCGGCATCGGCCACGGTCAGCGAGTTGAAGAAGGCATTGCCGGCGCGCTCGTACCAGCTCAGCGGGAGCACCACGCCCAGCTCGCCGGCCAGCGCAGCGAAGCGCTGCAGGATCGGGCTGTCGGGGTAGGGCTGGGCGAGGGCATGGTGCTGGTGGTCCTGTTCGATGCAGAAGTACGGGGTAGCGAACAGCTCTTGCAGCAGGATCACCTGGGCGCCTTTGGCAGCGGCCTGGCGCACCAGCTGTTCGGCGCGGTCGAGGTTGTCGGGCAGGTTCCAGCTGCACGGCATCTGGGTGGTGGCAACCCGTAGCAGGCTCATGGCTGCACCTCCGGCTGCTGCTGGGTGATGCAGTGGATGCCGCCACCGCCGTGGGCTATGTGGTCGATGCGCACGGGTACGATCTGCCGGCCCGGGAAGGCGTGGGCCAGTTGTGCAGCGGCCTCCTGGTCGGCGGCAATACCGTAGGCCGGCATGATGATCGCGCCGTTGGCGATGTAGAAGTTGGTGTAGGACGCACAGAACACCTCGGCGTTATGGTCGACCGCGGCGGTGGCCTCGTACAGGTCCAGCAGTTCGAAGTGGCGGCCTTGGGCGTCGGTGGCCAGTTCCAGGGCGCGGCGGTTTTCCCGCACCACGTCGGCGTACACCGAGCCTTGCTCATGGGTGGCGTCGACCAGCAGTACGCCTGGCCGAGCGAAGGCACACACGCCGTCGACGTGGCCGTCGGTCATGTCGCCGGTGACGTATTGCGGGTCACCCGGCAGCCAGATGGTCTTGCGGATGCCCAGGTGGCGGGCAAAGCAGGCTTCGAACTCGGCCTTGCTCACGCCAGGGTTGCGGTTGGGGTTAAGCAGCACCGACTCGGTGGTGATCAGCGTGCCTTCACCATCGACATGAATCGCGCCACCCTCGTTGCACAGCGACGTGCTAAAACCGTCGAGGCCTAGCTGGTCGAGGATGCGCCGGCCCAGGCTGCGGTCCAGGCTGTGTTGCGACTTGTCGCCCCAGGCATTGAAGCGCCAGCTCAGGCCGGCCAGGCCATGCTGCGGGTGGCAGACGAAACTCGGGCCGCTGTCACGGCACCAGCTGTCGTCCACTGCCAGTTCGATCAGCTCGATGTTGACACCGCAGAGCGCGCGGGCGCTGGCCACGGCAGACGGGTCGACCACCATTTTCACCGGCTCGAAACGGGCGATGGCCGCTGCGACCCGGGCGTAGTCCTGCTGTACATCGGCCAGGCGCACGTTCCAGCCGCTTTCCCACAGGGCCTGATTGTGTGGCCAGACCATCCAGGTTGCCGCGTGGCGTGCCCATTCGGCGGGCATGCGCCAGCCGCTGTCGAGGGACAGGTGCATAGTGAACTCCGATCTATTAAGGATTTTTATCAACGAAGCCCGCCGTCGCGGGTGTTGGTGTTCATGCTATGGCTAGGCCTGGCCGGCGACAAACGATAGATTTAGCGCACATCTGATCAGCAGGGCTTATCAATCATGCTTAAACACTGGCCACCCCTTAATGCCCTGCGCGGTTTCGAGGCTGCGGCGCGGCTGGGCAGCTTCCACAAGGCAGCCGAGGCGCTGAACCTGACGCAGTCGGCCATCAGCCAGCAGATCCGCAGCCTGGAAACCTACCTGGAGCAGCCGCTGTTCCATCGCAGCGGGCGTAGCGTGAGCCTGACCGACGCCGGGCATGACCTGCTCAGCACCACGCAATCGCTGTTGCAGCACCTGGCCGTGGGCATTCGCCGGCTTGATCAGTACCGCAAGCCCAACCAACTGGTGGTCAACACCACCCCGGCATTTGCCAGGCACTGGCTGTTGCCGCGGCTGGCCGACTTTCACCAGCGTTGCCCCGAAGTGGACTTGTGGCTGTTCACCAGCTTCGAGGTGCCGGATATGGTCACCGAGACCATCGACCTGGCCATCCGCGATGACCTTAGCGCCCAGGCCGAGTGCAGCTTCAGCGTGCTGCATCAGGACCAGCTGTACCCGGCCTGCCATCCTTCACTGGCCGTTTCGGCTGTGCGCACTACCTTGCATGGCGAGCGGGAGATGGACTGGAGCCATTGGCAGCTGGAGGGTGGCGAGAACGTGGGGCAGCAGGGCAAGGGGCTGAATTTTTCCGATCCCGGGCTGTTGCTGGATGCGGCGAGCGAGGGGCTGGGGGTGGCACTGGTCAGCCAGTTGCTGGCGCGGCGGGCGATGGAGGAGGGGCGCCTGCAGGCGTTGTCGGCGCAGCGGGTGCGGGGGCCGGCGTGGGCTTGCCTGGTGCATCGGGATAGTCAGGATGACCCGCTTGCCAAGCGGTTTCTGGAGTGGTTGAAAGGTGCTTTGGCCTCAGAGTGATGTTGGCATTACTGGCCCTATCGCCGGCAAGCCAGCTCCCACAGGTACCCCACAGGGCGGAAAGTTTGCGCAGTCCTTGGGAGCTGGCTTGCCAGCGATAGGGCCGGTACAGGTAAACCCCGGTTTTGCATCCCCATGATCACCCCGTAATATGTGTCGGATAACCTGCGGGGGTAGTCTCACCCTCTGATCAATCGGAATCGCCCCAAGCGGCGTTTCCCCGGCATAAACCTGACGAGGTACAGACATTGGCCATCATTCATCCTAAGGTTCGCGGTTTCATCTGCACCACGACTCACCCGAAGGGCTGCGAGTTCAACGTCCGTGACCAGATCGAAGCCACCCGCAAGCTGGGCGTGCGCGAGGATGGCCCGAAGAAGGTCCTGGTCATCGGTGCTTCCAGTGGCTACGGCCTGGCAGCGCGTATCACCGCAGCGTTCGGTTTCAAGGCCGACACTCTGGGCGTGTTCTTCGAAAAACCAGGCACCGAAACCAAGGCCGGCACTGCTGGCTGGTACAACTCCGCTGCCTTCGACAAGTTTGCCAAGGCCGAGGGCCTGTACAGCAAGTCGATCAACGGTGACGCCTTCTCCGACGAGGCCCGTGCCAAGGTCATCGAGCTGATCAAGAACGAGATGGGTGGCAAGGTCGACCTGGTCATCTACTCGCTGGCCTCGCCTGTGCGCAAACTGCCGCAGACCGGTGAAGTCATCCGCTCGGCCCTGAAGCCGATCGGCGAGCCTTACAAGTCGACCGCCATCGACACCAACAAGGACACCATCATCGAGGCCAGCATCGAGCCGGCCACCGAGCAGGAAATTGCCGACACCGTGACCGTCATGGGCGGCCAGGACTGGCAGCTGTGGATCGACGCCCTGGCAGGCGCCAACGTGCTGGCCGAAGGCGCTCGCACCGTGGCCTTCAGCTACATCGGCAGCGACATCACCTGGCCGATCTACTGGCACGGTGCACTGGGCCAGGCCAAGCAGGACCTGGACGAAACTGCCCTGCGCCTGGACCAGAAGCTGGCCGGCGAAGTGAAAGGCGGCGCCAACGTAGCCGTGCTGAAGTCGGTGGTTACCCAGGCCAGCTCGGCCATTCCGGTTATGCCGCTGTACCTGTCGATGGTCTTCAAGATCATGCAGGAGAAAGGCGTTCACGAAGGCACCCAGGACCAACTGGACCGCATGTACCGCGACCGCCTGTATCGCGCCGATGGTGCGCCGGCCGAAGTCGACGAGAAGGGCCGTCTGCGCCTGGACGACTGGGAACTGCGCGACGACGTGCAGAACGAGTGCAAGGCCCTGTGGCCAAAAGTGACCACCGAGAACCTGTTCGCCCTGACCGACTATGCCGGTTACAAGAAGCAGTTCCTCAACCTGTTCGGATTCGAGCGCGCTGACGTCAACTACGACGACGACGTGGCCACCGATGTGAAGTTCGACTGCATCGAGCTGTAAGCCGAACCGGGCTGGCCCTATCGCCGGCAAGCCAGCTCCCACAGGTACACCACAAGCCTCATGGCCTGTGAAACCTTGTGGGAGCTGGCTTGCCGGCGATAAGGCCAGCACAGGTTCAAGATTTTTTGCTAGTTTTGGCGCACAACAACAGGGAATGCGCCATGAGCAGCCTCACCCAACCCGCCACCCCATTTAGCCAGGCCACAACCGACGGCTACAGCCTCGGCGGCTTTATCTGGCGCCACGCCCAGCCTGACCCCCAGCGCCCGCTGGTGATCATCAACGCTGCCACTTCGGTACGTTGCCGCTATTACTCCCGTTTTGCCGACTACCTGTTTGCCCAAGGCTGCGATGTGCTGACCTACGACTACCGTGGCATCGGTGAATCCCGCCCGGCTTCGTTGCGTGGCTTCCAGGCATCGTGGAGCGACTGGGGCCGTCTGGATTTCGAAGCGATGTTGGCGCATGCGGCCGCGCATTTCCCCGGTCAGCCAATAGACGTGGTGGGGCACAGTTTTGGCGGTTGCGCAGTCGGCCTGGCACCATCGGCCGGCCAGATACGCAGGGTAGTGATGGTAGGCGCACAGTTTGCCTACTGGCGCGATTATGCGGCTGATCAACGCTGGCGGCTGTTCGGCAAATGGCATGTGGTGATGCCTTTGCTTACCCGCGCTTTGGGCTACTTCCCCGGCAAGCGTCTGGGCTGGATGGAAGACACCCCGGCAGGGGTGGTGGATGACTGGACCACCCGTACGCCACGCTATGAGCACCGGCCAAGTGGGCGCCGGCTGGAGAGGGTACCGTTTGCACACGTCCAGGCAGCGACGCTGGCCATCAGCTTGACCGATGACCCGTTTGGCACTGTGGCGGCGACCGAGCGGTTGCTGAGTTATCTACAGGGTGCCCGGCACCTGCGTATCGCGCCTGTGGATATCTCGGTCGAGGAGATTGGCCATTTCGCGTTTTTCCATGACCGGTTTCGCGAGAGCCTGTGGCCGGTGGCCTTGCAGTGGTTGCAACGAGGAGCGCTGGACCACGGGGTACCCGGCACCCTCATGGATTGAGGGGGGCAGGATTTTGGGGCCGCAAAGCGGCCCCAACTATCTCAAGCCTTGCGCGACAATGGCTGCCCGGCAAATTTCACACCGGCCAAACCATGCTCGATCAGCGCACGGATATTGCCATGGTCGCTGCCCTCAGGCGTGGCCACCACATCACGGTAGTGCTCGCCAAAGGCCAGCAGCGCTTCCTGGTCGCTCAGCCCTTCCAGCAAAGCCAGGCCCAAGGTCTTGCACGACCCTTCGTTCTGCCCGGCCGCGTTCTCCACGCCGCCGTTGTTGAAGGCCTGCGGCTGGTAGCTGTAGTTGTCGGCAATGAACGCCAGGGTATCGGCAAATACATGTTGGCCGCTGGCCAGGCTGGCGCGCAGGGTGTTCAGATCAGTCACGAGGTTTTCCTTTTTCGAACGCCGCCTGTTGGTCGGCGCTGGCTTCTTTCTGGTATTGGGCTTTCCACTCGGCGTAGGGCATGCCATATACCGCTTCGCGGGCGTCGTCCAGGCTCAGGTCGAGCTGGCGCTCGTCGGCCGCAGCCTTGTACCACTTGGACAGGCAGTTGCGGCAGAAACCGGACAGGTTCATCAGGTCGATGTTCTGTACGTCGGTGCGCTTTTGCAAGTGTTCGACCAGGCGCCGGAACGCGGCGGCTTCGAGTTCGAGCTGTTGCTGTGGGGTCATGGGCTTCTCTCAGGTCATGCGGTTCTTCAAGTGGCGGCCACCATTGATGACCACCTGGCTACCGGTGCTGTACTGGCTGGCGAGCAGGTATTTGACTGTCTCGATCAGCGGGCCGGCGCCGGGTTCGAACTCCAGCAGGGCCTTTTTCAAGGTTTGCTGGCGGTAGGCTTCGTCGCCCCCTTCCTTGAGGATCAGCAGCCCGGGCAGGATACCGTTCACGTGCACCGTGGGCGCATATTTTTCAGCGAATGACAGCACCATGTTCTGCAGCGCAGCCTTGGTGGCGGCGTAGCCAATGTGGCTTTTGCTGCCGCGAGAAGAGGTTTCGTCGCAGATGTGGATGATGTCGGCCTTTTCCACTTTGGCAAGCAAGTCGCCCAGGGCCAGGTTGAGGTGGTAGGGCGCTTCGACGTGCAGGCGGAACATGGTATCGAGGTTGTCGAGCCCGTCATCGAGCCACAGCGAGGCGTTGTGGATGATGGCGCGCAGGCCGTCGTAATGGCTGTGCAGGTGATCGATCAGGGCCTGGCGGTCGGCCGCCAGGCACAGGTCGGCCTGAAACTGCACGATGTTCGGGTGGGCCGTGTGTGGCTGGACGCTGCGGCTGGCACTGACCACCGTATGGCCGGCCTGTGCCAGTTCAAGGGCCAGGGCCAGCCCGACGCGCTGGCTGGCTCCGGTAACGAGAATGGGGCTGTTCATTTCGGGGCGGTCAACTTGTCTGTCCTTTGGTTGCCGCCCAGCATACCCGAACTGTTTCCCAGTTGTATGGCCTGCCTCAGCGGCTGCGCAGGGCGCCAGTGGTGGCAGGTGAGGCATGCAGCCAACTGGCCAGCAGGCGGGTGGACAGGGGGATGAACAGGTACACCATGACCGGCGTCAGGGCCAGGGTGCTGAGCATTACCCGGGGCAGCAGGTCCAGCGTGGCCAGCCAGGGGCCAAACAGCAGGTTGAACGCCAGCGACACCGGGAAGAACGCCAGCCAGATGGCCACCGCCTGCTTCCAGCGCGGTGGTTTTTGCACCGTATTGGTGCCAAACCAGTCGTCGATGCCACTGACGCGCGCTTCTTTGGGGCGTTCGAACAGGCCGTTGCCGCGTTGCAGCCAAGCCCGGCGCGAGGCGGAATGCTCCCAGGCATGCAGGGTGGGTTCGTCGCTGAAGCGGAAGATGATCTGGAATTCGTCGCCATCGCGGGGCGGGGCGAGGATGCCCGAACCGAGGTAGCCGGGGAAGTCGGTGGCCAGCTGCTCGCCTTCATGCAGCCAGGCCAGCAGGTCTTGGTAGCGGCCATGGGCGGCGCGGCGCGACACCATCAAGGTGACGGGTGGGGTAGACATCGTGTATCTCCTGGCAACGGGGCTGGCGGGTAGCTGGCCCCTTTGGCTACGTGGCCCGGGGTGGTGGGCAACGCAGGTGTGCATGCAAGAATCGGGCGCGGATTATCGCGCATGTGTGATCTTCGGCAAATGTGAGCCGGCAAACGGTTGCACCCTGCGATCGGTGTTGGCGTAGTAGAATGAGCGTTCAACTTCCGCACTCAGGGTACCCCGTGCAGATGAACGAACAGGGACGTGATCCGCTGATCGAAGTGGGTCATGAGCAGCAGGAGCTGTTTCCGATCCGCGAAGTTTCCCGACTGACGGGCGTCAACGCCGTGACCCTGCGTGCCTGGGAGCGCCGCTACGGGCTGATTCAGCCAACCCGCACCGACAGTGGCCACCGCCTTTATTCCCAAGCGGACATCGATGACATCCGCCGTATCCTCGGCTGGCTTGAGCGCGGTGTGGCGGTGAGTAAAGTGGGCAGCATCCTCGCTCGCGGTCATGCCCTTGCCGAGCAGGTCAGCGGGGCGACGGACGCGTGGTTGCGCTGGCAGCACCAGGCGCGTCAGGCCGTGCAGCGGTTTGACATGGCCGGCCTGGACCGGCTGTTCGACGAGGTGTTTGCTGCCAACACCCTGGACCAGGTGTTCGCCGAGGTGTTCATGCCGGTTTGGCACGACCTGGCGGCCGGGCAGGGCGGCTATGGGCAGGCCAGCGAGTGGCTGTTCCTTGACCAGTTCTTGCGTGGCCGGGTATTTGCCCGTTTGCAGCTCGCCCATGTGCCACGTGGTCGCACAGTGCTGCTGGCAGCGTTGCCAGGGCAATGCCATGAACTGGAATTACTGGTGACCGGCCTGAGCCTGGGCAGCGACGATATTGCCGTGACGCCCTTGGCGAGCGGGCAGCCGCTGCAGGAGCTGGCGCTGGTCTGCGAACGCCTGAAACCCGATGCCCTGGTGCTGTTTTCCCACCACCCACCCACGGCGGAACTCACCCGACGACTGGTGCGCATGGCTGCGGTACTGGAATGCCCGTTGTTGCTGGCCGGCGAAGCTGCAGAAGTGGCACAGGACCACTTGGCAGGCAGCCTGGTAGCGTGCCTCGGGGCGCAGGGTAGTGTGATGCGCCAGCGCTTGCGGCAGTTTCTGGCCGGTCAGCTCGATACCTGAGTGTGCAGTTCGGGGTGCGCCTGGCGATGGGCCTGGAGGATATAGTCGCGCAGGCGGTCGATCTCTTCGGCCGGGCTCTGGCCCAGGTCGTAGGCCGCCAGGTCCGGGCCGATGCGCCGGCCCAGTACACCATGCAATTCGATCGGGCTGATATCGCCCGGGGCGAAGCGCAACTCGAAACGGGTGGGCGCCGCTGGCAAGCCGCGGATCTCCACCAGTACACCTTTGAACGAAATATCGCGAACCCACAGGCCGCTTTGCTGATCATGGCCATCGAGCAACGGGCTGGGGGTTTCCATCGACAGGCGCCACGCGCGCAGCATGGGGCCGTCTTCGTAGATTTCGGGTGAACCCACTTGAAGGTGCAGGGCGTGGAACTCGTCTTCCACCAACAGCAGCGGGAAGCTGATCTGCTGGTTGTTGAACTGGGCCTGCAAAGTCACCTGTTCGTTGGCCACCAGGCGGGTCAGCAAGCTCTGGATGCGACGGTCGCCATTGACCAGCAAGCTCGACATGGAGTCTGCCAGGTTCAGTTGCGGCGAATGCTGCATGCTCTGGATGAAATCCAGTTCGTCCTGGGTCAGGAGCGCGTCTGCTTGCATGATCGAACTCGGTGGTGGCGATTTCTTCAACGGAATTGACCGTGCGTCGCGTACTTGGTTCAGGCGCGTTCGTCGGGTTTCGGACAAACGCGCAGTTCGGCCAGCTCCCGCTCAAGTTGGACCTGGCGGCTGACGTCCTTCTGAATACCGATGAAATAGGTCCGCTGTTCAGCGTCTAGCCTTACCGGTGTGATCGACAGCTCGTTCCAGAATGCGCTGCCATCCTTGCGGTAGTTGCGCAGCACTTCGCGACAGGGGCGGCCTTCGGCCAAGGCCCTGCGGATGCGGGCACGGCCAAGCTGGTCACGGTCGTCGGCCTGCAGGAAGCGGCAATCCTGGTAGAGGATTTCGTCGCGGCTGTAGCCGGTCAGGCGTTCGAAGGCGGCGTTCACGTAGATCAGGATGGTGTCGTCGCCTTCCTGTTCGGCAACCACGATCCCGTCATTCGACGCATCGACCATCGATTGCAGCAATTGCGCGTTGATCATGTCTGGGCCATTGAGCAAAGAAAGGCTGAAGGCGGCAACTTTGGTAGAGGCGGCCTTTTGCCAGCGCTGGATGCTAGTATCCTACGTTTTCACTCAGTTTCGGAATCCTCTACCCGATGAAAGTCGCCATTATTTCCGGATCGGTCTATGGCACCGCCGAAGAAGTCGCCCGTCACGCCGAATCGCTGTTTAAGGCTGAAGGCCTGGAGGCCTGGCATGCGGCGCGCGCCACCGTGCAGGATCTTGAAGGGTTTGCCCCAGACGCCTTGCTGGCCGTGACCTCGACCACCGGCATGGGCGAGCTGCCGGACAACCTCATGCCGTTGTACTGCGCCATTCGTGACACCCTGCCTGCGGCCTGGCGTGGCCTGCCGGGTGCAGTAATTGCGTTGGGCGACGCCAGCTACGGTGACACCTACTGTGGTGGTGGCGAACAAATGCGCGAGCTGTTTGCCGAGTTGGGTGTGCGCGAAGTGCAGCCGATGCTGCGCCTGGATGCCAGCGAGACCGTGACCCCGGAAGCCGATGCCGAACCGTGGTTGGCGGAGCTTGTTCAAGCGTTGAAAGCCTGACGGGGCATTTTCGCTTGTCCTGGCCTCTTCGCGGGTAAACCCGCTCCCACCTGTAGGGCGCAGCTTTCCCAAACTGTGGTGTCCCTGTGGGAGCGGGTTCACCCGCGAAAGGGCCGGCACAGGCTCAAGCATTAGCTACTGCCCGGCACCGGCCACTCGCGCAGCAACGCCAACCACGCCTGCGCCGCCCGTGACAGGTACGCCCCGCGCCGCCAGATAAAGGCAATATCCCAACGCAAATCCTGCGGCGAACGCAGCGGCAAACGCACCACCCCAGGGCGCTCAAGCGCTTTTGCCACCACCCGGGGCAGCAACACCACGCCCTGGCCCGCCGCCACCAGCGCTGCCAAAAAATCCGCCTGGCCGCTGCGCCCGCCTTCCTTCGGGGTAAAACCGTGCTGGTGGCACGCCTTCAGCAGCCGGTCATTTAGCACGAAGCTGCGCTGATACAGCAGGAACGGCGTATCGGCCAGTTGCCCCAGGTCCACCTCGTCCAGGCCCGCCAAGGCATGGCCAGCCGGCAGCAGGGCATCCAGCGGTTCGTTGCAAAACGGTTGGTAGTCGAACGCTTCGTCGCTGGGCGTCAGGCTGCCACCCAATTCCAGTTCGCCACTCCTGACTGCCTGCTCGACACTACGGCTGCCGCCTTCGAGCAACTGAATCGCGATATTCGGGTGGCGCCGGCGGTATTCGGCGAACAAACCGGCGAACAGGGCGTCGCTGCCCAGCATGGGCAAGCCCAGGCGCAGCTCGCCACGCTCCATCAGGCTGAGGTCGTCCAGCTCGTTGAGCAGTGCCTGGCGCTGACGCAGCAGGGCCTCGCCACGCTCCAGCACAATGCGCCCGGCTGCCGTCAGGTGCAGCTGCGAGGCCTGGCGCTCCAGCAGTGGCTGGCCCACATCTTGCTCCAGCTGGGCCACCTGCTTGCTTACAGCCGACTGGCTGATGTGCAGGGTGTGCGCCGCCTGGGTGAAACCGCCGCGGTGGACCACTTCGATAAAGCTGCGTAGCTGTTTGAATTCCATGCTCTGAATTCCATTATGGAATGGCGATCAGTCTAACAATTCGCTTCTGGCCTAGGCAGCCGAATCTTAAAATAAGGGTCTGTCGAGGAACCCTCATCATGAAACCCGCGTTATTGAAAAAAGCCCTGCGCCTGCTTGTCGAGCTGGCGATCCTTTGTTCTTTGTTCCTGCTCGGAGGCCAGCTTGCCAGTTGGCTGGGCTGGCCAATTCCCGGCGGCGTGATGGGCCTGGCACTGTTGTTGATACTGTTCGCTTCAGGTGTGCTCAAGCCGGCCATGTTGCAACTGGGCGCGGGCTGGCTGATGGCCGAGATGCTGCTGTTTTTCATCCCGGCGCTGATGAGCCTGCTGGATTACGGCTCGCTCATCCGTGAAGAGGGCTGGCGCATCCTGCTGGTGATCGCCGTGAGCACGCTGATGGTGATGGTGGTGACTGCCTTGACCGTGGAACTGGTGTGCCGCTGGAGCTTGCGCCATGAGCCTTGAACCCATGCCGCTGTTCTGGCTGGCCCTGACCTTGCTGGCTTACCTGGGCAGCCGTTGGCTGTACCGGCGCAGCAAGCGCTACCTGCTGTCGCCGTTGATCCTGGTACCTGTGCTGCTGCTGGCCGTGGCGGTGCCGCTGCATACCGCCTATGCAGAGTATGCCCGCAATACCCATTGGTTGATGAGCGTGCTCGGCCCGGTGACTGTGGCCTTCGCGGTGCCGATCTGGCAGCAGCGGGCCATGCTGGCGCGCCATTGGCCGGCCCTGATGGTGGGCATGGTGGCAGGCAGCAGTGCCTCGATCGCCAGCTCCTGGGGCCTTGCGCACCTGCTGGCGCTGGACAGTGCAACCAGCCTGTCGCTGGTGCCGCGTTCGATCACCACGCCGTTTGCCATGCCCTTGGCCCATGACCTGGGTGGCGTGCCGGAGCTGACGGCGGTGTTCGTGATGTTCACCGGCGTGCTCGGCGCCATGTTCGGTGGCGTGCTGCTGCGCTGGTTGCCGCTGCGCACGCCCCTGGCACGGGGTGCACTGTTTGGCGTCGGGGCGCACGGTGCCGGGGTCAGCCGGGCACAGGAGGTGGGCCGCGAGGAAGGCTCGGTGGCCGGCCTGGTCATGGTCCTGACCGGGTTGTTGAACCTGTTCGCGGCACCGCTGCTGGCCATGCTGCTCTGACCGTTCGTGCCACTGACTCGCTCAGTCATCAAGCTGGCTGGCAACGCAAGTTTCAGCCCATGGCCTGCTGGCTAGACTCTGCCTCGACATAGAGAGCACATGTATGTGCCGAGGTGACATGCAATGACCGCAGCCTTGCCCTATTCCGCCAACACCACTTCACCGGGACCGTTCTGATGCCTATGGCCGAAATTCCATTGTGCGTCTGGCGTACCCGGGGACAGAGTTTCACTTTCCGGGGCCAGAGCATCCGCTACTGGACCGCAGGGCAAGGAGAGCCCCTGCTTCTGTTACACGGTTTCCCCACCGCCAGCTGGGATTGGCATTATTTGTGGGGGCCTTTGAGCCAACGCTTCAGGGTGATCGCGTGCGACATGCTGGGCTTTGGCGATTCGGCCAAGCCGGTCGATCACGCCTACAGCCTGATGGAGCAGGCAGACTTGCAGCAGGCTTTGCTTGGCCACCTGCAGGTCGACCAGCCGGTGCACCTGCTGGCCCACGACTACGGCGGCAGCGTCGCCCAGGAGCTGCTGGCGCGGCACCATGAGCAGCGTGCCGAGGTTGCCAGCTGTGTGTTCCTCAACAGCGGGCTGTTCCCCGAAAGCTGCCGCATGCTGCTGATCCAGAAGCTGCTGCTCAGCCGGTTCGGCTGGCTGGTCGGGCGTTCGTTCGGGCGTGACGACCTGGTGCGCAACGTGACCCAGGTCTATGGCCCTTGCACCCACCCCAGTGAAAGTGCCCTGGATGATTTCTGGAGCCTGATCACCGCCAACCGGGGCACACGTATCCTGCACAAGCTGGTGAGCTACATGCCCGAACGCAGATTGCACCGCGAGCGCTGGGTCGGGGCGATGCAGCGCACAGGCGTGCCCCTGCGCCTGATCAATGGCGTGGTCGACCCGCTGTCCGGCGCGCACATGCTCGAGCGCTACCGGCAACTGGTGCCGGAGGCGGACACCGTGCAGCTACCAGGCATCGGCCATTACCCGCACACCGAAGCGCCAGTGCAGGTGCTGCGGCACTACCTGGCCTTTCGTGAGCAGCCTGTGAGCTTCTATACGCAGAAAGTGGCGTGGTCCTGACCGGGCCGCATCGCCCTGCGTTATTGCCAGGCATTCAGCCTGCGTGAGCTTTGTTGTCCGCCCGGTGTTTGCGGCGGACACTCGGCTTACCTGAACCTGCCTGGAGCCATGAGCATGAGCGAGCCTGTCCGTCTGCAAGATCGCGTGGTGATTGTCACCGGAGCCGGCGGTGGCCTGGGCCGCGCCCATGCGGTGCTGTTTGCCGCACGTGGCGCCACGGTCGTGGTCAACGACCTTGGCGGCTCTACGCACGGTGAAGGTGCCAGCGCGTCGGCCGCCGATCGTGTGGTGGAGGAGATCCGCGCCGCCGGTGGCATCGCCATCGCCAACCACGACTCGGTCAGCCAGGGCGCACGCATCGTCGAGCAGGCCCTGGACAGCTTCGGCCGGGTCGATGTGGTGGTGAACAATGCAGGCATCCTGCGTGACAAGACGTTCCACAAGATGGACGACAGCGACTGGGAGCAGGTTTACCAGGTGCATGCCGAAGGGGCCTTCAAAGTCACCCGGGCTGCCTGGCCACACCTGCGCGAGCAGAACTGGGGGCGGGTGATCTTCACCGCTTCTACCTCTGGCATTTACGGGAATTTCGGCCAAGCCAACTACGGCATGGCCAAGCTGGGTTTGTACGGGCTGACCCGCACCCTGGCGATCGAAGGGCGCAAGCACGGCATCCTGGTCAACGCCATCGCCCCCACCGGTGGCACGCGCATGACCGAAGGGCTGATCCCGCCCCAGGTATTCGAGCGGCTCAAGCCCGAGCTGGTCAGCCCGCTGGTGGTGTACCTGGGCAGCGAGCAGTGCCAGGGCACGGGTGAGCTGTTCGAGGTAGGCGGCGGCTGGGTGGGCAAGGTGCGTTGGGAGCGCAGCCTGGGGGTGGGCTTCGATCCGCGCGAAGGCTTTACCCCGGAGCAGGTGGCCGAGAACTGGGCCCGGATCGGTGACTTTGACGGGGCGGTGCATCCGCAGGACAGTTTGCAGGCGCTGCAGCAGATGATGGCGAACCTGCAGAAGTACCCGCTGAGCTGAAGTTCTACTGTCTGTGTTGGCCTCTTCGCGGGCTTGCCCGCGAAGAGGCCGGCACAGGCGGAAGATTTTTCAGGCAAAAAAAAGGCCGCTGCAAGCCGCAGCGGCCAATCGAGACGTCAGATCAAGGAGCTTCAAAATCTACGTCGGTGAACCTCGCAGGCATGAAAAGCGGGGGGAGAGCCCTTCATGCCGGCCAGTGAGTCAAGAATAAGCGCTTGATCCCATGGGAAAAATAGCGGCTTATGACATTCACCTTTACGTATCGGGCAATAGTGCCGCAGGCGCTCAGGCAGCGGGCGAGTAGCCCATGCGCCAGCTGGTTTCCCGCGCAGCCGCCAGCAGCCGTTGCGCCGCAGGGCCATGTTCGTCGGCGTGGAAGATCGACGTCGGCCCGACCACGGTCATCACCGCCGCAACCTGCCCCATGGCATTGAACACGGGCGCCGACAGCGCATCCACGCCCGGCATCAGCAGCCCGTGCACATGGTGCAGGCCGCGTTCGCGAATGCCCGCCAATACCGCCTGGTAATCGTCGGCACTCTGCTGCAGGGCGGCCAGTTCCCGGTCACGCAGCTCCACGGTCTCGCGTTCCGGCAGGTAGGCGGCGAACACCAGGCCGGTGGACGAGGTGAGCAGCGGCAGCACCGAGCCCATCTGCGTGACCACGGTAACTGCACGCACCGCAGGTTCGATGCTGACCACGGTTGCGCCCTGGTTGCCCCACACCGCAATGAAGCAGCTCTCGTTCAGTTCATCGCGTAGCTGCGACAGCGGCAGTGCGGCAATCTTCAGCACATCGATGCTGCCCAGCGCCGCCAGCCCCACCCGCAATGCCTCACGGCCCAGGCCGTAATGGTTGGTGGCCGCATCCTGCTCGGCAAAGCCGCTGGCAATCAGCGCCTGTAGGTAGCGGTGCACCTTGCTCGCTGGCATCTGCACATGTTCCGACAGGCGCGACAGCGAGGTGGAGGGGGAGAGTTCGGCAAGGGCTTTGAGGATGTCTGTGCCAACCTCCGCCGAGCGGACTTTCTGCTTGCCGTTGTCGGCGGAGGAGCTGGCTTTGGTCATGGACATCTGCTTCCGGATTCTTCGAGTCGCGCCTTTATAGCTTGACGCCATGCCCGTAGCAAATTACGTTATTCGTAATCTGATTACGATAAAAACAATGCAGACGCGCTGTCACCCCGCATTGGGCCAGCAGCCAGCTGCCAGCAACGGCTCGGTCAGAGCCCGGAGGCATCGATGACTCGCGACACATCACCCGACCTTCACTACCTCAGCGGCTTCGGCAACGAGTTTGCCAGCGAAGCGCTGCCGGGTGCCTTGCCGGTCGGGCAGAACTCGCCGCAGAGGGCGCCTTATGGGCTGTACGCCGAATTGCTCTCGGGCACGGCGTTCACCATGGCCCGCAGCGAGCTGCGCCGTACCTGGCTGTATCGCATTCGCCCGTCTGCATTGCACCCGCGTTTCGAGCGGCTGGCGCGCCAGCCGCTGACCGCGCCGCTGGGGGCCATCAACCCCAACCGTCTGCGCTGGAGCCCCCAGCCCATACCTGCCGAGCCCACCGATTTCATCGAAGGCTGGCTGCCCATGGTGGCCAACGCCCCGGCGCAGAAACCGGCCGGCGTGAGCATCTACATCTACTGCGCCAACCGTTCCATGGAGCGAGTGTTCTTCAACGCCGACGGTGAACTGCTGCTGGTGCCGGAACAGGGCCGCCTGCGCATTGCCACCGAACTGGGTGTAATGGAAGTCGGCCCCCTGGAAATCGCGGTGATTCCGCGCGGCATGAAGTTCCGCGTCGAACTGCTCGACGGCCAGGCCCGTGGCTATATCGCCGAAAACCACGGTGCACCGCTGCGTATTCCGGAGCTGGGCCCGATTGGCAGCAACGGCCTGGCCAACCCGCGCGACTTCCTCACCCCGGTGGCGCACTACGAAGAGGCCGAAGGGCCGGTGCAACTGGTGCAGAAGTTCCTCGGCGAGCACTGGGCCTGCGAACTGCAGCACTCGCCGCTGGATGTGGTTGCCTGGCACGGCAGCAACGTGCCGTACAAATACGACCTGCGCCGTTTCAACACTATCGGTACCGTCAGCTTCGACCATCCGGACCCGTCGATCTTCACCGTGCTGACTTCGCCGACCAGCGTGCATGGCCTGGCCAACATGGACTTCGTGATCTTCCCGCCGCGCTGGATGGTGGCCGAGAACACCTTCCGTCCGCCATGGTTCCACCGCAACCTCATGAACGAGTTCATGGGCCTGATCAGCGGTGCCTACGATGCCAAGGCCGAGGGCTTCCTGCCCGGTGGTGCCTCGCTGCACGGGGTGATGAGCGCCCACGGCCCCGACGCCGAAACCTGCGAAAAAGCCATTGCTGCCGACCTGGCGCCGCACAAGATCGACAACACCATGGCCTTCATGTTCGAGACCAGCCAAGTGCTGCGCCCGAGCCAGCAGGCCCTTGAATGCCCGCAATTGCAGGCCGACTACGATAGTTGCTGGGCCACCTTGCCGAGTACCTTCAACCCGAACCGGAGATAACCGATGAACCACACTGCCAATGCCCGTAGCTGGGTCGAGCACGCCAACGGGCACAGCGACTTCCCGCTGCAGAACCTGCCATTGGGTATCTTCAGCCGGCCGGGTGAAGCCAGGCGCTGTGGCGTGGCCATCGGCGACGCGATCCTTGACCTGGAGGCGGTACTGGCCGCCGGCCTGTTCGACGGCGCCGCCAAGGCCGCCGTGGAAGCCACCCGTGGTGGTGCACTGAACGCATTCTTCGCGCTGGGCCGCAGCGCTCGTGTCGCCCTGCGCGAGCGCTTGCAGGTGCTGCTTGGCGAACACAGCGAACACCAGGCGGCGCTGCAAGCCGCGCTGTACCCGGCCAGTGCCTGCCAGTTGCATGTACCTGCGCAGATCGGTGACTACACCGACTTCTACGTGGGCATCGAGCACGCCAAGAACGTGGGCAAGCTGTTCCGCCCCGACAACCCGCTGCTACCCAACTACAAGTACGTGCCGATCGGTTATCACGGCCGCGCCTCGACCATCCGCCCGTCCGGCACCGATGTACGCCGGCCCAAGGGCCAGACCTTGCCGGCCGGGCACACCGAGCCGAGCTTCGGCCCTTGCGCGCGGCTGGACTACGAACTGGAACTGGGCATCTGGATTGGCCAGGGCAATGACATGGGCCAGGCGATCCCGATTGGCGATGCTGCCGAGCACGTAGCCGGCCTGTGCCTGCTCAACGACTGGTCGGCGCGTGATATCCAGGCTTGGGAATACCAGCCCTTGGGGCCGTTCCTGTCCAAAAGCTTCATTACTACCATCTCGCCTTGGGTGGTCACGGCTGAAGCGCTGGAGCCGTTCCGCTGCGCCCAGCCGGCACGCCCGGATGGCGACCCGCAGCCACTGTCGTACCTGCTGGACAAGCGCGACCAGGCCGCCGGTGCATTCGATATCGAACTCGAAGTGCTGCTGCTGACCGAGCGCATGCGCGAGCAGGGCGCTGCCCCGCACCGCCTGACCCTGAGCAACACCCGCAGCATGTACTGGACCGTGGCGCAGCTGGTGGCGCACCACAGCGTCAACGGCTGCCAACTGCAGCCGGGCGACCTGTTCGGTTCGGGCACATTGTCGGGCGCCACGCCGGGTTCGCATGGCAGCCTGCTGGAGATTACCGAAGGCGGCAAGCTGCCAGTTGAACTGGCCAGCGGCGAGGTGCGCAAGTTCCTCGAAGACGGCGACGAGATCATCCTGCGTGCCCGCTGCAGCCGTGACGGCGTGGCCAGCATCGGCTTCGGCGAATGCCGTGGCACGGTCATCGCGGCCAACTGAGGAGGCAGGGGCATGGAGCTGTACACTTATTACCGTTCCACTTCGTCCTACCGGGTGCGCATTGCCCTGGCACTGAAGGGGCTGGCTTACCAGTCCCTGCCGGTCAACCTGCTACAGGGTGAGCAGCGGGGTGCGGGCTATGTCGCCGTCAACCCGCAGGGCCGCGTGCCGGCGTTGCGTACCGACGGCGGCGAATTGCTGGTGCAGTCACCCGCGATCATCGAGTACCTGGAAGAGGTTTATCCACAGCCTGCACTGCTGCCGGCCACGGCCGAAGCGCGCGCCAAGGTACGCGGCGTGGCGGCAATCATTGGCTGCGACGTTCATCCGCTACACAACGTCAGCGTGCTCAACCGGTTGCGCCAGGCCGGCCAGGACGAAGGCCAGGTCAACCAGTGGATCGGCCACTGGATCAGCCAGGGGTTGGCAGCGGTGGAGCAACTGATCGGTGACCATGGCTTTTGCTTCGGTGAGCAACCCGGGCTGGCGGATGTGTACCTGATCCCGCAGCTTTATGCCGCCGAGCGCTTCAATATCGACCTCGACAGCTTCCCGCGCATCCTCCGGGTTGCCGCCCTGGCGGCCGTGCACCCGGCATTCTCCAAGGCCCACCCAGCCCAGCAGCCGGACAGCCCGGCTCAGTGAAGGGAACGGTTCGCCGTCGGAAGCTTGCCGATCCGCTCGGACAGCTTCAGGCGCTGGACCGGGTCATCTGTCAGCAGTAACGCATGCTCCAGGTCGAAGCGCTCGGCCTGTGGGCAGTCCAGGTGCTGGTACAGCGAGGCGCGGGTCACGTAGTCGCTGACTTGAACCGGGCCCAGCTGCATGATCCGCTCGGCATCGATCAAGGCCGCCAGGTGATTGTCGTTGCTGATGTGCAGCTGGCGCAGGTTGCGTGACAGCCGTTGCAGCATCTGCAGCGGGCTGGCGCTGCGCAGGTGCTCCGCCGTCAGCGCAACGTGCGGGCCGAACTGGCGCGCCAGCAGCTCACGGCAATCATTGGGGTACAGGCGTCGGCCACCACAGGGGTCAAGCAGGTGGTCGGCACCCGGCACGCGCAGCAGGAAATGGCCAGGGAAGCCCACACCCTCCAGCGGGATGGACAGCCGCTGGGCCAGCTCCAGGGCAAGGATGGCCAAGGTCAACGGTTGGCCACGGCGGCGTTGTAGCACCTTGTCCATCATCGCGGCCTGCGGGCGCAGGGGGTGGTACTCATCCTGCTGAAAGCCCAGGGCATTGAGTTGTCGCAGCAGTGGCTGGGCCAGTTCACACAGTGGCAGCATCGGCAGGTTGGCGCTGATCTCACGCTGCAGGTCATGCAGCATGGCAAGGCTGGCCGCAGGCTCGACGCTGCGGTCGTGCTCGGCGGCCATCCACAATGCGGCTTCCAGCAGGGCGACAGGCTCGCGTTCCAGGCAGGCCAGGCAGGCTTGACGTGGCTTCATGGGGTATCTCCACACACGCTTGAGTATTAGCTGTGGCGGGCGGTTTCGTCCAGTGGTCCGGCGGCCACGCCAGCTTCGGGGCCGTGCCTATACTGGAAGGAGCACCTCGTGGGGGAGCCTGTCGATGTTCGCACTGATGCAAAGCACCCGTACCCAGTCACTGCACCTGTTCAACGACCCGGCGACGGGCCTGAAAGCGGTTGTGGCGATCCACAGCGAGCAGCTGGGCCCAGCCATGGGCGGTTGCCGCTATCTGCCGTACGCCGATGACGAAAGCGCCATGACCGACGCCATTCGCCTGGCCCAAGGCATGAGCTACAAGGCGGCGCTGGCGGGCTTGCCGCTGGGTGGGGGCAAGGCGGTGATCATGCGCAACCCGCATGTGGAGAACCGCGCCGCGCTGTTCGAGGCCTTTGGCCGCTTCATCGATACCTTGCATGGGCGCTTCATCATCGCTGTGGACAGTGGCACCTCGACCCTGGACATGGACTGCATCGCCCAGAGCACCCCCCATGTGACCAGCACCACGGCCTCTGGTGACCCCTCGCCACATGCCGCGATGGGGGTGTTCGCCGGCATTCGTGCCACCACCTCGTTCCGTCTGGGCAGCGATGACCTCAGAGGGCTGCGGGTAGCGGTACAGGGGCTGGGCAATGTCGGGTATGCGCTGGCGGAGCAACTGCATGCGGTGGGCGCGGAGCTGCTGGTCAGCGACCTGGACCCAGGGCGTGTGCGCTTGGCGATGGAGCAGTTCGATGCAAAACCTGTGACCAACGATGCGTTGATCAGCACCCCTTGCGACATCTTCGCACCCTGCGGCGTGGGGCCGGTACTGAACGGGCAGAGCGTGATGCAGCTGCGCTGTGCGGCAGTGGCGGGGGCGGCCAACAACCAGCTGACTACCTTGCAGGTGGCAGACCAGTTGGAGTCCCGCGGGATACTGTATGCGCCAGACTACGTGATCAATGCCGGCGGGCTTATCTACGTGGCGCTGACCCACCGGGGCGAGGACCTGGGCACCATTACAGCGCACCTGGCGCGCATTCCTTCGCGGCTGACCGAAGTATTTGGCCATGCGCAGGCGGAAAAGCGTTCGCCGGCGCGGGTGGCGCAGATGCTGGCGGAGCGGTTGTTGTATGGCTGAAGGTTGATACTGGCTTTGCTGGCCTATTCGCGGGCTTGCCCGCTCCCACAGGTATTGCACAAGCCTTGAAGGCAGTGGGGTCTCTGTGGGGGCGGGCGAGCCCGCGAAGCAGGCGGCGCCAATGTCACTCGGCTGCGTCACCTTCGAGCAACTCGGCCAAAGCATCCGGCTGGCTTTTGAACGCCCGAGCAAACACATCGCGATTCTTGGCCATGTAGATACCGGCTTCCTCGACCTGCTGCTCGGTCAGCGAGGGCACCGCCTTGTGCAGCACTTCAGCGAGGCGCTCCGCCAGTTCGAGCATCTTGTCGTGACGGTCTGCTTCGGCCTTATCCATAAACAAGCGCTCCGGGTCGCGGCTGCTGCGGTACACCACTTCGACGGCCATTCATCACCTCTATGCCTTTTTGCTGGTTGTGTTGCGACTTACTGTATCTATATACAGTAATGGCAATGTTGGTTGGTTCGCAAGCAGAAATTGTAGCGTGGCCATGGGGAGCAGTACCTGTGGGAGCGGGTTCACCCGCGAAGGGCCGGCCCAGGCGACCTGTCTTCTTGCCATGCCCAAAGTGCCTTGCGGCAATCGGTCGCCTTCCAAGACAGGGGCCTGGCCCTTTAACTGCATGGCACAAGCGTCACACGGGTGACGCATCATCCTTAAAGTCGTATCGGGGAATGGAACATCGTGAACATCAAATGGGCAGAAAAACTGCGCAAGGGCCTGCACGGCTCGGCCGACTCGCTGGGCAACCTGTGCGTCGAGGCGTTCCATTACCTGGCGTTGTTCGGCATTGGCGCGATCACCGCCTACGCGGCGGTGGCGACGTTCCTGGAAATGCTGGGCAAGGGCGGGATCAGCGTCGATGACATCTTGCTGCTGTTCATCTACCTGGAGCTGGGGGCGATGGTCGGTATCTACTTCAAGACCAACCACATGCCGATCCGCTTCCTGCTGTACGTGGCCATCACCGCGCTGACCCGCCTGCTGATCGGCGATGTCTCGCACCACAAGGCACCGGACGAAGGGTTGCTGTACCTGTGTGGGGGCATCCTGTTGCTGGCGTTCTCGATCCTGGTGGTGCGCTACGCCTCGTACCGCTATCCCTCGACCAAGGTGCTGGATGCCAATGGCAAGGCAGTGGAGGAGGGCAAGTAGCCCTCAATTGGCAACGAAATGGCGCGGCTCGTGACGGGCGTCACGGGTGAGCGCGGCCAGCACCTGCATGGGGTTCTGGCTGAGTTCGATGGCAAGGCCCAGGCGGATGCTGTCGATCACCCGTTGCAGGCGCACCGGGTCGTTGCGCTGGGCCTGGGTGATGAGGCGCTTGGCGACCACGCCGGCGTCGTCCGAGAGGGTCAGCATGATGCTGCCGTCGAGGTTGGCGATGCTCAGGTTGACCCGGTATTCGGGGGCGAATGCAGCACTGATTCGGTCGAAAGGGTTGTTCATGCCTGGGGCCCTGCGAAGAATGTCTGCAGAAGTTGACCGAGCACTGCCAGGTTGGTTCCTGGCAGGCAATTAGCCATTATCGCAACTACACTCCTTGAATCGCAGCCGCGACGCATGGCCAGTGGCCGGCAAAGGAGTGCCCGTGGTTCCCTCATCTGCTGCCCGTCAACGTGGCGCAATTGGCCTCATGGCGGTGATAACCCTGGGCCTTGCCCTGTTGTTCATGCTGGTGGTGATCGACAGCGGTCGCCTGTACCTGGAGCAGCGCAAGCTGCAGCGCATTGCCGACATGTCGGCGCTGGAGGCGGCAGGCCAGTTTGCCGTGTGCACCGGCAGCGGGCCCCAGGCCAACACGATTGCCCGCACCGCCGCCACCCGCAACGGCCACGCGGCCAGCAACCCGCTGACGGCCAGTTGCGGGTACTTGCAGACTGGCGCCAACAGCTTGCGCACCTTCACCAGTGACAACAATCGCAATGAAGCCATCCGCGTGGATGTGAGCAACACGGTGCCCACCAGTGTTGCGGCGGGGGTGTATAGCCTTGCGCAGGGCAGTGGTGTGCCGTTGACCACGACCTTGCAGGCGCACGCGGTGGCATCGTCGCCGCTGCCGCCGCAGGCGATGTTGACCATTCGGACCACGCTGGCGACCGTCGATTCGCGGCAGTCGGTTTTCCTCAATGCCCTGCTCGGCGCCTTGGGGGGCGGCGCACAGCTTGATCTGGCGGGCTGGCAAGGGCTTGCTGCCACAGACATCAACTTGCTGAGTTACATTGACGCATTGATGATCGAACTGAAGCTGACTGCCGGTGATTACAAGCAATTGCTGACTGCCAATGCAACAGCTACACAACTGGTACAGGCTGCCATCAAGGTACTACAGCAAAGCGGGCCTGCCGCCAAGGTGTTGACTGACTTGGGCACTGTGGCGTTGGGTGTGGGCAATGGTACGCTTCTGCACTTGAACGAACTACTGAATATCCAGAACGGTACTGTCCAATCCGGGCTGGATGCCAACATCCAGTTACTGCAACTTGTGCAGGGGGTAATTCTCCTGGCACTTAACGAAAACGCAGTTTCTGTCGACTCAAACATTAGCGCGCTGGGGCTGGTAAATGGTCGACTGCGCTTGAAGATCATTGAGCCAATGCAGATTTCGGCTGTTGGTGATCCACGTACTGATGAATTACGTGTGCAAACGGCACAAGTACGAACGATGATTTCGTTGGATCTGCCGTTGCTCAGTACAGTCTTGGGATTGGCAAATGCGGTACTCAATCTTCTTTCACCCTTGACCAGTCTGGTCAATAGTTTGCTCAGCCTCGATTTGTCCTCTCTGCTTTGCCTGTCATGCACCCGCAGTGATATCCAGCTCGTTCCGGATGCTTTGAAGGTAGACATTGGCCTGATGGGCGGTGAAGCGACAGCACGCTTGAATCCGCAATCTTCAGACACGTTCAACTGCGCGCCCAAGCGTCTGACTGCTCAAACTCAAAGTTCTGCAGCCAAAATTGCGATAGGTCGTCTTGCCTCGCCGGACGACTTCTTCAACAAAGGTATCCTTGAGGTAAAAGCGCTGCCTTTGGTAGATATCGGTACAAAGAAGTGTGGTTTGCTGGGTTGCGATGCACGTGTTCCATTCGGTGGCGGTGGTCTGGGCCTTCGCGTCGATACCAAGGTTCTGGGTAGCGGTGCATCAGAGCGCCCGCTGGTCTTCCAAACGCCCTCCAGCACGCCGCCCAACATCGGCCAGGCTCCGTTCTTCCTGAAAACGAAGACAGCCAACGACAACGTCGTCGGCAGCCTCAGCGACACCCTGTCGGGCGTACATCTGGAAGCCTACAAACCCATCGGTAACAGCGGTCTTGGCGCAGTATTGGTGATCGTCACCAGCGTACTCAACGAGATATCGGGCATCGTTAATTCCCTGATCAAAAACCTGCTCAGTCCGTTGCTCGATCCAATAATAAACGTGCTGCTGAAAGTATTGGGCATCGACCTGGTCAACGCCGAAGTCGGCGCCAACCTCAGTTGCTCTGGCGGCCGCGCTCAGCTGGCACTGTAAAGCGGCAACCACACCCGCAAGCACGCACCTTCGTTGCAGTTGTGCGCTTCCAGCCGGCCGCCCATTGCTTCGACGATGCTGTGGCTGACCGACAAACCGAGGCCGGTGCCCATGCCGGCGGGCTTGGTGGTGAAGAACGGTTCGAAGATGCGCTCGAGCAGGCGCGGGTCGATGCCGCCGCCGTTATCTTCCACCAGCAGGCACAGTTGCCCTTCCTCGACGCGCTGGCTCACACTGATCCGCGGCTTGGCAACCCGCCGTTCGAGCAGCGCATCACGGGCATTGACCAGCAGGTTGATCAGCACCTGTTCGAGCTGGTCCTCATGGCCCAGTACTTCCGGGCACAGGTCGGGCTCTTCGATGTGCAATGCCACGCCTTTGCCGGTCAACCCTTCCGCCAGCAACCCCAGCGCACCGTGCACTGCTACCCACGCCGCGAACACATGCTGTTCGACCTCGGAGCGGCGCCCATAGGTGCGCAGGTGCTCCACCAGGTGCGCCACGCGCTCCACCTGGGCGTCGATGCGTTGCAGCTTGCCCGTCACGTACTCGGCATCGACCTCACCGCTTTCCAGGCGCTTGAGGGTATTGACCAGCGACAGGCGCATGGTGCTCAACGGCTGGTTGATTTCATGCACCAGGCCCGTTGCCAATTCGCCCAAGGTGGCCATCTTGGCCCCTTGCAGCAGTTGCTGCTGGCTGTGGCGTACCTCGGTATTGTCGCGCCCCACCGCCTGCACTTCCTGCAACTGGCCGTGCTCATCGAACAGGCCACGCTCGGCCCACACCCACCAGGCTGTTCTGCGCCCGGGCAGTTGCAGGCAGATTTCGGCACTGGCCAAGGGCTGCGCCGGCGTCAACCGCGCCAGGCGCTGGAGAAAGGCCGCACGTTGGCTGTCGGATAGCCACTGACCAAGGTTCATGCCCGTCAATTGTTGTGGTGCGCACTCCAGCTGTTCGGCTAGCGGGTGGTTGCCAAACAGCAGTTCGAGGTCTGGGCGGTAGCGGCAGATCATGGCCGGCGAGTCTTCTACCAGCACGCGGTAGCGCTCCTCGCTCTGGCGCACTTGCTCGGCCGCCTCGGTCGCTTCGCTGACGTCCAGCCACAGGCCGACTGCCTCGACAGGCTGGCCCAGGTCGTCACGCAGCAGGCGGGCTTCGTCCAGTATCCAGTGGTAGCGGCCAAGGTGGTCGCGCAGGCGGTAGCGGCTGCGGACCTGGCCGTCGCGCAACAGCGTGCGGGTGCGTTCCAGCCACAACCAGCGGTCGTCGGGGTGCAGCGTCTGGCCTGGCTGGCGGGCCTGTTCGCTGTCCGGCTCCCAGCCCAGCACTGGCGTCAGGCTGGCGCTGAAGAATTCACTGTGCAGTGCGCCTTCGGCATAGCGCTGGACGTAAATCACTGCGGGCGAGCTGGCGATCAGGTTTTCCAGCCGCGCGCGTGCGGCGCCGGCCTGCAGCTCCTGGGCCTTCAGCGCGCTGATATCGAGCAGAAATCCTTGGACCTGACGGCCTTGCAACTGGCCTACCCACTGCAGCCAGCGCGGGCTTGCCAGGCTGTTGGCTGGCAGAAGGCGCAGGCTCAGGTTCAAGGCAATGCCTTCGCGCAGTTGCTCCAGCGCCATGCGTGCGGCTTCGCGGTCGGCCGGGTGCAAGCGCCCCAACCATTGCTCGGCGGTGGCTTCCGGCGGTAAGCCCAGGCGCAAGGCCAGGGCCGGGTCAAACTGCAGCGGGCCCTGCAGGGGCCATGACCACCAGCCAGCGCCCAGCTGCTGTTGCAGTTCATCCAGGTGACGTGAGCGTTGCCGCAACTGCTGCTGACGCAGGCGAGTGAGCAGGGGCTCGATCAGCGCCTGCAGCAAGGCAGCGACCGTTTCGCTGGTCGGCGGCCGTGGCGCGCCCGCGCACAGCAACCAGGCCTGCACGGTATGGCCGTGCAGGTAGGGCACGGCCAACAATGGCAAACCGGCGCACGATGGCTGCAACAGCGGGTTTCCAGCAGCTATTTCGCGGCCCCGTGGCGGTAGTGTTTGCAGCCAGGGGCGCAAGCGCTCGTCCTCGGCCCAGGGCCAGTCGTTGTCGCTGCAGGTGTAGGTGTACCAGCCGCTATCGCCCGGCAGCATCAGGCGCACAGAGCCGGCATGCCAGTGCTCGGCCAGTTGCTGCAGTTGTTCGGTGGCTGTCAGCAGCAGGCGTTCTTCGTCGCAGTCGCGCAGGCTGCGGCCAAGCTCCGTTGCCAGCTTCTGCTGGGTGAGGCGATGGCCGTGCTGCTCGCGTTCGCCCAGCAGGTCACCGATATCGAACATCTGCAGCAGCCAGCCATCGGCCTGTCGCTGAAGCCAGCCACGGGTGTGCAGGGCAGGGCCGTGCACGGTCGCAAAATCAAGGTCCAGCGGTTGCCCCAGCCAGTCGGCGGGGGGGCCTTCAAGTACCAGCCAGCTTTGCCGTTGTAGGTAGTCATGCACACGCGGGGCGCTGTGTGAGTTTGCAGGCAGCACCGTGCGCAAGGGCCCGGCCAGGCGCAGCACATGCCCTTGGTCATCCAGCCAGAGTTGCAGGCCCACCGCTTGCGGGGCAGGCTCGGGCTGCGCGGTGGCCGGGCCGCCCAGCCAGCGATCGAACAGGCCGCTCATAGCTGCAAGCTCGCTTCGGCCCGCAGGCGATCGGGCAGGCGCGGCACTTCACCGATCAGCGGCAGGACCAGCATCGGCAGCACGTTGGTCAGTTTCGTTTTGGGGTAATTGATGGTCACGGTCAGCAATTTGTTGGCGCCCAGGGTTACCTGCGCGTCACTGGCGGGCTGGAAGTTGAACGCGGCGGGCATCCACTGCAACTGTTGGCCGATGACCTGGTGGGCCAGGTTCTGCACATCGGTGGTGTAGCTGGCGCTGTTCGGGTCCAGGGCCACGCAGCGCCGCACGGCCTCGGCGCTGGCCTGGTTGAATGACTGCAGCATCAGCATGGGCAAGGTGTAGCTGACCAGGCCGTAGAACACCGCGAAAAAAATCATGAATACGGCCGCGAACTCAATGGCCGCTGCGCCGTTTTGCCGTTTTGCCGGGCCTGCTTTCATGATTGCGTCTACCCTGACCATGAATCCTGAGTAACAGCATAGAACCGATCGACGAACAGGGATGGCCAATTGCCTATACACAGCCTTGCAGTGCTTGTCTGGCTTGCATTGTGCGCCGGTCAGGATGCCCGGGAGCGGCAGATTTCCAATGTCCTTACGCTCGGTGTTGCCGCCTGTGCGCTGGCCTGGTTGCTGGCCACCGGGCACAGCTGGCTAGGTGCCAAGGGCAGCGATGCGGCACTGGCTTTCGTCATCGTTTTGCTACTGACGCTGCCTGGCTACATGCTCGGCCAGTTCGGGGCTGGGGACGTCAAGCTGCTTGGCGCGCTGGCGCTGGCTACCAGCGTGGACCACGTTCTCGGTACCTTCATTGGTGCCGGAGTGGCACTGGTGGCATGGCAGATGATGCGGCGCAGGGCACGCCAGCCGGGGGAGAAGAGGCCGTTTGCGCCTTTTTTGCTGGCCGGTTTTGCCGTTTCGCTTGCCTGGCTTTGAGTATCGCGTCGCCTGTTAGATCGAGCGCCGCGCGGGCGGCGCTCGATCTAACAGGCGACGCAAAAATACCCGCGAACTAATTATTCCGCTCTGTCATCTTGGTCCAGCGGTAGAAGTCGGGGATTTCGTACTTGTAGGTATCCAGCCAGCGCTGCATGGACTGGTCACGCTCCCGCGCGGTTTGCACCTGCAGGCGCGTGGATGCCTGCTCGCCGCTGGACTGCACGCGCAACAGCCGTTCGGTGGCCGTTTCGTCCGCAGGGGCATGGCGCGGGTATTCCTCGGCCATCAACGTCGCGCTGGCTACGCAGCAGGCCAGTAGCATCACGTATCTGATCATGATCACCTCCGCGTATCAATTGACCATCATGTCCGGGGCCCTGGCCGATGCAATCGGGCCTCGGCCGCCGGCCTTGATCTTGCCGGCCCGCGCCTGGGCTTCGGCAAATTGCCCGGCTTTGAGCTGCAGCCGGCCGACCAGGTCGGTGGCCTGCTGCCAGTTGTCCTGCACCAGCGCCAAGGTCACCAGGTTGACCGCAGACAGCGTGTTGTCGTCCTTCAGTTCGATTGCCGTCAGCAACTCGAAGCGCGCCTGGTCATAGCGCCCCAGGTTCATCAGCACCACGCCAAGGTCGTTGCGCACCCGCTCGTCGGTAGGCGCAAGCCGTACGGCGCGTTGCAGGTTTTGCAGGGCCTGTACGTCGTCACCGCGGGCCGATGCCAGTTGGCCCAGGCCGTGCTCGCCTTCGGCAGCCAGGCAACCGCCGAGCAGGCTGCGGTACAAGGGCTCGGCCTCGCTGAGGCCAAGCAGCCGTGACACCTTGGCCTTGCGCAGGCGCACCTGGTCGAAGGTGTCCGGCAGTTGCTGCAGATGGGCAAGGCTGGCGTGCGGGCGCCCGTCGTTGAGCATTTCGTCTGCCAGGTTCAGTGCCAGTTGCTGGTCGGCGTCCGGCTTGCTGCAACTGGCGGTGGCGAACAACTGGCGCAGGCCTTCGGGCTGTTGCCCGGCGCATCCGGTCAGCAACACCAGGCTTGCGCACAACAGGATTGTCTTCATCAATCAGTCCTCATGGGCTCAACGCCCGCGCCAATGCAGAAAAGCCTGGCCCGGCAAGGACAATGAGCAAGGCCGGAAACAGGAACACCATCATCACTGCCGACATCTTTGCCGACATCATCGATACCCGTTCTTGCAGACGGGTCAGGCGACGGTCGTCGAGCAGCGCCTTCAGTGCCTGCAACGACTTCATTGCGCCGCTGCCCTGTGTCAGCAACTGGCGCAGGATGACGCAGGTATCGGTGAACTCATCCACAGCCAGCAACTGGGCGACCTTTTCCAGCTCCGGGCCGAGCGCCATGCCCGAATCCACCCGCTGCAGCACCTGGCGCAGCTCTGCGCTGATGTGCGGGATCAGCGTCCGGCCTTCGTGGCTCAGCACGCGCAGGGCCTGTTCAACGGCCAGGCCCGTCTCGAAGAGAATCCGCAGCAAGGGGATCATCAGGCTGACCTCTTCTGCGATGCGCCGCTGGCGACGGGCCGCAGCCACGGCCAACAGGCGTTTGGGCAACAGGTAACCGACGCCCAGTGCGCACAATGGCCAGACCATCCAGCCGGCCGCGGCGCTGCCCTTGAACCCCTGTTGCAACAACAGCGTCAGCGCCACGGCCAGCAGCGGCAGGCCCAGCTGAACAGCGGCAAACAGGGCGCGCTGGCGGCTGCGGCGCCAGCCGATCCGCTCAAGCAGGGCCTGGCTTTCGCCGTCGAATTTCTGTAGCCGCTGCCCCCACGCGCTGCTGCCCAGCCACTGCAGCCAGTCGCCCAGGCGTTCGTCGCGGGTCAGTCGCCCTTGCAGACGTCGGGTCACCAGTACCCGCGCTCGCCATTGGCGAATAACCTGTAGACCAAACAGGCTGGCGGCGATGAACAGGCACAGGGCGCAGATCAGCAAGGCCATGATCACAGGCTCCTCATCATTCGCCACAGCACCAGGCAACCGAGCACCTGCAGGGCAAAGGCCAGCAACAGCATCATCTGGCCGCTGCTGTCGCGCCACATGGCCAACAGGTAATGCGGGTTGGCCATCATGAAGTAGCCGACCATGGCCAGCGGTAACGACCCGAGAATGATCGCGGTAATGCGGGTTTCGCCGGTCATCGCCTTGAGCTGACGCGCCCCTTGTTCACGCTCGCGGATCAGCTTGATCAGGTTTTCCATCAGTTCGCTGGCATTGCCGCCGTAGCGCTGGTTGATGCGCAAGCCGAGGGCGAACAGCCGCAGTTCGTCCTGCTGGTGCAGTTCGGCCAGCTCGCTCACGGCATCCTCCAGCGCCACGCCCAACTGTACGTTGCGCCGCACCCGCGCCATGGCGGAGCGCAGGGGGTCGCGGCTGCTGTCGATGCCGCCCAGCACCGCGTCATTGAGGGTGCGGCCGGCCTTCAGGCTGCGAACGCTGTAGTCCAGCAGGCTGGGCAACTGGTCGACGATTTGTCGCATCCGCCGGCGGCTCTGCCAGCTCAGGATCAGGTACGCCAGGGTCGGCAGGCCGACCAGCAGCATCAAGGCGGCCACCCAGCCGGCAACGATCAGCGCCAGCAGCACCACGGCCAGCCACGCCAGCAACCAGCGTTGTGGCTCAAAGTCGATAGCCCCCAAACCGGCGCGTTGCAGCAGGGCGTCGAGCCATTCGCGCCGGGCGGTGCCATTGCGCACAATGCTGAACGCCCGCCCCAGGCGTTGCAGGATGCGCTCTTCGTGCCGCTTGTACAGGCCACGGCGCAGCAGCAGCAAGGCCACGCCCAGCAGCAGCGGGGACAGTGCCAGCAGCACGGGGCCGGTCACAGCAGCCCCTCTGCGTGCAGCTTGCTGCCTGCCGGGTTGGGGGCTTCGCGCAGAAAGGTATCGCCGCCACGACGATCGAGGCGGAACAGGGTGTTGGTCACGTACACCTCATCGCGCACGCCGACCACTTCCAGCACCTCGCTGACGCAGCGTCGGCCATCGGGCAGGCGGGTCAGCTGGATCACCACATCCAGCGCCGCGCAAACCATTTGCCGCATGGTCTTTTCGGCAATCTGCCGGCCGCTCAGGCCGACCAGGGTTTCCAGGCGCAGCAGCGCATCCTGGGCGGTGTTGGCGTGCACCGTGCTCATCGAGCCATCGTGGCCGGTGTTCATTGCGGTGAGCACGTCGAGCACTTCGCTGCCGCGTATCTCACCCAGGATGATGCGGTCGGGCCGCATGCGCAGGGCGTTGCGGATCAGTTCGCTGGCTTTGACTTCGCCATGCCCTTCGGCATTTGGCGGGCGGGTTTCCAGGCGCACCACGTGGGGATGGTGCAAATTCAGTTCGGCGACGTCTTCGATGGTCACCAGGCGTTCGCGAGGCGCGATCATCTGGCTGAGGATGTTCAGCAAGGTGGTCTTGCCGGTGCCGGTACCGCCGCTGACCAGAATGTTGCAACGTTTGCCCACGGCGCGCTCGAAGAAGTCGAAGATGTGCTGGTCGATGGCGCGGGTGGCCAGCAGGTCGGCACTCTTGAGCATGTCCTGGCGGAACTTGCGGATCGACAGGCACGGGCCGTCCAATGCTACAGGCGGAATGATCGCATTCACCCGGCTGCCATCGGGCATGCGCGCGTCGACCATTGGCGAGGATTCATCCAGGCGCCGGCCAAGCGGGGCGAGGATGCGCTGCATCACACGCTCCACATGGTGGGCGTCGATAAAGCGCAGGTCGGTTTGCTGCAACAGGCCCGCCCGTTCGACGAACACCCGGTGCGGCCCGTTGACCAGGATTTCCGTGACGGTGGGGTCACGCAGCAACACTTCCAGCGGGCCGAAACCGGTCAGCTCATCCACCAGCTCTTCGGCCAGGCGCTCCATTTCGTAGCGCGACATGGCCAGGCGTAGCCGCGCGACGTAATCGCCCACCTGCTCCAGCACGAACTGGGTCAGCGCTGGCCGGGCGCCTTCGAGCAGGTTGCGGCCGCTGTCCTCGATGGCGTCGATGGCAAAGCGGTGCAGTGCACGCTTTAGCGCGTAGGGGTCGCCGGAGGCGTGTTGCGGGCCACCAAAGGGTTGGTCATTGCTCATTTGCTCCCCCAAAGCCGACGCAGCCAGGTGAAGGCGGGTGGTGCGAGGTTTTCCGAGCGCCGTGCCAGGCGTTCGCCCAGGCTACGCAGGGCTTGAGTGAGGTTTTCACGCGGGGCCAGTTCGAACAGGCTCAGGCCTTGGTTTTTCACGTTCAGGCGCACTTCCGGGCTGTAGGGGATGGCCTTGAGCAAGGGCAGCCCGTAGCGTTTGGCCAGGGTATCGGCGTCGGGTGCAACGTTGTTCAGATAACGGTCCACCAACAGGCTGGCGTGCTCCAGCTTCATGCCGTGGTCACGCCACAGGTCGAGCACTTCAAGGTTGCGCCGGCAGTCGAGGATGTTCTGGTCGGTGTAGACGATCAGTTTGTCGCAATGGCTCACCAACGTGCGCAGGGCTTCGCTGTCGGCATGCCCGGTCAGGTTCACGACGATGTGCTGGAAATGCTGGCGCAGGGCGCTCAACAGCATGTACAGCTCGGCGGCGCTGGTCTGCTGCAGCGGGTCGTCGGCCTCGGCGTAGGTCAGCAGGCGCAAGCCTTTCTTGTCGCGCGTGAATGCGCTGTCGATCAGTGTGGTGTCGAGGCGGCGCAAGTGGCGCAGGGCGTCGCCGAAGAAGAACGACGCTTCCAGGCCGAGCAGTGCCAGGCTGTCGCCACGCGGCAGGCCCAGGTCCAGCAACAGGGTTTGCTGGCCGCTCTCCTGCACCACCCGGGCCAGGTGGGTAGTGAGCAATGCCCCGTCGGCACTGCTTTGTACGCCGAACAGCACCGTCAGCCCGCCGAGGGCGGGGTTGCTGGCCACCGCCGGCATGCGCTTGCCCAGGCGGCGCACCAGCCCGGCCACTTCGCTTGCGCGCGAGCCATAGGCGACGAAGTCGCGGGCGCCAGCGCGCATGGCGTGCAGCACCAGTTGGTTGTCCATGCCATCGCCGAGGGCGACGATCGCCAGCATCGGCTTGGCCTCCAGCACCCCCTCGATCAAGGCGCACTGGCTGACCAGTTGTTCGCGGTCCAGGCCGATGAACATCAGGTTGCTGAAGGTGGCGTTAACCAGCGCCAGCAGCTCGTCGAGGCTGCCGGCGCTGGCACCGATCACCTGGCCTTGCGGCGCCAGTGCGCCTTGCAGCCAGTGCAGGTCCTCCTCGTTGCGGGTGATGGCGAGGAAGGTGGGGTTCAGGCTCTCGTTCATTGGGATAACCCGCCTTGGCCATCGAAGTTGCCGTTCTCCAGGAAGAACAAGCGCCCCCAGCTAGGGTCGTAGGTGCGCAGGTTCTCGCCCGGCAGTTGCGGCAGCCGGGCGTTGGCGGCCAGCGGCTGGACCAGGTGCGGGGTGACGATCATCAGCAGTTCGGTTTCTTCGCGGCGCATGGCCGAGTTGCGGAAGAACGCGCCCAGTACCGGCAGGCTACCCAGGCCAGGCAGGCGGTCTACGGCGGAACGGGTGTTGTTGCTGACCAGGCCGCTGATGATGAAGCTCTCGCCATCGGCCAGGGCAATGCTGGTGTCGGTGCGCCTTACCGTCAAACCCGGCACCTGCGTGCCGGCGATGGTCACCACGTTGCTGTAGTCCAGCTCGCTGACTTCCGGCGCCACCTTGAGGGTGATCCTGCCTTGGCTGATGACGGTCGGTGTCAGCGCCAGGCGTACGCCAAATTCCTTGTATTCGATCGACACGTTGTCGCTGCCCGCGCTGGGCACCGGGATCGGGATTTCGCCGCCCGCCAGGAAGCTCGCAGTCTGGCCACTGAGCACGGTCAGGCTGGGGCGCGCCAGGGTGTAGGCGAAGCCGCTGTTTTCCAGGGCGTTGATCATGGCCAGGAAGCGGCTGCTGCCGCCGCCCCAGACGATGTTGAAGACGGTGTCGTCGAGGGGGATCGACGGGGTTACGTTGGGGACCGAACCGGGGCTGACGGACGTGCCGGGCACGGTGCCCGGCGAGCCGATCAGGCTATTGTTGGAGCCTTTGAAGAACAACCGTGCACCGGCCTCCTTGTATTTGGTGCGGCGTACTTCCACGAAGCGGATGTCGGCCTGCACCTGGCTTATCAGTTGCGCATCCTGCGATGGCAAAAAACTGTCTTCGGCCATGTCGGCACTGGCCCGGCCTTTGACGAATACCATGGCCCGGTGCGGTGACGGGGCGCATGCCGTCCACAGCATCAGGGTGGTATTGCCTTGGCCCACCGCGGTAATTACCACGCCGCGCTCGCCGCTGGCCTGCACATCGGCCACCTTCGGCTCACCCACGGCAACCCGGCTGATCGCCAGCGGCAGGCGTAGTTCCTGCTGCAGGCCCTGGTCTATCTCGATGACCGAAGGCAGCTGACTGATCGCTTCGCAGCCTTTGCCCGCCGCCTGCGCCTGGGGCAACAGCGCGGCCAGCAGCCCGGTACAACATGCTTGTCTCAAAAAGGAACTACGCATCGCTGCATCCTTGCCGGGTCAGGGGGTTTTATTCGTATCGTCAGCCTGTGCGCCACGGATGATGTGCATGGCGGGTGTGGGGTTACGGGTCGCCAGGCTGGCAGCGTTGACCACCGGCGACTGGGACAGCTGGCTGAAGCGGTAGAGTTCGCGGTTGGCGGCTTCTACCTGCGGTTTGACATCGGGTTCGTTCCAGTACCGAGCCAGGCGTTGTTCATCGGCACTGCGCACGGCCAGGCGCAACGTGCCGGCCTGGGCAGCCAGCATCAAGCGGCTGGCGAAGGCCTCGGGTACTGCCAGCGCTACCGTGCGGGTGCCGTTGCCGCTCATGCTGGCCTGTTCGCGCCGGGCCTTTTGCTCTTCGGCGGTCTGCGCCGGGCGGCCATCGTTGGCCAGGCCCGTCTGCTCGCCGACGCTGAGCACGCGCAAGGCCGGCAGCACCACCTGGGCGGAGGACTGAGGGTTGTTGGGCTCTTCACGCAGGAACAGCAACACATCCACGTAGTCACCCGGGCGCACTTGGCCGGCGGCACCGACCACTTCGTCCACACCGACAGCCACGGCGCGCTCGTTGGCGCGGATCATCCGCGCCAGCGGGCCGCCGGCCTGGAAGCTGGACTCATCCAGCCAGGTGCCCGCGGCAAGTGGCCTGGCGCTGGTTCGCCCGATCACCTGGGCGGTTTGCTGGTAGGCCCCGGCGGGGGCTACCTGCAGGCGCTCGATCAGCACATCGTCTTCAGTGATCGGCGTATTGGCGGGCAGTGCCTTGCGCAGGACGACGACGGCTGTACGCAGTGGCTCCGGTGGAGCGGCGGGGGGTGGGGCGACGGCGACAACCGGTTGTTCGCCCGCAGGGGTAACCGGTGCAGGCACAGCAGCAGGGCGGCTGAGCACAATGCCCCAGTAGCCTGCCAGCAGCGCTGCCAGCAGGAAGAATGCCGCCAGTATCAGGGTCAAGCGACTACTCATCCCGGCCTCCCTGCACGCGTCGACTGATGGCAAAAAGTCACTATTTCGCTATAGGACGGTAGCCCAGCCATCACCATTTGCCATGAGCCAAGGCGGTTTTTTTAGGGATTGTGAGTAAGTCGAGGAAATACAGCGGGTTAGCAAATTTACGGGTGTTAATTCTCGGGAATTAATACTTTGTAATTAATCCTTTAATACATTTGCAGACCTCTCCAGCTTGACGATGCTGATGGCAAATAGGTGTCACTTTGATACCGCCATCGCCGGCATGCATGCCGCAAGGAGCTGAGCCATGAAACTGTTCATTTTGCACTGCATGAACTTCCTGCATCGCAAGGACGGAGCATCCGGTATCGAATACGCGGTCATCGCGACGATGGTTGCAGTAGTGTTGGCCACATTCGTCGGGGACATCTCCACGGCCGTCGACGCCACCTTCACCACGATCAAAAATGCCCTTTGACCATTGAACAGGAGCCCACGCCATGCAGAACGCCTCCTCGCGCCAGCAGATCCTTTTGGTGGATGACGAGCAGGACGTTCTGCTGGAGCTGGCCGAACTTTTAGAGAACGAAGGCTTCGCCTGCCTGACCGCGACATCGGTACAGGCTGCCTTGCAACAGCTTACCCGTCATCCGGACGTTGCCCTGGTGATCACCGACCTGCGTATGCCCGAGGAAAGCGGCATCGGTTTGATCAGGCGCATGCGCGAGCATACGGCCCGGCTGCACCTGCCGGTGATTGTCATGTCCGGGCAGGCCGACCTGGATGATGTCAGCGAACTGCTGCACCTGCAGGTGGTGGACTTTTTCCGCAAGCCGCTTTATCACAAGCGTTTGCTGACAACCCTGGAGAACCTGTTCCCCGTGCCAAGGCTGAGGGTAGTGAATTGAGGGAGCCCTTGAATGGCCTTTAATGGCCTTTAATAAAAGCGCCCGGCACTTGGCCGGGCGTTTTCATTGCTGGGGTCAGGCGTCCGGGTCGCTCAGTTCCAGGGCGCCGCGCTTGCTGCGCAGCTTGCCGTAGAAGTGTTCAAGCGCGTGGTTGAGCTTGGTGGCGGCACCGTCGACTGCCTGGTCTACCGAAGTGGCAGTGTGGGTCACGGAAATCGGTTGGTGGCCTTTGGGGCGAGCCTCCATCTGGCAGCGTTTGTCATGCGGTCCGGGCTTGGCGCCGTTCTCGTCGCGCAGGTGAACCTCGATGCGGGTGAGGTCTTCTTCGTAACGTTCCAGAGAGCTCTGCAGGGTACTGCGGACCCACTGATCGAGACGGGCGTTGCTTTCGAAATGGTTGCTGCTGTTGACCTGGATTTGCATGATTCAATCCTTATTCAGCTTGCTCGCATGGAGACGCGCCTAGGCCTTTGAGACCCTTGGAATTTCTGCGCCTCTTGACTCTAAGGTCAGGCAACCGCGGACCGAATTCAAGCCCTTTTTGAAAATAAATTTCTTGTTGCAAATGGGGCTGCTGTGCAGCCCTTCGCGGGCACGCCCGCTCCCACAGGGTTTACACAGACTTTGAGCTGGCGCGGTTGCTGTGGGAGCGGGCATGCCCGCGAAGGGCCGCATAACGGCCCCTTACAATTGATCAGAACTCCACTGACGTCTGCACATACAGCGTTCGCGGCTCACCCACGTACTTGCCCTTGTTGTTGTCATCGTAGGAGCGCGTGTAGTACTCGCGGTTGAACAGGTTCTTCACGCCCACCGCCACCTTCAGGTTCGACAGCTGCGCGCCAAAATCGTACCCGGCGCGGGTGCTGACCAGCATGTAACCCGGAATGCGCCCGGTGCTGCCATCGGCGCTTTCGGTGCCGGTGTTGGCGTTGTCGGCGTACTGGCTGCTCTGGAAGCTGCCGTCCAGGTTCAGCTGCCAAGGGCCATCGGTGTAGCCCACGCCCAGGTTGCCCTTGTGCCGCGACGAGAACGGCACCTGGTTCCCTTTGTTCGGCCCGTCCTCGCGGATGGTGGCGTCAACGAACGCATAGCTGGCGTGCACATCGAAGCCGGCCAGGGCCGGGCTCAGGCCATCCAGCGCATAGCGGACGCTGGTCTCGATACCCTGGTGACGGGTTTCGCCGCGGGCAATTACCGAGTCGTTGGTCTGGTTGCTTTCGTACTGGTTGTCGAAGTTGATCAGGAACGCGCCAATCTCGGCCTGCAGGTCGCCGTTGTCGTAGCGGGTGCCGACTTCCCAGGTGCGTGCCTTCTCCGGTTTTACCTCGCCGCTGCTGACGCGGTTGGGCATCTGGCTGTACTGCACGCTGCCGAACGAGCCCTCGGTGTTGGCGTACAGGTTCCAGCTGTCGGTCAGGTGGTACATCACGTTGAGCGCCGGCAGCGCGGTGTTGTAGCTGCCCTGGTAGCGCTGGCCGTTGAGCTTGTTGCTCTGCTCGGAGTCGATCATCTCGTAGCGCACGCCCGGGGTGATGGTCCAGCGGCCGATGTCAATGCGGTCATCCAGGTAGATGGCGTGGGCTTCGGTGCTACCACGGGTGTCGCGGTCGTTGCGGCTGGCAGTGGTCGGCAGGTTGCCGTTCACCGGCTCGCGGAAGCGCAGTTCGTGGCCGGCTTCGTTGACATACCGATAGCCAACGCCCAGTTCGTGCCAGCTATCGCCCAGCGCCAGGCCCTGCGAGAAGCGGGTTTCGATGCCGCGCACCCAGTACTCGCGTGGCGACAGCGAAACGAAGCTGCCCTGGTCCAGGTAGCCGCTGCGCAGGGTCTTGGTGAAGAAGCTGTTGACGCTGAACTGGCGGTCGTCCTGCTTGTAGTCGTAGCCGAAGTTGAACAGCGTGCGGCGGCCCCAGAACTTGTCCTTCAGGCGCGTCGACTGGTACGGGTCGGCAGCGAAGTCGGCGGTGCTCAGGCCACCGGGCATGTCGGCCTCGCCCTCGTAGTACTGGGCCATGGCGTGCAGGCTGTTGGCTTCATCCAGTTGCAGCTTGCCCTTGATGATCAGGTCGTCGATCTGCGTGTCGCTGTGTTCCCGCCAGTCGCCACCACGGGTGCCGGAGTACAGCAGTGCGCCGCCCAGGCCGTTGTCGTTGGTACCGCCGACCAGCAGGTTGGCGCTGTTCTTGAAGCCGTCGTGGCTGGAGGAGGGACTGATCTGGTTTTGCATGGCGGCCTTGAAGGTGGCCTGCTCGGGGATCGCCCGGGTGACGAAGTTGACGATGCCGCCGACGTTCTGCGGGCCGTAGCGCACCGCGCCGCCACCGCGCACCACATCCACGGCGTCCATGTTGCCCATGCTCAGCGGTGCCAGCGACAGCTGCGGCTGGCCATACGGGGCGAACGGCACCGGGATGCCATCCATCAGCACGGTCGAACGCGACGCCAGGCGCGGGTTGAGGCCGCGAATGCCGAAGTTGAGCGCCAGGTCGTGGCTGCCGGTGCCGTTGTTGTCGGGGGCATTCACCCCGGGGATGCGGTTGAGCACTTCGCGGGCGGTGGTCGCGCCGCTGCGCTCGAACTCTTCACGGCGTACCACGTCGCGGGCGCCTGGGTGCTCGAACACATTGTCCTGCTGCGCTTCTGCCAGCCAGTCGCCGACCACGGTGGAAGCGCCGAGCTCGACCGGGGCGCCAGCAACGGGGCTACCGATTGGCTGCAAGCTGAAGGCATTGTCGGTTTCCTGCCGCACCTGCAGGCCGCTGCCGCGCAGCAACGCGTCGAGGCCTTGGCGCACATCGTACTGGCCGTCCAGCCCCTGGGTGCTGATGCCTTGGGTCAGTTGCGAGCCGAACGAAATCAACGCACCGCTTTCGCGGCCAAACTGGTTGAGTGCGTCTTCAAGCGAGCCGGCGGCGATATGGTAGCTGCGGGTTTCGGCATGGGCGGCGGGCATGGCCAGGCCGAGCGTGGTGGTGAGCAGCAGGGCGTGGAGGAGGGGGCTGGGGCGCAACGGCATGGGTCGGGTCCTGAGAGAGGGGGTCTGCCATGTCTGTCACGCAAGGTTGGGAAAATGGCTCACTTGATTGAAAATAATTTGCCTGTACCGGCCTCATCGCCGGCAAGCCAGCTCCCACGGGGAATGCACATGACGTAAGGCCTATGCGCTCAAGGTGGGAGCTGGCTTGCCGGCGAAGAGGCCAGGCGTGCTTTAGCTCATTGTTGGCTCCACCGTCACCCAGTACCGGGTGAACCGTCGCACCCGCACTGGCAGTGCTACCTCCAGCATTTGCAGGATGCGCTCACTGTCATCCAGCGGATACGACCCGGAGATGCGCAAGTCGGCGACCCGCTCGCTGCACCCCAGCTGCCCGTGGCGATAGCGCCCAAGCTCTGCCAGGAAATCCGCCAGGCGCATCTGCGAGGCCACCAGCATGCCGTCGACCCAGGCGCCCACATTGCGGTCGAGCGCAGAAGTCGACCGCCAGGCACCCGTGAAGCGTGCCTGCTGCCCAGCCAGTAACGGTTGCCCTGCAACGCTGGCCACCCCCTCGAATACCGACACCAGGCTGTAGCCATCGAACTGGCGTACATTGAAGCGCCCGCTGTCCAGGCGTAAGGCCCCTTCGCCGGTGCGCAGCAGCAACGGCCGGGCATCGCTGGCCACCTGTAGCGCCAGTTCGCCCTCGAACAACCGCACCCGGCGCTGTTGCCCGTCGAAGCGCACGTCGGCGGCACTGCGGGTGTTAAGTTGCAGCACGCTGCCATCTTCCAGGCCCATGCGCCGGCGCTGCCCCACCGGGCTGCGGTAGTCGGCCATCAGGCCGGGCATCGGGTTGTGCTGTTGCAGCCCCAGACCGGTGGCACTGGCCACTCCCACCAGCAGCAATGCCTTGAGCGCGCGTCGCCGGGCGGGCGAGTGGGGGGCTTGCAGTGTGGCGTGCACCACCGGCGAGGGCACCCCATGCAGGCGCTGGTTTACCTGCTGGATATGGGCCCAGGCACGCTGGTGCTCCTGGTCGGCCCGCAGCCAGTGTTCCAGCGCCAACCGCTGCGCCTGGTCAAAATCATCGCCTTGGGACTCGATCAACCATTGCACGGCCTGCTCCGCCACCTGTGGGGAAAACGCGGCGTTCATTGGGCGAAGTAGCAGCGCATGGCCGCCTTGGTCAGATAGCGCTTGACCGTGGCCAGCGAGATGCCCAGTTCACGCGCAATTTCACCCTGGCCAAGGCCATCGACCTGGGCCAGCAGGAAGGCGCGTTTGACCAGTGACGGCAAACCGTCCAGCAGGCGGTCCAGCTCAAGCAGGGTCTCCAGGATGATCGCCTTCTGCTCCTCGCACGGTGCTACTTCTTCAGGCACCTGTGCCAGTGCTTGCAGGTAGGCACGCTCCAGTTCCTGGCGGCGAAAGTGGTTGCACAGCACGCGCTTGGCTACCGTTGCAAGGAACGCACGCGGCTCGACCAACTGTGGCGCCTCGCGGGCCTGCAGCAGGCGCAGGTAGGTGTCCTGGGCCAGGTCGGCGGCACTCTGCGGGCAGCCCAGGCGGCGGCGCAACCAGCCAGTGAGCCAGTTGTGATGAGCGTTGTAGAGGCCTTCGACCGTAGATGTGAGCGCGCTGGGCACCGTGATACTCCGGCGCCGGGTAGCGCAACTCGTAGTAAGAATTGTTCTCATTGTATTGCAGGGCAGAATGCTCGGCAATCTCCACCGGCGATTGGGCAGGACAGGCAACACATCGCTAACTCTTTGCCTATGAGAATTGAAATCATTATTATTGCAGCCCCAAAAACGCCCGGACCTTCGCCATGACGCGCAAAACCGCCGGCCTCTCGCTCAGCTATCGGCTGGCCGTTGCCTCACGCAGCCTGGCCGCGCTGTTGGGCGGCTACCTGCTGGCGTCCATGGCCAGCGTCTGCATTGCCTTGGTGGCGCCACTGCCTAAGGTCGACGCCACGCTGACTGGCCTGCTGTTGTCGTTCGTCTTCTACCTGCTGGCATTCATCTGGTGCTTCGCCTGTCGCAGCGCCTGGCGTGCCTGGCTGGGCGTGTTGGCGCCGAGCCTGTTGCTGGGCATGATCAGCGGCGTTGCCTACTGGATGAAAAACCCATGAAAGAAGGCTTCCGCCAGGCGATGGCCTGGCTGCACACCTGGACCGGCCTGATATTTGGCTGGCTGTTGTTTGCCATCTTCCTCACCGGCACGCTGTCGTACTTCAAGGATGAAATCACCCACTGGGCGCAGCCCGAAGTGCGCCGTCATACCCTGGACCCGGCCCTCAGCCTGGACAAGGCCCAGCAATACCTGCAGGACAATGCCGGGCATTCCGCCTCCTGGTTCATCGACATGCCCAACGAGCGTGAGGCGGCCCTGAGCGTGGGCTATCGCGACCCCAACGGCGGGCCGCGTGGCTTCGTCAACAAAACCCTCGACACGCAGACCGGCCTGCCGGTGGAAGCACGCGACAGCCGGGGGGGCGAGTTCTTCTACCGGTTCCACTTCCAGCTGCAGATGCCGCACCCGTTTGGCCGCTGGCTGTCGACCTTCTGCGCCTTCATCATGCTGCTGGGGCTGGTCACCGGCATCATCACCCACAAGAAGATTTTCAAGGAGTTCTTCACCTTCCGTCCCGGCAAGGGTCAGCGTTCCTGGCTGGACGGGCACAACGCCATTGGCGTGCTGGTGCTGCCCTTCCACCTGATGATCAGTTACAGCAGCCTGGTGCTGTTTATGTACATGGTGATGCCGGCGGGCATCATGGCCAGCTATGGCAATGACACGGGCAAGTACTTCAACGACCTGTTCGGCCGCGACGATTCGCTCAAGGCGGCCCAAGTGGCCACGCCGCTGGTTGCGCTGCCAACCCTGTACGCCAAGGTCCAGGGACTGCAACCGGGCGCGCGTATCGGCTTCATCCAGGTGCAGAACCCCGGCGACAGCAATGCCCGCGTTACCTTCACCCAGTCGGCTGCCGACCACGTGGCTTATCGGCGCAGTGCCAACTGGACGTTCGACGGCGCCAGTGGTGCGCTGCTGAGCCAGGGCAAGCCAGAGAGCGGGGCGATGATGACTGCCTTCAGTTTTGCCGGGCTGCACATGGGCAATTTCGCCGGGCCCTGGCTGCGCTGGCTGTATTTCTTCTTTGGCGTCGCCGGCACTGCGGTGATCGGCACCGGGCTGGTGATGTGGCTGGGTAAGCGCCAGCTCAAGCATGCCAAGAGCGCGCACATGCCGGGTGAGTTGCGCCTGGTCGAGGTGCTCAATATCGCCAGCATGAGCGGCCTGCTGCTGGCGGTGGCGGGCTTCTTCTGGGCCAACCGCCTGATCCCGGTGGGCGTCGAGGGGCGCGCCGGCTGGGAGGTCAATGCCTTCTTCATCGCCTGGGGTTTGTCACTGGTGCATGCCGTGCTGCGCAGCGGGCGCCGGGCATGGGGCGAGCAACTGGCGCTGGGGGCGCTGGCCTTTGCCCTGCTGCCGCTGCTCAATGGCTTGAGCACCGACCGGGGTTTGAACCATTCGTTGCAGGCGGGTGACTGGGCCATGGCCGGCTTCGACCTGACGGCCCTGGGTACTGGCCTGTTCCTGGCCTGGCTGGCCGGCAAGATGTTGCGCAGCCCCAAACCGGTTGCCAAGCGGCCACCCGCGGCAAAAAAAGCGGGCACTGAAACGGCACAGGTGAGCTGATGCTGGGTAACGCACTGATTGCATTCGCAGGTTTTGTCTCCCTGTGCCTGGCTATGGAAAAGCACTTCAGCGATTTGCTCGGGCGCAAGCCGCGCCCCGGGCAGTTACAGCAGTTGCGCGTTGCCGGCTGGCTGCTGCTGATGCTGTCGCTGATCCTCAGCGTGCACCTGCGTGGCTGGGCCCATGGCCTGGTGGAATGGACGGCAGTGATGATGGCCGGGGTGACCGTTTGGGTGTTCGGCCTGCCGTACCAGCCACGTCTGCTGCTGGGCCTGGCCGCCGCCAGCGTGGTGCTGGGCCCGTTGCTGGCCGTGTTTGCCGTGTGAACCTGTGAGCGAGCAGGGGGATATCATCGAGCCCGAAGCCGACAGCAGTGGCGGGCGCGCACGTTTCGTGCAGGTGTTTCTGGCCCAACGGGCGCGCATGGAGGCGCTGGTCAGCCGGCGCGTTGGCTGCCGCGCCACGGCTTCAGACCTGGTACAGGAACTGTTCCTGCGTTTCTGGCGCCGCCCCGAGGTCAAGGTCGAGGCTCTGGACACCTACCTGTTGCGCTGTGCCGGCAACCTGGCCATCGACCACCTGCGCAGTGAAGGCAGCCGCGAACGCGTGGCAGAAGCCGCTTTGCCCATGGACGAGGCGGCCATGGCTCAGGCGCCGGAGCAGGCGCTGGAGGTCGACCACGACCTGCAGCGCATCGAAGCTGCCTTGCGCGCTTTGCCCGAGCGCACCCGGCAGATCTTTCTGCTCAACCGCATCCACGGCTGCAAGTACGGCGAAATTGCCAAGGCCATGCAGCTGTCCCAGAGCGCCGTGGAAAAGCATATGATGCGCGCCCTTGAAGCGTGCAAGGCGAGTGTTGCCGAGCCCGCGTCCACCCCACGCCGGCCAGGGAGTGCCCGTCGATGAGCCGTTTGCCCCCGATCACCGAGGCGCAGTCCCAGGCCGCCCTGCAATGGCTCAGCCGCATCAATGAGCAGCCCGCGCAAGCCGAAGGGGCTGCGTTCAAGCGCTGGTTGCTGGCCGACCCCGTGCACCGTGACGCCTACCAACAGGCCCAGGCGCTGTGGCAGAAAAGCGCCGCCCCGGCGGCGCGCCTGGCGGACGAAGAACAGGACGCCCTGCAGCGCTACCTGGACGCCATGGCCAAGCCGCCGACCCGCGGCCCTTGGCGGCAGGTGGCAGCACTGGCGATGGCGGCCTGCCTGGTGCTGGCCGTGGGCCTTGCCGGTGGCTGGCACCCGGCGTACTGGTTGCAAGACCTGCAGGCCGACTACAGCAGTGCCGGGCTGGTTCGCCAGGTGACTTTGGCCGACCAGTCGCAGGTGACGCTTGATGCCGGCAGCGCCATTGCGGTCGATTTTGCCCAGGGAGAGCGCCGTGTGCGGTTGTTGCATGGCGCAGCGTTCTTCGAGGTCACGCATACCGGCGAGCCGTTCCTGGTCGAAGCCGGCGGTGGCGAAGTGCGGGTGCTCGGCACTCAGTTCGAGGTGCGTGAGCAAGGCGACGGCGCCCAGGTGACGGTGCGCAGCGGGCGTGTGGGCGTGAGCCCTGCGCAAGGCACTCTTGCGCGTGAGCTGACGGCCAACCAGCAGGTGGCCTACAGCGCAGGCAGGGTAGGCGACACCCTGGCGGTGGACAGTGAAAACCGCCTTGCCTGGCGCCAGGGGTGGCTGAACTATTACCAGGTGCCGCTGGCGCAGGTGGTCGAAGACCTTGGGCGCTATTACCCGGGGCGCATCCTGTTGCTGGATGGCGAACTGGGGCAGCGCAAGGTCAGCGGCAGCTTCCCGGTGACCGAGCCGCTGCTGGCGCTTGATTCGCTGGGCAAAGTGATGGGTTTTTCGCGGCAGACCGTGTTGGGGCGTTTGACCCTGGTTCGGTAACCGCCTGTGCCGGCCTCTTCGCAGCACAAGGCTGCTCCTACAGGGGCCATGCAATACCTGTAGGAGCAGCCTTGTGCTGCGAAGAGGCCGGCACAGGAAAAATAATTTCAATCAACGGGTGAGGTAACAGGACGTGGCATCCGTGTAATGAGTGAAAGTGCGATTCATTCGCAATCGTCACCCTCTCACAGGTCAGCGTCCATGAAGTTCTCCTCGCGTTGCGTCCCTCTCTGGCTCGGCCTGACTGCGGTCCCGGCCTTGGCTGTCGCCCCTCTGGCAAGCGCCGCCGAGCAGTTGCAGGCCTATGCCTTCGCCCAGCCGGCCCAACCCTTGGCCCAGGCCCTCAACGCTTTCAGCCGCACCACCGGCCAGAGCGTGGTCTACACCCTCGAACTGCCGGGCGGGCAGGCGCCCGCGTTGAATGGCCGTTTCAGCGCCGAGCAGGCACTGCAACAGCTGCTGGGCACCACCGGGCTGGCTTGGCGTCGCGTCGACGCACGCACCCTCACCCTCGAACCCGCCGACACCTCAGGCGCCCTCAACCTGCAGGCCACCAACGTAACCTCGCAGCTGGACGACTACAGCTACCAGCCCCCGGCCAGCGCTTCGATCATGCGCGGGCAGGGGCCGAACCAGGACATCCCCCAGGCCATCAACGTGGTACCGGCCCAGGTCATCCGCGACCAGGCACCGCGCAACCTCGACGATGCGCTGGCCAACGTCAGCGGCATCACCCAGGGCAACAACTTTGGCGGCACGTCCGACACGGTGATGAAGCGCGGCTTTGGCGACAACCGCGACGGCTCGATCATGCGCGATGGCATGCCCATCGTGCAGGGGCGTAGCCTCAACGCCAGCACCGAGCGGGTTGAAGTGCTCAAGGGCCCGGCCTCGCTGCTGTACGGCATCCAGGATCCGGGCGGGGTGATCAACGTGGTCAGCAAGCGCCCGCAACTACAGCAGTACAACACCCTGAACGTGCGCGGCTCGACCTACGGCAGCGGCAAGAATGGCAGTGGCGGCGGGCTCGACAGTACCGGTGCGCTGGGCGACAGCAACTTCGCTTACCGCTTGATCGTCGACCATGAAGACGAAGACTACTGGCGCAACTACGGCGTGCACCGCGAATCGCTGGTGGCGCCGTCGCTGGCCTGGCTGGGCGAAGACACCCAGGTGGTACTGGCCTACGAGCACCGCGAGTTTCTCTACCCCTTCGACCGGGGCACAGCGTTCGGCAGCAATGGCCACCCGCTGAACATCCCCGCCACGCGCCGCCTGGACGAGCCGTTCAACGACATGGAAGGGCGCTCCGACCTGTATCGCCTGGAAGTCGACCATCAGCTGGCCGATGACTGGAAGCTGCACTTTGGCTACAGCTTCAACCGCGAGACCTATGATGCCAGCCAGGTACGGGTGACCGGCGTCAATGAAGCCAAAGGCACGCTGACACGCAGCATCGATGGCACCCACAACGCCATGAGCCGTGACCAGTTCGCTACCCTGAGCCTGGCCGGTAATGTGGAGTTGGCCGGCCTGCAGAATGACCTGTTGTTCGGCGTCGACCATGAAGACCGCAAGGTGTATCGCGGCGACCTGATTCGCCAGACTGCCAAGTCCACTTTCAGCTATGTGGACCCGGTCTACGGCCAGGAAGTGGAAGGCAGCACGGTGCGTGCCAGCGACAGCGACCAGACCGACAAGCTGCGCACCGATGCACTGTTCGTGCAGGACGCATTGCACCTGGATGACCACTGGATCCTGGTGGCCGGCGCACGCTTCCAGCAGTTCGACCAGTACGCCGGCCGCGGCCGCCCGTTCACGGCCAATACCGATAACAGCGGCCAGGCCTGGGTGCCGCATGCCGGCATCGTCTACAAGCTTGATGAGCAGCTGTCGTTCTACGGCAGTTACAGCGAGTCGTTCAAGCCCAACTCCAGCATTGCGCCGCTGACTGGAGGTGTGGTGCTGGACGCGTCCGTTGCACCTGAGGAAGGCAAGTCGTGGGAGTTGGGCGCCAAGCTGGACATGCCCGGTCGGCTGACCGGTACGCTGGCGCTGTTCGATATCACCAAGCGTAATGTGCTGGTTGCCAATTTCGACAGCGGGACTGGCGAGACGGTCTACAGCAATGCCGGTGAGGTCAATTCAAGAGGTGTGGAGCTTGACCTGACCGGCCAGCTCAGCGATCACTGGAGCTTGATCGGCAGCTATGCCTTTACCGATGCCAAGGTTACAAAAGACCCGGACCTTGAGGGCAACCGCTTGCAGAACGTTGCCAAACACAGTGGTTCGCTGTCGGCTGTTTACGACTTCGGCAGCCTGTTCGGTGGCGACAAGCTGCGTGTCGGTGCAGGCGCGCGTTACGTGGGTGAACGGGCGGGCAACTCGACCAACACCTTCGACCTGCCGTCGTACACCGTGGCCGATGCGTTCGCCAGCTACGAGACCAAGCTGGATGAGCACAACGTGCGTTTGCAGCTGAACGTAAAGAACCTGTTCGACAAGGTTTACTACAGCTCGGCGGTGAACCAGTACTTCGTGGCTATCGGGGATGCGCGGCAGGTGAGCCTGTCCAGCACCTTCGAGTTCTAGGTATTTGGGGCTGCTTTGCAGCCCTTTCGCGGCACAAGGCCGCTCCTACAAGGAAACCATGATCCCTGTAGGAGCGGCCTTGTGCCGCGAAAGGGCCGCAAAGCGGCCCCGTTTCACGACTTGAATGCCGAACGGTATTCCCCAGGTGTTGCACCAAGCGCCTGCCTGAACCGGTTACTGAAATGGCTGGCACTGGCAAACCCGCACAGCAGGGCAATCTCCCCCAGCGGCATCACGCCCAGCTGCAGCAGTTGGCAGGCCCGGTGCAGTCGCCGGGCCAGCAGGTACTGGTGCGGCGGTAGGCCGAAACTGCTGCGGAACATGCGCGCAAAGTGGTATTCGGACAGGTTGCAGCGCAAGGCCAGTTCGCCCAGGGTAATCGGCTGGTCCAGGTGCGCCTCGATGTAATCGACCAATTGCCGGCGCAGGTTCGGCGCCAGCCCGCCTTTCAGGCGCAGGCCCTGGCGCAGCCCGACCTGGTTGAGCAGCGCATGGTCGACGATCTCGTGGGCCAGGCTGCTGGCCAGCAAGCGCTCGCCGGGCTCGTCCCAGTCCAGCTGGATCAGTTGGCGAAAGCGCACGGCCTGTTGCGGGTCGTCGAGAAAAGTCGCTTCCTGCAACTGCAGTTCACGCGGTTCCCGGTCGAGCAGGCGCACACAACCCAGGGCGAACTGCGCCTCGCTGACATACAGGTGCGCCAGGCGGATTGCACCATTTACCACCCAGTTCGACTCCTGCCCGGCTGGCATCACGCACAGCTTGCCGGGCGCGCCCTTGTCGGCCGGGCGCTGGCGGCGAAAGGTGCCGGTACCGTCGGCGATGTAGCACGAGAGGGTGTGGTGGGTCGGGGCCTGATAGTCGCGGGCATCGTCGCGGTTGCTCCACAGCGCCGCCGCCAGCCCATCGCCCAGGTGCGCGCTCAGCTCCAGCCTGGCGTGGGGCGAGGCATGCATGGCGTTGAACACTTGCAGTTGGGTGAGTGGGGTCATGGGGGGCTCCTCTTGCCAGCCATCCTACTGCGCCTTGCATCGAGTGACAGCTACCGGCAAAGGAAAAGCGCAAGTTTGTGCAAGCGCCAGGCGCCGCACAGGGCAAACACTGGTCGCACTGGCGAGGGCTGCACCCTCGATCGCCGGCAAGCCAGCTCCCACAGGTACAGCATCTGCCTCAAGCCGGGCACTGTACCTGTGGGAGCTGGCTTGCCGGCGATGGGTCGCGAAGCGGCCCCGGTTTGAATGGACGACCGCTTGAGGAGCCCTACCCATGAACCTGTCACTCTACCTGCTTACCGTCCTGATCTGGGGCACCACCTGGATCGCCTTGAAGCTCCAGCTGGGCGTTGTCGCCATCCCGGTCTCGATCGTCTATCGCTTCGCCCTGGCCGGCCTCATCCTGTTCGCCATCCTGCTGCTCACCCGCCGCCTGCAACCCTTGAACCGCCGCGGCCACCAGATCTGCCTGGCCCAGGGCTTGTGCCTGTTCTGCGTCAATTTCATGTGCTTCCTCACTGCCAGCCAGTGGATTGCCAGTGGCCTGATCGCCGTGGTGTTCTCCACTGCAACCCTGTGGAACGCACTTAACGCGCGGGTCTTCTTCGGCCAGAAGATCGCCGCCAATGTATTGGGCGGCGGTGCCCTGGGCCTGCTCGGCCTGGGGCTGCTGTTCTGGCCAGAGCTGTCCCACCATGCCGCCAGCCGCGAGACCCTGTTCGGGCTCGGCCTTGCCCTGCTCGGCACGCTGTGTTTCTCGGCAGGCAACATGCTGTCGAGCATGCAGCAGAAGGCCGGGCTCAAGCCCATGACCACCAATGCCTGGGGCATGGTCTACGGGGCCGCCATGCTGATGGTTTATTGCCTGTTCAGCGGCATTCCTTTCACCATGGAGTGGAACACCCGCTACATCGGTTCGCTGATGTACCTGGTGATTCCGGGTTCGGTGATCGGCTTCACTGCCTACCTGACCCTGGTCGGGCGCATGGGGCCGGAGCGGGCAGCCTATTGCACGGTGCTGTTCCCGTTGGTGGCGTTGAATGTGTCGGCGGTGGCCGAGGGGTATCAGTGGACGGCGCCGGCCTTGTTGGGGCTGGTGGCGGTAATGGCGGGGAATGTGCTGGTGTTTCGCAAGCCCAAGGCCAAGGTGGCTGACGGTATTTTGGTGGCCAAATAGATAATCTGTTGCCTGTACCGGCCTCTTCGCGGGCAAGCCCGCGAAGAGGCCGGTACAGGCAAAGTAAGGCTGTCAGCCCTTCCACACCTGCGGGTTCACCAGGTCCCGCGGCCGCTCACCCAGCAGCGCCGCGCGCAGGTTTTCCATCGCGCGGTTGGCCATGGCCTCACGGGTTTCGGCAGTGGCCGAACCGATGTGCGGCAAGGTCAGCGCGTTGGGCAGTTTGAACAGCGGCGAATCGCTCAGCGGCTCTTTCTCGTATACATCCAGGCCTGCCCCACGAATGGTGCCGTTCTGCAGCGCTTCGATCAGCGCGGCTTCGTCCACCACCGGCCCGCGGGCGATGTTGATCAGGAACGCGCTTGGTTTCATCAGCTTCAGTTCACGCGCACTGATCAACTTGCGGGTGGCGTCGGACAATGGCACCACAATGACGACGAAGTCCGCTTCTGCCAGCAACTGCTCCAGGCTGCGGAACTGCGCGCCCAGCTCTTGCTCCAGCGCGGTCTTGCGGCTGTTGCCCGCGTAGATGACCGGCATGTTGAAGCCGAACCGGCCGCGACGGGCAATGGCGGCTCCGATGTTGCCCATACCGACGATACCCAGCGTCTTGCCATGCACATCGCTGCCGAAGAGGGCCGGGCCCACGGTGGCCTGCCAGTTGCCGGCCTTGGTCCAGGCATCCAGTTCGGCAGTGCGGCGGGCGCAGCCCATGACCAGCGAGAAGCCCAGGTCGGCGGTGCTTTCAGTGAGTACATCGGGGGTGTTGGTCAGGGCGATGCCGCGTTCGTTGAAGTAGTCCAGGTCGTAGTTGTCGTAGCCGACCGACACACTGGACACCACCTCCAGCCTGGCCGCGCCTTCAAGCTGCGCACGGCCCAGCTTGCGCCCGACACCGATCAGGCCGTGGGCCTCCGGCAGGGCCTCGTTGAACTGGGCGTTGATGTCGCCCAGCTTGGGGTTGGGCAAAATCACGTTGAAGTCTTGCTGCAGGCGCTCGGCCATGGCCGGGGTGATACGGCTGAAGGCCAGGACGGTCTTTTTCATCGGGCAACTTCTCTGCAAGGCGGGGGTAGGTAATGGTTAGCAACCTACCATTGTCCACCCCCGCAATGCAGCAGCTTTTTAGTTGGCGATCAGCACCTGATGGGTTTTCAGGTCCGCCTCATGGGCCGCGAGAATCTCCGGTAGCGAGTTGCGCAGGTACTCGACCCACGTCTTGATCTTGGCATCCAGGTACTGCCGCGACGGGTAGATGGCGTACAGGTTCAGCTCCTGCAGGCGGTATTCGGGCAGCACCCGCACCAGGCTGCCATCCCGCAGGCCGTCGATGGCCGAATAGATCGGCAGCACGCCTACGCCCATGCCGCTGCGGATGGCAGTCTTCATGGCATCAGCCGTATTGACCATGAACGGCGAACTGGTGATGTTGACCATCTCCTGGCCTTCCGGGCCGTCGAACAGCCATTTTTCCAGCGGTATCACCGGGCTGACCATGCGCAGGCAGGCGTGCTTAAGCAGGTCGGCGGGCTTTTGCGCACTGCCGTGGCGGGCGATGTAGTCGGGCGAGGCGCAGACGATGCTGTAGGTGATGCCCAGGCGCTGCGACACGAACCCCGAGTCGGGCAGTTCGGTGGCCAGCACGATGGACACGTCATAGCCCTCGTCAAGCAGGTCGGGCACGCGGTTGGCCATGGTCAGGTCGAAGGTGACGTCCGGGTGCGATTCACGGTAGCGGGCTATGGCATCGACCACGAAGTGCTGGCCCACCCCGGTCATCGAGTGCACCTTCAGCTGCCCGGCCGGGCGGGCATGGGCATCGCTGGCTTCGGCTTCGGCTTCTTCCACATAGGTAAGAATCTGTTCGCAGCGCATCAGGTAGCGCTTGCCGGCCTCGGTCAGCGCAATGCGGCGGGTGGTACGGTTGAGCAGCCTTGTTTGCAGATGGGCTTCCAGGTTGGAGACCGCCCGCGACACGTTCGCGGTGGTCGTATCCAGTTGCGCGGCAGCAGCGGTAAAGCTGCCAAGCTGGGCTACGCAACTGAAAGCACGCATGTTTTGCAGGGTGTCCATGGGTCACTCTCGATGTAGAGGACAAAATTGTGTCACGAAGTAACGCAGAAAAGCTGAAAAGTTGCCTTCGACCAAAGGCGGATTATCGCTGTTTTGGTAACAAAGATTCGCAGGAATCTGCGCTTATCGCCAGTGCTGCCGCCCCCTAGAATTGCCCAGCCCCCTTCACCTCTTCCTCGGGAAATCGCAGCTGTGCCGCGTCGCATCATCAGAACGCTCAATGCGTTCAGTGCCTGTGCCCTTGCCCTCACCTTGAGTGGCTGTATCGGAACCTGGGGCATCGCCCCGCAAAGCAAGACGCTGCAAGCCAATACCTTGACCACCGACGCGGCCATACGCGAAGCCGCGACCGACGCCCATTGGCCCGACCAGCAGTGGTGGCACGCCTATGGCGACCCGCAGCTGGATCGCTGGATTACCCTGGCCGTGGCCGGCAGCCCGAGCCTGGCCATGGCCGCAGCGCGGGTACGTGAGGCCAAGGCCATGGCCGGCGTGGTCGAGTCGGCGGAAAAGCTCCAGGCCAACGGCCAGGCCACCCTCAAGCGCCACAACTGGCCTGAAGACCAGTTCTACGGCCCGGGCGCGCTGTCGGGCGCCAACACCTGGGACAACAACGCCGCAATCGGCTTCAGCTACGCCCTCGACCTCTGGGGCCGCGAACGCAATGCCAGCGAGCAGGCCGTCGACCAGGCACACATGAGCGTGGCCGAAGCCCGCCAGGCGCAGCTGGAGCTGCAGAACAACGTGGTGCGCGCCTATATCCAGCTGAGCCTGCATTTTGCCCAGCGCGATATCGTCAAGGCCGAACTGGAGCAGCAGGAGCAGATCCTGGCCCTGGCCAAACGCCGCCTGGATGCCGGCATCGGTACCCATTTCGAAGTCAGCCAGGCCGAAGCGCCGCTGCCAGAAACCCACCGCCAGCTCGACAGCCTGAACGAAGAAATTGCCCTGACCCGCAACCAGCTGGCCGCACTGGCCGGCAAGGGCCCGGGGGAGGGCGCGCAATTGCAGCGCCCGGCCCTGGCCTTGGCCGCGCCGTTGAAACTGCCATCGAACCTGCCTGCCGAACTGGTCGGCCAGCGTCCCGACGTGGTCGCCAGCCGCTGGCAGGTGGCCGCCCAGGCGCGAGGTATCGACGTCGCCCACGCCGGCTTTTTCCCCAACGTCGACCTGGTTGGCAGTCTCGGCTTCATGGCCACCGGCGGTGGCCCGCTGGAATTCTTGACCGGGCGCAAGTTCAACTACAACGTCGGGCCGGCCATCAGCTTGCCGATCTTCGACGGTGGCCGCCTGCGCTCGGAACTGGGTGTGGCCTCGGCGGGGTATGACGTGGCTGTGGCCCGTTACAACCAGACCGTGGTGGGGGCACTGAAGAACATCTCCGACCAGTTGATCCGCCGCGAGTCGATGAAAGAACAGTCGCACTTCGCTGCCGAGTCGGTTGCTGCTGCGCAGAAAACCTATGACATCGCCATGGTCGCCTTTCAGCGCGGCCTTACCGACTACCTGAACGTGCTCAACGCGCAGACCTTGCTGTTCCGCCAGCAACAGGTGCAGCAGCAGGTGCAGGCCGCCCGCCTGATCTCCCATGCCGAGCTGGTGACCGCCCTGGGTGGTGGCCTGCAGGCCGGTCAGGATGCGCCGAAAGAGGAACGCCAGGCCGCGCCGAAAACCCCGGCCACCCTGGCCATTTTCGACAAGAAGCCGGATAACGCCGAATGAGCAATTCCAGTTTGCCCGTGCGCTGGCTGCAAAGCCTGGAGTGGCGCCGGGGCTTCTTTGCCTGGGCACGCACCGACGGCGTGACCTGGGTGTACATCTTCAAGGTGCTGGCCGCCGCATTCATCACCCTGTGGCTGGCCATGCGCCTGGAGCTGCCGCAACCGCGCACAGCCATGATCACCGTGTTCATCGTCATGCAGCCGCAAAGCGGGCATGTGTTCGCCAAGAGCTTCTACCGGGTGCTCGGCACCCTGGCCGGCTCGGCGATGATGGTGGCCCTGATCGCCATCTTCCCGCAGAACACCGAGCTGTTCCTGCCCAGCCTGGCGCTGTGGGTGGGCCTGTGCTCGGCCGGCGCCATGCGCTACCGCACCTTCCGCGCCTATGGCTTTGTGCTGGCCGGCTACACCGCTGCGATGATCGGCCTGCCAGTGCTGCAGCACCCTGACCAGGCGTTCATGGCCGCGGTGTGGCGGGTGCTGGAAATTGCCCTGGGGATTCTGGTGTCGACCTTCGTCAGCGCCGCAATCCTGCCGCAGTCGGCCAGTGCTGCCATGCGCAACGCTTTGTACCAGCGCTTTGGCGTGTTCGCCGGGGTGGTGGTCGAGGCCCTGCGTGGCGATAGCCAGAAGGACCGTTTCGAGAGCAGCAACGTGCGCTTCGTTGCCGAGGCCGTGGGCCTTGAGAGCCTGCGCAACGTCACCGCCTTCGAAGACCCGCACATGCGCCGCCGCAGTGGCCGGCTGGTACGGATGAATAGCGAGTTCATGGCCATTACCACGCGCTTCAATGCCCTGCATCGCCTGCTCGAACGCCTGCGTGCCCGGGGCCCGCTGCAGATCGTCAGTGCCATCGAGCCGGGCCTGAACACCCTGGTGGAGTTACTGCAGCCTTACGTGGGCCGGGCGTTGACCGACGCCGATGCACTGCGCCTGACCCTGGAGCTGGCGGCCTACAAGGAAGGCCTGCAAGCCCAGGTGCGCGGCCTGCGCGCCGAGTACCTGGCAACCGACCCCAGCGAATCCGACCTGCTCGACTTCCACACCGCGTTCGAGCTGCTGTACCGCTTCGTCGACGAGATGTACAGCTACGCCGAAACCCACGCCTCGCTGGCTGCGCACAAGCATGAACGCGAGCAGTGGGACGAGCCCTACGTGGCGCAGACCAGCTGGCTGGTGTCGTTGGCTGCGGGTATCCGCGCTTCGGCGGTGCTGTTGCTGCTGGGCAGCTACTGGCTGCTCAGTGACTGGCCCAGTGGCGCCATGATGACCCTGATCGCCACCGTCACCGTGGGCCTCTCGGCGGCCTCGCCGAACCCTAAGCGCATGTCGTTCCAGATGGCCTGCGGCACCGCCATCGGTGCTTTCATCGGCTTTTTCGAAACCTTCTTCGTGTTTCCCTGGATCGACGGCTTCCCGCTGCTGTGCATGGTACTGGCGCCGGTGTTCGTGCTGGGCGCGTTTCTCTCGTCACGCCCGGCCTATGCCGGTTACGGCATCGGCCTGCTGGTGTTCTTTGCGATTGGCTCGGTGCCGAACAACCTCACTGTGTATGACCCGTACACCTTCATCAACGACTACATCGGCATGGTCATCGGCATGTTTGTCTGCGCCGCCGCCGGGGCGATCATCCTGCCGCCCAACAGCCGCTGGTTGTGGAGCCGCCTGGAGCAAGAGCTGCGCGAGCAGGTGCTGTTTGCCATCAGCGGGCGCCTGCGCGGCATCGGCACGGCCTTCGAAAGCCGGACCCGCGACCTGTTGCACCAGGCCTATGGCCTGGCGGCCGGCAAGCCGCAGGTGCAGAGCCAGCTGATGGGCTGGATGTTCACCGTGCTGGAAATCGGCCACGCCGTGATCGAGCTGCGCAAGGAACAAGCCCGCGCACCGGTGCACCCGGCCTACGCCGAGTCGCAGCCGTGGCGCCAGGCCATCCGCGTCATGGGCCGTGCCCTGACGCGGTTGTTCTTGCAGCCCAGTGCGAGCAACCACGAACGCGCCCTGGTCGCCGTGGACCATGCCATTGCCCGCGTGCAGGCCACCGACGAACCGTTCGCCCGGCACTTCGACACTTCGGTACTGCGCCGCGCGCAAAGCTACCTGCACTTCATCCGTTCCTCCTTGCTGGACCCACAGTCGCCACTGGCACCGGCGAAAGGATTGCACCATGCCCCGTGAAATCGCCTTCCATGGCGTGTACATGCCCACAATGACCTTGATGTTCCTGTTCGCCCTTGGCCTGGCCTGGGGCCTGGACCGGTTCATTGCCAGCCATGATGGCTACCGCTTCTTCTGGCACCCGGCGCTGTTGCGCCTGAGCCTGTTCGTCTGCCTGTTCGGCGCCATGGCGCTTACTGTCTACTGGTGAGAAACCTTCGATGAAAAAGTTCTTCAGCCTGATCGCCACCCTGCTGGTGCTGGTCGCTGCCGTGGCCATCGGTCGCCAGCTGTGGCTGCACTACATGACCACGCCATGGACCCGCGACGGTCGCGTGCGCGCCGACATCATCAACGTCGCCGCCGACGTACCGGGTTACGTGGTGCATGTACCGGTCAAGGACAACCAGCGGGTGAAGAAGGGCGACCTGCTGATCCAGATCGACCCCGAGCACTACCAACTGGCGGTCGACCAGGCCAAAGCCATGGTCGCCTCGCGCAAGGCCACCTGGGAAATGCGCAAGGTCAACGCCAAGCGCCGTGCCGACATGGACAACCTGGTGATCTCCAAGGAAAACCGCGACGACGCCAGCAATATCGCCAACTCCGCCCAGGCCGATTACCAGCAAGCCCTTGCCGAACTGGCTGCAGCCGAGCTGAACCTCAAGCGCACCCATATCGTCGCCACGGTGGATGGCTACGTGACCAACCTGAACATCCACAAGGGCGACTATGCGCGCACGGGTGAGGCGGTGATGGCGGTGGTCGACGAAAATTCGTTCTGGGTCTACGGGTTCTTCGAGGAAACCAAGCTGCCCCACGTGAAGGTGGGTGACCAGGCCGAGTTGCAGATGATGAGCGGCGAGCGCATCAAAGGGCATGTAGAGAGCATCGCCCGCGGTATCTATGACCGCGACAACCCACAAAGCCGCGAGCTGATCGCCGACGTGAACCCCACCTTCAACTGGGTGCGGTTGGCGCAGCGGGTGCCGGTGCGGATCCACATTGATGAAGTGCCGGAAGGGTTTTTGCTGGCGGCGGGGACGACGTGTACGGTGGTGGTGAAGCCTGGCGAGGGGTGAGTTGGGGTGGCGTTGGGGGTGGTAAGTGCATGTCTCGAGGGTTGTGGCGCCCTTGAGACATGCACCTACCAACCCCAACCCGTTCAAAAGCCCCCTAAGCCACCCCCACCAACACCGGCACCTGCACCCGGTCAATCACCTTCGCGCTGATTGACGGGTCCAACAACCGCCCCAACCGCGACAGGTGGCGGTGGCCCATGATGATCAGTTCGCAGTTCAATTCCCGCGCTTTGGCCACAATCGCTTCAACCGGTTGGCCGGCCACCATGCAGCCCTGGCTGGTGAAGCCGGCGTGCTGCAGCTCGCGTACGGCCGCGGCTACGGCGTGGTCGGCATGCTGCTGTTCCTCGCAGGCGGCGGGGTATTCTTCCAGTTCCTCGGCGGTGTAGGGCGCAGGTTGCTCATGCACGGCGAAGGTGGAATCGATGGCCAGCAGCACGTGCAGTTCGTGTTGACCGGGGCGGCAGTAGCGGCGGGCGAGGGTGAGCAGGGCGCTGGAGGCGGGGGAGGCGTCGATGGCGATCAGGATGGGGCTGGGCATTGAAGATCCTTGTACAAGGCTGGCTGAATGGGTGCCTGTTCTAGCCTCTTCGCGGGTAAACCCGCTCCCACAGGTACTCCACAGTATTTCAAACCTGCGCAGTCCATGTGGGAGCGGGTTTACCCGCGAAGAGGGCGAACCTGCCATCCCACATTCTTGGCTCAGTCCACTCAGTGAATAAATGCCCCACCACGCAAGAGCGCATTGCGTCTGATGCAATCCACCAACCTGCTAACATCGCGTTTCCCACAGCTGTAACGGAAAACGGCCATGCAACTCCCGGACATGAACTTGCTCGTCGCCCTCGATGCCTTGCTCGACGAGGGCAGCGTGGTGGGCGCGGCGCAGCGCATGAACCTGAGCCCGGCGGCCATGAGCCGGACCTTGGGGCGTATCCGCGATGCCTTGGGCGACCCGATCCTGGTGCGCGCCGGCCGTGGCCTGGTGCCGACGCCGCGCGCGTTGGCCCTGCGCGAGCAGGTGCATGGGCTGGTAGAACAGGCCGGGCAGGTGTTTCGCAGCCGTGACGATGTCGACCTGGTCAACCTGGACCGTGCCTTTAACATCCGCACCAATGATTTGTTCATTGCCCTTTACGGCGCCCAGCTGCTGCGCATGATGCTGGCCCAGGCGCCGCGTACGGTGTTGCGGTTTGTCCCGGAGGGCAGTGGTGACGATGATGCAGTGCTGCGCAACGGGCATATCGACCTGATCATCAGCTCGGCCATTGAGCTGGGCCCGGAAATCAAGGTGCAGAGCCTGTTCAATACTTACTTTGTAGGCCTGGCGCGTGTGGGCCACCCGATCTTCGACGCCCCGATCACCCCTGAGCGTTTTGCCGCCTACCCGCAGATCAGCGTGTCTCGTCGCGGTCGTGCCAACGGGCCGATCGATGTGGCGTTGGCCAACCACAAGGTGGAGCGGCGCGTGGCCCTGATCACCACCAGCTTCCACTCGGCGATGTTCTCGCTGCCGGATTCGGACCTGATCCTGCCGATACCCGCCAATATCCTCAACAGTGTGCAGCGGTTGAAGTTGCCATTGCGCTCGTTCGAGATCCCGGTGCCGTTGGAGAAGGTCAATGTGATGCAGGCGTGGCACCCGCGCTTCGACAACGACCCCGCGCACCGTTGGTTGCGCCAGACGTTGAAAGCGTGTGGCCGCATAGACCCGTGATTCAGGCATGGATTGCGTCTGACGCAATATAAACCTACCGACAAGTCAGTTTTCGTCAGCATTCGACCTTCTTAAACTTGCCCCAGCCCTGAAATTGTTGCTGGAGATGTATTCTCATGACTTCCCTGACGGCGCCCTCTGCGGCGCTGGCCGCCGCCCCCGCGCCGGCCGCGCCTGCGCAGACGGCGTTTGGCCTGCAGGTGGTGGTCGGGCTGTTCGGTGTGTTGCTGGCCGTGCTGTGTGCAGGCCTCAACGAGTCGGTCACCAAGATTTCCCTTGCCGATATCCGCGGTGCAATGGGCATCGGTGCCGACGAAGGCGCCTGGTTGCTGGCGGTGTACAGCGCCGCCTCGGTCTCGGCCATGGCCTTTGCGCCGTGGCTGGCCACCACCTTCTCGCTGCGGCGCTTCACCATGAGCGCCATCGCCCTGTTTGCCGTACTTGGCCTGCTGCAACCGTTCGCCCCCAACCTGCACAGCCTGATGTTGCTGCGGGTGCTGCAGGGCTTTGCCTCGGGGGCCTTGCCACCGATGCTGATGAGCGTGGCCCTGCGCTTTTTGCCGCCGGGTATAAAGGTTTACGGCCTGGCCTGCTATGCCCTGACCGCCACCTTCGGCCCCAACCTCGGCACGCCGCTGGCGGGGCTGTGGACCGAGTACGTCGGCTGGCAATGGGCGTTCTGGCAGATCATCCTGCCCTCGCTGCTGGCCATCGTCTGCGTCGGCTGGGGCCTGCCGCAAGACCCGCTGCGTCTGGAGCGTTTCAAGCAGTTTGACTGGCGTGGCGTACTGCTCGGGCTGCCGGCCATCAGTTGCATCGTGCTGGGCCTGTCGCTGGGCGACCGCTGGGGCTGGTTCGATTCGCCGCTGATCTGCTGGTTGCTGGGCGGTGGCCTGCTGTTGCTGGTGCTGTTCATGTACAACGAGTGGTCCGAGCCGCTGCCGTTCTTCCAGTTGCGCATGCTAAAGCGGCGCAACCTGAGTTTTGCTCTGGTGACCCTGGCCGGTGTGCTGATCGTACTGTCGGGTGTGGGCAGCATCCCCTCGGCCTACCTGGCGCAGATCCAGGGCTACCGCCCTGCGCAGACCAGCCCGCTGATGATGCTGGTGGCCATGCCGCAGCTGATCGCCCTGCCGCTGACCGCAGCGCTGTGCAACATCCGCGCGGTGGACTGCCGCTGGGTGCTGGGCATCGGCCTGGCGATGCTGGCGGTGTCCTGTATTGGCAGCAGCCTGATGACCAGCGAGTGGATCCGTGGCGACTTCTACCCGTTCTACCTGCTGCAGGTGTTCGGCCAGCCGATGGCGGTGCTGCCGTTGCTGATGCTGTCCACCAACGGCATGACCCCGCAGGAAGGCCCGTTCGCCTCCAGCTGGTTCAACACCGTGAAAGGCCTGGCCGCAGTGATCGCCGGTGGCCTGCTGGATGCCCTTGGCACCTTGCGCCGGCATTTCCATTCCAACCACCTGGTGGACAGCCTGGGCAATGCCCCGCTGGTTGACGACAGCGCTGCCGGCCTGGCCAGGCGCATCCACGACCAGGCGCTGGTACTCACTTCCGCCGACCTGTACCTGGTCATGGCCTGCATTGCCGTGGCCCTGATCTGCCTGATTCCTTTCGTGCCTACCCGGGTCTATCCGCCGCGTGCGGTGGCCTGAACCCTGGATGAATTCGAGAACACCTGAAATGACCAACAACCGCAAAACCCTGTTCATCGGCTCGGTGCTGGCCGTGGCCGTGCTGGCTGGCATCGTCGGCCCCTGGATGTTTGGCAGCGACCATCGCCAGAGCACCAACGACGCCTATGTGATCGCCGACTACACCGTGGTCGCGCCCAAGGTGGCCGGCTTTATCAAGGAAGTGCTGGTGGAGGACAACCAGCAGGTTACGGCCGGCCAGTTGCTGGCGACCATCGACCCCCGCGATTACCAGGCCGCCCTGGACGCCGCACAGGCGCAGTTGCTGGTGGCCCAGGCGCAAAGCGCCGATGCCCGCGCCACCCTTGAGCGCCAGGCATCGTTGATTGCCCAGGCCGAGGCTGCTGTCAAAGCCGCCCAGGCCGAAGCGGCGTTCGCCGACCACGAGGTCAACCGCTACAGCCGCCTGGCCGAGCAGGGCGCCGGTACCGTGCAGAACGCCCAGCAGGCGCGCAGCGGTGTAGACCAGGCACGTGCACGCCTGGCAAATGCCCAGGCAGCGTTAGTGGCGGCGCGCAAGCAGGTGGACATTCTCACGGCCCAAGTGGCCAGCGCCGATGGCCAGCTGAAACGTGCCGAAGCGGGCGTGGAAAAGGCCCAGCTCGACCTGTCCTACACACGCATTACTGCGCCGGTGGACGGCATGGTCGGCGAGCGCGCACTGCGCATAGGCGCCTACGTCAACCCGGGTGCCCGCCTGCTGTCGGTGGTGCCGTTGCAACAGGCCTATGTGGTCGGCAACTTCCAGGAAACCCAGCTGACCCACGTGCAGCCTGGCCAGCCGGTGAGCATCAGCGTCGACACCTTCTCCGGCGAAAAGCTGCAAGGCCATGTGGAAAGCATCGCCCCGGCCACCGGCGTCACCTTTGCCGCCGTCAAACCGGACAACGCCACTGGCAACTTCACCAAGGTGGTGCAGCGCATTCCGGTGAAGATCGTCTTCGATGACGGCCAGCCGCTGCTCACCCGCCTGCGTGTGGGCATGTCGGTGGAAGCGACCATCGATACCCGTGGCGACAAGCTGGACGGCAAAGAGGTGAGCGCACGATGAAACCGGCATTACGCTTGAGCCCATTGCTGCTGGCCGTGTTGCTGGCCGGCTGCACTATGGGCCCGGACTTCTTGCGCCCCGACAGCCAGGCACCGCAGCAGTGGGCGCCGCTGCAAGGCGAAGCGGCGGCCAGCCAGCCGCAGGCCGAACCGCTGGAACTGCGCTGGTGGGAAACCTTCCATGACGCACAGCTCAGTGCCTTGATCCAGCGCGTTGCCGAGCGCAACCTCGACCTGCAAATGGCCAGTGCACGGTTGCTGCAAAGCCGCGCCCTGCGCAGTACCGTGGCCGCCGATGAAGTGCCGTCGGTGGATGCAAACGCCGGCTACAGCCGCGCCCGCAACAGCGCCGAAGGCCTGAGCGATCCGTCTGGCAAGGCGGGCAAAGCGGCGTACAACCTTTGGCAAGGCGACCTGGTGGCCGGTTGGGAGCTGGACCTGTGGGGGCGCGTGCGGCGCCAGGTCGAGGCTGCCGATGCCACCGTCGAAGTGGCCGAGAACGACCGCCGGGGAGTGCTGCTGGCCCTGCTTTCGGAAACCGCCGGCAATTACATCCAGCTGCGCGCCGTGCAGCACACTCTGGATGTGACGCAGGACAACCTGAAGGTCGCCCGGCACAGCCTGAAACTGTCTGAAAATCGCCAGGCCGAAGGCGTCGCCACACGCCTGGACGTGGCCCAGGCCAGCGCCCAAGTCGCGTCGATCGAGGCCCGCTTGCCAAGCCTGGAAGCCCGGCGCGATGACCTGATCAACGCCCTCAGCCTACTCGCCGCCGAGCCGCCGCGCAGTCTGCAGGCCAAATTGCTGGAGGGCGGCGAGCTGCCTGCGCCGCAGCAGCAGTTTGCCATCGGCTTGCCGTCCGAGCTGGCCGAGCGCCGCCCTGACATCCGCCAGGCCGAAGCCCGCCTGCATGCCGCCACCGCCAGCATTGGCGTGGCCAAGGCGGATTTCTACCCGAGCATCCGGCTGTCGGGCAGTGTCGGTTTCCAGGCCATGCAGTTGTCTGATTTCGGTGGCTGGGATTCGCGCCGTTTTGCCTTCGGGCCGCAGCTGTCGCTGCCGATCTTCGAGGGCGGCCGGCTCAAGGGCACCCTGGAGTTGCGTGAGGCGCAGCAGCAGGAAGCGGCGCTGAACTACCGCAAGGTGGTGCTGGGGGCCTGGCATGAAATTGACGATGTGCTGCGCCTGTACAACGCCAGCCAGTTGCGCCGTGACCACCTGGCCGAGGCCGTGCGACAGAACCGCATCGCCCTGGAAACTGCCCAGCGCCAGTATGTGGAAGGGGCAGTGGACTTTCTCAATGTGCTGACGGTGCAGGGCGCATTGCTGGCCAGCGAGGAGCAGTGGATCGACAGCTCAGCGGCGGTGTCGCAGGCGTTGGTGGGGCTTTACAAGGCCTTGGGTGGTGGCTGGCAGGCGTTTGATGAGCAGCCCGCGAAGAAAGCGTAAAGGCAGGGGCCGCTTTGCGGCCCATCGCGGCACAAGGCCGCTCCTACAGGCGATCGCGGTCCCCTGTAGGAGCGGCCTTGTGCCGCGATGGGCTGCAAAGCAGCCCCAGGGCAGCCGAGATCTCAGAGCGGGCGCAGCAGGCCAAAGCGCTTGCGCAGTGCCCAATCCAGCAACCGCCGTGGCAGCAACCTCGCCATCAACGGCAACGCCGTACTGCCATTCCCCAACCGCACCACCCCCGGTACCGGCGACTTGCCGACTGCCGCCAACACACCCTGGGCAAACACCGCCGCCGAAGTCGGCCTGTCCTGCGAGGCCCGCGCCCGCGCCTGGACATGCTCACGCAACGGCCACCATGGTGAGTCCGCCGCCAGTACTTGCTCGGCCTGGCGCTGGGCATTGTTGGCGAACTGCGTGTCAATCGCCCCCGGCTGCACTTCCATCACCTGCACACCGAACGGCGCCAGTTCCAGGCGCAAGGCATCGCTCAGCGCATGCACGGCCGCTTTCGAGGCGCAGTAGGCACCGGCGAATGGCGTGACCAGCACACCGGAAACGCTGCCGATGTTCACCACCGTTGCGCGTGAGCGGCGTAGCAACGGGAACAGCGCGCGGGTCACGCCGACAACGGCGAACACGTTGGTTTCGAACTGTTGGCGCAGGGCCTCCACACCACCGTCCAGCAACGGGCCCATGGCGCCGTAGCCGGCATTGTTGATCAGGATATCCAGGGTTTCGAGTTCTTCGGCCAGGCGGGCGAGGGCCTCGCTGTCGTTCACATCCAGTTGCCGGGCAGTGAAGCCGGCGGCGTTCAGCACTTCAACATCCTCTGCCTTGCGAGCAGTGGCCCAGACGTGGTGGCCGGCATCGCGAAAGGCGTCGGCGAGGGCGCGGCCGATGCCGCTGGAACAACCGGTGATCAGGACGGTGGGCATGGTTGGGGCCTGTTGTAAGGAGGATTGGTTTCCCTGTGCCGGCCTCTTCGCGGGTGAACCCGCTCCCACAGGTACCCCACAGAACTCGAGATCAGTAGGATCTCTGTGGGAGCGGGTTCACCCGCGAAAGGGCCGGTACAGGCGATATATCAATTGGCAAATGTACCTTGCAGGTGCTCGGCACGAAATTCCAGGGTCTGTGGCCGGTACCCGGCGCGCAGGGGGGGCAGCGGCAGGCAGTCCTTCCACTCGGCCCCCGGCTGCAAATCACCCGGCCCCCGGTAGCGCGGGGCGTTGTAGGTGCTTTCGGCCAAATTCACAGTGTCACCCGGTGCATACGCCGCCACCCGCCAGCGCAGTTCGGTCAGCGGGGCCTTGTTGCCGTTTTTCATGTGTACCTGCAACGCACGGTCGGCCGGGCATTGTTCGGGGGCATAGGCAAGGCGCAGGTCCAGCCGGGCCAGTTGCGAGGTTTCGCGGTTGTCTTGCCAGGCGACGAACAGCGCCACCAGGCCGAGGCCAAACACGGCGGCCAGCGAGATCGGCAGGGCCTTGGCCGGGTAGCGCAACAGCAGTACCAGCCAGGTAAGGATGAGGAAGGCACCGATGATCATGGGGCTTGCAGACCTTGAATGCGCGAGGTCTGACCATCGTAGCCTGAAATGGGGGAGGGCTCAAAAGCGGGAGGGCTTTGCCCTCCTTTCGCGACACAAGGCCGCTCCCACAGGAGATCGCGTGACCTTTGTGGGAGCGGCCCCGGCGTCTACTTATTGCGCAATGGTCTTGACCGATACTCCACGCTCGACCGGCGTGGAAGTGCGCCCGTACACATCTTCGAAGCGCTCGATGTCATCCTCGCCCAGGTAGCTGCCGGACTGCACTTCGATGATCTCCAGCGGGATCTTGCCCGGGTTGCGCAGGCGGTGGACCGAAGCGATCGGGATGTAGGTCGACTGGTTCTCGGTCAGCAGGAACACGTTCTCGTCACAGGTGACCTCGGCAGTACCAGACACCACAATCCAGTGCTCGGCACGGTGGTGGTGCATCTGCAGCGACAGGCTGGCACCCGGCTTGACGGTGATGTGCTTGACCTGGAAGCGGCCGCCCATGTCCACCGAGTCGTACGAGCCCCATGGGCGATACACTTCCAGGTGGTTCTGGGTTTCAGTACGGCCCTGCTCGTCGAGGGTCTTGACCATCTGCTTGACGCCCTGGACCTTGTCCTTGTGGGCAATCATCATGGCGTCCTTGGTCTCGACCACCACAATGTTCTCAAGGCCGATCACCGACACCAGCTTGCCGTTGCCGTGGATCATGCAGTTGCGGCTGTCCTGCACCACCACGTCGCCCTTGGTGACGTTGCCGTTGTCGTCCTTCTCATGCACATCCCACAGCGACGACCAGCAGCCCACGTCGCTCCACCCGGCAGACATCGGCACCACGCAGGCGCGCTGGGTCTTTTCCATCACCGCGTAGTCGATGGAGTTGTCTGGGCAGCAGGCGAAGGTGGCTTCGTCGATGCTCAGCACATCGCCCTCTTCCTCGCTGCGCTCCAGGGCCAGCACGCAGGTGTCATAGATATCGCCGTCGTGCTTTTTCAGTTCTTCGAGGAGGCGGCTGGCACGGAACAGGAACATGCCGCTGTTCCAGAAGTAGCCACCGGCCTGGACGAACTCGGCTGCACGTTTTTCATCGGGTTTTTCAACAAACTGGGCCACGCGCGCCACGCCCTCGGGCAGCAGGGCGTCCTGGCTGGAGCGGATGTAGCCGTAGCCGGTTTCCGGCTTGGTCGCCGGCACGCCGAACAGCACCATTTCGCCACGCTCGGCGGCGATGGTGGCCAGGGCCAGGGCGCGCTGCAGGGCCTTCTGGTCGTCGATCACGTGGTCGGCGGGCAGCACCAGCATCAGCTCGTCGCGGCCTTCGTTGACCAGTTTCATGGCGGCCAGGGCCACGGCCGGCGCGGTGTTACGGCCGAACGGCTCCATCAGGATGCCTTGGGTTTCCAGCTTCAGCGCAGCCAGCTGTTCCTGGACGATGAATTTATGGTCCTTGTTGCAGACCACGATTGGCGTGTCCATGCCTTCGAACGCCAGGCGCTCGATGGTTTGCTGGAACAGGGTGTGTTCGCCGGTCAGGGCCAGGAACTGTTTGGGGAACTGCTTGCGCGACAGAGGCCACAGACGCGAACCGCTACCACCAGAAAGAATTACCGGGATCATCATGTTTCTCCAATAGTCGTTAAAGGCAGGGGGATCAGTTGCTAGCCACGGGGCGAGTTACCCACACCGGCGACAAGGCGCTGCCGGAACCGGTTACGTACAGCACGGCGGCTTCGCCGCGCTCCAGAGCGACGGGTTTCACGTCACCCACTTTCTTGTCACCTTGGTACAGCGCCAGGTTGACCTTGACCGGGTTGATTTCGCGCTCGCCTCGGCCGTTGGCGGCCACCGGCTTGACCACTTCGGTCTTGCCGTCGGCGGTTTTCAGGGTCAACTGCTGGTCGCTCAGGTTCTGCACGCGCACCAGGGCTTTCTGCTTGTTCTTGAACGGTGGTTCTTCGATCAGCTGCGGGTTGCCGGTGCCGCTGTTGACCAGGGTGTAGTACTTGTCCGAGGCCAGCTTCACCGGCACGCTCTTGCCGCCGACCTGGGCGGTGTAGTCACCGCCTGGCAGGAAGCTGAAGTCGCTGCTGGCCTGGGCGCCAACCTGCTTGATCTGGGTGTTGCCGACCTTTGCTGCGGCCGGTGCGCTGGCTGCGTTGTACAGGCGCACGAATGTCGAGCCTTTCGGTGCGCTCGGGCCGTACAGGGCGGCGTCGGCACCGGCGAAGGCCTGCATGGAAGCAAGGGAAAGGCCGGCCGCGAGGGTGAGGGCTTTGGCAATGGAAGTCTTGGTAGTCATGTGCATTTCCTCTCTATCGTTCAGTGGTTCGTCCGAGTGGACGACAAGGCCAGGTTTTCTTCGGATTTACGGGAGTTTTTCAGCTGGGCGATCCACTGTGGATCGAAGCTGCTGAGGTCGTTTTTCATCGGCAGATAACGTTCGGGGAATTCCCACACCACCACTTGCGGTGCGGCGTTCTTGAAGGCATCGCTTTGCAGGTACTTGAGCATCGGCAGCAATGGGCCGTGGCCGTCTTCGGCGTAGTTGGCGACGTCGCTGCGCAAGGCCTGCTGCAGCGCGCCCAGGAAGTTCCAGTGCGGGTTGGCGCTATAGCTGGTACCCACCAGTGCGACCGGGATCTCGTTGTTGGCGAACAGTGCATCGTCGCCTTCACCCTCGGCTTGCGCCGGGCGGGTGCTGCGTTGTTGCAGGTTGTCCGGAGCCGGCAGCAGGTTGCTGAACAGCGGGTCCAGTGGCAGGAAGTTGGTCAGGTCGCCTTTGTAGGGTGCCGTGCTGCCGGCTTCGGTGACGAAGGTTTGCGGGTCACCGTTGAGCAGTTTCTGCCGGCTTACAGCCTCGGCCAGCGCCTGGGCGGCGACTTCGGCGCCCATCGGTGTCCAGTGGGTGTCGGTGCGCAGGAATACCTGGCCGCGAGCTTTGGCTTGTTCCATGGCCGCTTGCAGGTCCGGGGCGAACACGTTGGCCTGGCGCACCTGGGCATGGAACTGGTTGTACAGGTCATCGTGCAGGCTGGCCGGCTGCTCCTTGCCCAGGTATTCCGAATAGAGGCGCGCCTTGGCCGGGATGATCGCCAGCACCAGCTGGCTGCCGTGCTGCTGCAAGGTGTCGCGCACGCCACGGATCAGCGCCAGGTTTTCCTGCATCAGTTGTTCGGCGCCAGCCGTGGGCTTGAACTCTTCGTCACTGAACAGCCATTGGTCGCGGCCCAGCACCACACCGGGGCGGCCCTCGTTGAACAGCTTGAAGTCCATGGCCGCCCAAAGGTTGGTGCCCAGGCGCTTGATCGGGAACTCGGCGTCGTAGTGAGTCTCGGCGGCCTTGGCCAGCTTGCCGTTGAGCAGGGTCATCTGCTCGGTGCGCTGAAAGCTTTGCAGGCCACCGGTGGACCACACGCCCATGCCCACCAGCAAGCCGAGGAACGACAGGGAGTAAGTAATGCGTAATGTGCGGTTCATGTCATCGGCCTCAGAACTGGAAGTACAGGAACGGCGAGTAGCTTTGCGCCGAAAGCTTGAGGATCGAGGCCACGAACAGCAGCAGCACCAGGGCGCGGGTCATCACCCGGGTCCAGTCCAGGCCGATCGAGCCGTCGTTGTTGACCTGCACCGGCGTGGCTTGGGGCGCTGGCTTGGCATTGCGGTAGAAATCACGCAGGCCGAAATACGCCAGGGAGATATAGGCGACTACCAGGGTGGCCACCTGCAGGCCGGTCAGCTGGGCGCTGTTGAGTTCGGACAACTGCCAGTCGCCGAAGCTGAACATGGCGCCATACATACGGCCGGCCACGTGCAGGTTTTCGGCGCGGAAGATCACCCAGCCGACCACCACCAGCAGGAAGGTGAAGGCCCATTTGACCGGGTTGAAGCGCTGCGGGTTGGTGTCGAGGCCAAGCGCACGCTCGATGGCCAGCCACATGCCGTGCCAGGCGCCCCAGATGATGTAGGTGAAGTTGGCACCGTGCCAAAGGCCGCCCAGCAGCATGGTCAGGAACAGGTTGCGGTAGGTGTTGAAGGTGCCTTTGCGATTACCGCCCAGGGTGATGTACAGGTAGTCGCGCAGCCAGGTCGACAGGCTGATGTGCCAGCGCCGCCAGAACTCGGTGATTGACTGGCTGATGTACGGCTGCTTGAAGTTCTCCATGAAGCGGAAGCCCATCATCAGGCCCAGGCCGATGGCCATGTCGCTGTAGCCGCTGAAGTCGAAGTACAGCTGCGCGGTGTAGGCCAGCGCGCCCAGCCAGGCGTCACCCGTGGTCGGGTTTTGCAGGGCGAAGCAGTGGTCGGCGACCACGGCCAGGGTGTCGGCGATGAACACTTTCTTGATGAAGCCCTGCATGAAGCGGGTGCAGCCTTCGGAGAACTTGTCCAGGGTATGGGTGCGGTTGTTGAACTGGTCGACCAGGTCCTTGAAGCGCAGTACGGGGCCGGCGATCAGGTGCGGGAAGATCGCCACGAATGCTGCGAAGTCGATGAGGTTGCGGGTAGCCGGGGTGTCGCCGCGGTACACGTCGATGATGTAGCTGATCGACTCGAAGATGTAGAACGAGATACCGATCGGCAGCAGCACGTGGGTGAGGATGAACGGCTCCAGGCCGAACGAGGTCATGATCGCGTTCAGGCTGTCGACGCCGAAGTTGGCGTACTTGAAGTAGCCAAGGATTGCCAGGTCGACGCCCACGCCGAGCAGCAGCCAGCGCTGGGCGGGTTTGGTGCGTACGCCGGCGGCACCCACTTTCAGGCCGATCCAGTAGTTCCACAGGGTGACCCCGGCGAACAGGGCCAGGAAGTCCACCCGCCACCAGGCATAGAAGATGTAGCTGGCGACCAGCAGCAGCAGGTTGCGATACCGTTGCCCGCTCAAGTAATACAGGCCGAGGAAGATCGGCAAGAACAGGAACAGGAACACGTTGGACGAGAAGACCATCCCGGTTCTCCTAATTTGTTCACAGCATCCAGGGCAAAGCGCCCCCCAAACCCCCCACGAAATGGTGGGAGATACCTAGTCCCCTGTAGGAGCGGGTTCACCCGCGAAGAGGCCGGCACAGGGCACCGCAGATGGCAGGCCTGGCCCTTTCGCGGGTAAACCCGCTCCTACAGGGATGGTGTTACTTATTACGTTCTGCACTCGGGTCGTAGACCCGGGTCACATCGCCCCCCAACCGGAAGCTGTTGAACGGCTGCATGTCGTGCTTGCGCTCAAGCGTGTCGCCGACACAGTGATAAAGCGCACACCAGGGCTCGAGCCAGGCGTACTTGCCGTCGACCTTGAGGTCGGTCATGTCCTGTTTCTCACCGGCACGCACCTTGAAGTGGCTGGGATCGCGGGCGCCGGCCAGCACGCCTTCACCCAGGCGCTGCAAGGCGAAGTTGTTCTCGGCGCGCAGGTCGACGCCATTGGCCTGGGCGAAGCTGGCAATCATCGCCAGCGGCGGCAGGGCGTAGTTGTGGTAAGCCAGCGCACGCTGCTTGCGCTTGATTTCGTTGGGCAGGAAGCCTTGGTCATCGATCTGGTTGGCGCCGACCTTGTATTCCTTCACGGCCCAGTCGAACAGGTCGTGGCGGTCGGTGGCGACGGCGGTAGCCATGACCGACCAGGCGGCCCAGTAGCTGTGGTTGTTGATCTTCTCCAGCGGCAGGTCGCTCCAGTCGCGCACGGTCTGTTCGGCCAGGCGGGCGAACCATTTTTCGATCAGCTCGGCCTCGGCCCGGTGCGCGGCCAGTGGCTGCGAGTTGGAAAACTTCAGGCGCAGCCACGAACCGCTCATGCTGCCCAGCGCCCATTTGCGCATCGACTTGCCGGTGTGGTTGTAGTCGGTGGACAAAAGCGCATCGGCGCGGGCCCAGGTGCCCAGCCACGCCAGGGTGCAGTCGAGCTGCGCCGGGCGACCGTCGCGCATGTACTGGCCCACCATCTTGCTCACGCCTTTCTCAAGGGTGGTGATGTCTTCGGTCGACTTGCGGAAGGCCTTTTCCGAGGCTGCGTTGAGCGTCGCCCGTGCCTTGTCCGAGCCTTCGTACTTGCTGCGAAACTGCAGTGCGCCGGTGTATGGCTTGGGCGCCGCTTCACAGCGGAAGTTGCCGTCACCGGTCTTGAGCTTTTCGATCCCCTCGTAGTAACCCTGGGGCGGTACCAGCGCGGCGTGCGCGGCACCGCCGAACAGGGCCAACGCGAGGAGGGCGGGGCGAAAGATGTGCTTCAGATGGGTCATGGGTCGCCTCACTGGCCGGCCTGCGCGGTTTGCGCAGGCACGGCGAAGTTGTTGCGTTTGCAGAGCTTGGCCTCGACCTTCTGGGTGCCGTTTTCCGGCCCCTGTACCTCGAACGCCAGCAGGCTCTGGCTGGCCCAGTCTTCGTCTTCGCGCATCTGGAAGACAAAGCGGCCGTCGGTGTCGGAGGTTTCCGGTTTTTCCAGCTTGATGTCCTCATGGCGCCCGTTGAGGTACCACAGGGTGGCTTGCAACACCTTCACCGACGGGTCTTCGAACTTGACGTCCATCTGCAGGTTGCGGTTGATCAGGTCTTTGATCACGCCGCCCTTGCCGTTGACCATCAGTTCGTTCTTGCCGGGCTTGAGGGTGGTGCTGGCGCTCATCAGGGCCGGGCGGTCGTCGCAGCCGTCATCGAGCAGGCCAAGGATTTGCCGCCAGATGGTTTCCTGGTCCAGGCGGTAAAGCGGGGAGAATTCCCACACCAGGATCTTCGGCGGGTTCTTCTGGAATTCCTCGCTGCCCAGGTACTGGATCATCGAGCCTTCCAGACCGCCGCCAGGGAAGGCGACGTTGAGCACGTCGGCGCCGATGTATTGCTCGAGGAAGCCCGAGAAGTTGTAGTTCTTGCCACTGTGGCTGGTGCCGACCAGGGTGATCTGCGCGTTGCCGCTGTCACCGAACAGGTCGTCGCCGCCGCTGGAGCCTTTCGGCTCGGTGGCGAACTGGTCCATGTACTGCACCGCGTAGCTGGTGCCGCACAGTTGGCCGGCGACGTTGTGCAGGGTGCCGGTCTTGCCCATGCGCCCGGATTTCTTCGTTTCGAACTCCTTGCGCGGGATGCCTTCGAAGGCCGGCATCCTGTGCACGGTGTCGGCCACGATTTTGGCAGCGCGCTCGGCGCCATATGGCGTCCAGTGCTGGTCGCCACGGAAGTAGAAGTCCTTGCCCTGGTCGGCGGCGGCCAGTTGCTCGTTGGTCAGCGGCGACAGGTCGGGCACGTTGTAGCCCATGCTGGCGAAGCGCTTGAGCATGGCCTGGTAGTTGCCCAAGGCCTTCTGGTAGTCGAAGGCGGCTTTCTCGGCCGGGTTGAGCATGTTGCGGTTCACCAGGCCACGGGTCGGCTGGTACACCACCACCAGTTCCACGCCGCGCTTCTTGAAGGCGTCATGCACTTGTTGCAGGCGCTTGTAGCCGGCCGGGGTGGTGTTGAACTCGGTGCGCAGGTCTTCGCGGGTACGGAACAGCCAGTCGCCCTTGGCCTGCACCAGCGTAGTGAAGTTCTGCTGGTAACGGGTGGTGTAGCGGCTGGCGTCGTGCGCTTCGGGGCACAGCTGGCAGCAGGGCTCGGCGCTGAAGGTGGGGGCCTTCACTTCTTCGGCGCGCACGCCTTGGCTGATCGCCAGGAGGGCGGCGGACAGGCCCAGCAGTTTCATCAGGTGTGGAGTCATGGTCTGGGCTTCCTTAATCGATCATTTCGGTCTGGCGTTCGACCGGGTCGATCAGCACAGCCTTTTGCTGGCGCACCAGCAGGTCGAGGATTTCGTCCTGGCGCTCGCCGAGGATGCCGTTGAGGCTGATGCCGCTGGCCTTGCGCGGGGCGAGCATCGACACCTTGTACAGCTCGACCGACAGCGGCGAGTCGATCGACAGTGGGCCGGAGCCATTGGCCGCCAGCTCGCCACCCACCACGATCAGCGACACCTTGGTGTCGAACGGGTCAAGGGCGATGTCGCGGTCGGTGTCGGACAAGTCCTTGATGTGGCCGTACACGCCCACCAGGCCGTTGGCCATTGCGACGTTTTCGTACAGGCGAATGTTCACGCTGTTGCGCACGCGGATGCCGTGGCGGCGGTTGTTGATCAGCTTGTTGCCCCAAATCAGGTTGTCGCCGCTTTCGTACAGGGTGATGCCGTCGGTGTGGTTGCGGTAGATCTGGTTGTAGGCGATCAGGTTGTTGACGCTGTTACGGTCGATCACCACGCCCGAGAGCTTGTTGTCATAGCTCTTGTTGTTGATGATCCAGCTGTCGTTCACCTCACGCGAAACGATGATGCCGTGCTTCTTCTTGGTGCCGTACACGGTGTTGCCGGCGATGATCAGGCGGTGCGAACGGTCGTGCGGGTCGATGCCGTAGACGATGTTGTCGCGGTAGGTGCTGTCTTTGACCACGAAGTCCTGCGTCTCGTAGCAGTAGAAGCCGTACCACATGTCGCTGAACTCCGAGCCGATGATCCAGCCGGTAGGTTCCGGGCGGCCCATGCGCTTGGCCATGTTCGGCGTGTACTGCGAAATGCTCACGCCATACGACTTGGACTTGGCGTAGCCGAAGCTGGCCATCTTCGTGTTGACGATGTAGGTCTCGGTACCGCCCCACGACAACAGGAACGGGCGGAATTCCTTAGGCGAGCGGAAGGTCGCCGGGCCGTTGTCCTTTTCCCGCCAGCCGGTCACCTGGGTGTCAGTGACGAATAGCTTGCCGTCATTGACCAGGAACGAACCGCCCTCCTGGGACAGGCGCAGCTGCTTGACCTTGCCGTCGATCTCAAGGATGCCCTTTTGCCCGACCACGATCGGCAGACGTGCCAGGTAAACCCCTGGCTCGACCTCGCTGAGGTATTGCTTGGGCACCTTCTTGCTCAGCTCGACCAGGTCGATATGGCCGTCATCGACGAAGATCGCCTGCGGGATGCCGTGCTGGCGCTGCACCCACTCGGCTGCCTTGTTGTCGCCGCCGACGAACTCCTTGAGGGTGTCCTCCTGGAACATGCGGCGCAGGCTGACCTTGCCTTTGTGGCGGCGGTCGATTTTCTTCTGCACCGCTTCGGCGGTGAAGCCGGTCAGGTCGGGCAGCTTTGGCGGGTCCATCTGCAGCGGCTCGATCGGTGCGCTGGCCACGGTGTAGGTCTTGGCCTGCTGCAGCTCCTTGGCTATCACCTTAGGTTCTGCGGCAGCGACCAGGCCGCTGGCCAGCAGCAAGGCGCTGGCCAGCAGGCTATGACGTAAGTGCGGGTGAAGGTTCATAACGGTCAGTCCCCTACCGGCCTCAGAAGCGCCAGATCACATCGACGAAGGCGCGGTGCATGTACGAGTCCGCTTCCTTGCCGTAGGCGTCGCCCGGCTTGAATACACCGGCACGCAAGCGCACCAGGGCGGACGGTTCGTCGATGGCCTGGCTCATGGAAGCTGGCAGCAGGCCTTGCTTGAAGTACTTGGTCACGACCACGTCCATCTCTTGGCCAAGGTCTTTTTCGCCATCGACCAGCGGGCGGTTCACGCCGTTGTCGTTGACCACCGCGTTGATGCCGCTGGAGCCGATGTTCTGGTTGCCGTCGACACGCCAGAACTTGTGGTAGATCAGGCTGGCGTCGTAGTCGTCGCGCAGCTGCCACGAGGCGAACAGGGTGGCCGCCTGCAGGTTGCCCAGCTCGCCGCGGAAGGCTTCGCCGAAGCGGTGCACGCGCGAGCGGGTGCCGGTGAAGTTGGAGCGGTTGCTTTCAAGCCCGGTCTGCTCGAAGTTGTTCGAGCCGTCGTCGCCACCGCCGCCGCTGCCACGGGCGTAGGCCGCACCGACCTGCCATTGCGGGTCCAGGCGCAGGCGGATGCCGAGGTCGGTGGCCCAGGCATTCACGTCGCCGCTTTGCTTGCCGGTGGCAACCTGCTCGTTGCCTACGGCCTGGCTGCTGAGGGTGTCGCGGTCACCGGTCAGCCAGGTGACGCTGCCCCAGTAGTTGACGGTGTGGTCGTTGCGCCAGTTGTAGGCGTCACTGTTGGCCTCAAGGCCCAGCCAGGTCAGGTCACCGGTACGGGTCTTGTCCAGCGCATCGACGGTTTCGCCCGGGTTCTTCAGGCTGCCGCTGTCATGGGTGTGGTGGGCGCGTACGCCTACCCAGTGGCCAGGGGTCCACTGCGTGGCTACGTTGCCGTAGATGTGCGTGCGGTCCTTGTCTTCCGGGGCCAGTTCGGTGAGGTCGGTGCGGTACTCGCTGAAGCGCTGGGCCACGCCCAGGTCGGCCTTGAGCAGGGTGGTGTCGAAGGTCCAGTTCAGCGCTTCGATGTTGGTGTCGCGCCACATGCCATCGTCGCTGCGCAGGCGTTGGCGACCCAGGCGCAGTTGCTCGCCTGGGTAGGCGGTGAGGCCGCTGTACCCGACCCAGAACTCGCGCATGGCCAGGTAGTTCTTGTCCGGTTGGCGGCTGTCGTCACCGGTTTCGGTACTGGTGCCGTCGTCGTTCTGGCGCAGGGTGTCGGTTTCGATGGTGTCGGTAGCGGCGACTGCCTGGCCCATTGCATAGGCACTCCAGTTACCGCGCTCGCCATACACCCAGGGGCGCAGGTCCAGGCCCAGGCCGTTGACGTCGCCGCCAGCGCGGGTGCCCAGGTCACGGTCGTCTTCCGACTGGCCGGTGATTTTCACGTCCAGGCCGAAGTTTTTCTCGGCGGTCATTTCCGCCAGGGTCGGGCAGGACCACAGCAGGGCGAAGCTCAGGCCGATGCCAGCTTTCACGAAGGGATTAAGCGTCATAGCGAGTCCTCACCGTCTACTTCTTTTTCGTCGTCTTGCAGCGCTTCGATGGCCAGGGTGCTGTTGGCCCCCTGCGCCATGCTGCCGCGCGCCTGTTTCTCTTGCGCCAGCAGTTGCTGGGCCTGGCTGCGCTGGTCAGGGGTCAGTTGCTGGTCGAGCTGCTGGAGCATTTCTGTCGATTGCGGCGTCGGGTTGGCCTGGGACAACTGCGCGAACACCCAGGCATTGCCCGGTTGCGGGCGAATACCGTGGCCTTCGCTGAACAACTGGGCCAGCGCATAGTCGGCGCTGTTCTGCCCGCCACGGGCGGCGGCCAGCAGGTTGTCGACGGCCTTCTGCGGCTCGACATTGCCCAGGTAGCCACGGCGGTACAGTTGGCCCAGGTAGTAATGGGCGCTGATTTCACCGGCGTCGGCGGCGGCTTGCAGGTGCTGCTCGGCTTTTTTTGCGTCGGCCGGCAGGGTCTTGCCTTCGTAGTACAGGCGGCCCAGCAACAGTTCGGCGCGTGGCTGTTCGGCCTCGCGGCCTTTGTCGATGTAGGTCAGCAACTGGTCGGTGTCGCCCAGTTCGGGGAAGTCGTACAGCAGTTGCGCCAGGCTGACCCAGGATGCCGGGTTGGCCGGGGCTACCTGTTCGAGCAGGTCCTTGGCGGTTTTCTCGTCGGTCTGGCCCAGGCTGCGGTCGGCCAGTACCCGGGCAACGCTGTCGACCCGGGTGGCCGGTACGGCGCCACGGGCGTAGGCGGATTTCAGCTGGCCGAGCAGGGCGGCTTGCTGGTCGGCCTGGCCACGTTTCTGGTACACGGTGGCCAGTTCGACGTAGCAGATGTCGGTGGTGCTCAGCGCGGCCTTGCAGATCTTTTCCACGTCGCCCAAGTGCTGGTCGTAGGTGCCCTGGGTGCGGTACAGCAGCACCTGGGCCAGGCCCGCTTCGGGGTTGCCGGCGGCGCGCCACTGGTCGATCTGCTGCTGCGCGTTGACCTTGGGGAAGCTCTGCGGGTAGCTGAGGTAGAGCATGGCCAGCGGAATCAGGGTGTTGCTTTCGCCCTGTTTCGCGGCCTGCTTGAGCAGGGTTTCGGCTTCCTCGCGTTCGGCCTGGGTGCTGTCGGGCTTGGCCACCAGCAGGCGGCCAAGGCGCGCCTGGGCACGGGGCGAGGTGGCGGCCGCGGCGCGGTAGGTGGCCTCGGCTTCCTTGATTTGCGACGGGTCGCGGGTGGCCACCTTGATATCCGCCAGGCCCACCTGCGCTTCGCTGTAGCCCAGGTCGGCCAGGGCCTTGTAGTTGCGCTCGGCCAATGCCGTGTCGCCGCGCTTCAGGGCTTCGTTGGCCAGGCGCTGGTCAGGCAGGCCGGCACAGCCGGCCAGGGTGATGGCAGCAGCCAGGGCACACAGGCCCAGGTTTGCGCGCTTCTTGTAGGGAATCATGCGGAGATCCTCTTACAGCCCACGGGCCACGGCTTTGTCGATCAGCCAGTTCATTGACGGGCCACGGTCGCTGTTGACCGCTGCCGGGCGGCCGGCGAGTTCGGCGGGCATGCCACTGTCAGGCTTGATCTGCACGCGGATGTCGGAGGACAGGTCTTCGCTGTTGAGGCTGGTGCTGCTGACGATCTGGCCGGTGCGCACTTCGTCCTCGCCGGCGACCTGGAAGTTGACCCGGGTACCTGGCTTGACCTCGTCGAACTGGCGGTAGCTGAAGCGCGCCTCGACCATCGGCGTGGTGGTGCGCGGGATCAGCTGGAAGATCGCCTGGCCCTTGGCTGCGTACTGGCCATCGTCCACCAGCTGGCGGGCGACCACGCAATCGCAGGGGCTGGTGAGGGTGCCGGACAGCTGCTTGCCGAACAGTTCCTCGATCTTCGCCGGTTCCAGCTGCGCGTCGTCCAGGTTGCCCTTGAGCATGTCCAGCATGCTGGTTGTGAAGCTGGCCAATGGTGCGCCCTTGGCGATCTGCCCACCGTTCTCGACCAGGCTGCTCACAGTGCCGTCGCGCGGCATGGTGACAGTGGTGGTCGGTACCGCGACCACACCGGCTTCGGCGTGGCTGACGAAGTACATGCCGTACAGCGACTTGGCGACGAAGCCGAACGCCGCAACGCCAACCACGAACACGCCGAGGGTGACGGTAACCGCCTTGAGTCGGCCGAAGGCGCTCAGGCCCGAACCACCGTCCTTCTGCTTGCGTGCCTTGGTGAAGTTGTCGCGCTGCAGGGTGCTGAGCACATCGCCGATGCTGATCAGCTCACCCGACAGGTGGCTGGTGATAATGTGCCGCAGCGTGGCGATGTCGCGTGGTTCAAGGTTCTGGAACTGCGCACCGGTACGGCCGTTGTCCGGGTTGTACGAGCGCACCTGGAACTCGATGTCGATCGACAGGCCCAGGTTGTCGACCACGAACTGCAGGCGCCCGCGCAGTACATCGCCCACCGACAGTTGCTGCTTGGTGTGGAAGCTCAGGCCACCGGCGGAAAGGTCGTCGACCTTCACTTCGTGGGTTTGGCGCTGGGCGTCCAGGAAACGCAGCTTGGCGGGAATGCGTACCCGGGCGTGTTGGCGCTGGGCTTCGGACTCATGCACGACATTGACGTTCACGGCGGTATTCATGGTGGTTTGTTCCTGTTAGATCCGATCCGGGTTGGGCTCACACGACCATGAACAGCACAGCAACGAAGATGCTGGCAGCCGAGAAGGTCATGGTCCGCGAGGACCAGGTGTTGAACCATTGTTGAAAGCTGGCGAGGTCACGCTTGAGGGCAGTGGGCTGACGCGTCCAGGACTGCTTGTCGAGGCGGAAGAACACGTAGATCTTCATCAGCGCGCCGATGATCTGGTTGTAATAGAGAATCAGCGGGTAGGCCGGGCCCACGTTGTGGCCAGAGCACAGCAGCATGATGGTGAGGATCAGGCGGGTAATGCCGATCCACAGCAGGTACACCAGCAGGAAGGCCAGGCCGAACTTGAGGCTGGCGATCACCGCCACGGTCAGCCCCAGCAGGCTGGTCCACATCGACACGCGCTGGTCGAACAGCACGATGCTGGTGAACAGCCCCAGACGGCCCAGGCCCAGGCCCAGTGCACGGGAGTTCTGCCGCAGGTTGTTGCCGTACCAGCGGTACATCAGCTTGCGGCTGGCCTTGAAGAAGCTCTTTTCGGGCGGGTGCTCGACCGTGTTGATGGCGGCGTCCGGCACGTAGAAGGTGTCGTAGCCCAGGCGCATCAAGCTAAACCAGCTGGATTTGTCGTCACCGGTAAGGAACTTGAAGCGGCCCAGGCGCCAGTGCATCAGCGAATCGCTTTCGACGTCGGCGATGAACTCGGGGTTGGTCACCACGCTTGCGCGGAACATCGACATGCGCCCGGTCATGGTCAGCACGCGCTTGGACAGGGCCATAGAGCACATGTTGATGTGGCGCTGGGCGAAGCGCAGCTTGTGCCACTCGCTCATGATGTAGCCGCCACGTACTTCGCAGAACTCGTTGGTGGTCAGGCCGCCAACGTTGGGGAACAGCTTGAACCACGGCACGGTCTTGCGGACCACGCCATCGGCCAGCACGGTGTCGCCGTCGATCACGGCCACCACGGCGTTCTCGTCCGGCAGCATGCGCGAGATGGCGCGGAAGCCGTAGGCCAGGCCATCGCGCTTGCCGGTACCGGCAATGCGCACGATGTCCAGCTTCACGTGGGCCGGCGGGTTGTACTTGGCCCACAGGCTCTTCACCAGCAGTTCATCCGACATTTCCACCAGCGAGCAGACCACGGTGGTGGGGAAGCCGCAGTTGATCGCCTCGCGGATCACCGAGCTGTACACCTGGGCAGTGGTCAACGCCTCGATACGGAAGCTGGTGACCATCAGGTAAACGTGCGACGGGTCGGTGGCATCGCCCATCTTCTGCACCTTGCGGCGCAGGTACGGGTACACGCCGTAGAGGAAGATCATGCCGCGGATGAAATGGGTGGCGCCCATGGAATAGCGCCAGATGCCGACTGCGCCGACCAGGAAGATGAAGTGCTTCGACTGCGAGTCGAAGATATCGGCTGGCAGGGCCAGGGCGATCAGCATGAGCAGGCTCATGTAGAGCAGCCACCCGGCGCACTGCAACAGCACTGTCTGGAGCCTTTGCATGTTCAGCATCCGTCGAGAATTCGGGAAAGGGTGGGCAACGCAGGCTCGCCTGCGTTGCCCGGCCGAGGGCTTACCAGCAGATGCCTTCGGTACGGTTGGTGGTGCTGGACGGGTTGCTCATGAAACCGACCAGGTCGATTACCTGCTTGCCGGCTGGCGCTTGCTGGGCCAGTGCACGGAACTGCTCGTCACGGTTGCCGAGGACGATGATGTCGGCGTTCTCGATCACCTGCTGGAGGTCGGCATTGAGCAGCGACGACACGTGCGGGATCTTCGACTCGATGTAGTCCTTGTTGGCGCCATGCATGCGGGCGTACTGAACGTTCTCGTCGAAGATGTCCAACTGGTAACCCTTGCCGATCAGGCGCTCGGCCAGTTCTACCAGCGGGCTTTCGCGCAGGTCATCGGTACCGGCCTTGAAGCTCAGGCCGAGCAGGGCGACCTTGCGCTTGTCATGGGCTTCGATCAGCTCGAAGGCGTTCTGCACCTGCGATTCGTTGCTGCGCATCAGCGAGTCGAGCAGCGGTGCGCGCACGTCGAGGCTGGCGGCACGATAGGTGAGGGCGCGCACGTCCTTGGGCAGGCACGAACCGCCGAAGGCAAAGCCGGGGCGCATGTAGTACTGGGACAGATTCAGCACCGTGTCCTGGCAGACCACGTCCATCACGTCACGGCCATCGACGCCTACCGCCTTGGCGATGTTGCCAATTTCGTTGGCGAAGGTGACCTTGGTGGCGTGCCACACGTTGCAGGTGTACTTGATCATCTCGGCCACTTCGATCGGCTTGCGGATGATCGGGGCGTCGAGTTCTTCGTACAGGGCTTGCAGGATGTCGCCGCTGGTGCTGTCCAATTCGCCGATGACGGTCATCGGTGGCTGGTCGTAGTCTTTGATTGCCGTGCTTTCTCGCAGGAATTCCGGGTTGACCGCGACGCCGAAGTCAACGCCGGCTTTCTTGCCCGAGCAGTCTTCGAGGATCGGGATGACCACGTTCTTGACGGTACCCGGCAGCACGGTGCTGCGCACCACGATGGTGTGCCGGCGGGTGGTGTCGCGCAGTACGTAGCCGATTTCACGGCACACCGACTCGATGTATTCCAGGCCCAGGTCGCCGTTCTTCTTGCTGGGCGTACCCACGCAAATCATCGACACGTCGCTGGCGCGGATGGCTTCGGCGAAGTCGGTAGTGCCACGCAGGCGGCCGTTGGCGATGCCCTGTTGCAGCAGTGCTTCCAGGCCAGGTTCGACGATGGGCGACTTGCCCTGGTTGATCAGGTCGATCTTGGTGCTGGACACGTCCACACCGATTACCTCGTGGCCACGCGCCGTCAGGCAGCCTGCACAAACCGCACCCACATAACCCAAACCAAAGATGCTGATACGCATCGCTATCACCTCATGTGTTTATCACGCCGACGCCTCCGCAGAGAGCCGGGCTGGGTTGATTAACATCAGTTTTCGGGCGCACGGGTCCATGGCGAATGCACACTTCGCCGAGCGCAGGCAAAATAAATCCGGAGCGCAAAAAGTTATGCACTCAAAGTTGGCAGTCAAAAGCAGTTAATTAATAAACGTGCCCTGAAATGCAGCCGTCGTTATTGCAATGCGCTACTTGGCGCGTTGCTGTGCTTGTTTTTTCAAGTGGATAAATCCTTTGAAATCAACCACTAGGACGATGTGTAAGGGACGCGTCTCCTGCATGGGACAAGGCTTTCGGAGGATCCCGTGCTACCTGTCGAAGTTACCAGGGCGGGTAGTAGATACCTGCCGTTGTCATCTGTAAGTCATCTCTCACAGCCCGTAGGCAGGAAAATCGTTACGGCACTATGAGCGATTGGCGCTAGGAGAAGTTCCTCGGTGGATTTCTTCCGAATGAAAGATTTCTAAATATTTATTCAGTTGTAGACAGTTTCAATTTGATAGCACGCAGGTGTTTCACCCCCGTGTATCAAGGGTGTAACTGTTACGAGATGTTTTTATGCCAGCATCTGAAAATTTTTTTCAGAATTCGTCAAAAAAGGTATGAACGGTCTTATGGCGTTTGGCGATAAAGGTATGTGCGTCGGTTTTTTGGCGTCGAAATCGTGACGTGGTGGCGATTTGCAGCGGGCCCCATTGCAGGGCGGAGGGTTGTTTCATGGCAGCCGTCTCTTCGCGCCTGAAGCCGCTACCACTTGATATGGCGCTGGCCGGGAGCTCTGCGCCTCATTTGGGAGCTGCTTTAGCCGCGAAGAGGGCGTCTCAGGGTCAGTCCGAGGGATGATCCCGCAAAAACACCAGATGGTCCGGCTTGGACTGCTCGGCACTGTAGTAGTACCCCTGCACGTCGAACTGCTTGAGCTGTTCCGGGTCGCTGATGCGCTGCTGGATGACGAAGCGGCTCATCATCCCGCGGGCCTTCTTTGCGTAGAAGCTGATGATCTTGTACTGGCCGTTTTTCAGGTCCTTGAAGTCGACATTGATCACCCGGGCCTTCAGCGCGCTGCGTTTCACTGCACTGAAGTACTCGTTGCTGGCCAGGTTGAGCAGCACGTCATCGCCTTGTTCGGCCAGGGCCTGGTTCAGCCATTCGCTGATGCGTGTACCCCAGAAGGCATACAGGTCCTTGCCGCGGGCGTTGGCCAGCTTGGTGCCCATTTCCAGGCGGTAGGGCTGCATCAGGTCGAGCGGGCGCAGCAGGCCGTACAGGCCCGAAAGCATGCGCAGGTGGTCTTGCGCGTAGCTGAAGTCGTCCTCGCCCAGGCTCTCTGCGTCAAGGCCGGTGTACACGTCACCCTTGAACGCCAGCAGGGCCTGCTTGGCATTGGCGGGGGTGAAGTCCGGGGTCCAGCTGCCGAAGCGGGCGGCGTTCAGGCCAGCGAGCTTGTCGGACAGGTGCATCAGTTCGCTGATCTGCGCCGGCGACAGTTCGCGCAGTTGCTGGATCAGTTCCTGGGAGTCGTCCAGGTACTGGGGCAGGGTGAAACGCTCGGTTACAGGCTTGGTGTCGTAGTCGAGGGTCTTGGCGGGGGAAATCACCGTCAGCATCGGGTCGGCTCCTGGCATCGTTGGCCACAGATTCTACGGGCTGGGCGGTGCAAGTCCAAACTATGGCGACGATAGTCACAGACCATGGCCGGTGCAGGCGCTATAGTTCGCGTTTTGCCGTTACGGAGCCTTCCACCGTGCGCATTGCCTTTGCCTTGCTGGCCGCTCTGCTGAGCCTGGCCGTGCAAGCCGCCCCTTTACCCCAGGTGAGCCTCGACCGCAGCCTGTGGCCCGAGCAACTGAACAGCCCGGCACTGTTCGATGTAGCCTCGCGGGCAGAGATCCTTTCGTTTGCTCAGGTACTGCACGAAAGCGAGTTGCTCGACGACGCAGCGTTGGCGGCGCGGCTTGGGTTACGGCAGATCAACCTGCAGAAGGTACGCCTTGTGCGTGCGCGCATGTGGCAGCGGCTGTGGGAAGGGTATGAACAGGCGCAGCGCAGCTGCGAGCAGGATGCCTCATTCTGCTACCCGGTAACATCAATGGCGGATCTGCGCATGCAAGCCGCGACGTTCGCTGCCGATGTCGGCACGTTCTATACAAACTGGATCGAGCCGAGCCACCAGTTCCATGTGCGTTACCTGGACGAACAACTGCGCAAAGCCGCCTTGCTGCCGCAAACCAGCAGCGAGGTGGAGCGCCTTTCTGCGCGGGAGCGCAATGGCGATGAACTGAACGACCGTATGTTCCTGCTGACCTTCGTCGGCGGCCCGGGGCCAGAGGGTGGCAACACCGATTCGCTTGCCGACTACCTGCGCCGGCAGAAGCTTGAAGGCACCTTCTTCGTGTTGGGGAACCGCTTACAGCAACGCCGTGACGCCGGGGCGGCAAATGCCTTGCGCCAGGTCTACCGCGGCCAGTGTGTGGGCATTCAGGGTTGGGAATACCGTTCCCATGCCCAGTGGACGGACTGGCAGGACTCATTGCGGCGCAGCCAGGCACGGGTGCAGGCCGACCTGCCGGCAGAGTATGTGCCGTTGTTCCGGCCCCCCTACGGGCAGCGTCGTGCCGATGGCGAGGCGTTTATGGCCAGCCAGCAGCTGCGGGTGTCGTTGTGGGATATCGATGCCCTGGACGATGGCGCACTGAGCGCAGAGGCCTCTGCGCAGCGGGTGCTGACCCTGATGCTGCTGTGGCGCAAGGGCGTGATCCAGCTCCATGACAGCCTGCCCAAGGCCCGGCCAGCGGTGGAGTGGTTGCTACGCAACACTGCCCAGAGTGGCATTGGCTGGGCGGATTGCCGGGAATATGCTTATCGCGAAGAGGGGGTATGACTTCTGAGCGTAGTCCCCTCTGGCTTCGCCGCCAAGGCTTCTTCATCAATCAGAAAAATAAACTTCAAAACACATAAAAATACTTTTTTCGTTCATCGGTTTTGCGGTATGAAGAAACCAGACAGCCGATTCCTGCAGCACAGGTGGCGTCATCCAGGCCCACCTAGCCAGGTTCGCTTCCCGCCCGTAACAACGCGGTGCAGGGGAGACCGGTAGTCACTCTGCGGCGCAACAGACCGCGCCGTGTGGCTTCGACATAAGGTGACCGAGTATGGATGACCAAGGACGCAACCCTTCCTCCAGCAAGCCAATCCTGTATGTGCTCGATACCAACGTCCTGATTCACGACCCCAACGCGTTACTGAACTTCGAGGAGCACCATGTCGCCATCCCGATGACGGTGCTGGAGGAACTCGACAAGCTCAAGACCGGCAAACAGACCATCGCCGCCGAATGCCGCCAGGCCATCCGCCTGATCGACCAGACCCTGGGCGACGCCTCGCCCAACGATGTCGAGCAGGGCGTGCCGATCCAGCGCAACAAGAGCGGGCCCAAAGGCTTCCTGTCCATCCTGATGACCCCGCGCAACGAGCCGAACAAGCTGCTGCCGGAAAACCTCAACGACAACATCATCATCAACCAGCTACTTGAAGTACGGGCGCGGCGCACCGACCTGGACGTGGTGCTGGTTACCAAAGACATCAACATGCGCTTGAAAGCGCGCGCCTGTGGCATTGCGGCCGAGGACTACAGCACCGACCAGCTGGTGGATGACGTGTCCTTGCTGTCCAAGGGCTACCACTCGGTCACCGGCTCGTTCTGGGACCGGGTCAGCAAGGTCGATACCCGTCAGGAGCGCGGCCGCACCTGGCATCGGGTGCAGATGATCGACAACCTGCCTGCGGTACACATCAACGAGTTCATCATCGACGAACAGGGCTTCGTCGGCTGGATCAAGGGTATCCGCAACGATGAACTGCTGCTGCTCGACCTGCACCAGGAGCCGCTGCTGCACCAGGAGGCCTGGGGGCTGAAGCCACGCGATATCCACCAGAGCCTGGCGCTGTTCGCGTTGCTCGATCCGGATATCCACCTGGTCAACCTGACTGGCGCGGCCGGTTCCGGCAAGACCATCCTGGCCCTGGCCGCGGCCATCGAGCAGACCATGGTCAGCAAGCGCTACCGGCGCATCATCGCCACCCGCAGCGTGCAGGGGCTGGACCAGGAAATCGGCTTTCTGCCGGGCACCGAGGCCGAGAAGATGGAGCCTTGGCTGGGCGCCATCACCGACAACCTCGAAGCCTTGCACATGGATGACGAAAGCACCCATGGCAGCGTCGAGTACATCCTTGAGCGCGTGCCGTTGCAGTTCAAGTCGCTGAACTACATCCGAGGCCGTAGCTTCCAGCAAAGCCTGATCCTGATCGACGAGTGCCAGAACCTGACGCCGCACCAGATGAAAACCATCATCACCCGTGCCGGCTCCGGTTCCAAGGTGGTCTGCCTGGGCAACCTGGCGCAGATCGACACCCCCTACCTGTCCGCGACCAGCTCGGGCCTGACCTACCTGACCGAGCGCTTCAAGGACTTCCCCCATGGCGTGCACATCACCCTGCAGGGCGTGCCACGCTCGGTGCTGGCCGAGTACGCCGAGTCGCATCTGTAAATTGGTAACAAAAGTTGCAAGCCTGTTTCTACAGGCTTGCAACCGTTACGAGATATCCGATGCTTCACGTGTTAAGTAATAGATGTGCAAAATGCCAGCGCTGATGAGCGTCAACAATCCAGCTGTCATGATGACGCTGGCTGTACTGGTGATTCCTGCCAACCATGCGCCTGCAGCTGGCAGGACAATAAACAGGGAGACTGCACAGCTCCTCGCAGTAGAAAATGCTGTACCCAGTATTCTGCTGGGGCATGTAAGTTGGAGAGTCGAAGTAAAGCCTTGAGAGGTTAATCCATATGAAAAACCTGCAATCAGGAAAAGGATCGGAAATGAATAAGGTGTAATTATTTCAGGAATTAAACCTACCGTGGCTACAACGCATAAGCAAACGCCAAATATAGAGGAGGCGACAGTCGCGCAAAGTAGAAAGTGCCGTCTATAAATCTGCGGGAAAGCAAGCCCGGCTATAATTCCACCAATTGCCGTTGCGCTGACCACCTGGCCGAACGAAGCAGAGCTTAAGCTCAGTTCTTTCATGAAAAGGCTTAGCAAAGAGTCATAAATTCCCAGCGCTGCTGATTGAACTAGCATACATAAAAGAAATGCTTGAGCAGCTGTGTTAGATACAAAAAATTTTAATACCTCGTTCAGGTTAGGTTTATGTTTGGTTTTGCCAAAATTTTCGGCATGTATTTTTTGTGAGCTCAATAGCCATACAAAGATCAGTCCATTAAGGCTGATGCCTGCAGAAATTAGAAAACCGTAAGTGCTATTGCTCCAAGTGATAGATAATCCAGCAGCAAGGGGGGCTATTATTTTAATGGTCTGATCGGTGATGCTGACTAATGATGTGTTTTTTATTATGCTTTGAGGGGGTAAGAGTCGAGCTGTTAATACGATTTCAGCTGGAGTTGATCCAAGGTTGGAGAGTCCTTTAAGGCTTATAAAGAGCAAAAAAAGTTCAACGTTCGAAGCAAGTAGAAGACAGATTGCAGTAATGGCTCTAATGCAAAAGCTAACTGCTATAATTGCACGTGGTGAGTAGCGATCAGGTAATGATCCAATATAGGGGCCGAATATTAGCGAAGGCACACCATAAAGTGCTGCTGCAAGCGCTAAGGTATGGGCTTCTGCGTCAAATATGAAAGTCAGCGTCGAAAATATTAGTATAAAGTCAAGCCAAACTGTTGCAGAGCTACATAACCGTATTCCGTACAGATAGCAATACTGTCTGGTTGCCAAGGTTTGCATTCCCGTCACTCCACCTTCGTATACATGATGTCATCAATTACAAATGTAGAGGTGCTGTTATGAGTACAGAATTTTTCCAAGTCAGATCTATTGTTAATGAACCCCGCACCACTGAAATTGAGTGATGTATTGCATAAAACTCCAGTGCCGCTGAGTTTTTTGAAGGCTTTTAATAGGTTGTAAAGCGTGGGGTTGTCCTCAGAGGTGATAGTCTGAACGCGAGCGGTGCCGTCGGCATGAGTGATGGCTTGAAGTCGTGGGTTTATCACTTTATAAAACGACAGCATATATTTGCTGGATTTGCAGTTCTCAAAGTGTAAGGGAGCATCTGTCTCCAGGCATATTGGGGCTATAGGTCGGTAGTTTTCTCTCTGTTTTAGTTTGTTCAATTTTTGCGTGGTTGTTTTAGAGAACGGGGATGCCAAGATCGAACGATTACCTAATGCTCTTGGGCCGATTTCACAACGCCCCTGTATCCAACAGATTATTTCCCCTTCAAGAATTTTTTTGCAGATTGTGTGAGGCTGGAGTGGGGAAGGACTATTGGATGACCTTGTAGCAGAGTTTTGCTCGAGTATGAAGGGTTGACCTGAATAAACACTCCATTCCAAGCCACACCGTCCAGTCATTAGTTTCTGCGCCAGCGCAGCTGCCCCGATAGCCACACCAGTGTCATTGGTGCATGGGGGGACGAATACATCCGAAAACAAGCCGCTCTCATCCCACTTTCTATTCCAGTCGCAGTTTAAACCGCATCCGCCGGAAATTAATAATGGGATTTTCTTGTTTATGTGTGGAAGTATTTTGAGTCTTATATGTTCGAATAGTGCATTAGATATTTTCTTTGCAAGGTCGCAGAATGGTTGACTGTGCGGCCCGATATTATAGTATTTGGAGCCTACAAAATCAGATTTTGAAAAAGTATCTATCGGAGAGGAGCTGGCAATTAGGTAGTCGAGCATGTGTTGTTCGTCTCTGCTCGTTTGGGAGTTGTTGCCAAGTCCAGCGAGCGCCATCATTTTTCCCGCGTCGCCGAGTTTTTCGTAAAGTGCGCCGAAGTTGTTGAGTGTCTTTATGTTGTTTTTGTCAAGGGTAAGACTTCTTTCGTATGCGGCTGCTGCACGAGTAAGTTGTTGGTGGCTGAAAAGCTCATCGCCTACTCTTCGTTCGATTTCGGAGGCTTGGTGACGCAGTTGTGTATCGTCCATATGAGAACTAGCTCCTAAATTAGTTTCTGCATATTAGGAGATATAGGATCTGAATAACCAGGGCCGCTAGCTATTACGAAGAGGGAGTGTTCGTTGGTGCCGTCTACTTCCAACAACTTGTTGAGCATGTCGTCGATGAAGTACCCGCTGATCCAGGTGTTCAACTTGTAGGCTGTTGCGGATAAATTAAAAGTCTGAGAAAGGTGCCCAACCTCCATTAGAGCTGACCGGTATGCTCTTGAGTGAGGATATTTCCACCAGAGCTTGTCAAACCTAGACGTCATGACGATAAGGAAGGATGCATCTGTGGCAAATGTCTGATGACATAATGTTTTACTCAGATCGACAATGTCATTTTTGATGAGTGATAATGCATGATCTTGTGGTCTATAATGATAAACACCTTTTTCAAGCCCTTGGACGTTTAGTGCAATGAGATAAGCTTCTGTAGCTTGTAGGCACCCAGCGCTTGGTGATGAGCGTCTATAGCCAATGGTTTTTATTCCGCGCGCGGCTAATGCCTCTTCATGCGTGTCCCCATGAAACTTGCCAAAGGTGGTGAACAATAAGTCCGAAACAATTTTCACATCGGTGTCTAAGCATTTGAAATGACGGCTCGTTTTTCTATTTTTTAGTGTGCTCAGTAATGAAGACTCTAGCTCTATTAAACATGGTTTAGGTAAGCTTGTTACAGTTCCAGTCCGCTCTGTGTGAATCGGAGGTATGTTGGCGGCAATACTCTCGCAAAAGTCGACGTAAGCAGCCTCTGGATTCTCTGAGTCATTAGACAAGTCGCACGGGAAATTGTGTTTTGTACCCAGATGGAAGATTTTTGCGATATCGTCCCATCCCCATTGTTGGCGTGGACTTTCACTCGCTTTGTCAAACGTTGTCAGCTCTAGTATGCCAGCGTCGATAAGTTCTTCGTCGATGTTGTCAGTGGCGGACCGGTATCCTGATAAAGTTGTTAGTTCGTAAATTCTATCCAAATACTTTTGGTCGTAAATCTGGTATTGCTCGCCATTCTTCAAATTCCATAGGGCGAACAGGCCTTTTTTGGCAGTGAAGACGATGTCTTCGTTGAGCTGGAATTTTTTCATTTTGTTCTCGTTTTTATTTTTTATAGTCCTGGGCAGGCGCGCACTGCCCAGGATTGCGGATTAATCCACCAGTGCTTTTACATGATCAAATCGAGCTACAAGGATGTGATAGGCGTTGTTGGACAGCGCGCTAAGGTGACTCTGCAATGTGACCTTTTTCATGCTTAGTTCCTCATATTTTTGTTGTTGAAGTCGGCGTGACTTCGCAAGTAAGAATAATTTCCATGTTGTGAAAGTCAACCGTATATGAAGGTAGGAAAGTTCTGAGTGGAGGGTAGGAATTTTCCGTGGTATTAAAAATATTGATTTTCAGGAGTTTGGATGTTTTCCGCGCATTAATGCACATAAAAATGGCTGATTTTTTTTGGGGTGCGCCAGGTTCTCAGAGGAGCAATTTTTCCTGCAAAAAACTGACCCACAGGTTTAAACTTTGGGTTCCCTTCACAGGAGCAGAGCAGTGCTGACACATCTTGATTCCCAGGGGCGGGCCAACATGGTCGACGTCACTGAAAAGGCCGTGACCGAGCGTGAGGCCATCGCCGAGGCGCGGGTGCGCATGTTGCCGCAGACCTTGCAGATGATCGTCGACGGCGAACATCCCAAGGGCGACGTGTTCGCCGTGGCACGCATTGCCGGGATCCAGGCGGCGAAGAAGACCAGTGACCTGATCCCGCTGTGCCACCCGCTGATGCTGACCAGCGTCAAGGTCGAGCTCAGCGCCGAGGGCGAGGACGCCGTGCGTATTGTCGCCCGTTGCAAGCTGGCCGGGCAGACCGGCGTGGAGATGGAAGCACTGACCGCTGCCAGCGTTGCCGCGCTGACGATCTACGACATGTGCAAGGCTGTGGACAAGGGCATGGTCATCGAACAGGTGCGCCTGCTGGAAAAGCTCGGCGGCAAGAGTGGCCACTACAAGGTGCAGGCATGATGAAGGTCAAGGTGATGTACTTCGCCCGCTACCGCGAACTGCTGGGCGTGGATGGCGAGCGTGTAGAAGGCGCGTTCAAGGTGCTGGACGATGTACGCCAGGCCCTGGTGGGCAAGGGTGGGCACTATGCGGTGCTGGCCGAGCAAAACCTGATGTGTGCGCGCAACGAAGAGCTGTGCAAGCTTGATGAGCCACTGGAAGAGGGTGACGAAGTGGCGTTCTTCCCGCCGGTGACCGGAGGCTGAACATGGCAGTGCGAGTGCAACAAGGCGCGTTCGACCCGGGCGCCGAGGTGAATGCCATGCATGCGGCCAATGTTGGCGTGGGCGCGGTGGTTGCTTTTGTCGGCTATGTGCGGGATTTCAACGATGGCCGCGAAGTGGCGGGGATGTTCCTTGAACACTACCCGGGCATGACCGAAAAGGCGCTGGCCAAGATCGTGGTCGAGGCCGAGCAGCGCTGGCCGTTGCTCAAGGTGGAGGTGTTGCACCGCATCGGAGCGCTGGAGCCGGGCGAGCCGATCGTGTTTGTCGGTGTGGCCAGTGCCCATCGGCAGGCGGCGTTCGATGCCTGCAACTTCATCATGGACTACCTGAAGACCCGGGCGCCGTTCTGGAAGAAGGAGAATACCGAGGAAGGGCCGCGGTGGGTTGAAGGCAAGCAGAGTGACCAGGATGCGGCGGGGCGCTGGTAAATGAGGGTTTGATGGCCGGGGCTTCGCCCCGGTTCGCGGGTGAACCCGCTCCCACAGGTATCGCGCATGACTTGAGGGCAGCGCAGTACCTGTGGGAGCGGGTTCACCCGCGAATAGGCCGGCGCAGGCTAATGGTGTTTGCGCGGCACCGGCTTTAGCAGTTCATCGGGCGGCATTTCGCACTTGATCTTGCGCCCCAGCAGTTCTTCGATTGCCGGCAACTGATACGAGTCATCCTCCCCGGCAAAACTGATCGACACGCCGCTGGCCCCCGCGCGGCCGGTACGACCAATGCGGTGCACGTAGTCGTCCGGGTCTTCCGGCAGGGTGAAGTTGATCACGTGGCTGATGCCATCGATATGGATGCCACGCCCGGCCACGTCGGTGGCCACCAGCACGGTGATGCGCCCTTCGCGGAAGTTTTCCAGGGTGCGGATGCGCTTGTGCTGTGGCACGTCGCCCGACAGCTGGGCGGCATTGATGCCGTCGCGCACCAGTTTTTCCTCGATGCGCCGCACTTCGTCCTTGCGGTTGGCAAATACCATCACCCGTTCCCAGTTGTTCTGGGTCACCAGGTTGTACAGCAGCTTGTACTTGTCGCTGCCAGCCACCGCATACACGTGCTGCTCGACCGTTTCGCTGGCCACGTTTTCCGGTTCGATCTCGACGATGGCCGGGTTGGTGGTCCACTGCTTCGCCAGGTTCATCACGTCGTCGGTGAAGGTGGCGGAGAACAGCAGGGTCTGGCGCTCGCTTTTCGGTGGTGTCTGGCGAATGATCTGGCGCACTTGAGGGATGAAACCCATGTCGAGCATGCGGTCTGCTTCGTCCAGCACCATCACCTCGACCATGTCCAGGTGCACTTCGCCGCGCTGGTTGAAGTCCAGCAGGCGGCCGGGGGTGGCCACCAGGATGTCGCAGTGGCGTGCTTCAAGGGCTTTCAGCTGCTTGTCGAAGTCCATGCCGCCGACGAAGCTCATGACGTTCAGCCCGGTGTACTTGGTCAGCGCAGCGGCGTCCTTGGCGATCTGCACCACCAGCTCGCGGGTCGGCGCGATGATCAGCGCGCGCGGTTCGCCCATGTAGCGTTCCTTGGGCGGTGGCGTCTGCTGCAGCTGGGAAATGATCGAGATCAAAAACGCTGCAGTCTTGCCGGTACCGGTCTGGGCCCGGCCGATGGCGTCCTGGCCACGCAGGGTATACCCCAGCACCTGCGCCTGGATCGGCGTGCAGTACGGGAAGCCCAGGTCGTGGATGGCGTGCATCAGCTCGTTGGACAGTTTGAAGTCGTGGAAGCGGGTCTTGCCTTCCTGCGGCTCGACCACGAAGTCTTCCGGCTTCCACAGGCTGGCCTGCGGCTTGGGCTTGCGCTCGCGACGCGGTTTGTCCTTGGCCGCTTTGTCGGCAGGTGGCGTAGCGGTAGCGGTAGCGGTGGCGGGTTGTTCAGCCTCGGGGGCGGTGTTGGCACGCGGTACGGCCGGTTTTGCTGCGGGCCGGGCCTCGCTGGCGGGTGCGCGCGCAGGCGGCGTCACGCTGGCAGCAGGAGCGACGGCTTGTGGCGCGGCGTCTCCCTTGCCGAATATTTTCTTGAGTGCTTTGAGCACGATCGTCTCATCAACTGATTAAGGAATGTACGCCGGGCAGTGTAATGCAAGATCCGGGCGCGGCGTAGCGGAATACTCCCACAACTACAAGAGAGCCAGCCTATTGCAGCTGCTCGCTGAGCCAGTTGTGGATGTCGTTCAGTTCTTCGACCACCACTTCGTGTTCCATCGGGTATTCGTACCAGCGGGCGGCGACGCCCCAGGTGTTCAAGTACTCGAAGGCGGTGCGCCCCATGGACGGGATCACCACCGGGTCATGCACACCATGCAGGCACAGGGCCGGGGTGCGCTGCTGGCAGGCAGTCAACTGGTGCTGGTCGTTGAAGGTGGGGGCGTAGGTGGACAGGGCGATCACCCCACCCAGTGCTTCTTGCCACTTTATATAGGCAGTGTGCAGCACAACCGCGCCACCCTGGGAGAAGCCGGCCAGGAAGATCCGCGACAGGTTGATGCCTTTGGCCTGCTCGGCCTTGATCAGGGCAACCACTTGTTCGGCCGACGCTTCCAGCTGCGCTTCGTCAATGGCGCGGGCCGGGGTCATGGCCTTGATGTCATACCAGCTGGGCATGGCATACCCGCCATTTATGGTGACTGGACGGGTCGGGGCCTGGGGCATGATGAAGCGGGTGCTGAGCAGGCGCTCCTGCATGAATTCGGCCACAGGTAGGAAGTCGTAACGGTCGGCCCCCAGACCGTGCAACCAGATCACACAGGCGTCAGCGGTTTTCTGTGGTTCGAGAATCAGCGGGTTGGTCATGACTGCTCCGAAAGTGTGCGGGTCTTGTTATGGCGTGCGTGAAAAGAAGGCGCTGGAAATGATTGTCGGAAAAAGAATGTCGCAACGATACAACTTTCCCTACTTGACGAGCGCTTAAACGCTACAGCCACAGAATCTGGTACGCGCTTTGCAATTCAATCTGTGATGCAAAGGGTAGGCCGAGACGGTAACACCCTTTGTACGCGAAGGCTGTCACAGAACAGTCCATTGCGCCAATTGACCCAATAACAAGCCAATACGGGTCGGATACGCCTCAAAAGGGTGCGGTGCAATTCCGGCTCGATACAACAAGAGCGATTTGGAGGTTGTGAATGAAGATGTTGAAAACCACCCTGGCAGTCCTGACCGCTGCCGCCGCACTGGGCGCCGTGAGCAATGCCCAGGCCGGCGCCACCCTCGATGCGGTAAAGAAGAAGGGCTTCGTCCAGTGTGGCGTGAGCGACGGTCTTCCGGGCTTCTCGGTACCTGATGCGCAGGGCAAGATCGTCGGTATCGACGCCGATGTGTGCCGCGCCGTGGCCGCAGCCGTGTTCGGCGATGCGACCAAGGTCAAGTTCAGCCAGCTCAACGCCAAGGAACGCTTCACCGCCCTGCAGTCGGGCGAGGTCGACGTGCTATCGCGCAACACCACCTGGACCAGCTCGCGCGATGCCGGCATGGGCCTGGTGTTCGCCGGGGTCACCTACTACGACGGCGTAGGCTTTTTGGTCAACAAGAAGCTGGGTGTCTCCAGTGCCAAGGAGCTTGATGGCGCAACCATCTGTATCCAGGCCGGTACCACCACCGAGCTGAACGTGTCGGACTTCTTCCGCGCCAATAACCTCAAGTACACCCCGATCACCTTCGACACCTCGGACGAAAGCGCCAAGTCGCTGGAGTCGGGCCGTTGCGACGTGCTGACCTCGGACAAGTCGCAGCTGTTCGCCCAGCGTTCCAAGCTGGCCGCGCCGACCGACTACGTGGTACTGCCGGAAACCATCTCCAAGGAGCCCCTGGGCCCGGTGGTGCGTAAAGGCGACGAGGAGTGGTTCAGCATCGTCAAGTGGACCCTGTTCGCCATGCTCAACGCCGAAGAGGCAGGCGTCACCTCGAAAAATGTCGAGGCCGAAGCCAAAGGCACCAAAAACCCGGACGTCGCCCGCCTGCTGGGTGCGGATGGTGAGTACGGCAAGGACCTCAAGCTGCCCAAAGACTGGGTAGTGCAGATCGTCAAGCAAGTCGGCAACTACGGCGAAGTGTTCGAGAAGAACCTGGGCCAGAGCACCGACCTGAAGATCGACCGTGGCATGAACGCCCTGTGGAACAACGGCGGCATCCAGTACGCGCCACCTGTGCGCTGATGGTTGCACCCTGCGGCGGCATCCCGCCGCCGCAGGCTGTTCGAATCCCTACTGTCCGGGGCACTTCATGCAAAATCAAATCGGCGCACCCAAGGGCTTGTCCCTTAACGATCCGCGTGTGCGCGCGTGGCTGTTCCAGATCCTCACGATCGTCTTCGTGGTCGGCCTGGGCTGGTACCTGTTCCACAACACACAAACCAACCTGCAACACCGGGGTATCACCTCAGGCTTCGACTTCCTCGACCGCAGTGCAGGCTTCGGCATCGCCCAGCACCTGATCCCCTATGTGGAATCCGACAGCTATGCGCGGGTGTTCGTCATCGGCCTGCTCAATACCCTGCTGGTGACCTTCATCGGCGTCATCCTGGCGACCATTCTGGGCTTCATCATCGGTGTGGCTCGCCTGTCACCGAACTGGATGATCAACAAACTGGCGACCGTGTATGTGGAAACCTTCCGCAACATCCCGCCGTTGCTGCAGATCCTGTTTTGGTACTTCGCCGTGTTCCTGACCCTGCCGGGACCGCGGGGCAGCATCAACATCGACGACATGTTCTTCATCAGCAACCGGGGCCTGAACATGCCTGGCGCGTCCATGGCCGATGGCTTCTGGCCGTTCGTCGTGGCCTTGGTGGTGGCCATTGCCGCCATTGTCGTGATGGTGCGCCTGGCCAACAAGCGCTTCGACGAGACCGGCGTGCCGTTTCACAAGTTCTGGGTGGGGCTGGCGCTGTTCATCGTCATACCTGGCCTGAGCGTGCTGTTGTTCGGCAGCCCGGTCAGCTGGGAAGTGCCGCAGCTCAAGGGCTTCAACTTCGTCGGTGGCTGGGTGCTGATCCCCGAGCTGTTGGCGCTGACCTTGGCGCTGACTATCTATACGGCAGCCTTCATTGCTGAAATCGTGCGTTCCGGCATCCGTTCGGTCAGCCATGGCCAGACCGAAGCCGCGCGGTCGCTGGGCCTGCGCGAGGGCCCGACCCTGCGCAAGGTGATCATTCCCCAGGCACTGCGGGTGATCATTCCGCCGCTGACCAGCCAGTACCTGAACCTGGCGAAGAACTCGTCGCTGGCGGCCGGTATCGGTTACCCAGAGATGGTCTCGCTGTTTGCCGGCACCGTGCTCAATCAGACCGGCCAGGCCATCGAGGTGATTGCGATCACCATGAGTGTCTATCTCGCCATCAGCATCAGCATTTCGCTGCTGATGAACTGGTACAACAAGCGCATAGCGCTGATCGAGCGGTGAGGATACGCCCGTGAATGCCCATGTTTTCAAACCCGATATGCCGCCACCGGTGAAAACCGTCGGCGTGCTCGCATGGATGCGTGCCAACCTGTTCTCCAGCTGGCTCAACACGCTGTTGACCCTGCTCGCCATCTACCTGGTATGGCTAATCGTGCCACCGCTGCTGCAGTGGGCGTTGATTGACGCCAACTGGGTCGGCACCACCCGCGCCGACTGCACCAAGGAGGGCGCCTGCTGGGTGTTCGTGCAGCAGCGCTTTGGCCAGTTCATGTACGGCTACTACCCGGCCGAGCTGCGCTGGCGGGTGGACCTGACGGTATGGCTTGCCGTCATCGGCGCTGCGCCGCTGTTCATCAAGCGCTTCCCGCGCAAGGCCTTCTACGGCCTGGGCTTCCTGGTGCTGTATCCGATACTGGCCTACACCCTGCTGCACGGAGGGTACCTGGGCCTGGAAAGCGTACCGACCAGCCAGTGGGGCGGGCTGATGCTGACCCTGGTGATCGCCACCGTGGGTATTGTCGGCGCCTTGCCGCTGGGCATCCTGCTGGCCCTGGGCCGGCGTTCGAGGATGCCGGCCGTGAAGGTGGTGTGCGTGACCTTCATCGAGTTCTGGCGCGGCGTGCCGTTGATTACCGTGCTGTTCATGTCGTCGGTGATGCTGCCGTTGTTCCTGCCCGAAGGCATGAGCTTCGACAAGCTGCTGCGGGCAATGATCGGCGTGATCCTGTTCCAGTCGGCGTACATCGCCGAGGTGGTGCGCGGTGGTCTGCAGGCCATCCCCAAGGGCCAGTACGAAGCCGCTGCGGCCATGGGCCTGGGCTACTGGCGCTCGATGGGCCTGGTGATTCTGCCGCAGGCCCTCAAGCTGGTGATCCCCGGCATCGTCAACACCTTCATTGCCCTGTTCAAGGACACGAGCCTGGTGATCATCATCGGCCTGTTCGACCTGCTGAACAGCGTCAAGCAAGCCGCCGCCGACCCGGCCTGGCTGGGCATGGCTACCGAGGGCTATGTGTTCGCCGCCCTGGTGTTCTGGATTTTCTGTTTCGGTATGTCCCGCTACTCCATGCACCTGGAGCGCAAGCTGGACACTGGCCACAAGCGTTAGGAGTTTCGAAATGAGTGAAGCGATCAAGCAGCCTGCCGGCCCCGAAGGCATCATCCAGATGCAGGGTGTGAACAAGTGGTACGGCCAGTTCCATGTGCTCAAGGACATCAACCTGAACGTGCGCCAGGGCGAGCGCATCGTGCTGTGCGGGCCGTCCGGCTCGGGCAAGTCCACCACCATCCGTTGCCTCAACCGCCTGGAAGAGCACCAGCAGGGGCGCATCGTGGTCGATGGCGTCGAGCTGACCAACGACCTCAAGCAGATCGAGGCCATCCGCCGCGAAGTGGGCATGGTGTTCCAGCACTTCAACCTGTTCCCGCACCTGAGCATTCTGGAAAACTGCACCCTGGCGCCCATGTGGGTGCGCAAGATGCCGCGGCGCAAGGCCGAGGAAATTGCCATGCATTATCTGGAGCGTGTGCGTATTCCCGAGCAGGCACACAAGTACCCGGGGCAGTTATCGGGTGGCCAGCAGCAGCGTGTGGCCATTGCCCGTGCGCTGTGCATGAAGCCGAAGATCATGCTGTTCGACGAGCCGACCTCGGCGCTGGACCCGGAAATGGTCAAGGAAGTGCTCGATACCATGGTGGGCCTGGCCGAAGACGGCATGACCATGCTCTGCGTGACCCACGAGATGGGCTTTGCCCGCACCGTGGCGAATCGGGTGATCTTCATGGACAAGGGCGAGATTGTGGAGCAGGCGGCGCCGGATGACTTCTTCGACCGGCCGCGCAGTGACCGGACCAGGTTGTTCCTGAGCCAGATCCTGCATTGAGGCAACTGGTGCTGCACTATTGAGGGGGCTGTCGCGGTCCCTGTAGGAGCGGCCTTGTGCCGCGAAAGGGCCGCGCAGCGGCCCCAGGGTTTCAGCTTCGCCGCTGATATGGCTGGGGCCGCCATGCGGCCCTTTCGCGGCACAAGGCCGCTCCTACACGGGAGGTTTACTTTTCTTCTTGCGTTGCAGCCGGCGCCGGCGGCGGCCGCAGCCCCACCTCGGCAATCAGCTTCAGCTGCTGCCCATTGCGCATCACCTCGATGGTGATCTTGTCGGTGGGCTTGATCCGCGCCACCTGGTTCATCGACTTGCGCCCGTCACCGGCCGGTTCGCCGTTGATGCTCAGGATCACGTCACCCAGTTGCAACCCGGCCTTGGCCGCCGGCCCTTCGCGGAAGATACCGGCCACCACGATACCCGGGCGGTCCTTCATGCCGAACGATTCGGCCAGTTCCTGGCTCAGCGGCTGCACCTCGATGCCCAGCCAGCCACGGATCACCTGGCCGTGCTCGACGATCGACTTCATCACCTCCAGTGCCAGCTTCACCGGGATGGCAAAGCCGATGCCCTGCGAACCGCCGGACTTGGAGAAGATCGCGGTGTTGATGCCGACCAGGTTGCCACTGGCATCGACCAGTGCGCCGCCCGAGTTGCCGGGGTTGATCGCTGCGTCGGTCTGGATGAAGTCTTCGTAGTTGTTGAGGCCCAGCTGGTTACGGCCGGTAGCGCTGATGATACCCATGGTCACGGTCTGGCCGACACCGAACGGGTTGCCGATGGCCAGTGACACGTCGCCGATGTGAATGGTGTCGGAACGGCCGATGGTGATCGCCGGCAGGTTCTTCAGGTCGATCTTCAGCACCGCCAGGTCGGTTTCCGGGTCGCTGCCGATCACGCGGGCCAGGGTTTCGCGGCCATCTTTCAGGGCCACGACGATCTGGTCGGCGCCACTGGTGACATGGTTGTTGGTCAGCAGGTAGCCCTCGGGGCTCATGATCACCGCCGAGCCCAGGCTCGATTCCCAACGGCGTTGCTTGGGCAGGTTGTCGCCGAAGAAACGGCGGAACTGCGGGTCCTCGAACAGCGGATGGGCGCTTTTGTTCACCACTTTGGTGGTGTACAGGTTGACCACGGCGGGGGCGGCCAGTGTCACGGCGTCGGCATACGACACCGGGCCCTGCATGATCCGCGTGGTCTGCGGTGCCTGTTGCAGGTTGACGTCCTGGCTGGGCAGGCCGACCCATTGAGGGAAACGCTGGATGATCAGCATGGCGATCAGTACGCCGGTAAGCAGGGGCCAGCCAAAGTAACGCAAAGCCTTGAACATGAACGAATCCTGGAAAGAGCGAGGGCCAGTGGCCGCGCAGTGGGGCATGAGCGCGCGGGATCATACACCGGTTCCCCCAGTGCCGGCGACGGCCCATAATGGCCGGCATTATACGGGCGTTCCATTGGTGTTGTGCCCGAGAAAAGCGCAGTTTTCGAGGAGATTTTCATGGCCGTCGCTCTAAACATCCTGGTCGAGGAAGCCGAGCGTTACCTGGGCAGCGCGAAGATCCAGGATTATTGCCCCAATGGCCTGCAAGTGGAGGGCCGGCCGCAGGTCAGCCGTATCGTCAGCGGCGTTACTGCCAGCCAGGCGTTGCTGGATGCTGCGGTCGAGGCCCAGGCCGACCTGGTGCTGGTGCACCATGGTTACTTCTGGAAGGGTGAGAACCCGTGCATTACCGGTATCCGCCAGCGTCGCCTGAAAACCTTGCTGAACAACGACATCAGCCTGCTGGCGTTTCACCTGCCGCTGGATGTGCACCCGGAGGTGGGCAACAACGTGCAGTTGGCGCGGCAACTGGACATCACCGTCGAAGGCCCGCTGGACCCGGAGAACCCCAAGGTGGTGGGGTTGGTCGGCTCACTGGCTGAACCTGTGACTGCGCGCGATTTTGCCCGGCGGGTTCAGGAAGTGCTGGGGCGTGAACCGTTGCTGGTGGATGGCGAGCAAATGATCCGTAGGGTCGGCTGGTGCACCGGTGGCGGGCAGGGTTACATCGACACGGCGATTGCCGCCGGGGTGGACCTGTACCTGACCGGCGAGGCGTCGGAGCAGACCTACCACAGCGCGCGCGAGAATGGCGTCAGCTTCATTGCTGCCGGGCACCATGCCACCGAGCGTTACGGCGTGCAGGCGCTGGGCGATTACCTGGCGCGGCGGTTTGCCGTGGAGCACCTGTTCATCGATTGCCCGAATCCCATCTGAGGCTTTCGGAGTTCCATGCGGTTCGTTGTAGGAGCAGCCTTGTGCTGCGAAGAGGTCGACGCAGGCAATAGATCCCTATCTGCTATACCGGCCTCTTCGCAGCACAAGGCTGCTCCTACAGGGCTCGGTGCTGGGCAGGCAGAGCCCAAACCCGCAGTCATATCGTTAGACCTTTTCGATCTAGCCCGCCTCCTAAATAGAAGCAGCCGCTGTGATAAAGTGGCTCGCTCGAACACGGCCCGCAGGCCGTCCATAAGATCGTTTTTCGTGAGTAGCCATGGTCGACAAACTGACGCACTTGAAACAGCTGGAGGCGGAAAGCATCCACATTATCCGCGAGGTGGCCGCCGAGTTCGACAACCCGGTGATGCTGTACTCGATCGGCAAGGATTCCGCCGTGATGCTGCACCTGGCGCGCAAGGCCTTCTTCCCGGGCAAACTGCCGTTCCCGGTGATGCACGTCGACACCCAGTGGAAATTCCAGGAGATGTACAGCTTCCGCGACAAGATGGTCAAGGAAATGGGCCTGGAACTGATCACCCACGTCAACCCTGAGGGTGTGGCGCAGGGCATCAACCCGTTCACCCATGGCAGCTCCAAGCACACCGACATCATGAAGACCCAGGGCCTGAAGCAGGCACTGGACAAGCATGGTTTCGACGCCGCCTTCGGTGGCGCGCGCCGCGACGAAGAGAAGTCGCGGGCCAAAGAGCGTGTGTATTCGTTCCGCGACAGCAAGCACCGCTGGGACCCGAAAAACCAGCGCCCCGAGCTGTGGAACGTTTACAACGGCAAGGTCAACAAGGGCGAGTCGATCCGCGTCTTCCCTCTGTCGAACTGGACCGAGCTGGACATCTGGCAGTACATCTACCTTGAAGGCATCCCGATCGTGCCGCTGTACTTCGCCGCCGAGCGGGAAGTCATCGAGAAGAACGGCACCCTGATCATGATCGACGACGAGCGCATCCTCGAGCACCTTTCCGAGGAAGAGAAGGCCCGTATCGTCAAGAAGAAGGTGCGTTTCCGTACCCTCGGTTGCTACCCGTTGACGGGTGCTGTCGAGTCGGAAGCAGAAACGCTGACCGACATCATTCAGGAAATGCTCCTGACGCGCACTTCCGAGCGCCAGGGCCGGGTCATCGACCACGATGGCGCCGGTTCCATGGAAGATAAAAAACGTCAGGGCTACTTCTAATTTTCAGGGTTACTCCATGTCGCACCAATCCGATTTGATCAGCGAAGACATCCTCGCTTATCTGGCTCAGCACGAGCGCAAAGAACTGCTGCGTTTCCTCACCTGCGGCAACGTGGATGACGGCAAGAGCACCCTGATCGGGCGCCTGCTGCACGATTCGAAGATGATCTACGAGGACCACCTCGAAGCCATCACCCGTGATTCGAAGAAGTCCGGCACCACCGGCGAAGAAGTCGACCTGGCGCTGCTGGTCGACGGCCTGCAGGCCGAGCGTGAGCAGGGCATCACCATCGATGTCGCCTACCGCTACTTCTCCACCGCCAAGCGCAAGTTCATCATTGCCGACACCCCGGGCCACGAGCAGTACACCCGCAACATGGCCACCGGTGCATCCACCTGTGACCTGGCGATCATCCTGGTCGATGCCCGCTACGGCGTGCAAACCCAGACCCGTCGCCACAGCTACATTGCCTCGTTGCTGGGCATCAAGCACATCGTGGTCGCGGTCAACAAGATGGACCTGAAGGGCTTCGATGAAGGCGTCTTCGAGTCGATCAAGGCCGACTACCTGCAGTTCGCCGAGGCCATCAACCTGACCCCGAGCAGCCTGCAGTTCGTGCCAATGTCGGCGCTCAAGGGCGACAACGTGGTCAACCACAGCGAGCGCTCGCCGTGGTACACCGGCCCGACGCTGATGGAAATCCTCGAAACCGTCGAGGTTGCGGCCGACCGCAATTTCACCGACCTGCGCTTCCCGGTGCAGTACGTGAACCGCCCGAACCTGAACTTCCGCGGCTTCGCCGGCACCATTGCCAGTGGCGTAGTGCACAAGGGTGATGAAATCGTCGTGCTGCCGTCGGGCAAGAGCAGCCGCGTCAAGTCCATCGTCACCTACGAAGGTGAACTGGAAAACGCCGGCCCAGGCCAGGCCGTGACCCTGACCATGGAAGACGAGATCGACATCTCCCGTGGCGACCTGCTGGTACATGCCGACAACGTACCGCCGGTGACCGACCAGTTCGACGCCATGCTGGTGTGGATGGCCGAAGAGCCGATGCTCCCAGGCAAGAAATACGACATCAAGCGCGCCACCAGCTATGTGCCGGGCTCGATCGCAAGCATTACCCACAAGGTCGATGTGAACACGCTCGAGAAGGACGCAGCCAGCGCGCTGCAACTGAACGAGATCGGTCGTGTCAAGGTGTCGCTGGACAGCGCCATCGCCCTGGACGGCTACGACAGCAACCGCACCACCGGTGCGTTCATTGTCATCGACCGCCTGACCAACGGCACCGTTGGCGCTGGCATGATCATCGCTCCGCCAGTCCTGCCGCATGGCAGCACCGGCCAGCATGGCAAGCAGGCCCACGTGTCTACCGAAGAGCGCGCCCTGCGCTTCGGCCAGCAGCCAGCCACCGTGCTGTTCAGCGGCCTGTCCGGCGCTGGCAAGAGCACCCTGGCCTATGCCGTGGAGCGCAAGCTGTTCGACATGGGCCGTGCGGTATACGTGCTCGACGGCCAGAACCTGCGCCACGACCTGAACAAGGGCTTGCCGCAAGACCGCGCCGGCCGCACCGAAAACTGGCGCCGCGCCGCCCATGTGGCGCGCCAGTTCAACGAAGCCGGCCTGCTGACCCTGGCTGCGTTCGTGGCCCCGGATGCCGAAGGCCGCGAACAGGCCAAGGCCCTGATCGGCAAAGAGCGCCTGGTGACCGTTTACGTTCAGGCCTCGCCGCTGGCTTGCCGCGAGCGCGACCCGCAAGGCCTGTACGCTGCCGGTGGCGAAAACATCCCGGGCGAAAGCTTCCCGTTCGATGTGCCGCTGGATGCCGACCTTGTGATCGACACCCAGGCCACTAGCGTGGATGAAGGCGTGAAACAGGTGCTGGACGTGCTGCGTCAGCGCGGCGCTATCTAAGCGCTGGCCTGCAATTAAAAGACCCCGCTTCGGCGGGGTTTTTTATTTCTCATTCCTTCAGGTGCTGCGTATCCGGTTCAGATATGTTTTTCCGACACCGGAATCACCCGCCGCTCCTTCACCGCCTTGTAGGAAAAACTCGAATAGATCTCCTTCACCCCCGGCAGCCGTTGCAGCACTTCCCGGGTGAATTCGCCAAACGACTCCAGGTCCCGGGCCAGGATCTCCAGCAAAAAGTCATAGCGCCCGGAGATGTTGTGGCAGGCGACGATTTCGGGAATTTCCATCAGCCGCTGCTCGAACGCCAGCGCCATGTCCTTGGTGTGCGAGTCCATCATGATGCTGACGAACGCGGTCACGCCGAACCCCAGCGACTTGGGCGAGAGGATGGCCTGGTAGCCAGTGATATAGCCGTTGTCTTCCAGCAGCTTGACCCGGCGCCAGCAGGGCGAGGTGGTCAATGCCACCTGGTCGGCAAGTTCGGCGACGGTGAGGCGGGCGTTGTCCTGCAAGGCGGCGAGCAGGGCGCGGTCGGTGCGGTCGAGGCTTGAAGGCATGTTTTGCCCTCCTGGTCCGTTAATTGTTGTTTTTGTTCCAGCAAGCACGCAGATGCGTGGGTAATTTTGGAAAAAATCGGGCAGCTCGGTGGCATAAGCTTATAACAAACCACAAGAGGCTGTTGCCATGCGCGACTCCCATAACAACACCGGTTTTTCCACACGGGCCATTCACCATGGCTACGACCCGCTCTCCCACGGTGGTGCCTTGGTGCCACCGGTGTACCAGACCGCGACCTATGCCTTCCCGACTGTCGAATACGGCGCTGCGTGCTTCGCCGGGGAGGAGGCGGGGCACTTCTACAGCCGCATCTCCAACCCCACCCTGGCCTTGCTTGAGCAACGCATGGCCTCGCTGGAGGGTGGTGAGGCGGGATTGGCGCTGGCGTCGGGGATGGGGGCCATTACTTCGACCCTCTGGACCCTGCTGCGGCCTGGTGATGAGCTGATCGTGGGGCGCACCTTGTATGGCTGCACCTTTGCGTTCCTGCACCATGGCATTGGCGAGTTCGGGCTCAAGATCCACCATGTCGACCTTAACGATGCCAAGGCCCTGAAAGCGGCGATCAACAGCAAAACGCGGATGATCTACTTCGAAACACCGGCCAACCCCAACATGCAACTGGTGGATATAGCGGCGGTCGTCGAGGCGGTGCGGGGGAGTGATGTGCTTGTGGTGGTCGACAACACCTACTGCACGCCTTACCTGCAGCGGCCACTGGAACTGGGGGCGGACCTGGTGGTGCATTCGGCGACCAAGTACCTCAGTGGCCATGGCGACATCACCGCAGGCCTGGTGGTGGGGCGCAAGGCGATGGTCGACCGGATTCGCCTGGAGGGGCTCAAAGACATGACCGGGGCTGTGCTGTCGCCGCATGACGCTTCGCTCTTGATGCGCGGTATCAAGACCTTGGCTCTGCGCATGGACCGCCACTGCGCCAATGCGTTGCAGGTTGCGCAGTTTCTGGCTCGGCAGCCGCAGGTGGAGCTGATTCACTACCCAGGGTTGCCGTCGTTTGCCCAGTACGAACTGGCACAGCGGCAGATGCGTCTGCCGGGCGGGATGATTGCCTTTGAGCTCAAGGGGGGGATAGAGGCAGGGCGGCGTTTCATGAATGCGCTGCAGCTTTTTGCCCGGGCAGTGAGCCTGGGGGATGCCGAGTCGCTGGCGCAGCACCCGGCGAGCATGACGCACTCCAGTTACACGCCACAAGAGCGGGCGCATCACGGGATATCAGAGGGGCTGGTGAGGTTGTCAGTCGGGCTGGAGGATGTGGAGGACCTGCTGGCAGATATCGAGGTGGCGTTGAAGGCGTGTGCATGAACTTGCCTTGCAGGATCGGGAACACTTGCCCAATGCCTTACGGGATCAGGCGATGGCACTTTGGATGAGCTGGTGAATTGGCCGGCTTATTTAATAGGAGTTTGACAATGAGCGTATTCCCGAAATACATCGACCTGTTCATTTGCCGCAGTGGCGGTGACGATGATGAAGGTGGCCAGTCCTGGCGCAAGCCTTGATCTGAACCGGGAACCCCGCACTGGCGGGGTTCTCTTGGCGATTCAAAGCACAAAAAAGGCCTCTTGCGAGGCCTTTTTCATGTTCAGCAGATCAACGCTTGAGCCCGTAGCTCTCATCGAGCATGCCCGGCGAATTTGGCGCTTTTGGCGCATAGTCGCGCGGCACTTCGGCGGTGTCTTTCGGTGGGGTCAGGCGGTCACGCGGGCCTTGCGGCGCTTCGGAATGCAGTGCAGCCAGCAGGCGCTGGCGAGTGACTTCATCGAGGGCCAGGCTGTTGGCGCCTTCGGCCAGGTGATCCTGTACGTCCTGGTAGCTCTGGGTCAGTTTCTTGACCAGCATGGCGGTGCTGTTGAAGTGGGTGACCACTTCGTTCTGGTAGCTGTCGAAGCGTTTCTGGATGTCATCCAGTTGGCGCTGGGTGTTGCTCGGCGCCGCGTTGGGCAGCAGACGGGCAACAATGAAACCGACCGCCACACCGATGACCAGGGCCAGGGTTGGCAACAACCAAACAAGGAGCGAGAGTTCCACGAGTCCTTCCTCTATAAACGGCTTTGCTTTACGTTAACGGCTCAGACCTGCGCTGTATACCGCGAGCGATCGCAAATCAGAACAGAATTCCTCACCTAGACGAATCGACCCTTCCCGAGGTCACGGAGTAGTGCCTTGCTTGTCCGCGAAACCCCCTTGTTCATCGATGGCCCCAGCGGCCAGCTGGAAGCCTTGTACCTGGACGTGGCCGATGCCCGTGGCGCGGTGCTGATCTGCCACCCCAACCCGGTCCAGGGCGGCACCATGCTCAACAAGGTGGTCTCGACCCTGCAACGCACCGCCCGCGATGCCGGCTATGTGACCCTGCGTTTCAACTACCGTGGCGTCGGCCAGAGCGCCGGTAGCCATGACATGGGGGCCGGCGAAGTGGCCGATGCCGAGGCCGCCGCCGCCTGGCTGCGTGCCAGGCACCCCGACCTGCCACTGGTGCTGATGGGCTTCTCGTTCGGCGGTTTCGTTGCCACCAGCCTGGCCGGGCGCCTGGAAGCCGCCGGGGTAACGCTGCAACACTTGTTCATGATTGCCCCGGCAGTCATGCGCCTGACCGCCGAATTCCCGCTGCCGCAGCACTGCCCGATCACCGTGGTGCAGCCAGATGCCGACGAAGTGGTCGCGCCGCAGCTGGTTTACGAATGGTCCGGCAGCCTGTCGCGTCCCCATGAGCTGCTGAAAGTGGCAGAATGCGGACACTTCTTCCATGGCAAGCTGACCGATCTGAAGGATCTGCTGCTGCCGCGCCTTTCGAACTGAGCCAAGCCTGAATAAGCGAACACCCATGACCACGCGCATTCTTACCGGTATCACCACCACCGGCACTCCGCACCTGGGCAACTACGCCGGCGCCATTCGCCCTGCGATCCGTGCCAGCCAGCAGCCCGGTGCCGACTCGTTCTACTTCCTGGCCGACTACCACGCCTTGATCAAGTGCGACGACCCGCTGCGTATCCAGCGTTCGCGCCTGGAAATCGCCGCCACCTGGCTGGCTGGTGGCCTGGACCCGGACAAGGTGACCTTCTACCGCCAGTCCGACATCCCGGAAATTCCCGAGCTTACCTGGCTGCTGACCTGCGTTGCCGCCAAGGGCCTGCTGAACCGCGCGCATGCCTACAAGGCCTCGGTGGACAAGAACGTCGAGAACGGCGAAGACCCGGACGCCGGCGTGACCATGGGCCTGTTCAGCTACCCGGTACTGATGGCCGCCGACATCCTGATGTTCAACGCCCACAAGGTGCCGGTCGGCCGTGACCAGATCCAGCACGTGGAAATGGCCCGCGACATCGGCCAGCGCTTCAACCACCTGTTCGGCCAGGGCCGGGACTTCTTCGCCCTGCCGGAGGCGGTGATCGAGGAAAGCGTGGCCACGTTGCCAGGCCTGGACGGGCGCAAGATGTCCAAGAGCTATGACAACACCATCCCGTTGTTCACCAGCGCCAAGGACATGAAAGACGCCATCTCGCGCATCGTCACTGACTCGCGCGCGCCCGGCGAAGCGAAAGACCCGGACAATTCGCACCTGTTCACCTTGTACCAGGCCTTCTCGACGCCGCAGCAATGCGCCGAATTCCGCGAAGAGCTGCTGCAGGGCTTGGGCTGGGGCGATGCCAAGCAGCGCCTGTTCCAGCTGCTGGATGGCCAACTTGCCGAAAAACGCGAGTACTACCACCAGTTGATCGCACGCCCGGCGGACCTGGAAGACATCCTGCTGGCCGGCGCCGCCAAGGCACGCAAGATTGCCACGCCGTTCCTCGAGCAACTGCGCGAAGCCGTTGGCCTGCGTTCGTTCCGTAGCGGTGTGCAAGCCGGCACCGAGGTGAAGAAGAAGGCCGCCAAGAGCGCACGCTTCGTCAGCTTCCGCGACGAAGACGGCAGCTTCCGCTTCCGCCTGCTGGCCGCTGACGGCGAGCAACTGCTGCTGTCGCGCAGCTTCGCCGACGGCAAGAGCGCTGGCGCCGTGAGCAAGCAGCTGCAGCAGGGTGGCGAGGCCGATGTGCGGGTCGAAGGCCTGAGCTTTGGCCTGTGGCTCAACGGCGAGCAGGTTGCCGACGGGCCGCAGTTCGACAGCGCCGAAGCCCGTGATGCGGCCATTCAAAGCCTGCGTGATGCCCTGGCACCACAGCAGGACTGAGGCATATTGACGCAAGTCTGATTGCCATTAAGCGGGCCTGTCGCTACAGTGACGGCCCGTTTTTTGTTGCCTCGCTAACGAATCATGACTCCCTTAGAACGCTATCAAGCAGATCTGAAACGTCCCGACTTCTTCCATGACGCGGCGCAGGAAACTGCGGTGCGTCACCTGCAGCGCCTGTACGACGACCTGGTACAGGCGCAGAACAACAAGCCGGGCGTGTTCGGCAAGCTGTTCGGCAAGAAGGAGCAGACCCCGGTGAAGGGCCTGTACTTCTGGGGTGGGGTAGGGCGAGGCAAGACCTACCTGGTCGATACCTTCTACGAAGCGCTACCGTTCAAGCAGAAGATGCGTACGCACTTCCACCGCTTCATGAAGCGTGTGCACGAGGAAATGAAAACCCTCAAGGGCGAGAAGAACCCGCTGACCATCATCGCCAAGCGCTTCAGCGACGAAGCCAGGGTCATCTGCTTCGACGAATTCTTCGTGTCGGACATTACCGACGCCATGATCCTCGGCACCCTGATGGAAGAGCTGTTCAAGAACGGCGTGTCGCTGGTAGCCACCTCCAACATCGTGCCGGACGGCCTGTACAAGGACGGCCTGCAACGCGCACGCTTCCTGCCAGCCATTGCCATGATCAAGCAGTTCACCGACGTGGTGAACGTTGACAGTGGGGTCGACTACCGCCTGCGTCACCTGGAGCAGGCCGAACTGTTCCACTACCCGCTCAACGATGCGGCGCACCAGAGCATGCGCGCCAGCTTCAAGGCGCTGACGCCTGAGTGCACCCAGGCGGTCGAGAACGATGTGCTGATGATCGAGAACCGTCCGATCAATGCCCTGCGCACCTGTGACGATGTCGCCTGGTTCGACTTCCGCGCCCTGTGCGATGGGCCGCGCAGCCAGAACGACTACATCGAACTGGGCAAGATCTTCCACGCCGTGCTGTTGAGCAATGTGGAGCAGATGGGTGTCGCCACCGACGACATCGCCCGTCGTTTCATCAACATGGTGGACGAGTTCTACGACCGCAACGTCAAGCTGATCATCTCGGCCGAGGTGGAGCTCAAGGACCTGTACACCGGCGGGCGCCTGAGCTTCGAGTTCCAGCGCACCCTGAGCCGGTTGCTGGAGATGCAGTCGCACGAATTCCTGTCGCGCGCGCACAAGCCATAAGAACCTGGGGCCGCTTTGCGGCCCATTCGCGGCACAAGGCCGCTCCTACAGGGGAACGCGATTCCATGCTGGTACGCGATCTCTTGTAGGGGCGGCCTTGTGCCGCGAATGGGCTGCAAAGCAGCCCCATGGCCCTCAAGCCTCTTGCATGAACTGCTGCCGATACTGGTTCGGTGACAGCTCGGTGTGCTGGCGGAACAGCCGCGCAAAGAAACTGGCATCGTCATAGCCAACTTCGTAGCTGATGGTCTTGATGCTCTTGCGCGTGCTCGACAGCAACCCCTTGGCGGTCTCGATCCGCAGCCGTTGCAGGTAGTGCAGCGGCTTGTCACCTGTCGCGCCCTGGAAGCGGCGCATGAAGTTGCGGATGCTCATGCCGTGGTTGCGGGCCACATCCTCGAAGCGGAACTTGTCGGCGAAGTGTTCCTCCAGCCAATGCTGGATCTGCAGAATGATCAGGTCCTGATGCAGCTTCTGCCCGCCAAAGCCCATGCGCCCCGGGGTGTAGTTGCGCTGCACTTCGTAGAGTATGTCGCGGGCCACGGCGCGGGCCACGTTGGCGCCGCAGAAGCGCTCGATCAGGTAGATGTACAGGTCGCAGGCCGACGTGGCGCCGCCGGCGCAATAGATATTGTCGGCGTCGGTCAGGTGCTTGTCCTGGTTCAGCCGGATCTTCGGAAAGCGTTCGGCAAAGCTGGTGAAGAAGCGCCAGTAGGTCGTCGCCTCCTTGCCATCGAGCAGGCCGGATTCGGCCAGCCAGAACACACCACTGGCCTCGGCGCACAGCACCGCACCGCGGGCATGCTGTTCACGCAGCCATGGCAGCACCTGTGGATAACGTTGCAGGAGGTTGTCGAAATCGTCCCAGTAGGCCGGGAGGATGATCACGTCGGCGTCGTCCAGGCCACCGTCGACCGGTAGCTGAACATTGCTGAAGCTGTCCACGGGCTGGCCGTCGGGGCTCACCAGGTGGATCTCGAACATGGGCTGCAAGCCCAGGCCCAGCTGCTTGCTGTAACGCAGGCTGGCGAGATGGAAGAAATCCTTGGCCTGCATCAAGGTCGAAGCAAATACCTTGTCAATGGCCAGGATGCTGACGCGCCGCAGCGACGCGGAGGGTTGGGTAAACATCATTGTCATTGTTCTTATAGGGTAGAGTGGTCAATCACCGGCTGGATCGTCTTATTTTTTGGCGATTGTGTCTAGCCTATGTAACAGAGGGGCTGCAAAGCAGCCCCTCTGGCGATCAAGGTGCCGGGTTCGGCTGCTCCTGGTGAATGGCTTCGATCGCCGCCAGCAACTCATCGCTCAGGCTCAGATCAAGGCTTGCCAGGTTGCTGTCCAGCTGTTGCAGGCTGGTCGCGCCAATGATGTTGCTGGTCACGAACGGCTGCCGGGTGACGAACGCCAGGGCCATCTGCGCCGGGTCCAGGCCGTGCTCGCGGGCCAGTTGCACGTACCGGCTGCAGGCTGCCACGGTCTGCGGGTTTGAATAGCGGGCAAAGCGGCTGAACAGGGTCAGGCGCGCGTTGCCCGGCCGTGCGCCGTTCTCGTACTTGCCCGAGAGCATGCCGAACGCCAGCGGTGAATAGGCCAGCAGGCCGCACTGCTCGCGGATGGCCACTTCCGCCAGGCCTACCTCGAAGCTGCGGTTTAGCAGGTTGTACGGGTTCTGGATCGATACCGCCCGCGGCCAGCCTCGGCTTTCGGCCAGTTGCAGGAACTTCATGGTGCCCCACGGCGTTTCGTTGGACAGGCCGATGTGGCGGATCTTGCCCGCCCGCACCTGTTCGTCGAGTACTTCGAGGGTTTCTTCCAGCGGAGTGAAGTGGTCCTGGGGCAGGTGCTGGTAGCCCAGCTTGCCGAAAAAGTTGGTGCTGCGTTCCGGCCAGTGCAGTTGGTACAGGTCGATACGGTCGGTCTGCAGGCGCTTCAGGCTCTCCTCCAGCGCCGCGACGATGTGCTGGCGGTTGTGCTTGAGCTGGCCGTCGCGGATGTGGCTGATGCCGTTGCCAGGGCCTGCAACCTTGCTGGCCAGCACCCAGTCGTCGCGATCACCGTTGTCACGGAACCAGTTGCCGATGATGCGCTCGGTGGCTGCGTAGGTTTCCGGGCGGGGCGGCACCGGGTACATCTCGGCGGTGTCGATGAAGTTGAGCCCGGCGACCTTGGCCCGGGCAATCTGTTCGAAGGCTTCGGCCTGAACGTTCTGTTCGCCCCAGGTCATGGTGCCCAGGCACAGGGCGCTGACATTGAGGTCGGTACGGCCGAGCTGGCGGTATTCCATCGGTTAGACACTCCTTGGCAATAGATAGCTATCAAAGCAGGTTGAAATTTTTCTCGCAATCTGGATAATTCAGCCCCTCTCCGCGTGGCGGAAGTGATGCACCATCACGCAGGAAGAACCCCGTCGAACATTGGCGTGCCCGACCCGAGCCCCCAAAAGCGTCTGTGTTCGGCTGCGCGCTTGCTCTTGGCAACGTGTGCACTATCCAGTAAGATTCGCCGTCTATTTTTCGCTGGGCGGCCTCTGAGGCTTTAGAGAATGAAAACTTTTACTGCTAAACCGGAAACAGTAAAGCGCGAGTGGTTCGTAGTCGACGCCGCTG